>ERZ791934.207-NODE-207-length-82920-cov-8.856007_pt1 | contig 82920 bp, 69 predicted proteins | sample MGYA00510125_ERZ791934 | MGnify/ENA primary metagenome ERZ791934 (study PRJEB30046, sample SAMN00993240) | human gut metagenome | study: EMG produced TPA metagenomics assembly of the A metagenome-wide association study of gut microbiota in type 2... | reverse complement strand
CCTTGTAATGCGGAGGGGCCGCACGGCAGGACCGGGTTAAAGCCGGACAGGAAAATCCTCAGGGCGGCTGGCTCAATGTGAACGCGGTTTGCAGCATCATTCAGCCGGCCGGCTCATTCCTTCGAGTTTTGCTTTTTTGTAGGAAGCAAATTCTCCCCGGTCAAGGGAATCGCGTATTTCTTCCATCATGGTATTGTAGAAGTATAGGTTATGGAGTACGCAGAGACGCATTCCCAGCATTTCTTTGGCTTTGAGCAGGTGACGTATATAGGCTCTGGAGTATCTTCTGCAGGCCGGGCAGTCACAGCCTTCTTCTATCGGGCGCTCGTCCAGTTCGAACTTGGCGTTAAAAAGATTGATCTTTCCATGGTTGGTATACAAATGTCCATGGCGTCCGTTTCGGGAAGGGTAAACACAGTCAAAGAAGTCTATGCCCCGTTCCACACCTTCCAGGATATTGGCAGGGGTTCCCACACCCATCAGATAAGTAGGTTTGTCTGTGGGCAGATACGGTACCGTTTCATCCAGGATATGGTACATCTCTTCATGGGTCTCACCCACCGCCAGACCGCCTACGGCATAGCCGTCCAAATCCAGCTCCCGGATTCTTTTGGCGTGCTCAATACGGATATCCGCATATACAGCTCCCTGGTTAATACCGAAAAGCATCTGTTTTTTATTAATCGTATCATCCAGATTGTTCAGGCGGCTCATTTCCGCTTTGCAGCGCTCCAGCCACCGGGTAGTGCGGGCCACCGAGTTTTCCACATAATCCCGTTCGGCTTTGGCAGGGGCACATTCATCAAAGGCCATGGCAATGGTGGATGCCAGATTGGACTGGATCTGCATGCTTTCCTCCGGCCCCATGAATATTTTTCTTCCGTCGATATGGGAGTTGAAATAAACACCTTCCTCTTTAATCTTGCGGAGGGTAGCCAGAGAAAACACCTGAAATCCGCCGGAATCCGTAAGAATAGGCTTGTTCCAGGACATAAATTTATGCAGCCCTCCCAGCTGCTTTACTATTTTATCTCCCGGCCTTACATGAAGATGATAGGTATTGGACAGCTGTACCTGGGTCTTGATATGCTCCAAATCCTCCGTGGAAACGGCTCCCTTGATGGCGGCAACCGTCCCTACATTCATAAACACCGGAGTCTGCACCGTTCCGTGGACGGTTTCCAGTTCCCCTCTCTTCGCTCTTCCTTCCTGTTTCAGCAAACGATACATATATATTCTCTCCTATCTTTGTTCTCTCGGTTACATTTCATTTTCCCGAAGCAGCTTTTCATCCAGTTTCAAAGCCTTCCGTTCCAGCCAGCCCTGTTTTCTGCCGCCTTCCTTATTCCTTCTCAGCCGTCCGGGCAGCCCGGCCGCTGTTTTCCGCAGCATCTCCAAAAGGGCGCATATCAGGAAAATCCCGGCAGCCAGCACCAGCACCCCCGGTACCAGATACCATTTATCCGCCATCTGTGAAGGATTTATCCATTCCCATAAGGTTCCTCTCCAATTGGGATTGTCATGAAGCAGGTACACGCCAAAACTTAACGGCGCCGCCGCAAGAATCAGGCGCTGCAGCCTTCCCGGCCTTATCTCCAGATTCAGGAAAGCTATAAAAACCAGCAGCGCCGCTGCCAGTACAAGAACGGAATTATATTGATAAAAAAGGCTGTAGCCCCACATCAGATCCTGAAGGAAGCCTATTTTTCCCAAAGGTGTCGCCAGCAGCAGTTCAATCACAAACCTGCTTGCCGGTATCAGAAGGCCTGCCGCCAGAAAATGCAGGAAATGCCTGGCCGTCCTTCCGTCGGGGACATAAAAGCGTTTCAGATAGGCCCCGAACAGATATACTGTCACAAACCACACCACTCCGCTTCCTCCGCCAAAATTCAATGCCGGAGAAAAGAAAAACACATTGGGCCACAGGGAGAACAGCACAAAGAGGAACCCCAGCAGCAGCCTGAACTGTTTTCGGGACAGTCCCAGCAGAAGTTTATTCAAAAAGGGCGACAATATAAGCATACCTGCATACATTGTCACAAACCAATATTCACAGGATAATATCGGGAATACCGCGGCAATCAGGGATGACATATCCAATGGCTGCCGGAGCACAACCGCCGCCGCTATAAAAAGAGCCGCAGAATAAAACCAGACCTGCCCCTCCAGACGAAGAAGACGCACAAAAGAGAACGAAGCTTCACACAAAAAATACCCGCTGATCAGGATATAACAGCTGATGGAAACAAAGGATATACCAAATATCGTCCAGGTAAGATAATAGGAAACACTTCCTTTTTCCACTGTTTCCAGTACCTTCCCGTGATTGAGAAGATGCATCAGAACTATCATCAGCATGGAACAAATACGCAGAAGTTCCACGTTAGCCATTCTCTTTTTTCCCATTTTCTTCTGTTCCTCCATAGCCTGTCCTTCCTCCGCCGTTCTCCTGCCTTTCGCCTGAAATACATTGTCTTTCCTAACAGCTGCCATTCACAGTTTACACCCTGCGGGCGCATACAGTAACTGCATAGTCCAAACAGTAACTCATGATAACACATTGCCCTCCTTCCTTCAAGATCATCTTGCCCGCCCAGGGAATATACGCTATAATTTAGTAGCAGTTCACGGGTATCCTGTGCTGCTTTGCCCATGTTTTACAGGAACATATCTGACTGTAGATTATTATGCAGCATACCGCTGCCGGAGGAATATTGTTATGGCAGGAAATACTTTTGGAACCTATTTTAAAATAACAACCTGGGGAGAATCCCACGGGAAAGCCCTTGGTGTAGTCATAGACGGCTGTCCGGCCGGCCTTTCTCTTTCTGAAGCAGATATCCAGACCTTCCTTGACCGGAGGAAGCCCGGCGGCAGCCGGTATTCCACTCCCAGAAAGGAGGGGGATGAAGTGACCATTCTTTCCGGAGTCTTTGAAGGAAGAACCACAGGTACCGCTATCTGTCTGATGGTCCCGAATACCTCCCAGCGTTCCGGTGATTACAGTGAAATTGCATCCTATTATCGTCCGGGACATGCCGATTATACCTTCGACGCCAAATATGGTTTCCGGGACTACCGGGGCGGAGGCCGTTCCTCCGGCAGGGAAACCGTGGGACGGGTGGCGGCCGGAGCCGTTGCCTCTCTTATATTGAAGGAGCTAGGAATTACCTTGTGCGCCTATACCAAAAGCATAGGCCCGGTTTCCGTAAATATGGAAAATTTCCGGAGGGAAGCCATCCTCACTACTCCCACCTGTATGCCTGACGAAGAAAGCTCCGCCAGGGCAGAGGCTTATCTTGAGGAATGTATGGCGGCTCATGATTCCGCCGGCGGCGTGGTTGAATGCAGGGTTGACGGTATGCCCGCGGGCGTGGGGGAACCGGTTTTTGACAAACTTGACGCGTCTCTTGCCAAAGCCCTTATGTCCATTGGTGCGGTAAAGGCGGTGGAAATCGGTGACGGCTGTGCTGTTTCCTCTTCCACAGGCACGCAGAATAATGATCCTTTTCTCACAGAGGATGGCAGGATAACCAAAAAATCAAACCATGCAGGCGGTATTCTGGGCGGTATCAGTGACGGTTCTCCCATTATAGTGCGCGCCCATATCAAACCGACCCCCTCCGTTTTCTCTCCCCAGGAAACAGTAAATAAAAACGGGGAAAATATTCTTGTCCGGATTAAGGGACGGCATGATCCGGTTATCGTCCCCAGAGCTGTGGTGGTGGTAGAGGCGATGACCGCTCTCACTCTCGTCGATCTGCTTTTTGCCGGTATGCCCTCCCGTATGGAGGGTCTGCGCAGGTTCTATGGCTGTCCGTCAGAACAGGATTGATGGAAGTCCATTATGAGATGTAACTCATAATCACAGCCGCTGATAAAAATACCGATTTTTCAGTTCTGTACACAAAATAAAAAGAACCTATGGAATGCAGCGCCTTTGCCGCTTAATTTCCCATAGGTTCTTCTTATTTCACCGGAGTAAAAGTTCCCAATGCACAAGCTCATTATCCCTGTTCTTTTTTGCGAGGTAAAGAGCCTGGTCCGCTTTATTTAAAAGTGCTTCATAAGAAACGTTTCCGCCTGAAGCAAAGGTAATTCCCGCGCTGACAGATATCTTATCATGCATCTCCAACGCCTTTTGTCTCTCCTCCCAGTCTGATTTCAGCATTACAAGAAAATCTTCTATCTCACTCTTTTCGTTAATATCAGCTAAAAACAGAGTAAACTCATCTCCTCCGATACGGCCGGTTAAATCTTTGGGAGAAACCACAGATTTCAGGCTTTCTGAAAAGGAAATCAATGTCCTGTCCCCTGCAGGATGACCATACTGATCATTGATCTTTTTGAACCAGTCTATATCTATCATCAAAAACGCCCCGCCAGTTCCATCTGTCAGAAAACGTTCACAGGTTTCCTTGAAATACAAGCGGTTCAGTAATCCGGTTAAGGAATCATGCCTCAGATTATAAACAATCTGCGTGTGAGTCTTTTCCACCATATGATTGGGGAAAAATTCATCACTCGCCTGGTTGGGATCTGCAACAGACTGATGAATATGCACTATTTTCCACCCGCTTTCTGTCTGCTCCAGAACAACTGTGAACCGAAAACACATATCATATAAAATACCTTCATCGGTATCCTCCCTGACAACCAATTCCCCCATCACAAGGGAATGGGAATCGGAAAGTTCCGTTGTTTGATACCACTGATCCCGGATCACAAAACGTCCGTTCCAGCTATTGCTCTCTTCCGTAAAACTGGCAATAAATTCTTCTAAATTCCTCTCCACCTCATGGGCTCCGGTTCCTATCACACTGATTTTCTCAGAGACAAATTCATTTACAAGATCGTACCGGCGCTCCTCTAAATAGCTTTTCCAAATAAAGCGGCAAAAATCATCTGCACTTATATTTCTTTCCATACTACCTATACCTTTTCTTCATATCTTATTGAAAAGCTCACCGAATCCAACAGCGGTTGAATTCTGCCTGAAAATTTAAGGGAGGCAGTGGCTTGTGTGAGTCGCTGTCTCCCCTGTTTAGAATTATCTGTTTCTCAACATACCCTTTTCATTAATCCAGTTTCATTATGGTTTCAAGAATTCTGGCAGCACAGGTTTCTATTTCTTTCCGGGTTACCTTACCCTCTTTCCATGCTTCCAGTACTTCATCCGGATCCCCGGAGCCCATCTTCAAATCATTTCCTGCCTTGATTTCCTTGTACTGGTAAGCCTTATTCCACCAGTCCGTGGTAACCATGCCCTTAAAGCCCCATTCCTCCCTGAGAATGCCTGCCAACAGGTCCTCTCTTTCGGAAGCATACCTGCCGTTAATCATATTGTAGCAGGTCATCAGCGTCCAGGGCTGGGCTTCCTTCACGGCAATTTCAAAGCTCTTCAGGTAAATTTCACGCAGCGCCCTCTCCGATACCCGGGAATCACTGGCCTTGCGGTTTGTCTCCTTGTTATTGCAGGCAAAATGCTTAATGCTGGCCCCGATATGCTCAGACTGAATTCCGTTAACCTTGGCAGCTGCCATCTTTCCTGCGATCAGCGGATCTTCGGAATAATATTCAAAGTTTCTTCCGCACAGAGGGCTTCTGTGTATATTCATGGCAGGGGTGAGCCAGATTCCCAGGTTATTCTCTTTCATTTCCCTCGCGCCCGCCGCACCTATTTCATATACAAGATCCGGGTTCCAGGTACATGCCAGCAGGGTCGCACAGGGCCATGCCGTTGTACATACGCCCAGGCCGGGCCTGATCCTCACACCCGCCGGCCCGTCTGCCGTCATCAGGTTAGGAACTCCGTATTCCGGAAGGTTTCCCATACCAAAGGTATTGGCCACACCCGTATTCGGCTGCCCGCACAGCAGATCTATCAGCTGTCCGTTTGTCAGCTGGGCAAGGAACTCTTCCATGGAAGCATCTCCGTTCACCACATCCATGAGCATGATTTTCTTCTCAGGTACATCCGCTCCCCGCTCATTAGCTGCCGCATCTCCTTCCCAGTGTCCCTTGTGAGGAGGATTGCCTTCCACAAAGCCGGGAAATCTTTCAGCCTTACATTCCGCCTGCACCGGAAGCTCTTCAAAGCTGCCGTCCGCCAGCATTCTTTTGGCAAGCTGACGGGGTGCTACGCGCTCCTTCAGCACAAGAACCACTCTGTCCGCTTCTTCTTTATATACAAAAGATACCTTTTCCGTATTTCTCACAGAATTGCCCAGATAGAAGCTATACTCTCCCGCTTCCATAACATAAGCGGATTTCGCTATCTTTCCGGTATCATCATAACTTGCCATGGAATCTGCCGCCAGCCGCAGTGTAACCTGCTGTGTCTCTCCCGGCTGCAGGCAGCGTGTCTTTGCAAAAGCGCCCAGTGCCCTTGCCGGCTTGCCCAGCCTGCCCTGAGTGGCGCTGTAGTACAGCTGTACCACTTCCTTGCCCGCAAGCTTCCCTACATTAGTGACACTTGCTTCCACAACGATCTGTGTTCCGTCCTCAGCCTTCTCCAGCCTTCCGCAGCAGTTCCTTATTGCAAAAGAAGTATAGGACAGTCCGTAGCCAAAGGGATAATTCACCTTTTCAGCCGCCCCCGGAATCGTCTCAAAATACCGGTAGCCCACATAAATATCTTCCGTATAATCCACATAATCATCCGAGTCATTAAATCCTGCCGAGGACGGATAATCATCAAAGGAACCGGCAAAAGTATCCACCAGCTTTCCGGAAGGATTAGCATCCGCACACAGGATATCCGCTATGGCGAGCCCGCCTTCAATGCCAGCCTGCCATGCGAGCAGTACGCTCTGGATCTTCTCATTCTCCTTAAACCAGGAAGAATCAACCATTCCGCCTACATCCAGCACTACCGCCACTTTGGGGAACGCCGCCGTAACGGCATCCACCATTTCCTGTTCCTGAGGGGAAAGATAAAAGTCTCCGTCGCCCGGTATCCCTTTTCTGTCCCAGTCTTCCCCGGAGAAGCGGCAGATAGTGATAACCGCAATATCCGTATATCTTCTGGCTGCCTGAAGCAGCCCGGCAGGCACCGCAGGCTCCACGGTTTTACCGTTTTCCTTTCCCTGCGCATACTGCTCCTTTACATCCTCTTCATAAAAACGGGAAAGTTCGTCAAAAACCTGAAGCTTCCCCTCTTCCTCCTTGAGCTTCATACCCTCATAAATATTCCGGGTATAGGAGGTCGTAACTTCCCCGCTTCCGCCGCCTCCTCTGACATAATCGATCTGTGCTTTTCCGAAAAGGGCGACTCTGCAGCCCTTCTTAAGCGGCAGCACGCCGCATTCGTTTTTCAGCAGCACCATACCCTCCGTGGCCGCCTGCCTTGACAGCCGGATATGCTCCTCACAGGCTGTTACCAGCCGGCCGTCCTTTCCCATAGGCAGACAGGGCTGATGTGCAATCCTCGTCCATTTTTCCATAAAATTTAGTCCTCCCTGATATTTTGTCTATAAACAACCTGCTTGCTTCATTTCCCGGATACCTTATGGAAAATCACGCAGTTAGGCTGCGCAACCTTCATCTCCGGGCCATTCATAACCAGCAGCCCCTTTTCCAAATCCGTCGTAAAAAAAGTGAGCGTTCCCGAATCCTGATTCAGCGAAACCAAGTGCTTATTATCCGGGAAAAGCGCCACATCCTTAGGATACTCCCCGCTCACCGGCAGACACAAAAGCTTCGTCAGCAGCCCCGTTTTTTCATCAATCTTATAAATAGCCGCGCTGTTATCTCCCGCATTGGAGCTGCACAGATACCGGAAATCATCGGAAAGATTCAGCGCACTTGCCGTGGAGCCTCCCGCATGATAATTATTCAGCGTACTGATAGACTGTATTTTTTCAAAGAAAGGATTATCCTTTTCTTCCTTATAGGTATACACATCAATACAATTCTTCAGCTCATGCACAATATAGAGGAATTTCCCATCCTTACTGAACTTCAGATGCCTGGGCGCACTCTCCAGATCGCTGCGGATCACATCCACAAGCTTCAGCTTCCCGCTCACATGATCCAGACGATACACATTCGTATGATCCATTCCCAAATCCGCCACACATAAATAATGATTATCCCTGGTCATCTTCGCACAGCTGATATGCGGCCGGAAGTTCCTCTCCGCAACAATTCCCAGCCCCTTATAATAAATCTCTTCCGTTATTTCCCCCACGCTGCCGTCATCATTAATACGCAGCACCGTAAGCTTCCCGTCATGATATCCCGCCACAAAGATATACTTATCCTCATAATCCGTAGACACATAACAGCCCCTCATCCCATTGATGGAGCCCATATTAATAACCTGAAGCCCGCCATCCTCCTTAATCCTATAAGATTCCACACCAAAATCCGTAATAGAATACAGATACCTCTTATTATGAGAGATCGTCACATAAGAAGAATTCGTTATCTTAATCTTCTCTTTCTCCGTAAATCTCCCCTTCTGCATATCCACATCATACACCGTGATCCCCTGTTCACTCCGATCCCCGGTCGTGTATGCAGACACATACGCCACATATTTATCCTGTCCCATTTTTTCAGCCTCCTGTCGTGATTTACCTTGTAAACGACATCCTTTTTCAGGTTAAACTAATCTTAACATACCCCACCCCGTTTGTTAATCTTTTTTACTCAATTTTTTCCCACCCTTTACTCATAATATCATCCCCTTCAAGGAACCTTCTCTTCACAGCATCCATCCTCCTTCCATCCATAAATCCGTCAGCCTATACTATTCTGCAATCCATAAAATCCTTTCCTTTCATTCAAAACCTTCCCAGTTCCGTAGAATGTTCCCGCGGAGCCGTCTGCCCTGAGAGCGTGCCCGCCCTGCGCCCTGTTCCCTCTGCAGGAGCCGCCGCCTTGCAAGGATTCCTGTAAAGGCCGTATAAATACGCCGGTCCTTAGGCTGCGTCCTTTGCAGCCTTAGTACCGCTGCGAATTTATCCGAGCGAGAGCGTGCCTGCACAGGAACCTTGCAAGGCGGCGGCTCCTGCAGAGGGAACAGGGCACAGGGCGGACACGCTCTCAGGGCAGACGGCTCCGCGGGAACATTCTACGGGACCCACCGCAAAAATTTACCCGGAATTTATCCTTACAGCATTGACATTTAACAGGATTTCAGTATAATGGGTATCAGCGTCTTGTTTAGTGTCAGTAAACTTTAAGTTTATTATATGTTCTTTTCAGGAAAGGCCGGTTACCATATGAATATAGGAAACAAATTAAAGGAGCTCCGAGTCCAGAAGGGGCTGACCCAGGAAGAGCTTGCCGACAGGGCAGAGCTTTCCAAAGGCTTTATTTCCCAGCTGGAAAGGGATCTCACCTCTCCTTCCATCGCCACCCTGGTAGATATCCTCCAGGTGCTGGGCACGGATCTCAATGAATTTTTCAGTGAGAAAACAGAGGAACAGATCGTCTTCTCCTCTTCCGATTATTTTGAAAAGACGGATGAAGCCTGCAGGAACAGAACGGAATGGATCATCCCCAATGCCCAGAAAAACATTATGGAGCCCATCCGGCTCACCCTGGAACCGGGAGGTTCCACCTATCCGGACAATCCTCATGAAGGAGAGGAATTCGGTTATATATTGAGCGGAAGCGTAACCATCCACATAGGGAAACGGGCCATACGCGCCAAAAAGGGGGAATCCTTTTATTTTACCCCGAATTCCACCCATTACCTCACCGCTAACGAAAAAACCGGCGCTTCCCTCATCTGGGTAAGCAGCCCGCCCAGTTTTTAAGACAGGTTCGCCTGCCTTCCACTATTCACCTACCGCAGAGCGGAGAAACGGAGCAAGCATATGAGCAACAGGCTGATTGATTTACAGCATATTTCAAAATCTTTTGGTTCTTCCCTTATTCTGGACGATATGAATCTTTATATCCGGGAAAATGAGTTTTTGACTCTGCTGGGCCCGAGCGGATGCGGAAAAACCACGACTCTGCGGATTATCGGAGGCTTTGAGACTCCGGATAAGGGGCAGGTTCTGTTTGACGGGAAGGATATTACCAATCTTCCCCCAAATAAACGGCAGCTGAATACTGTTTTTCAGAAATATGCCCTTTTTACCCATATGGACATTGCGGAGAATATCGCCTTCGGCCTGAAAATAAAGGGAAAAAGCAAGTCCTATATCAACGATAAAATTAAATATGCCCTGAAGCTGGTAAACCTGGACGGCTATGAAAAGCGCATGCCTGATTCCCTGAGCGGCGGACAGCAGCAGCGTGTCGCCATCGCAAGGGCCATTGTCAATGAACCCAAGGTCCTTCTCCTGGATGAGCCTCTGGGCGCTCTGGATCTGAAGCTGCGGCAGGATATGCAGTATGAGCTTATCCGCCTGAAGAACGAGCTGGGAATCACTTTTATTTATGTGACCCACGATCAGGAAGAAGCCCTCACCATGTCGGACACCATCGTCGTCATGAACCAGGGATATATCCAGCAGATCGGCACGCCGGAAGACATTTACAATGAGCCGGAAAATGCTTTCGTGGCAGATTTTATCGGTGACAGCAATATTTTTGATGCAGTGATGATCCAGGATAAGCTGGTGAAGATACTGGATGCCAATTTTCCCTGTGTGGACACGGGCTTTGGAACCAACAAGCCCGTCGATGCGGTTATCCGTCCTGAGGATGTGGAGCTTGTGTCCCCGGAAGACGGCCTTATCCGCGGAGTGGTTACCCACCTGATCTTCAAGGGCGTCCATTATGAAATGGAGGTTACCGCCAATGGTTTCGAATGGCTGGTACACTCCACCGGCATGTATCCTGTAGGCACACCGGTAGGCATTAAGGTGGATCCGTTCAATATCCAGATTATGCACAAGCCGGAATCTGAGGATGAGGAGGCCACAGCCATTGATGAATAATAAAAAATACAGGCATTTGCTGTCAGGGCCCTACATATTCTGGTCTGTCGCTTTTATCATTATCCCGCTGTGCATGGTTTTTTACTATGGACTCACGGATAAAACCGGCGCATTCACCCTGGCCAATGTTGCGGCAATCTCCAGCGCGGAGCATTCCAAGGCTTTATGGCTTTCCATCGCCCTGTCGCTTATCAGTACATTGATTTGCTTTCTGCTGGCCTATCCTCTTGCCATGATTCTGGCCAATATGAATGTGAACCAGCACAGCTTTATTGTTCTGATATTTATTCTTCCCATGTGGATGAATTTTCTTCTCAGAACCCTTGCATGGCAGACGCTGCTGGAAAAAACGGGAGTGATTAACTCCATTCTCGCCTTTCTGCATCTGCCTTCGCTGAATATTATCAATACCCCGGCAGCCATCGTACTGGGCATGGTATATAATTTTCTGCCCTTCATGGTGCTTCCGATTTATAATGTCCTGGTAAAAATTGATCCGAACGTGGTAAATGCGGCAAGGGATTTAGGCGCCAACGGCCTGCAGACCTTCCTGCGCGTCACCTTTCCTTTAAGCCTTCCCGGCGTAATCAGCGGCATTACCATGGTTTTTGTCCCTGCCCTGACAACCTTCGTCATCAGCAACCTGCTGGGAGGCAGCAAGATCCTCCTCATCGGCAATGTCATTGAGCAGGAATTCACACAGGCAAGCAACTGGCACCTGGGCAGCGGTCTTTCCATCGTGTTAATGATATTCATTATCCTTAATATGATTATCACCTCTGTCTTTGATAAAGAAGGGGAGGGCCAGACCTTATGAAAACAAGACAAACCCTTTTACAGAAAATATATATCGGCCTTATTTTTGTCTTCCTTTACGCTCCCATCGTCACATTGATGGTCCTATCCTTCAATGCCAGCCGTACCAGGGCCAAATGGGGAGGCTTCACGCTGAAATGGTACTCCGAGCTTTTCCAAAACAGCATCATTCTGGAAGCTCTTTACAACACGCTGCTCATCGCTTTTTTATCATCGGCCATAGCCACTGTGATAGGAACTATCGCCTGTATCGCCATCAATGGAATGAAAAAAAGGAACCGGGCCATCATGATGGGAATTACCAATATCCCCATGCTGAATGCGGAAATTGTAACCGGTATTTCGCTGATGCTGCTGTTTATCAGCCTGGGAGTACGGTTTGGGTTCGGCACGATCCTGCTGTCCCATATCACCTTTAATATTCCTTATGTCATTTTAAGCATCATGCCCCGTATGAAACAGCTCAATCCCAGTACCTTTGAAGCCGCCATGGATTTGGGCGCATCCCGGATCAAAGCCTTCTTCAAGGTGGTTTTCCCGGATCTGCTGCCTGGCATCCTCTCCGGATTCCTCATGGCCTTCACCATGTCCCTGGATGATTTTATCATCACCCACTTTACGAAGGGCCCCGGTATCGATACCTTATCTACCAAGATATATACCGAGGTCAAAAAAGGGATAAAACCGGAAATGTATGCCCTTTCCACAATTATTTTTGTCACTGTACTCATTCTGCTTTTACTCGTAAATAAAGCTCCGGTCAAACAGGACAAAGAATAGGCCGGCACCAACTACTATGAGGAGGAAACCAAATGAAAAAATGTCTTTCACTGCTGCTTGCGCTGTCCCTGGCTGTTCTTCCCCTTACAGCCTGCGGATCCGCCTCCGCCGCTTCCAACGGAGAGGTTGTCGTTTATAACTGGGGAGAATATATCGATCCGGAGACTATCTCCATGTTCGAAGAGGAAACCGGCATCAAGGTTATTTATGATGAATTTGAAACCAACGAAATCATGTATCCCAAAATCGAAGCCGGGGCTTCCAAATATGATGTTGTCTGCCCTTCCGATTATATGATCCAGAAAATGATTGAAAATGATCTGGTGGCAGAACTGAACTACGACAACATTCCCAATGCGAAAAAAAATATCGGCGAACAGTACTGGGAACAGTCAAAGCAGTTCGATCCGGAGAACAAATATTCCGTACCTTACTGCTGGGGAACCGTTGGAATTCTGTACAATAAGACTATGGTTGACGAGCCCGTGGACAGCTGGTCCATTCTCTGGAATGAAAAATATCAGGATAATATCCTGATGCAGGATTCCGTACGCGATGCATTTATGGTTGCCTTAAAACTGAACGGATACTCCATGAATTCCACCAATCCCGATGAACTGAATGCGGCCAGGGATTCCCTCATCGCACAGAAGCCTCTTGTACAGGCCTATGTCATCGATCAGGTCAGGGATAAAATGATCGGCAATGAAGCGGCTATCGGCGTCATTTATTCCGGAGAGGCCATTTATACCCAGCGTGAAAACCCGGATCTGGAATATGTCGTTCCCAAGGAAGGAACCAATGTCTGGATCGATTCCTGGGTAATCACCAAAAATGCGCCTAATATGGAAAATGCGGAAAAATTCATTGATTTTATGTGCCGTCCTGAAATCGCCCTGAAGAATTTTGAGTATATCACCTATTCCACTCCCAATGATGCCGCAAGGGATTTGATAGAGGACGAAGATATCCGGAATTCCAAAATTGCGTTCCCTAACCTGGACGAATACAATAATCTGGAAACCTTCACCTATTTGGGTGATGATGCGGATTCCCTCTACAACGAGTTATGGAAAGAAGTAAAATCCAGCTGATATTGCATACAGAACGATAAAGCGGAAGCTCTCCCGGTTTCATCCGGAGGCTTCCGCTTTTTTGAACTTTTACTCTTTTCTGTCCGGGAAGGATTATCCTAATCCGAACAGCTGAAGAACCTGGGCGTTGATCGTTCCGTCCGCCACAAGCCCGTATTTTGTCTGGAACTGAAACAGGGCCGCCTGCGTCTGGGCATCATATACCCCGGTAGGACTGCAGCTGCTGCCATAAAAATTGAGCAGATTCTGGACCTGCAGAATTGTATCCGCTGTCAAAGCCGGAGCCGTCAGCGGTACGCCTGCTGTCCCCTGATTGCTGAGCGCTGCCTGCTGATTCAAGAGAACCGCCTGCTGGCTGTAGGCCGCCGCCTGAAGAGCAGCCGCATAAGCCTGCTGGGCCGCTGTCAGCGCAGCCTGGGCCTGAACCACTGCCTGTGACGCCGCCTGAAGCTGTACATCCAGGTTCTGCCTGGCTGCCTCAAGAGACTGTTGGCGGGCCACTGCCTGAGTCAGCTGCTGGTTTGCCATCGCCACCATCTGCTCCCATCCTCCCGCCGGCACAGGTACGCCGGTTCCGGCATTCGCCGCCGTATTATAAGGATACTCACCATTTATAAGCAGCTGGTAATAATAATCTTCCGTCGTCTGGTTCTCCGCTGCTTTTACCTCCCGGGCGGGCAGCAGAAAAACAAGAATACCTGCTGCCAGACATGTCAGAAATATCTTTTTATTCATAGGCCAAGTCCTCCTCTTGTCCTAATTATAAAGGATAATCCCGGTGAAGTAAACGATATCCGGAACCGGAGAATTAATTTTCATCCTCGCTCAGTTCTCCGTCTATGATATGTACGATCCGTCCTGCCGACTTTGCCACATTCAGATCATGGGTGATCATGACAATCGTATGCCCCATGGAATTCAGTTTTCCGAACAGCTTCAGCACCTCCTGCCCGCTCGCTCTGTCCAAAGCTCCCGTAGGTTCATCCGCCAGCAGAATGGCAGGCTCCCCCACCAGCGCCCTCGCGATCGAAACCCTCTGCTTCTGCCCTCCCGAAAGCTCGGAGGGCTTATGGCGGAGTCTGTGATCCAGCCCCAGAAGCCGGATAGTATCCATACATTTTTCTTCCGCTTCACCGGAGGACATGCCTCTCACCACCAGCGGCATGATTATATTCTGAAGAATATTATAGGTGGATATCAATTGATAATTCTGGAAGATAAACCCGATCTCTTTATTTCTTACGTCATTGAGTTCGCTCTCTTCCATTTCATGAATCGCATTGCCGTCCAGGAAATATTCGCCGGAATCCGCGATATCCATACAGCCGATGATATTCATCAGCGTTGTTTTCCCTGAACCGGAAGGCCCCAAAATTGCCACGAATTCTCCCTTTTTCACCTGAAAGCATACATCCTTCAGCACCGGGACCTTTTCTTCTCCCAGCATATAGCCTTTGTTGATATTCTCCATTACAATCATGATTTCGTTATCGTTTTCCATATCGGCTCCCTGTCATGTATCTCCGGACATATACAGAACATTTCCGCATGTCTCTATGATACAATCCATATTTTTAGAATATTATCGGTTCCTTCTTCCAGCAAAACAGCAATGATATTTCCGGAGGACAGCCGTGAAAAGGTAGTCACCACTCCCAGCTTGGTAATCACCTCCGTGCCTACCGGCACCTCAAGGCTCTTTGTCTCTCCCGTGAGGGTATAGGCCGAAGAATCCATGCCGCCTCCCTGGCGTCCTGTGCTGCCTGCAGCTTGGGTACTGCCCGGAAAGCCGCCCTGTTCCGCCGGCGCAAAGCCTCCCGGTCCACCCTGATTGTTCTGCCCTGCCTGACCGGGAAACCCGGTCTGATCAATCTGAACGCTGCTTTCCGCCGATTCTTCCTCCTCCGGAGCCGGCATTCCTTTCCCGTCCCCTCCGGCGGATACCGTCTCTTTTTCTGCCAGGGAAAGCTCCAGATCATTGCCCACAATACTGTCAATCTGAGCATATATAATCTCCTCCTGCTGTCCCGCAGTAATTTCAATCATGCTCTCCGAAGCATCCGCCTCCTGTTTCTGCCAGAAAAGGATTCCTCCTGCTGCCGTAAGAAGACAGAAGCATACCACGCCTGTCACTATTTTTTTCTTCCCTTTTTTCTTCTTTTTCTTACTATTCTGTTCCATCGGATTCTCTCCTTTATTCATGGTTAAGCGCCGCGACCGGAATCAGGCTGGATGCCTGGTACGCCGGATAGAACCCAAAAATCGTACCGGTCAGCACACCAAAGATAAGGGACAGTACCGCTCCTGATACAGAAAGCTCCACTCTCACTCCGAAATATTCCAGGGCCGGTGTGATACCCAGCGCTAGCATAACTCCCAGAATGGCACCCACGAGGCTGATACAGCTGGCCTCCATTAAAAATTCCGCCAGGATATCCCTTTTACAGCAGCCGATCGCCTTCAGAATACCGATTTCATTGGTTCTTTCCTTTACGGAAACAAACAGGACATTCATAATGCCAAGCCCGCCTACAATGAATACGATTACCGCCATGCAGATAAGCAGCATGGTGAGCGTATCGTTGGATTTGGATGCTGCTTCCATCTTGCTTCCCGCGTCAGAGATGGTAAACTCCGCATTGGGATAGCTTTCCGCCAGAACCTGCTCTATATTGGCAATAATGGTTTCCACCTCATTCACATTTTCTACAATAACCGTTATTGTGGGGCTGACACCGGTGCTGGATAAATATTTCACTCCGGTATTATACGGGATATATATGGCATCATCAGGGCTGATTCCGGAGGCTACGGTTCCCATTTCACTGATAATTCCGCTGACCTGATAGGGCCGGTTATCAATATAAACCGTACCGTCATAGGCATCATATACACTTCCGAAAACTGTCTTCGCCACATTGGAGCCCAGAACACAGACTTTCTCCTTATAGGTATTATTCTCATCCGTCAGAAAATCTCCCAATGCCATTTCCAGATTGCTGATTCCGGCATAATTGCTCAGGACACCCGCAATGGTATAAGAGGTACTGCTTTCCAGCTCTCCTCCATCCACTGCGGAGGTAGTGGAAAAGCTCATGGTCGTACGTGCGATTCCGGGGACGAAGGTTTCCAGATCCTCCATATCGGATTCCGAAAGGATAATCCGTTCCGAATTGCTCTGGCTCTGATCCATCATGAACATTCCTCCTCCGAAGCTGAAGCCTCCGCTTCCTCCAAAAGCACCTCCCGGCATTCCGCCGCCTCCTCCGGGCATTCCTGATCCGCCTCCGGGCCTGCCGCTGTTTCCCTGATATTCATAGGATATATCAATGGCCCCGGCATTCAGATTTTTAAACTGCTCCGCAACCTCCTCTTTTCCGCCCGTACCGATAGCGATTACCAGCATAATAGTGGCCGCCCCTACGATAATTCCCGTTGAGGTAAGAATGACCTTTGATTTGTTGGCTGATAAATTCAGCCAGACAAGCCGCAGTATCTCTGTCACTTTCATGAATCGCTCACCTTACTTTCTATCAGGACCGTGTCGCCTTCTGAAAGCCCTTCTTTGATTTCCACGTTAACACCATCGGAGAAGCCCGTGGTTACCTCTTGTTTGCTAATACTGCCGTCCGCTTCTTTTTTCTTTACATAGGACTTCCCATTTTCCCTGATTATTGCCCTGTTGGACACATAGGTCACCGTTTCCGTTTCTTTCGTTATAAACGTTATCTGTGCCGTCATTCCTTCATAAAGCTTAGAGGTTTCCCCTCCCAGCTTCACGCTGATCTCCACATAGGTTGTTCCTGTGGAACTGTTATATGTGGACTCTCCGATATCCTCCACAACACCGGTGAAATCATCGTCCAGATAAGAGGCGACGGAAACATTCACAGAATCCCCTTCCCTGATATCGGCAAGGTCGGATTCCTCCACGGAAACAGTTACCGTAACCTCATCATAATCATTCAATATAAGCAGCGTATTCCCTGAGTTCACCGTATCCCCTGCCTCCAGGGAAACCTCTGTCACAACGCCGCTGTAGCCGGCGGTGATGACATTATCAGTCAGATAAGCGTCAAATTCATCCAGCTTGCCCCTGGCATCATCGTAATCAGCCTGAGCCGTATCGGCTTCGAAATCACTCAACTCCACACTCACATTATAGGCCTCCGATGCTGTCCGGTATTTCAGGTTTCTCTTATCCAGCTGGGCCTGGGCATCAATTTTTCCCAATTCCAAATCCCGTTCGGCTCCTGTCAGGCTGTCCTCAAGCTCTGCCAGCTCCTTCTGTTTTTCGAGGATGGAATCCGTGGTTTCTTCTATGGTATCCTCCAGGGATTCCACTACAGCGGCAGCCTCTTCCCTTGCATTCTCCGCAGTAATCCATCCGTAGGCGTCGGAAACAATATCCGTAGTGCTCACCACATATTCCCCGTTTTCCAGGACCTTCTTTTCTGTCTCCAGTTCTGCCTGACTTTCGGCCAGCTGCGTATTCAGTTCCGCCAGTTCTTCATTGATATCGGCAATCTGTTCCTCGATTTCCGCCGCCGTATCTGTGAGTTTGGTGACTGCATTCTGATATTCCGCATCTGCAAGCGTTCCATAGGCCACATTTGTTTCATAGTCCTGTTTTGCTGTCAGATCCGTCATCTGTTTCTGTGTTTTCGTCTTTGCAAGAGTAACCTCGGCATCGGAAACATCACTGCTCAGTTCCTCCCGGATCGTATTGATACTCTCTTCGGTAAGTCTGTAAATTGGGTCTCCCTCCGCTATTTCCTGTCCCTCGCTTATCAGAACTTCTTCTATCACCAGGTTTCTGGAAGAAGAGGAGGAAGAACCGGAACTGCCGGTACCTCCCATCCCCTGAAAAATGCCTCCGCCCTGTCCCCAGGAAAAGCTGTCCGTGCTTCCTCCTGTGTAGGCGCTCAGATCCAAATCAAATGTCTGCTCCGTTGTCCCTACCGTCACATTGCCGCTTTCTTCCAGACCCACGGTCAGTTCTCCATACTCCGCCTGCACTTCCCGGTAGGTAACTTCATCGCTGTTTCCATATGCAGCCAGGAAGCCGATTCCACAGCCAACAGCCAGCACCAGGCAGACGCCTGTTCCAATCCATATCCTTTTCTTTTTATCCACGTCTGTTCTCCCTCCTTATGGCATTCCCGGGCCGCCGAAACCGGTGCCGCCGGCCTGGCCGGAATTTCCCTGAGGATTTTCTCCGGGCACCTGCATGAAATCCGGGAATCCCTGCTGTCCGTTTTCTTCTCCTCCTGTCATATCCCCGGCAGGTTCTTGTGTCAGGGAGGCTCCTGACTGCCTCAGGCTTTCCTCACTTTGTCCTGCGCTGACCGTACTGGCAATATAAACCGCATCTCCCTCGGAAAGCCCGCTTGTTATCTCTATTTCAGAGCCATTGGAAAATCCGGTTTCCACCGCTTTCCATTCCATTTCCCCTTCCGTATTTTTTACATAGACACCTGTACTGCCATCTTCTCCCGCCACTATCGCTTTTGCGGAAACGTAGAGTACATCCTCTATACTGTCGGTCACAAAGGTAATATCCGCGGTCATTCCTCCATACAGCCTGCCGGTATCGCCTTCTATCCGCACGGTAACAGGATAATTGACCGTCGTGGAGTAGCTGCTGTCGGCAGATGTAGTAATTGCGCTCACCGTCCCTTCGTATATCTCATCGGGATAGGCATTGCATTCAATATCCACGCTATCCCCCACTTTAATATAGGAAATATCTTCTTCCGACACATCAATGGTTATGGTATATGCATCCCGGGTCACATAGGAAAGCATAACGCCTGTATTCATCAGCTTATCCCCTGCTTCATAGGCAATTTCCGTAACAAGCCCGGTTCCGTCCGCATAGACAATCCCGTCGGTTCCCACAAAGGCTTCAAAATCTTCCAGCAGCTCCTGTGCTTCGTTCACAGCGGTCCGGGCTTCATCCACAGTATCCTGAAGAGCGTCAAGTGTATAACCGTAAATATCACCTGCCAGCTTCCCTCCCAGCACGGCGCTGTCATAGGACTGCTGCGCGGACATTTCATCCTGGGGAAGGCTGGTCTGGGAATTGTTTATTTCATCCAGCTTCTCCAGAATCTGTTCCTGGTTTTCTTCTATGCTGTCACGGTAGCCCTGCAGGGTATTGTCCAGATTCTCAAATGCGGTCTTCGCACTCTGGAGACTGGAGTAATTTGCCGTATAGGCCGCCACACTGGAGATATCCGTATCATCCAGCTTTTTTTGTGCTGTCTCATAGGCATATTTTAAGTCACTGTATTCCTCCAGGGTGTCCTCATCCGTCAGCTTTTCGTTATAGTCATTTATTTCCGCCTCCAGTACCTGGATATCCCCGTAAAGCAGTTCAATCTCCTGCTGCAGGCGGTTCATGGAGGTGTCATAGGTACGGGAAGCCGTATCCGCTTCCGCTTTGGAAGCGCTGTAGGTACTTTTGGCACTTCCTGCCTGGGTATTATATTCACTCACCGCTTCAGCAAGCTCCAGCTGTGCCTCTGACTTTGCCTTCTGCAGCTTGCGCCGGACTGCTGCAATACTGTCCTGGGAAAGCTTAAACAGCGGATCCCCTTCCTGCATACGCTGGCCCTGTACGGCATAAACCTCTTCTATCTGCAGATAGCGGCTGGCCTCTTCCTCCTCGTCCTCATCCTCATCATCTTCTGAATAATTGATATCCAGTTCATAATTAATATGGCTCTCCTGAAGGGCTATGCTTCCGCTTTCATTAATACCCTGAACCAAATCACCATATTGTACCTTGCTTTCCTTATATATTACAGTGTCCCCGGTGAGCCTCGGCCGTATGAAAACCGTATAGACACATACGGCAGCCAGCGCGAGAAATGCCGTACCTGCAAGAATCAGCTTAATGACAAATTTTTTATTCCTGTGTTTCTGTTTCATTTACAGCCTCCTCTTCCGACTCCGGGATTCCGAAATATACGGCAGCCGACAGATTCTGGGACAGTCCGCTGATATCTCCGGCCAGCTCTATGGTAACGGAATAATAAATACTGGATTTGCTGTTGGACTGAGATACCGGATTGATCTTGCTTACGGTTCCCCGGAAGGTTCCATAATCGGAGATTTCCACCGTCACATTTTCTCCTATGGAAACGGACGCGATATCCGACTGGTCCACCGACGCTGTTACCGTCACTGTTTCCGGATTGCTGTAAGCCAGCACCATACTGTTTCCTGAAATTGCGGATTCCGCCCTTACCCCCACCATCATTACGGTTCCGGCACTTTGGGTATACAGGCAGCCGTCTCCTATCGTATCCTCAAATTCCTGAAGATTCTCCCGGGCCTCTTCCTTCTCATTAAGGGCCACACTTGTTTCTTCCTCAATCCTGCTGAGTTCCGCTTCATAAACTTCTTGTGCAGAACTGCTCTCTGCTGCTGCCGCATCATAATCACTCTGACTGCTTACCTGCTGCTTATCATAGGCAATCTGTGCTTCTTCCAGCTGGGTATTCAGCAGCTTAAGATTGCTCTGTGCCTGGGCCAGTGAGCTTTCCGCTTTTTTCTTTGCCGCTTCATAATCTTCTGCCGCCTGATCGTATATCTTTTCATTTTCCTGTACTTCTTCATCCAGCAGGTTATAAACTGTAAGCTTCGTGTAATTATTTTCCGAGGTGAGGCCGGCCCCGCTTCCTGCCTGGCCTCCGCCCGCTGCCTGCTGGTAGGAGGCTCCGGACTGAACGGAGGAAACTGACTGTCCTGAAGCAGAGGAACTGCTGCCCGCCGTTGTTCTGTAGTGATCCTCCAGACCTGGAATATCCCAATCTTCATAGAGCTGCATCAGGGCAGCAAAGCTTTTTTCAAATTCTTCTTTTTTTTCAGCCACTTCATAATAGGAATAGTAATAATCATTTTCCACGGAATCCGTATATTCATTTACCAGCTCCTGCGCTTCTTCCACCTGTTCCTGTAAATCACTGATCTTATCCGCGTACTCTTTCAGGGATTCCTCATAAGTATAGGAAGCATACGTACCCTTTGTCATACTTGTATCATAGGTCTGCTTTGCGGTTATCTTTTCTTCTTCACTGTCCAGAAGCTGCTGTCTGTAATCCAGAGACGCCTGAACAGACTTCTGCTCCAATTCCCTGCGGGCCGCCTCCACGCTTTCATCCGTAAGCTTCAGAATGGGAGTGCCTTCTTCCACCTCATCCCCTGAAGACAGATATACCTCTTCTATTTTCAATTCGGTTTCTATGTAATCCAGATCAAAGGTTTCTTCCTGCATTCCCACGGAGGTACTTCCGCTGGCCGTTATCACGTTTTCTCCGAAACCATCTGCCCTTCCCGGCCCTCCCATCTGTCCCGTCTGATCCGCTCCGCCCTTCTTCACTGTCAAAAAAATAACACCGCCCATCAATGCCAGTGCCATTATGGGAATCACCCCTAAAGCAATTTTCTTTCTCCTGTCCAGTCCTTTTGGCCCATCCTTCCTCTTCATCCGTCTCCTCCTCAATCATCCGTCCTCGAAGCGTATCTGTTAACATGCTAATTATATACTTGTTAATTATTTACGCGTTAAGCATATTTGAATTCTAACGGGAAAATGTTTCTAATTTTTGTTTAAAATGTGAAAAATTTGTGTTTTATGCAATTATGCCTTTCGCCCCGGATTAAAATGCAGAAACAGCGTAACTGGAAGGCTTTCCGGCAGCGAGCAAAACCCGGACGGCAAAACGGGGCCAAACCGTTACACTTCCGGATTTTTTCAGGGTGCGGAATCATCCGGAATATTATATAATGAAAGGAATCCTGCCGCCCGGTATAAAATGTGCGGCAGTCACCAGGCAGACAGACGGCGTGCCCGTTTGCTTCGCTGTCTGCGGGAATAAAGGAAATGAAAAAAATGAAAAGAACAATCCAATATAAAATCGGCATCCTAGAAGACGGCCTTACTGTAAAACAATTCCTGAAAAGGAAACATTACTCCGGCCAGAATCTGGTACAGCTGAAAAAATACGAACAGGGAATCCTGATAAACAATATGCCGGCCTATGTAATTCACCACCTGAAGGAAGGGGATATCCTCACGGTGAATATATGGGAAGAAAAGGTGTCTGAAAAAATCCCTCCTGTTCCTCTCCCTCTTCATATTGTTTATGAGGATGAGGATCTTATGATTCTTGATAAAGCGGCGGATATGCCTGTCCACCCTTCCATGAACAATTATGAAAATTCCCTGGCAAACGGTCTGGCATGGTATTTTTCATCCCAGGGCGTGCCTTTCATATTCCGATGCGTCAACCGGCTTGACAGAGATACCACGGGTCTGACAATCATCGCCAAGCATATGGTAAGCAGCAGTATTCTTTCCGTCATGGCCTCCCGGCGTGAAATAAAGAGGGAATATCTTGCTATCGTGAACGGAACCGGGCTTCCTCCCTCCGGCACGGTAAACGCACCTCTGGGAAGAAAGCCCGACTCCGCCATCATGAGGATGGTGGATTTTCAAAATGGAGAGCCTTCCGTTACTCATTATCGTGTCCTGAAGGAAACAAATGGCTGCTCCCTGCTTTCCCTCCATCTGGAAACAGGCCGCACTCATCAAATCCGTGTGCACATGCAGTATCTGGGCCATCCGATAATCGGTGATTTTTTATACAATCCGGATATGACCCTCATACATCGCCAGGCGCTGCATTCCTGCCGTCTGGAATTTTCCCATCCCATCACGGGAAAGCCCATGCTCTTTACCTCTCCCATGCCTGAAGATATGAGGCAGGCTCTGCTCTGAAATGCAAAAGCCCGGCAGGACGGTCCTGCCGGGCTTTACCTTCACATATTCCGGCATTTCGGAGAAAATGCCTTATTGCTATTCTTCACAGCCGCAGGTCTTCCCATCGGAAAAGGTGGGATAAGGTCTGGGCATGGATTCCGTCCTCGGTCTGGGCTCCGGCCTGGGAATGGGTTCCGGCCTTACATCAGCACAGGGACAGGAAGGTCTTACCGTACTCTCCGCACAGGGAGCAGCACAGCCGCAGCTGTTGCCCTGGCCGCCGAAGGAATTATTGTTCTGGCAGCCGCAGGAATTGTTATTCTGGCATCCGTGCTGATGTCTTCCGCCGCATCCGCAATTGTTGTTCTGGCAGCCGGAATTACCTGATTGGCCGCAGCAGCATAAAAGTAATAATAAGTATAAACAGTTCATATTCTCATCTCCTTTACAGTACTATATGTTAAAGGAGAGGTATTGGTTCCACTGTTTTCTTCAACTTTATTTCTGTTTCTTTTTTAAAAGCGTTCCCTTCACATAGGCGAACGTCTTTTTTTCTCCCTGTTCCGCCAGCATGGTCAGCAGACGCAGAAGAAGCTTCCTTGTATTTTCATGCATAATGGGGATTTCCCTGGCCGACTGAAAATATAAAAGAGGATCCGCATCCGTATATATTTTCCCTTTATATACTTTGGAGGCGGCAATACGGTCCATCAGCATTTCCGCCACATACTTAACCGGCATCTCAATCGGGGCTATCCCCCCGGGCACTTCCTTTATGCTGTAATCGACCCAGTATTCATAATGATGCCTGTTTCTTCCTTTATGATGAAGCCAGGCGCTGGAATACCCTTTTTCTTCACGCTCCGCATTGTTAGGGCTTCTGTCTCCCTGAAAATATCTGGCTCCTACCAGGAATTCCGTTGGAGAATATTTTGACAGGTCATGGGTGAGTCCCTGTTTATACAGGCCGACTGCAAAGCAGCCCTTCATAACCAGATATTTATGGTAAGTGATTGTCTTAAAATGCTTCCATGCCTTCTTTCCTGTTGTCACTTCTTTTTCTGTCCCGCCTTCTGTTTTTCTTTGCCCGTTTTTTCTCTGCTTTCAAAAATCTGTATGGAACGCCCTGCTACGGCGGCTGTCCTTCCGTTCTCTCCCTCTTCCTGTCTGTCTGAAACAGTATCCAGGACCTTGGCCCACTTCAGGTCGGGAGGAAGGGCGGGCAGAGCAAAATCGTGTTCTTCCCAATGCATATTATATGCAATATAAATGAAATTGTCATTGTTCTTTTTATCCACTTTAGCATAACAGCCGCAGTACATCAGACCCGCCTGACGGCTCAGGCCATCCGCATTCAGCTTCCAGGCTTCCTCTCCGTGCAGGGACAGATCCGGATAACCGCAGGCAATATAATCCATCATGGTCAGTTCATCCGGACGATGGAGCACAGGATGTTTTTTCCGGAAAGCGACCGCCTCTTTCACAAAGGAGAAGATCTCCCGGTTCGTTTCCATAAGCTTCCAATTCAGCCAGTTCACCGCGTTATCCTGGCAATAGGGATTATTATTTCCCCCATGGCTGAACCCGAATTCATCGCCGCTGACTATCATAGGCGTTCCCTGTGCCGTAAGCAGAAGCAGCATGGCATTTTTCATCTGCTTCAGACGCAGCTCCAGAATGGATTTCTTTCTTGTCTTTCCCTCCGCTCCGCAGTTCCAGCTGACATTATAGGTTTCCCCGTCACGGTTTTCCTCGCCGTTGGCTTCATTATGCTTTCTGTCAAAAGACACCAGATCTGCCAGCGTAAAGCCGGAATAGTTCGTAATATAATTGATAACGCCCGTCTGTTTGGGATTTTTCTTCCATAAATCAAGCATGGGCTGAAGGGAACCCTCGTCGCTTTTCAGGAAATGCCGGGCAGCGTACATAAAATCATCGTTATATACCGCCAGGTTTTTATATACGGGTATATCATTGTTATCATAGATTTCCCCGCAGGGAATATCCTCATAAAAAAGCTTGGTGTTCCCAAGCATGGGCTCCGTAGCGAGCAGAGCCGTCGGCATATGCATTCCGAGTAGGTGGAAGCCATCCACATGGAAGGTAAAAACCCAGTATTTAATCACTTCCAATATATAGGCCCGCTTCACATCCGCGGGAAAATAAAACTGCATGATGACCTCTATGCCATTTTGATGGGCATTCTTTACCATGTCCTTAAATTCTTCCGCCGGACAGTCCGAAGCGGAATATGACATCTTCGGAGCAAAGTAATAGCCTCTTTTATAACCCCAGTAATTAATCCGGGGAGGCTTGTCCTTCTCTTCAGGCAGATCCATATAGTGATTCCTGGCCTCATCCATGCTTCTTTCCTGGCGCTCCTGCTTTTCCAGCTCCAGGAACTCATAGGAGGGCATCAGCTCCACTGCGGTAATCCCCAGCTCCTTCAGATACGGGAGCTTTTCCGTAATTCCCGCATAGGTCCCTCTGTGCTGCACACCGGAAGAAGAATGGCATGTAAAGCCTCTGGGATGAATCAGGTACAGAACGGTATCCGACAAAGGAGTCATCAGAGGAGCGTCATTCTCCCAGTCATAACAATGCCTGCACATACCGCCGCGAAGCCTGGGCTCCGCCTGCCTGCCCCAGCGTTCATTTCCGTATATCACCCCGGCATAGGGATCTGTAATAATATCCTCTCCGGCATAGAAATTATACTGGAATTGTACATCGGCAAGCCCTTCCAGCTGCATGCAGTAAATATTACCCACACGGTTCTTATCCGTAAAAGGAAGATGCAGCGGCTTACCTGCCGTATGCAGATATAAAAGCACACCGCATTCTTCTTTGGTGTGAAGCGCGGCGGCAAAATTTACTTTACCATCAGATGTGAGGGATACACCCATAGGGTACGGTGTCCCAGGGAGAATTTTGAAATTGTGTCTCGGTGTCATATATGGATTATCTCCTGTTTCTATTCTGCAGACTCAGGCGGCAGACCGCCGTCTGAACACGGAAATACCGACCTGCTCATTGCGTACATTATACCACACCTTACCTTCTCTTACCAGTTTATCTTGCATCCGGGACAAACATCGGTTAGAATGAAGATGCTGCTGATAATTTATTATGGAGGATTTTTCATGAGCGAGGATAACCTTAATAGGCCTTCAGGTGAACCTGAAGAAGAGATGAGCGTAGAGCTTGAGCTCGAAGACGGCACTCTCGTAAACTGTGCGGTCATCACAATTCTTGATGTAGCAGAGAAAAGCTATATCGTACTGCTTCCGCTGAATGAAAACGGTCAGAATGAAGACGGAGAAGTTTGGTTCTACGGTTATTCTGAAAAGGAAGATGATCCCAATGCAGAACCTGAACTGCGTTTCATTGAGGATGACGATGAGTATGAAATGGTTGCTGATGCATTCGACGAATATCTGGACAGTTGTGAGTTTGATGAATTGATTGAGCCTGAAAATGAATAGGCCGGCATTTATCTGCCAAGCTCAGTAAGGAACCGGGAGAGAAATCCCGGTTCTTCTTTTGTTCCGGCCACATAGGATATAGTAAGCCTGCGGCGTGCCCGGGTCATGGCAACATAAAGCATGCGCCTTTCCTCTTCCACCGCCTCTCCCTTCATGCTTTTCTTATGGGGGATTATCCCTTCATTGCAGTCGGGAATATAAACGGTATTAAATTCCAGCCCTTTGGAGGCATGCATGGTGAGAATATATACCCCGTCCCCATCCTCTTTATTCTTTTCTGCCTTCTCCAGCTCTCTTTCACAGGCAAGGATATGGTCTTTAAGCTCTTCCAAACAGCAGAATTTTTTCATCTGCTGCTGCATCCATTCCGCTTCCTTCAGGAGCGTGCCCCGTTCCTTTTCCGCTTCCTGTTTTCTCAGGAATTCATCATAGCCCATTCCTTTTCGTATATAGTTGACCGCGGCGTACAGATCCATTTTCTTTATGCGCTCCGTATCCAGCTGGAACCGCCGCAGGATATCTTTCATATAGGGCTTTTCCCGGTAAAAGGAAAGCAGTTCACCAAAATCCACCCTCTCCCTCACAGCGGTCTTCCGGCTGATATAACGCAGGGGCTTGTTCATAATCCTGTAAAAGTCCTTTCTGTACTGCCCTCCCAGGGCAAATTCCAGATAAGCCAGAATATCCTGGGGTATCTTCTGCCTGTAAGGATTTTTGATTTTTTCTCTCATCCGGAATGGAATCCCTTTTTCGGCCAGTTTGGCGGCCATCGCGCCAGCATCCTGATTCGTCCGGTAAATGATGGCCGTTTCTCCCGGCTTTTCCCCGGTCACAGCCATTCTCTCCGCTATTTCTTTCGCTATCTCTTCATTTTCTTCTTCCCTTGTAACAAAGCCCCGGAAGATGACCGGCTGCCCTCCCCGGGCGGCAGCCACAGCCTTTTTGGCATACCGGTTCTTATTGGCGGAAATAAGCCGTCCCGCGCTTCTGATAATTTCAGGCGTGCTGCGATAGTTCATTTCCAGCTGTACCTTACCCGCATCCGGGTAGTCCTTCAGAAACCCCAGCATAATTTCCGGCCTGGCTCCCCGGAAGGCATAGATGGACTGATCGTCGTCTCCCACGATAAACAGGTTGTTTTCCGGCAGGGCCAGAAGACGCAGCACATCGTATTGGACAGGGTTGATATCCTGAAATTCATCCACCAGGATATACTTAAACTTTTCCTGCCAGCTTTTGCAGATATCAGGCCTGTCGGTGAGAAGCTTATGGCACTTGAGCACCATATCATCGAAATCCAGCTTTCCTCTCCGCTTCAGTTCTTCCTCGTAGGCATTGAAAATTGCGGGAAACCCTTCCTGCTGCAGCTCTCCTGCGTTTTCCTGACGGCACCCATTATTTTTAAACCGGCTGATTTCAGCCAGCAGGTTATCTATATTTTCATCTGCCGCCAGGGGATCCATGGATGTATTCATGGATATATCCATGGAAGTTGAGATTTTCGCGGAAACAAGGCCGGCCGGCGGATAAGTACAGGAGGGACAGGATAATATGGTTTTCAGGATTTCTTTCTTTTCATAATCGGAAATAATATTACCGGAATGGTAATGATAAGAGGTTTTAAGAATGTGATAATAGACGGCATGGAAAGTTCCGAAATTTACGGGATAATGCTTCCCATCCGTATTTGCAGAAAAACGTTCCTTCATCTCCTTTGCCGCGGCTTTGGTAAAGGTTATTACAAGGATGGAGGATGGATCCACTCCCCTGTTTTCCACGAGATGCAGAATTCTCCGGATAATGACGAAGGTTTTTCCGGAACCGGGCCCTGCAAGAACAAGCAGGGGCCCGCTTCCGTGCCGGATCGCTTCCCATTGGCCGCGATTGGCTCCATTACTTTCCGTAAGGTTATGCACAGGCACTTTTCAGCATCTCAATTGCCACGCGGATGCGCGCAAGAGATTCCTCTTTACCCAGAACAGACATAATTTCCGTAGCTCCTGCGGGCGTCATCTGCTTTCCGGAAACCGCAGTACGGACCGGCCACATTACGTAACCGTTTTTACATCCCTTTTTCTCCACATAAGACACCAGTGTCTGATACAGCGCATCATTGCTGTAATCCTCCTGGGCCTCCAGAAGAGGAAGCAGCTCAGTCAGCACCTCCAGAGAGCTTTCACTGTTGGTCTTCATCTTCTTATGGGTATACATTGCCACATCATATTCCGGCAGCTTCGCGAAGAAATCCACCAGCTCCTCAATGTCCGGAAATACTTCAATTCTGGTCTTCACCATTTCCGCAATGGCCTTGTGATCCAGATTTCCGGGAAGCGCTTTTTTCAGGTAAGGCTCGGCCATCCCGTAAAACCTGTCAAAATCCATGGCCTTAATGTATTCCCCATTCATCCATTTCAGCTTTGTATAGTCAAAAACTGCGGGAGACTTGGACATATGACGATAATCGAATTCCCGGGTAAGCTCCTCCAGGGAAAAGATCTCTTCATTATTTTCCGGGCTCCAGCCAAGAAGCGCCACAAAATTCACAATCGCCTCCGTCAGAAAGCCCTGTTCCACCAAATCCTCATAGGAGGAATGGCCGCAGCGTTTGGAAAGCTTATGATGCTCCTCATCCGTAATCAGCGGACAGTGCACATATACAGGCACCTCCCACCCAAACGCTTCATAAAGCCTGTTATATTTGGGAGAGGAGGAAAGATACTCGTTTCCTCTCACCACGTGGGTGATGCCCATGAGATGATCATCCACAACGTTGGCAAAATTATAGGTGGGATATCCGTCGGATTTGATGAGGATCATGTCATCCAGCTCCGCATTGTCCACGGTGATGTCCCCGTAAATTTCATCATGGAAGGTTGTGGTTCCCTCGGTGGGGTTATTCTGGCGGATAACATAGGGCACACCCGCCGCCAGCTTTTCTTCCACTTCCTCACGGGTCAGGCTGAGACAATGCTTATCATATATATTGATCTCTTTCCCCGCCACCGTACGGGTCAGCGTAGCCAGTCTCTCTTTATCACAGAAGCAATAATAAGCCTCTCCTTTTTCCACCAGCTTCCTGGCGTATTCCAGATAAATTCCCTGCGCCTGGCGCTCACTCTGGACGTAAGGGCCGACACCGCCGTCCTTATCCGGGCCTTCATCATGCTTAAGGCCTGTTTTTTCCAGAGTCCTGTAAATGATCTCCACAGCCCCCTCCACGAAACGTTCCTGATCCGTGTCCTCAATCCGCAGAATGAAATCTCCGCCTTCATGCTTGGCAATCAAATAGGCATATAAAGCAGTACGCAGATTTCCCACATGCATACGTCCTGTGGGGCTTGGTGCAAAACGGGTTCTTATTTTAGTCACTTGTCTTATCCTTCGCTTTCCTTATTATTCTTACTCATTTTTTCATAAGTGCTTTTTCTTCTTCCGCCGCGGAAATATCAGGTATTTTCTTCTCCGCAGCGGTCTTGAAGGCATTTACTTCCTTCATTGCCTGGGGAATTGCAATATTGGTTCCTGCTCCTGCAATACAGCCTCCCGGACACGCCATACCCTCTATCAGGCAGCCGTTTTTCTTCCCTGCCTTCGCCAGCATCAGCATTTTCCGGCATTCGGCCAGGCTTTCCGCATGTTCGATATTCACATCCACATCCGGATAATATTCCCGGATACAGGCTTCAATGGCACTGGCAACGCCTCCTGCCACGCCGTAGCCGCGGCCCGCCCCTGTGGCATCCTCCAGCTTATCTTCCGCCTGAATCCCTCTCAGTTCAATCCCCCTGGCATCAAACATGCCCGCCAGTTCTTCAAAGGTGATGACAAAATCCACATCCGAGCGCACGCTCTTTCTGGATGCCTCCAGCTTCTTGGATGCACAGGGCCCTATGAACACCACGGAAGCGTCCGGATGCTCCGCTTTGATCTTGCGCGCGGTAGCCACCATGGGGGTAAGGGCATTGGAAATATTGTCAATGGTTTCAGGAAAGAACTTCTTTGCCAGCATGGACCAGGACGGACAGCAGGACGTGAGCAGAAAGGGAAGCTCCCCTGTCGCCACCGCATGGACATAATGCTCCGCTTCCGCAGCGGCTCCGATATCCGCTCCGATGGCGGTCTCATATACATCCGCAAAGCCCAGCTGCTTTAATGCTGTCTTAATCATATCCGGCGTCACCCCCGGCCCGAACTGCCCCACAAAGGCAGGCGCTACCTGGGCGATGATTTTCCTTCCGGACTGGATAGCCCGGATGAGCTGGAAGATCTGGGATTTATCCGCTATGGCTCCGAACGGGCAGTTTACCATACACTGTCCGCAGGAAACGCACTTTTCTTCATTTATGACCGCACGGCCCTGTTCATCACTCTCAATCGCACCCACACCGCAGGCCAGGGCACAGGGGCGCACCTGATGGCTGATGGCGTCGTAAGGGCAGATAGCCTTGCATTTACCGCACCGGATACATTTTTCCGGATCAATATGGGACTTCCCGTTCACCATAGAGACCGCTTCCTTGGGGCATACCTCCTGGCAGGGATGAGCCATACAGCCCCTGCATTTGTCCGTAACCACGTAACGATTCACCGGACAGGCATTGCATGCAGACGGGATCACCTGTACCAGCGGCGGTTCATAATATTTCTGATCGATATTACTCTCGTCCAGCCCCTGGGTCAGATGAACCGGCACATTCTCCGGCCGGAGGGAAAGTCCCATGGCCATACGGATGCGTTCCGTTACCACCGCCCTCTCTCTGTAAATACTGTCCCTGTAAGCCGGGGCTTCCGCTCCTACTATTTTATAAGGCAGGGCTTCCACATCATCCTTCAGATTTTCCGAAGTATATGCCAGATTAGCTATTTCCTTAAAAACACGCCTGCGGATTTGCCTTACCTGTGTGTCAATTCCTCTCACCTGCGTCCTCCATTCCTGTATTTATAATCAATGCGGCTTTTTTCTTCAACCGCAAAACATGGCACCCGCTATACAGCTGCCATGTTTTAGCTTTTCCATCTTTTCCTATTTTTACACAAATTGACTGTTAAATCAAGATTATATCAGAGAAAAATACTGCCGATCTGAAATACCAGCACACTCATCAGCCATGCCAGCCCGATTTGGAAAACCATGACCGCCGAAGTAAATTTCCAGGAACCGCTTTCCTTTTTAATGGTTGCCAGGGTTGCCGCACAGGGGACGTAAAGCAGGCAGAAAAGCATCAGGCAGAAAGCATTTAACCCGCCGAAGGTTGGATCAAACCGCCGGATATTGTCAATGACGGCGGCCATACCCGCAGCCGAATTAATATTGGAAACTCCGAATAACACGGAAAAGGAGGAAACCACCACTTCTTTCGCCGATATTCCGGATATCAGGGCGACCGCAATCTGCCACAGTCCCAGTCCGGCAGGCTTTAATACCGGCACCAGGAACCGGCCCAGAGCGGCGCCAAAGCTTTCCGAAGGATCCGTCACCATGCCATGAACCCCGAAATTCAGGATGAACCATATAATAATGGATGCAATAAATATGGTAGTGCCCGCCTTCGTCAGATAATCCTTCAGCTTATTCCACACATAGGTACGGATTGTCCTTGCATTAGGCCTTTTATATTCCGGAAGCTCTATCATCAGCGACTGATTGACTCTTCCCTTTTCCAGCTTGTGCTGGACAAAGGCCACCAGAATACCCGCCGCCATACCGATGACATACATGGAAAAGGCAACAAGCATGGCACATCGGGGAAAAAACATCCCTGAAAACAGGACATAAACAGGCAGTCTCGCCGAACAGGACATAAAAGGCGTTACTATCATTGTCCTTCTTCTGTCATGCTCCGTTTCCAGCGCCCTTGTCGCCATGATCGCCGGAACCGTACAGCCGAAGCCCAGCACCATGGGAAGAAACGCCCTGCCGGACAGCCCCACCTTTCCCATAATCCCGTCCATAACATAGGCTACCCTGGCCATGTAACCGCTGTCCTCCAGAATGGCAAGCGCCAGAAACAGGATGAATATGTTGGGGATAAAGGTCAGGATACCTCCCACACCGGCAATTACCCCATCCACCACAAGGGAAATCATCCATCCGGTCACGTGAAGCCCTTCCAGACCTGTCCTCACAAAATCCGAAAAAACGGCAAGCGCGTATTCCAGTCCGCCCTTCAGAAAATCCCCTACAAAAAATGTCAGGAAAAATACTAGCGCCATGATACACAGAAAAACCGGGACACCCCAGACCGGATGCGTCATGATCTTATCAATCCGATCCGTGCTTGCCGCTTTCCTGTCCTTATAAAAAAGCACCTCTTCCATTATTTTCTCAATATATTCGTATTTTTTCCGGGCAATTACCTTTTCATAGCTGTGTTCTGCAAGGGCATCCACTTCCAGTGGATGATCCTTCTTCACTTCCTCATCATCCTCCAAAAGCTTTATCGCATGCCAGCGGATGGACGAATGATCGGGATAACAGGACTTCATGCGTTCTTCCAGTTCCGAAAGCTTCTCCTCCACCTCTTCTCCATAATCCAGGATATCCTTTTTCGGGCCTTCCTCATAATGGTGCACCACCGCATGCATGAGAATATCCAGGCCCGTCCTCCTCGCCGCGGAAACAGGCACCACCGGGATATCCCCCAGCATTTCGGGCAGACGGTGCAGATCGATTTCCATCCCCCGTTCCTTCACGATATCCATCATGTTTAAAGCCAGGATCACCGGCTTTCCAAGCTCCAGCAGCTGCAATGTCAGATACAGGTTCCGTTCCAGACAGGAAGCGTCAACCACATTGACAATGACTTCGATATCATCATCCAGCACACATCTGCGCGTCACCTTTTCCTCAATTGTATAGGAAGTCAGGGAATAAATGCCGGGCGTATCCACCAGCTTCAGCTCATAACCCTCATATTGCAGATTCCCTTCGTATTTTTCCACGGTGACTCCCGGCCAGTTAGCCACCTTCAGCTTCGAACCCGTAATCGCATTAAACAACGTGGTCTTTCCGCAGTTGGGATTGCCCACAAACGCCACATGCACATGGTTATCCTTCCTCAATCTCTTCCGCCTCCTTCACATCAATACCGGAGGTGATATGTCTTCCCAGGGCCAGCCGTGTTCCTCTCACGTAAATAATCAGCGAACCATTCCCTTTACGGTTCAGCATTTTCAGTCTCGTTCCTTCGATCAAGCCCAGTGCCTGCAGTCTTCTTGATATTTCAGATTCTATCTTAATATCTTCCACAAGGTACTGGCCTCCTACCCGCCCTTCATAGAGTGTCATGACAGCTTCGTCCTTCCTCTGCAGTTATTTGATAATCATTCTCAATTAGGATTATATTCTACCGGTTTGAAAATGTCAACCTTCCTTTGCAGGGAAAGAGATTTTCTTTCGGGAAAAGAAATGCTATACTGTTTTTAACCTGGAGAAAAGAAAGGGATGAGATTATTATGATAAAAAAAGAAGAAATATCTTTTAATTTTATTCAGAAGGAGGCGCAGACAGGAAGCTATCAGGGAATGCGCTACTATCTTGAGAAAAAAGGAGATCAGCTTTCGGCCACCGTATATCCGGATAAATTCTGTTTTGTAAAAACACCGGAGGATCAGAAAATCACCAGAGAATTCCCGAATACGCCTGACTCCATGCCTGATTTGATCCGCTGGCTGAATGAACAGCATGAAAGCGGGCGTTATTAAGTAGCAAAAAACAAACCCTCCACATATTATATTATTAAATATTAATGTAGTATATGAGAGGAGTTTTATGCAGGATTATAACTATGACGAACGCCTTGAACAGTTTCCCATAGCCATGGCTTATGTCCCCTGGCAGCATATGACCAACATCTGTGAGGATCTGGACGAGGCTTTTAAATGCGGTACTATCTTTCCTGAATTGATCAAACCCTTTACAGGAAGGAGATGTGTAAAATGAGTTGTCAGAATTGCCCTCCCTGCGCGAACCCGGAACAGGAACACAGCCTGCACAACATCAGCATAGTAAGCTTTGTAGTGGTAGAGCTCACCGAATATCTGGATACCCATCCCTTTGACAGAGAAGCGCTGAATTATTTCAACTATTACAACCGGATGCTGAATAAAATGTCTGCGGAATTTGCCGACAAGTATTTTCCGCTGAACCTGGCAACTGTGGATCCTAATAACAGAGAATGGAATTGGGGCCTGGCGCCTCTTCCATGGGAAGGGGTGTGAAGCGTAAATGTGGAATTATGAAAAAAGACTGCAGTTCCCGATTAAAATCACGGAACCCAATGCAAAGCTGGCACAGTTCATTATCTCCCAGTACGGCGGACCGGACGGAGAATTAGGCGCTTCCATGCGCTATCTCTCCCAGCGTTATACCATGCCGTACAGAGAAGTTTCGGGTCTGCTCACAGACATAGGGACCGAGGAACTGGCGCATTTCGAGATGATCGGTGCTATCGTTTACCAGCTGACCAAAAATCTGTCCATGGAAGAAATTGAAAACTCCGGCTTCGGCCCTTATTATATTGACCATACTACCGCCCTCTGGCCTCAGGCTGCCGGCGGAATCCCCTTCAATTCCTGTGAATTCCAGTCCAAGGGTGATATCATCACCGATCTGACTGAGGATATGGCTGCAGAGCAAAAGGCCCGCACTACCTACGACAACATTTTAAGGACCATAAAGGATCCTGATGTTGCCGCTCCCATCCGTTTCCTTCGGGAACGTGAAATCGTTCACTTCCAGCGTTTCGGAGAAGCGCTCCGTATCGTTCAGGATAAACTTGACAGCAAAAATTTCTATGCCTTCAATCCTGAATTCGATAAGTGCAAAAATTAATTTTCTTAAACCAGCCCGGGTCCTACGGCCCGGGCCCTGTCTTTGCTTATCAGCCTCCGGCATACCGGCCTTTTTATCTGTTATCCCCAAAGAAAAATAAAGCGACTGTTCCCGGGCCGGAATGGGCTCCGATGGTAGGGCCTATTGTATTTATCATACAGTCACTGATACCGAATTTTTCTTTCACCAGATCGCGGACATATTCCGCATCTTCCAGTGCATCACCATGGCTGATGAAAAAGCAGTCATTTTTATCCCGGAAGCTCCCTATCTGCTTTTCCATCATATCCACCAGACTGTTCAGGGATTTCTTCCTGCCGCGGACCTTTCCCACAGCAACCAGATGTCCCTCATCATCCACATGAAGCAGGGGCTTAATAGACGCCAGCGTGCCCACAATAGCAGTTGCCCTGCTCACCCGTCCTCCTCTGTGCAGGTTAAAAAGGTCATCTACCGTAAAAACATGCACCATGTTCAGCTTATGCTTTTCCACCCATTCCGCGGTTTCATCCAGGCTCTTCCCTGCCTTCTTCATCTCCACCGCCTTGTGGACCAAAAGCCCCTCTCCCAGGGAGGCGCAAAGAGTATCCACAACAATAATCCTGCAGTCTTTTCTTTCTTCCATAATTTCCGCGGCTGCTGTAAATACATTCCCGCAGGTTCCGCTCAGTCCTGAAGAAAAGCTGAGTACCAGAAGCTCGCTGCATTCTTCCAGATAATTTTCCAGATATTCCTTTGCCGTTTCCGGGTTCACCTGGGATGTGGTAGGCATCATCCCTCCACGCATCTGCTGGTAGAATTCCTTAACATCCATTTCTTTGTCAATACCATAGGGTTCTTCGTTCACAATATAAGGCAGAACCATCATTCCCAGATGATTCTGCTCTATGTATTCTCCAGGCAGATCAGCCGTACTGTCTGTTATGATTTTAAATTCAGCCATTCTCTTCCTCCTCGCCGTTCCGATTTTTTTCTTTCTTATTTTAGCATGGGTGTGCCCTGCGCACAATAAAAAAACAGATACTTTCCTGCGGGGCCATTCCCCTCGCGGGCTGCCGACGCATGAAAATATCTGTTTTTCCGTGTATGGCTTATGCTGTTTTTACTTATTCCCCTTTTTATCCACCGGATCCAGCGCTCCGGGGAGCCGCAGGCGGAACAGCCGCTTTGCAAGCTGTTTGGCATTGAACGGAACTACAGGGTAAATATAGCTCTGATCAGAAACAGTACGGTTTGTCACCATGAAAATGACGGTGAGCAGGATTCCTGCACCATATCCCCACACTCCGAAAACCGCCGTGAGTATCAGGTTTATAATGCGCATGAATTTCAGGGCATAGCCCAATTCATAGCTCGACTGTGTATAATTGGCGATCGCAACAAAAGCCATATACAGCATGACCTCCGAATTGAACCAGCCGCTGTTGACGGAAAATTCACCCAGCACCAGCGCTGCCATGACACTCAGAGGCGTGCTCAGCATATTCGGCGTATTTACCGCCGCCAGACGGAGGCCGTCGATAGCCAGCTCCAATATGAGGAACTGCCATATAAGGGGAACATTCACCGTATCCCTCACCATGATGAATTCAAAGCCTTTCGGTATCAAATGAGGGTACTCCATCAGAAGAAGGAAGGTCGGCGTCATCAGATAAGTAAGCAGGGCGATAATAAAACGGGAAAATCTCAGATACGTACCGGTAATGGGCGGGAAATAATAATCATCCGCCTCCTCCACCACATCAAATATGGAAGTCGGCATAATTAATACGGAAGGAGAATTATCAACAAGAATAACAATGTTGCCTTCCAGAACCTGCGCAGATGCCGTATCCGGACGCTCTGTAAACTTAAATTTGGGGAAGGGGTTATACCATCTCCTGTCATAAAGGCATTCCGCCAGGCTTTCCTGATTCATTGTCAGGGCATCCACCTGGATATTTTTTATCTTGTCCCTGATTTTTTCCAAAAAGGCGTGATCCACCCGGTTATCCATATAACAGAGAACGATATCTGTTTTGGAGCTTTTTCCGGCATGCATCATTTCCATCACCAGATCTGTGGAACGGATTCTTCTTCGGATGAGCGCCGTATTAAAGACGATGGTTTCCACAAAGCCATCCTTGGATCCCCTGAGTACCTTGTCTTTTTCCGGTTCCTCCACACCTCTGGCAGGATAGGTCCTGGAATCTATCAGGATACATTTGTCAAAGCCGTCTACAAAAAGAAGAAATACGCCGGACATCAGGCTGTAAAGAATTTCCTCCCATGTATCCTTAAGATCCACTTCCACGTAAGGCACAAAGCCCTTCGACATTTCATGGGCGTCCTTGGGCATGTTATCCTCTGTAATATCCATGAAATGCTGTAACAGCTTCTGCATCATTTCATCCTTGCAGAAACCGTCAATCAGGTAAATACAGGCATTTTTTCCGCCGACCTGTATGACCCGGTATATCACATCGAAATTTTTATCCGCCTTTATGACCTTGTTCATGTAGAGCATATTGGCTTCCAGGCTTGTCGCCATTTTTTCCTTGGAATCTGTCGCTTCACTTGCCATATACAAAACTCCTTTCCGGACATATAGATATAGTTTGTCCGGAAAGGAGCCTGTTTATACGTTCTGTGTTGTGCTTCCGAAGCCGCCGTTTCTTACGCCGTCGGCATCGTCGTCCTCCGTAATTCCATATTCCAGGAAAATCCCCTGCATAAAGCCTTCCCCGGCCTGCAGCTTCAGAACCTTGCCCTCATTGGAATCATTGGTTATCTTCGCAAAGATATGGCCTTCATTATCGCTGTTGAAATAATCGCTGTCAATAATGCCCACCGTATTGTTAAGCTGAAGCCTGAATTTAAAACCAAGCCCGCTCCGGGGATATAAATGAAGCACCCATTCCGGCTGCATGGAAGCCCGGATTCCCGTGGGAATCTTAATGGTTTCCCCCGGTTTCAGTTCCAGCGCAACCGGTGTGAAAAAATCATATCCCGCGCTGCCGCTGGTCGCTCTGGCAGGCAGCTTCAATTCCTCATATATTTTTACAATCTGTTCCTCTCCGTATTCGGGGAAGGAATCCTTAAAATCAGAGAGGAACTGTTCTCTGCTCACTTTCATGAATCTGGCTATTCTCCGCATCCTGTTCTCCTTTCATTCTGTCCGTCCGATGTATCCTGCCATGCGTCTTCGGCAGAAGCATAATCCGGGCAGTGAAGAACTGGCCGGGCCGGATTTTCCTGTTTCAGGGAGACCTGAACATCAATAACCCTCTGGTTGGAGCTCCCCTTCCACATCAGCTTGACATCCTTCTTTTCTATCTCAAACTCTCCATCCACCAGTACATCCACATACTGCAGAATGGAATCCTTATATAAATGTTCCCATACATCGCCTGTATACAGCCAAATGGTTTTGTCCGGATATTTTTCCCTGATTTCCTTCATCAGCTTGCGCACATCCCCTTTATTGGCCGGATGGAGGGGATCCCCTCCGGAAAAGGTGATGCCGGAAATATACGGCTTATCCAGCTGCTGGAAAATTTCCTGTCTGGCCGCCTCGTCAAATGGCAGGCCTCCTTCCGGATCCCAGGTTATGGGATTCTGGCATTCCCTGCAGCAATGCTCGCAGCCCGACACCCAGAGAACCACCCTGAGGCCGTCTCCATTGAGCATATCATCCTTGGTAATATTGTGGTAGCGCATGTTACATTGATTTCCTTTCCGCGATTTCGGCCATTTTGGCATCGTTCAGCCTGGTATCCCCATGGACTCTGGAGTAGGACAGATAACCGTTCATCCTGTCAATTTTGGTAAGGTTATGGCTTCCGCATTTGGGGCATACATCCATTTCCAGCTCCTGGTGGCCGCAGTCGTCGCAGTAAGCCAGGGAAAGATTTACGCCTTCGTAAAAGCCTTTTTCCATAGCCCTGCGGATAAGGGTTTTTACAGCTTCCATATTATAATCGATCGGATATTTCACATACTGGATTTTCCCGCCGTTGCAGAGGTTCCAGAACCGGCCTTCCTTGTCCTGCTTTTCAATGGGAGTAATCTCCTCCGTCACATGACAGTGAAAGCTGTTGCTCACATATTCCCTGTCGGATACGCCTTCTACAATCCCGTATTTATTGCGGAACTGCTTAACCTGCAGGCCGCACAGATTTTCAGCAGGCGTTCCGTAAATAGCGTAAAGATTGCCGTCTTCTTCCTTGTATTCATTGATCTTGCTGTTAATATGCTCCATGACTTCCAATGCAAACTGGCCGTCCTCCACCAGGGATTTGCCGTTATAAAGCATCTGCATTTCATTCAGGGCCGTAATGCCGAAGGATGCGGTTGCCGATTTCAGGAGGGGCTTGATCTTATCGGAAAGCTTCAGATGTCCGCCCAGGAAGCCGCCTTCACAGTACGCAAGAGGGTTGGTGGAGGCGCGCATTTCTCCCAGATACGCATAGGTACGGATATGGAGCTGTCTGATAAGGTTCAGGTAATAATCCAATACCTCGTAGAAATCCCGGCTCTCCTGTCTTGCTTTGGCAAGAATCATAGGCAGATGGAGGGACACGGCGCCAATATTGAAACGTCCCACAAATACAGGAACATCCTTGTCATCCGCAGGATGCATCCCGCCCCTTTCATACCAGGGAGACAGGAAAGCACGGCAGCCCATGGGAGAAACGATTTTTCCGTATTTCTTGTACATGCTCGCCACATAGCCCTCACCGGTCAGGCTCAGCCAGTCCGGATACATGGTCTTGGCGGAGCATTTCACACCCACTTCAAACACATCCTCAAGAGGCTTTCCGGGGCCATGAAGATTCTCGTCATAAAGGAATACGATCTTGGGGAACAGAACCGGCTTCCTGAAGCCTTCCTTTCCCTGGCCTTCCCGGCGCACATTCAGCATGGACATGGTTGCCAGCTTGGCAAAACGTCCTGTGCCGGTTCCTGCCGTTACCGTGATAAAAGGATAGTCCCCGCGGCTGCTCGCCACCGTGTTGAACTTATACTCCCAGCCCTGGAAGCCCTGTTCCATTTCCTTTACCACATCCTTATAGGCCACCTCTTCCGCTTTATCCTGAGGGACTCCCAAATCTATATATTTCTTCAGATCCCGTTCATAGGATTTGCGTGCATAAGGCTCAAGGATCAAATCCACGCTGGGCACGGTAAATCCGCCGTACTGCTGGCTGGCGGCGCTGAGCACGATATCTCCGATAACGTCAAAGGCCACATCCAGGGTCTTTGGCTCGTTATACCATATATTTCCCATTTCAAAACCGCCGGAAAGCACATTCTGCACATCGAACAGACAGCAGTTCATGGTGTCTCTTCTGGCCGACATGTCATGGACATAAATATAGCCGTCCCTGCAGGCCTGAATCTCTTCCGTAGTCATGAAAAACTTCTGGTACAGCTCTTTGTTCAGCTGATTGAAAATCAGGCTTCGCTTTGTGGAAACCAGCGCAGAATCAGTATTGGCATTCTCCTTATCCCCGATATACATGATGGACTGGCTTTTCTTGTAAACATCATCCAGCATGCGGACAAAGTCCTGTTTGTAATTGCGGTAATCCCGATAGCTTTTCGCTACGATGGGCTTTACCTCCTCCAATGCGCTCTCCACGATATTATGCATGACCGGAATGGGAATTTCGCTGCACTCCAGCTCATCCACCTTTTCAATCACATAACAGCATATTTTTCTTTTCTCTTCATCCGTAAATTTGGTAAGGGCACGGTAAGCGCTCTTTCCTACCGCATTGACCACCTTCTGCACATTAAAGGATTCTCTTGTCCCGTCCTTCTTGACTACCTTCACGTCCAGCCTGGTCTGATATTCACTGCCGTAATCCTGACTCTCATTTTCTTTCATTCCCTGTACCATCGCTTCCATATTCTAACCCTCCTGCCTGCGGCTTTCCCGCAGACGAAAATTCAAAGGCTGAAAATTTCAACCAGCCTTCTCTCCTGTCCATGCCCTTGCGGCACATAAGCCTGTCCGCCGGACCGGCATTTTCATGCATTCCGGCATCTCATCCAACTGCAGCAGCAGCGCAAATACGGGTAAAAAATCCGGCCTGCAGGAAACTGCCTCAGCAAGCGCCTCCTCTATGGGGCGCCCGGCACATTTCCCGCAACCGGTCATACGTTATGCGTCGCTTTTTCTATTTTCATCCGTTCCTGCCTTCCTTGCGGGAAACAGAATAACCGGTTGATTTTTTCGGCAGAACGATACTACATCCTGTCATTCACAGCAGTCTGCATACTATATCTTGTATGCAGATACAAGTATAATAGAATAAAACCTCTCTGTCAACACCTGGCAGGGCTTTTCTGTTTTTTCGTTATTTTGCCAAAATTCCACTTTCCTTCACGGCCTCCACCGCTTCTGTAATCGTCTCCACAGGAAGTGTCAGGGCAAAGCGTACATGCCCTTTTCCCAGCTCTCCGAAGCTGCTGCCGGGGGTACATAAAACGCCTGTCTTTTCCATAAGCTCCATGACAAATGCCGTATCATCTTCAAAGCCCTCCGGAATGGGCGCCCAGGCAAACATGGTCCCTTCGCTGTCCGGAACATTCCAGCCGATGGAACGGAATCCACCGCAGAGCGCATCCCTGCGTTTCCTGTATTCCTCACACTGCTTCAGAACCGGTTCATCCGGCCCGGTCAGGGCTGCAATCGCACCATACTGCACGGGAAGGAAGGTTCCGTAATCTATCTGGGAACGAAGCTTCTTAAAGTTCTGCACCAGTTCCCTGTTGCCGGTCAGGAAGCCCATCCGCGCTCCCGTATAATTAAAGGATTTGGAGAGGGAATAAAACTCCACACACACCTCTTTGGCACCCGGAATGGAAAGAATGGAAATCCCTTTTCTTCCGTCATAAATAATATCCGAATAAGCATTGTCATGAATGATGATCAGCTCATGCTTTTTGGCCCAGGGAATCAGTTCTTCATAAAAGCTGTGGGGCGCACATTTACAGATGGGATTCATGGGATATGATACGATCATGAACTTGGCCTTATCCGCCAGCCCGCCCAGGGCCTCCAGATCCGGCAGATAATGGTTTTCCTCCGTCAGATCATAGGTCATCAGCCTGGCGCCTGCCAGAGAAGGGCCTATCGCAAAAATAGGATAACCGGGATCCGGCACGAGAACGATATCCTCCCTGTCACACAGCGACAGTCCAATGTGGGCAATACCTTCCTGGGAACCATATACAGACATGATTTCATCCGGTTCCAGATCCACCCCATACCTCTTTTTATAACGGCTGATAACAGCCTCTGTCAGCTCCGGAAGATCCCGCAGCGCATATTTATAATTTTCCGGCTTACGCGCAGCCTCCGCCACCGCATCCATTATCGCCTGCTGCGGCTGAAAATCCGGCGTTCCTACGGAAAGGTTGTACACCTTTCTCCCCTCCCGCACCAGTTCTTCCTTTTTTTCATTCAGCACCTGGAAAATGCCTTCTTCGTAATCCTTCATTCTGGATGCAAAACGAAGCTCCATGATTTCCTCCATTCTGCCGCCGGCACATCATTGCCCCGAACAGCCTTCCTCATATCGATCGTATATTTTTTTCAGATAATTTCTGTATTCTTCCACTACGTTTTCCGGTCCTGCAAGCCGTACCTGCGTTCCAAGCCCGGTAAGCCATCCAAAAAACTGGCCGCTGACCGCCACCTTCACACGTACACGGAAGGTGCCTTCCTGCAGCCTTCTTATATCGGTTTCCCTGCCGAACCGATCCAGTACCACCCCAATCAATTGATCGGCAAAAACCAGGGATACGATTTCCTCCCTGCCCCCGTACATCCCGAAGGTTTTATTCGTATAAACGGCAATATCAAAATTTTCAAAAACGCTGCTTCCCTGTCTTTCTTCCCGGGTAAGCCCGATGGACCCCATTTTATCCACCCGGTAATGCTTCATCAGATCCGCTTCTTTGTCATAGCCGATCAGATAATAATTCTCATCATTCCAGGACAGCGCCCACGGGCTGATCACATATCTTGCCCCTCCCTTTCTCGGAACAAGCTTCTTATCCAGCGTCCACTCCATATACTGAAACGAGATCTGCCTGTTTTCCTGTATCGCCCGATGGATAAAATCCACATTATAATAAATGCTTTCATTATCGGTCTTTACCCGGCCCGCCACATAAACCTGACGCTGCAGCTGCTGTGCCTCTTTGCCGCTGACAAACTGTTCCAGCTTATTTATCAGTTCCCTGGATTTGCGCAGAGTGATGAAACGGGAGGCCTGGACAACATCCACCAGGAGCTTCAGTTCCGCCAGTTCGAACTCCCGGCTTCCCATATAATAACCGCTTCCGCCTTTCGTTTTAACATGTATAATGTCGTAGCCGAAATCTGTCAGACGCGCAATATCATCATAAATGCTTTTTCTTTCCGCACTGATGTCATATTTTTCCAGGCGTTCGATCAGCTGCTGGGAATTGAGGTAATGCTCCTCATCGGTCTCCTTCTGCAATATTCTGAGCAGGTATAGCAGTTTCAGCTTCTGATTAGATGATTTTGGCATATTTAACCCCGCACCACTCACAAAAAAGAGCGGGATCCCCCACTCTTTTGGTTAATAAAAACGTTAACTCTTTTCTTCCGTCAGGACTGCCCGTTCCCGGTACTCTCCTGAACCGCCGCATCCTTGGCATCCTTCTTCTTACGCAGATTGATACCGATAAAGCAGGCTATTACCCCTAAAATAACAATCAAGATAAAAAGAAGCAAATAAGATAAAAATGAATTAAAAAACAACGTAAAATTAGCCATATTTCCAACCCCTTGTCTGACCTACTGTCCTGCAGATTTCCACACCGTATACCCGACCGTTTACCTTGTCCATCATACCATTGAACCGGCGGACGCGTCAAGTATCCAATGTTTCATTTTCATGCTGTATATTGTATACCTGAAACAATTCAGATATCTGAAATGTTACATATGCTTTCAGCAAAAGACATTGATCGGCTTTTAACAAAAGCAAAAGTGAGGATTATGCGTAATTACTTATCTCCGTAATGTCCTCTGCAATGTGCAATGTAGATGCGTCCATTTTCCATATGGTAAACCAGCCGGTCTTTCTCATTGATACGGCGGCTGTATTCACCTTGGAGAGCACCCTGAAGAGGTTCGGGTTTGCCGATTCCGCTCATGCACCCGTTGCGTTCAATATCTTGAATGAGCTGATTGATTCGTTTTATTGTTTTTTTGTCCTGTGTCTGCCAATAGATGTAGTCTTCCCATGCATCATCTGACCAGATTTTTTCACTCATCCTCTACCTCGATCAGCTCGTGTGCCGTACCTTTTCCTTCCCGGAGTTCCTGGACGGATTTTTTCACATAGGCCAGGTTGGATTCTGAAAAAAATGGATCGACAGCCTGCGTGATTTCAAATGGAATTCGATTTTCACGTAAAACTGCTTTTACAAAAAGATTGATAGCTGTAGAAGTGTTTAAGCCGACATTGGTGCAAAAAGCGTCAAAATTGACTTTATCCTTTTCGTCTACTCGTGCAGTTATAGTTGACTGTGCCATGTAATCATCTCCTTTCTGTATTCTATCTGTCATCATTATATCATTATTGTGTGCGTTTAGCAAGTCAATGTAATACAATCGCCGCAAAATCTGTAATAAAATTACTGCAAAATCAAATTCAGGAATCAAATAAATTGGGGGAATATGGCCGCATGGGAACCTGCTAATAACCTGTCTCCCCAAACTACATCACCCCGGGATCCACCAGCAGCCCGTCCCCGTCCGCCGCAGAGGTTGCGAGCACGTCGCAGCGTTCATTTTCCGGATGCCCGTCATGTCCCTTGACCCAGGTAAATGTGATTTTATGCTGTTCGGCCGCCTTCAGAAGGCGCTTCCACAGATCCACATTTTTAACCGGCCCGGAAGCTCCCTTCCAGTTTTTCTTCAGCCAGCCGTCTATCCAATGCTTGTTAAAAGCATCCGTCACATATTTGGAATCCGAAATCACCTCTACCCGGCAGGGGCGGTTCAGCGCTTCCAGCCCTGCAATAACCGCCATCAGTTCCATTCGGTTATTCGTCGTTTTCACATATCCTCCGGAAAGCTCCTTTTCATGAAGCATTCCCTTCTGATCCACATACTGCAATATGGCGCCGTATCCGCCGGGCCCTTCCGGATTTCCCCGCGCAGCACCGTCCGTAAAAATCTTTACATCCATAGACTCTCCCTCTTTATGTCCAGCTTCCTGTATTCAGAAAATGAGAAGCCAGGCCTTCCGCCTCTTCAATAATTGCCTCTTCATATCCGATAATCCCCAGCAGGCGGATGGCATTGCGGCTCACCGCTTTGCCGGTTCGGAGAACATAATTGAAAAGGATATCACCTTCCTCAATTTCTTCTTCAAAATGATAATTATCATAGCATTCTGCCAGCAGTTCCGTCAACTCGATATCATGAGTCGCCGCAAAGCAGAGGACTCCCGGCCTGTGAAGGCTCTGGAGTATCTTTGTGGAAGCGGCAATACGTTCCACCGTATTGGTTCCCCGCAGCACCTCATCCACAAAACAGAGAACCGGATTCGTTCCGGGATCCTCTTCATGCTGCCTCGCGACATCAAGGATCCGTTTCAGAGATTTGATTTCCACAATATAATAACTCTCGCCGCCCTCCAGATCGTCCCGCAGAGCCATTGAGGTCATGATCTGATACCGATCCCCCTGATAAAAATCGGCGGCGCAGGTATTGATTGTCTGGGCCAGCAGCGCATTGACTGCCACGGCCTTCAGGAAAGTGGATTTACCGGAGGCGTTGGAACCGGTAAGCAGAACGCCCTGCTCCACACAGATGTCATTTTTAACCGCTTCCTCCAGCAAAGGATGATATAAGCCCTTTAATTCCAGATGACCACAGGTTCCCATCCTGCCGTTCGTTTCGAAGCAGGGAACACACCACCCCTGGTGCAGGCTGGCCCGATAGGATGATATCGCTATATAACATTCCGCTCTACCCGTTATGGTAATCATCCTGTCGATATCGGTCATATGCTTTTTCACCTCGCGGAGCATGGAATTAAAGCATATGATATCCAGGTGCAGAAGCATATTGACGTAATCCAGTAAAATGGAAAGAGGATCCCCCGCCATACTGCTTCCGCGCATCCCCAGCATGGCGCTGTAGCGGAATTTGCCAAACCTTCCTTCCAGTTCCTTCAGGCGCTTCCATTCCTCCTTCAGCACAGGAATATCCATAGATACAAGCTGTTTGGAGAAATCAAGGATCCGGCGTACATAAGCGAAGCTGGTAAGATACGGTTCAATTTCCTGCTTCTTTTTCATATAGCTATAGATGTTAATGGAAATCAGTGTGAACAAAAACAACATGCCAAAAGGCGGGGAAGCGATCATAGTCAAAATCGCCGGGATAAAAAGCAGATCGATTACGATAGCGGTTAAACTGCTGGATTCACCCAGCTTATCCAGATATTCCAGATAATCATAAACGGAATACTTACCGCTCCTTCCAAGCTGCATGAAAGCGTACTGCAGCTCCTCCCTCTCTTTTTCGTTTTCGGAAAAATATGCAATCTTCTCTTCCATGGATATCCGTCCGCCCGTTTTCCCGGAACTGCCCGCCCCGTTTCCTTTGGATGACAGCATCTCATTTTCCGTGGAAGACAGAAGTTCTTTTTCCGCGGAAAACAGCATTTCGGTTTCCATTTCTCCTTCCCTCATTTCAGGTGTCCGCAGCATATAATACAAATACTCCTGCCCTGCTGAGGAATAGGTATGGTTCATCCGGAAATACAGCTGATCCATTCCCAAATCATTCCAGGTAATGTCGTCAATCTGTCCTTTTTTCTGGTGCGCGGAAAAATAACCCGGAATACTGGAAAGCTCCTCATCCCCATAATCTCTGTCCGGTGTCTTACCATATCTGTCATGTATCAGCCATTTCAGCCGTTTCTTTTTACTTTTCTCATCAAACGCCCCCTTGAGAAATATGGCAAGAACCACTCCGATTACGATTGCCACTACTGTCAGCCATTCCATGCTTTGTCTCCTTCCTGCTGCCTAAATCTCAAACACGTCGCCGCGTTCTTTTATCTCCATAATCCGATCCGCATATGGCCGGCCTGTTTCCGTTTCTCTGTATTTGGCAATGTATCCGTATTCCTCCCACATATGCATGGGGAAAATATGGACCGCATCCGTTTTCTGAAGAAAATAATCCATTCCATAACCGAAGGCTGCTTCCAGCCTGGGATCAAGAGGTACAAAGGCCGCATCGAAAAAAGAGCCCGCAATGCTGTCAATCTCCCTCTTATAATTCACCTCCATGTTCCGGTTCCAGGACAGAGGCTCGCCCTCCCAATACCACCAGTTCAGATCACCCGCATGATATATCGATTTTCCTTCCGCCTCCACAAGGAAGGCGACTCCTTCATCCGTAGACTTCTGCGTACGGATTCTCACAGCGCCGTCGCCATCCCCGTATACCAGACTCTCGTGGGCCTTCATGGATGTTACCTCTTCAAGTGCTTCCGGATCCGCCTTCTTATGAACCATCTGGGCCCGGCTCAGCTTAATATCATTTCCGAAGAAAAAATGAATATGAGGATATTGTTCCCGCAGGCTGAAAATCTTCATATTAAAATGATCCTGATGCCGGTGGGATGCAAATACCAAAATGGTTTTCTGTTTATCCCAAACTGGCAGCTCCCCTGTAAAATAATCAAACAGCAGCACCTGCTTTTCAAGCTCCACTGAAAAACCGCTGTGCGCAATATACGTAATTTTCATGATTCCGTCCTTCCGTTTTATAGCCGCATGCCGCCTAAAAGCTCCTGATTTTATCCGAACCGTCATCCACTGTTTTTTCAATGGAACGGATCACCACATAATAACCGTAGCTGCCGTTTACCTCCACATAAACCCGATCTCCTGTCTTATGTCCCAGAAGCGCCTTGCCGATGGGTGATTCCGTACTGACAAGCCCTTCCAGCGAATTTCCCCGCATAGTGGTGACGATTTTTATCTTTTCCACCGTCTGGTCTTCTTCAAAAAGCAGCTCCACCGTATTGTTTACACCCACCTCATCCTCTTTGGAATCCTCCGGGATGATTTCCGCAGTCTTTATCATTCTTTCCAGGAACCGGATTCTGCTTTCGTTCCTGTTTTTTTCTCTTTTTGCCGCATAGTACTCGAAATTCTCACTCAGATCCCCCTGGGCCCGGGCTTCCTTCACCGCCTCCAGCGCTTCCTTACGTACCACCAGCTTTCGATGCTCTATCTCTTCCTTCATTCGTTTTATGTCATTTTCGGTCAGTTGATTATGCATACCGCCACTCCCTTGCCTGTTCAAATGGTTTCCGGGATATTGTACCACACATTTTTCTTCCTGTTTATCCTTCCCGGAAAATTTATAAAAATTTATGTTTTTATAATTCAATATTCCGGCTGCCTCCGCCAAACCCTTTTCCCTGGATCCGTTCCCTGTACAGCGTTCAGAACATGCATGATAACCGATCGAAAAAGGATCCCCGCCATATTGCCGCAGGGATCCTTCCATATAAATGTCTTTCTTTATAAATGTCCTTCTTTTGCGTCTTACAGGAAAATATACTTCAAAATGAACAGCACTGTAAGAACATACATCAGTATGCTGATCTTTTTGTCTCTTGCCTTACCTGTCAGCAGATTCAGCAGTGTCCAGGAAATAACGCCGATGGCGATACCTTCGGAAATACTGTATGCAAGAGGCATTGCAATGATGCAGAGGAATGCAGGAATTGCTTCCGCCATATCATCGAAATTAATCTTAACCACCGCACCCATCATGTAGAAGCCTACAATGATCAGCGCCGGAGCCGTCGCAAAGGAAGGGATGGTCAAAAACAGAGGTGAGAAAATCAGTGCAAGCAGGAACAGAATGCCTGTGGTAATTGCCGTAAGGCCTGTACGCCCTCCTTCGGTTACACCGGATGCACTTTCCACATAGGTTGTGGTGGTGGAGGTTCCGAATACGGCGCCTACGCTCGTTGCAACGGCATCCGCCATCAGAGCGCCTTTGATTCTGGGAAGCTTGCCGTCCTTATCCAGCATGTCCGCCTTGGAAGCCACGCCAATCAGGGTGCCCAGAGTATCAAACAGATCTACAAACAGGAACGCAAACATAACTACGATGAAATCCAGTATTCTGATATTGCTGAAATCAGCTTTGAATACCTGTCCGAAGGTATGTCCGAAGGAGCTGAAATCAAAACTTACAATTGCGGAAGGGATTACGGAATACATCCCCGCATCCGGATTGGGAACATAAATGCCTGTCAGCTCACAGATGATGCCAAGCACCCATGTGATGATAATGCCTAACAGGATTCCTCCCTTTATCTTCCTTACAAGAAGGATAGCCGTTACAAGGACACCGATCAACGCCAGGATAGCACCAATACCAATGGAATGGAAGGTATCTCCCTTAAATGTCTGATATGTGAGCAGAGTGGCATCACTGTTTACAACGATTTTGGCATTCTGCAGGCCGATAAAGGCAATGAACAGACCAATACCTACGCTGACTGCAGATTTCAGAGTCATGGGAATGGCATTGAAAATAGCCTCTCTGACATTCGTCAGTGAAAGGACGATGAAAACAAGACCTTCCACAAATACGGCCATCAAAGCAATCTGCCAGGAATATCCCATGTTCAGGACTACGGTATAAGCAAAATAGGCATTCAGCCCCATACCGGGAGCCAGTGCAAACGGATAGTTTGCAAACAAAGCCATCATTGCCGTACCCACAAAAGCGGCGAGCGCTGTCGCAATCAGCACCGCATTGGCATCCATTCCCGCCGCGGAAAGGATGCTGGGGTTTACCGCAAGGATGTAAGCCATCGTCATGAACGTGGTAATACCTGCCATGATCTCCGTCTTAACATCGGTTCTGTTTTCCTTCAGCTTGAAAAACTTTTCTAACATCTCCTACCTCCTAAGATTGTGTTAAAATTATGTATTTTAAGAAAGAATACGTTATTAATTGTATACTGAAAGATACAGAATGTCTATTATAAAATTGTCGGAATTTGCCATTTTATGCAAGTTGCTGCAAAAATACCGGCCGGAGGCTTCTCACCTCCGGCCGGGGCTTTCATTCAAATATCTGCTTCCGGAATAAAATCCAGGTACTGGTAAAGTAGCAGGCCAGCAGGACAGCCAGTATCAGCACTACTGCCCCCACCTGCACCATCAGCTTTCCGGTTCCCACATAAGCGGCGATCTGAACGGAAATCGTACGGAAAAAATATACCGCGAATATAGCCGCGCCCAGCGCCGCCGCCCCAACAGGAAGCCCGAACCAGAATGCCAGCTGCCTAAAGATCAGGCGTTCGATATGCTTATCCTCCACCCCAAGCTTCTTCAATACCCCAAAGCGGTCGGAATAAAGAGAGCTGTCCAGGAGCTGCTGCAGTGCCAGTATGGTAAAACATATAATAAAAAGGACTACTGCCGCATATGTCATGGCTGTTTTAATAATAAAAATACCCGATGTGGTATCACTCACCTCCGTGGAACGGGTCCGTATCAGATAATTAACTCCGTCCCCCTGCATATCCGTTGGCAGCATCTTCTCAAACAGGTCTTCCAGCCTGGTGCAGGTTTCGTAGGGCATGGGTTCGGCGGTATTGATATATCTGTGCCGTTCCACTCCCAGCAGCTTCCCGCATATGCTGTCAGGGAATACGTAAACCACATCCGTATACAGGTTATAGACATTTTCGCTTATTCCTGCCTGATAAGCCCTGTCAGCTGCCTGATTCAGCAAGCCGGCATCCGTTTCCGCAACCGGATTGTCATCAAGGAAGGTTTCCATATCCTCTTCCGACACCGTGGAACGCCACTGCGTGGTAAAGGTCCCCTCCTCCAGGCTGATGGGATCAAGTCCGACCATCCGGCGCAGATGATTATAATCGGAAAGGGATATAGCAAGCATCGGAAAATCACTTTTCATACGGCTGTAAAACAATTCCTTCCGCGGCAGATAAAGAGTCATCGTACAGTCATCCTCGACAGCAATGCCCTCCTTTTTCAGGAAATCCGTCACAAATCCGTATCCCGTATCGGGCAGTTCCTCTATACTTTCGGTCTGATTATAAAGAGAAGCTATCCGTATATCAAAAACCGCCCTCTCCTCCAGATATCCTGATGCCCAGCCTACAAGGGCGGGAATGGATAAAAAAAGGCCGATGGATACCATTAAAGTAAGACAGATAAGTGTCATGGTTTTGGTGGTAGTTTTCAGCTTAGTCAGTATCTGCCCCAGGAAAAACAGGTTTTCTTCCCGATACGCCCATTTGCTGTTTTTTTCTTTTATGGCTGTCACAAAGCTTCCCGTCAGATACATGAAGGCACAGACTGCAAACACGATTTCCCCGAGGATAAACATGGCATAAAGGTTCACACTCCCACCCCCGAGCGCCAGAAAATATTTCTGCTGGAGGACAGGCACACTGGCTGCGCTCACAATAAGCAGCAAATCGGCCGCCAGCATACTGCCTGTCAGTGCTGCAAGATTCCGCTTTTTATGTTTCAGACGGCTGAAAAGGAAGAAAACCGGAAGCAAAAGCGTAAGAGCCGGCGCCGCAATATTTGCCGCAAACATCACATGCACCGGCAGGGGCATCCTCGGATCAAAATAATAATATCTTTTGCTGATTCCGGTCGCCAAAACCGCAACCAGAAAAAGTGAGAAAACAAGAATAACCCCATGCATCCATCTGCTTTTCTTAAGTGACTCATTCACCTTATCCGCCTGCAGCATATCGATCACCTTAATTCTGCGGATGGCTCTTATATTAAAAAGACCGATCACCACAAAGCTTACCAGAAAAAAAAGCGCCGTCAGAAGCAGGGTATCCGGATACAGCGTCCAGGTAATCCGATAGGGATAACCCAAGGAAGCCAGCTGCATCGCCGTTATCAGCTGTGCAAGCAGCCCTCCCAGAAGACAGCCTGTCAGCAGGGCCACACCTCCCATAATGAGGGTTTCAAAGAAAAACATCCTGGCGATAAGCTTTTGCTCCATCCCCATTATTGTCTGTACGGCAAATTCCTTCTGCTTCCTGTAAATCATGAAATTGTTGACATACTTGATCAGAAAAAGCAGAAGCAGGGTAATCACACAAATGGCATTTTTCATGTTTTCACCCAGAATGCTCAGATCAAACTGGGCGCCGATATCCGGCCTGTAATAGCTGCTTGTAATCGACAGGAAGGCATAAAACATGGCCACACACAAAGTCAGTGTCACAATATAAATCAGATAATCCCCTATGGAACGTCTGGCGTTCCGCCAGATAAGCTTAACGTACATCAGCCAAATCACCTCCCAGCATGGTCATGACATCCAGGATTTTGCCGAAGAAACGGCGGCGGCTGTCATTTCCCCGCAGTATTTCGGTAAATATCTGCCCATCCTTCAGGAAAAGAATCCTTCCGGCATAGGAGGCGGTAAACGCGTCATGGGTCACCATCAGTATGGTCGCCGAAAGGCTCTCATTCATATTGCGGATGGTATCCAGCAGCATCTGGGAGGAATGGCTGTCCAGAGCGCCCGTTGGTTCATCCGCCAGGATGAGCCTGGGTCGGTTAATCATGGCTCTGGCACAGGCGCAGCGCTGCTTCTGTCCCCCTGATACCTGATAGGGGAATTTATCAAGAATATCCCGGATGCCCAGCTTATCCGCCATATCCTCCACCTGTTCCATGATCTTCCCGGCAGGAATCCGGTTAATGGTAAGTGCAAGAGATATATTTTCCCTTATGGTCAGCGTATCCAGCAGATTAAATTCCTGAAAAATGAACCCCAGGTTTTCTCTTCTGAAGCGGGCTATATCCTTTTCCCTGATTTCAGTCACGTCTGTCCCATCCAGAAAAATGTGTCCCGCACTCACCGTATCAATGGTGGAAATGCAGTTGAGCAGCGTGGTTTTCCCCGAACCGGAAGCTCCCATAATGCCTATGAACTCCCCTTCATGGACCTGAAAGCTCACATCGGAAAGTGCCTTTGTCAGATTGCCTCCGCTGCCGTAGTATTTCTCTATATTGCTGATCCTTAAAATATCCTCCATACAGCCTCTCTTCTGCCGCCGGGCGGCTATTTCGTCATGTTTTATGAAGCATCCCTATTCTAACAGCTGCCCGGACCGGTTTGTATCTGTTTTTCTTTCCGAGTTCTTACAAAAATGTAAGAAGCGCAGAATCACTGCGCTTCTCCCGTCATTTAAACTCCATTTTATTCCGGCATCCGGCAAAAATGATTGCAGATAAAGGAAAGAATTATTGCCGTACCTCCCACACCTGACGCGGCAGAAATCCCGATCCCCAGTTTGCCGCACAGCCTCCTGCACAAATAAAGCCCCAGTCCCGTAGATGACTTTCCCAGACGTCCGTTGGTCCCGGTAAACCCTTTCTCAAAAATCCGGGGAAGCTCATCGGCCGGGATTCCGATTCCGTTATCTTCTATGCTGAGGGAAATGCCGTCTTCTGTGCAGAAAGCCCGGAAAATCAGCACAGGATTTTCCCGCCGGTAACGGACGGCATTTCCAATCAGCTGGTTAAGAATAAAGGTCACCCATTTTTCATCCGTAAAAACAGTATGCTCACAGTCTTCCAGATGAATCTGCACCCCATTGCTCAAAAGAAGCTGTTTGTTGTCCGACACCGCCTGGTGGATGATATCCGACAGAAGGGTTTCTTTTATCAGATAATCCTTCTCCACGGTTTCACTGCGGGCATAATAAAGTGCCTGCCCCGCAAAATGATTCAGGCGCTCCAGTTCAAGCAGCATGGTACGGGTGATCTCCGATTTATTATTATCACACAGAAGCTTCAGGGCGGTCAGAGGCGTCTTTATTTCATGAATCCACTGTTCAATATATTCCCTGTATTCCCTTCGCTCCCTTTTCACGGCGGATACCTGCTCCAGCATGGATTTTCCCGCCATGGACAAAAGCCGGTAATACACACGGTCATCGGCCCGGTGAGGTTTTCCCGCCACCTCCGCTATCAGATACTTCTCCTCCAACCCTTCCGCCAGGGCCAGCAGCTGATCCAGCTTCTTTTTTCTGAGACGGAAATCCACAAACAGCCAGCCGGTTAATAAAAGCAGCCAGCAGACCAGAATAATACCTATCGTGCTTCCTTCATTCCCCACCGCCAAAAGAAACAGGGCCAGCAGGATCATGGCGAACGACTGAAGCATAAGAAGGGGAAGCCGGTCTTTGAAATAATCCGTCCCTCTCATATCAGATACCCCTGGCGGTGCTTTGTACGGATAAAATCCGGCAGCCCCAGCTCCGCGAGTTTTTCCCGTATTCTTGAAATATTCACACTCAGCGCATTATCATCCACGTAAAGCCGGTTGTCCCATAAATATTCCACGATATCGGCCCGCGGGCAGATACTTCCTGCATGCCGGAACAGAAAAATAAGTATCTTCATCTCATTTTTCGTCAGCTCCGCCTGTTTACCTTCAAAAGCCATCCTGCCGCTTTCCGGATAGAGACACAGCCCCCGGTGCTCCAAAACCTCCGCCTCTCCCGAAGGACAGGCTCTTTTCAAAAGGGAAGCGATCCTTGCCAGAAGAATCGCCACATTATAGGGCTTGGTAATAAAGGCATCGCCGCCCAGCATGATGCTGTTCAATTCATCCATATCTGTATTCCTGCTGGTAACAAAAATGATCGGTGCAGCAGAAAAGGTCCGGATGCCGGAACAGATTCTGAAACCATCCTCTCCCGGCAGATTGATGTCCAGCAGCAGCAGATGCGGCTGCCATTCCCTGATCTGCTCCAGAGTATCCGTAAAATCAGTCACTGCCCCCACCTCATAGCCGTTTCCCTTTAAAAGGATGCATAACTCCTCTCTGATAACAGGATCATCCTCAATAACCATTATCCTGTATTTCATCCGGTTCTCCTTACTGGGCACTGATACGTTTTATTATTTCATTCGCCTTCGCGTAAAGAGCTTCCACATCATCACAGCAGAGGAATTTTCCGTCATAATAAAGGACTTTTCCGTTTACCATAGTCATTTTCACATTCTGCTTGCTGCCGCTGTAAACGATATTTTTCTGGATGTTATTCAGAGGCTGCATATTGGGCTGATGCAGATCGATCATGATGATATCCGCCTTCTTGCCTTCCGCAAGAATATCACAGTCATGAAGCCCCATGGCCCTTGCCCCATTCACCGTAGCCATCTTAAGCACCTCTTCGGCATCCACCGCAGAGGCGTCCTTTTCCCGAAGCTTGGCAAGCCCTGTTGTCAGGAACATCTCCCGGAACATATCCAGGCAGTTATTGCTGGAAGCGCCGTCGGTTCCGATACCCACATTAATGCCTTTTTCCAGGAAACGGGTAATCGGTGCAACCCCGCTTGCAAGTTTGGTGTTGGATCCGGGATTGGTGATTATATGAAGCCCTTTCCGTGCAAAGAGATCCATATCTTCCTCTGTAAAGTAAACACAATGATAACCGCCTCCGCCGTAATCGAACAGCCCCAGGGAATCCAGGAACTGGGGCGGAGTCATCCCGTAACGCTCCAGACATTCATCCGTTTCTGTTTTTGTCTCAGATATATGGGAAAAAAGCGGCGCTTTGTATTTATGGACCATTTCGGACACCTGCTCCAATAATTCTTTGGAACAGGTATATTCCGCATGGACACCCAGCATATAGGAAATCAGCGGATGCATGCCGTTCAGGGTATTGTACCGCTCTTCCATCACCTCAAGGGCAGGCCCGAACTTATTCAGACCGCTCACCAGCACACAGCGCATTCCCATATCCACGCAGGCCTGTGCGATATCTTTGGGAGATAAATACATGTCGAACACAGCGGTCACTCCGGTGGTGAGATATTCCAGGATGGCCAGCTGGGTCAGGTCGTAATTGTCCTGCTCCGTCATCTTGGCTTCCAGAGGAAAAATCTTGGTATTCAGCCATTCCTGAAGCGGCATATCATCGGCAAAGGAACGCATGGCCACCATGGCGGAATGGGTATGGGCGTCCTTGAAGCCCGGCATCAGCACATTCCCTTCACAGTCGATTTCCTCGTCGGCCATCAGGCCGATACAGCCTGTCCTCCTGCAGAATTCATCCAAATCCGTACCGTCCCCGATATAAAGGATTTTGTCTTCCTCCACCCAGATTTCTCCTTCCAACAGCCTGCAGTCTTCAGCCATCGTCATAATCCGGGCATTGTATAAGCGTATTTTCATAATTCAGTAAGTCTCCTTTTCCATCCAACATCAATTTCGCATTTTATCCGGAGTCTGCCGGTCCTTCCTACAGGTTATCCGGCCCAAACCCCTCCGGCATAAGCTCCTTCAGCTTAAAAACCTTATAGTCATCCTCCGAAACCGCCGCAATCACTTCAAAAGTATCCGGATTGCAGAATTCCATCATCACCTGCCTGCACACTCCGCAGGGCGCAGTGTAATCCGTAACGGTCCCCTGTTTTCCTCCTACAATGGCTATCGCCCGAAAGGCACGCACCCCTTCGCTGATACCCTTGAAAAAAGCGGTTCTCTCCGCACAGTTGGTCGGAGTAAAAGCGGCATTCTCCACATTACAGCCTGTGAATATAAGCGGCTTCCCATCCTTTTCAAAAGCGGCAAGAAGCGCCGCTCCCACATAAAAGCCGGAATAAGGCGCATACGCATTCTCCCTGGCCTTCATCGCCTCGCTGATCAAGTTTCTGTAATCCGTCATATTCTCTCCCTCCTCCCGGTACGGTTCCTTCCCCGGCTCCATTATGCCTTCGGCGCAGCTCCGAATTTTTTCACCGATTCTGTCACCAGCGCCTTGAATAAGGGTGCCGCCGCATTGGCCGCCTCCTGGACCTCCTCATGGGTAAGCGGATTATCTGTCATCCCTGCTGCCAGATTGCATACACAGGAAATACAGCATATCTTCATTCCCATATGATTGGCTGCAATGGCTTCCACTACCGTGGACATTCCCACCGCGTCCACATCCAGCTTATGCAGCAGCCTGATTTCCGCAGGCGATTCAAAAGAAGGCCCCGTAAGCTGTGCATAAATTCCTTCCTTCAGGTTAATTCCCTGTTCCTTTGCGGCTTCACGGATGAGCTCCTGCAGATCTTCATCATATACATGCGTCATATCCGGGAACCGCACGCCCAGCTCGTCTATATTGGCGCCGATAAGCGGATTGGGCGCCCAAAGGGAAACATGGTCGGTAAGCATCATGAAATCTCCGGCCGTAAAGGACGGATTGATGCCGCCTGAAGCGTTGGTTAAGAACAGCACTTTTGCTCCCATCAGCTTCATCAGGCGGGTAGGCAGGACAACATCGGAAATGGGATACCCTTCATAGTAATGCACTCTTCCCTTCATGCACACCACAGGCACCTCTCCCACATAACCGAAAATAAACTTTCCGGCATGTCCCGGCACGGTGGATACGGGGAACCCTTCAATATCATGGTAATCCAGTTCCGCCTCCACGCGGATATCATTGGCATAATCGCCCAGCCCTGAGCCAAGTACAATGGCTACTTCCGGACGGAAATCGATTTTCTGCTTTACACTTTCATAGCATTTTAACAGTTTATCATATACGGGATTCATATATGAGCCTCCTTTAATTGAATTAAAAACAGTATTTTCCATGTAAACCCGTTTCTGAAATCAGTATAGCAGAATCACAGCCGGATTCCTAGATAAAAAAGAAGACTTCCTGCAAAAAACCGGAAGGCGTCGGCCTTCCGGTTTTCTTGAACTGTTAAATAATAATACATACCATTCCGCCATTGCTGTCGTTCACGATCTTCTGCATAGTCTCCTGAAGCTTCACCTGGCTTTCATCACCGATCATGGAAATCTTGCCGGTAATTCCGTCATTGACCAGCTGCTCCACCGTTTTCCCGAAGATATTGGTTTCCCAGATGCCGTCGGAATCCTTTTCCGCATCCGCAATGTAGCTGATCAAATCCTCCGCCTGCTCCTGTGTTCCCACGATAGGCGCGATCTCCGTAATTACATTGGCCTTTATCATGTGGATGGACGGGCTCTCCGCCTTGATCTTCACGCCGAATTTGTTGCCGTGTTTGATGACCTCCGGTTTATCCAGCTTGATTTCCGCTCTCTCAGGAGTAACCACACCATAACCCTTCAGTCTCACAGATTCCATGGCATGAAGCACCTTGGTATATTCCTTGCGCATCCTGGACATTTCCTTCAGTACGGAAATGAGCTGGTATTCACTGGACACATTTTCCCCGATCAGCTCGCTGAGCATCTCGTAGTAATATTTATCGTCCACATCCAGAACCACACGAATGCTGCCGTCCGCCATATTGATCTTTTCGACAATACAACGCTTGATGTAATCGCTGTCTACCGATACCTGCGTATTAATAACATCCTTCACGGTGTCAATGCCGTCCATCAGCGTACGGATCTTATCGATTAAATCCGCTTTCAGCTTATGGGTATTGGCAAGCATCTCCACCCATTTGGGCATATAAAATTCTATCATGGTCACCGGGAATTCATAGAGCACCTTCTCCATGATCTGATTGATATCATCCCGTTTCAGCTGTTCACAATTGACAGGAATGGCCGTTACATTGTATTTTTCCTGGATCTGGGCTGCCGTATGGATGGCCTCTTCCCCATAGGGACGTTCCGAGTTCACCAATACAAGAAAAGGCTTGTGGAGCTTTTTCAGTTCCTGGATGGTTTTCTCTTCCGGAGCTATGTAATTTTCCCGCTTCAGTTCACCGAAGCTGCCGTCCGTGGTCACCACGATACCTATGGTTGAATGGTCATTGATAACCTTCTTTGTACCGATTTCCGCAGCCTGGGTAAAAGGGATCTCGTAATCAAACCATGGCGTCTTCACAAGACGCTCTTCTTCGTCCTCCATGTGTCCGGCCGCGCCGTCCACCATGAAGCCCACACAGTCCACCAGGCGTACCTGTACGTTTACATCGCCGCTCAGCGTGATCTGGGCCGCTTCCTTCGGTATGAATTTGGGCTCCGTTGTGGTAATTGTCTTCCCGCCCGAGCTCTGGGGAAGCTCATCCTGTGCACGTATTTTTTCCGCTTCATCGGTGATGTAAGGCAGTACCAACAAATCCATAAAGCGTTTGATGAAGGTAGATTTCCCGGTTCTCACGGGTCCTACCACGCCGATGTAGATTTCTCCGCCGGTACGAAGCTGAATGTCTTTGTATAAATTTTGTGTATGCAAAGTGTCCATAATATAAAATCCCCTTCCGCTTGCCTAGCTGTTACCAATATATGCAGGGAAAGGGATTGTTTATGCAAAAAAAAGCTAATCTTCCTGTAAATTCCGGGCTTCCGCCGGGAGCAGGCTGTCGGGCGTGCGGTACTTTCTATGATATTCCCTGATTTTTTCCGTCAGAACCTCCGTAATGCCGGCATATTCCGGCCTCCCGAACAGATTCACCCGCTGCATGGGATCCCGTTTCCTGTCAAACAGGATATGGTCGTGAAACATACCGCCGCGATATCCTCTGCCCACATAGGCCAGCTCATAATCCTCCGTTATAATACCGGTTCTGGGAGCATCACTTGGGAAAATACAGACTTCCTTCAATCCCTCTCTGCCTTCCATAAGCTCCTCCGACAAGTCGCCTCCGTCACAGGGAAAACGATAGGGAATGCCTAGCAGTCCCGCCAGCGTTGGAGCAAAATCCGTCATCCGCAGCCAGACTGGGCTGCGGAAGCCTTTCTTACCACATCCCGGCAGACGGATCAGCATGGGGATATGATACACACTCTCATACAGATTGTTCTTTTCCATCAGCCCGTGTTCTCCCAGATATTCACCATGATCCGTGGTAAAAATAACAACGGTCTCTTCCAGCAGGTTTGCTTCCCGCAGACCATCCAGTATCTTACCCACATTATCATCTATACATTTCACAGCGCCCAGATACTGGGCCTTGAGCCGTCGGAAATGATCCTCCCGTTCAAAAAGCCCTGTGGGGAAATAATGATGGCGTCCCCATTCGTCCTGTTCCGCCCAGTCCGGAAGCTCCTCTTCATAAAAGGTTTCCGGGATTTCCATTTGCAGCGGATCAAACATGGTATCGTAAGGCTTCCGCACCCGGAAGGGCTGATGGGGATCCGGCATGCTTACCATGAACAGGAACGGCCTGCCGTCTTTCTGCTCCTTTATAAAACGGAGCGTTTCATCTGCCAGCCAGTCTGTGGTATAGGACTGCTCATTCCCAACCTCACGGGACAGAATAAGCTTCCCGTCCTTTTCCTTCACCGATTTGCAATGCCCGAATTCCACCCGGTGATCCCAGCGGTCAAACCCCAGACGGCTGCAGTCCTCCAGGCTGTCCCCCAGCTCCCTGTGATCCCCCAGATGCCACTTCCCCGCATAACCCGTCACATATCCGGCATCCCGGAAAGCCTCTGCAAAGCCATGCTCCATTGCTCCCACAGGGCACCCATTGGAAATTGCCCCGTTATTATGGGGATATCTTCCCGTCATAAAGCACCCTCTGGAAGGCGTACATACCGCACTGGGTGTATAGCAGTTCTCCAGCAGTATCCCTTCCTCCGCCAGCGAATCGATATAAGGCGTTTCCACCTCTTTTCCTCCGTAACAGCCCAGCACATCCCTCCGGAGCTGGTCGGCCATAATAATCAAAACATTTTTCATTCTGCCTCTCCTCGTATAATAAGCCTGCACCCCGGATATCCAGGATCCGGGCTTGTCTCTTCCTCTTTCCGCGCTCCTTATCCCTTCAGGGAACCGATCATCACTCCTTTTACAAAATGCTTCTGCACAAAAGGATACAAAATAAGCACCGGCAGGGAAGAAACAATAATTACGCCATATTTGATGGTCCTTGCGATCTGCTTCATCAGTTCTATGGCTTCCGGATCACTCACCGACGGATCCACCGACTGCCCGCTTATAAGAATATCCCGCAGAATCAGCTGCAGAGGATATAGCTTGGCATCGCTCACATAAATCAGGCCGTTGAAGAAAGAATTCCAATGCCCTACCGCATAGTAAAGGACCATAATTGCGATGATGGACTTGGACAGCGGCAGGACGATTTTTATAAAATACTGGAAAATACTGCAGCCGTCAATTTCCGCCGCTTCCTGTAGTTCAAGAGGCATGGTGTTCATAAAAAAAGTACGGCACAGAATCAGGTTGAATACGGAAAAGGACCCGAGGATCATGAGCACATAGGGCGTATTCACAAGGTGAAGCCCCTTTACCACCAGATAGGTGGGGATCAGCCCTCCTGAAAAATATTTGGTGACAATCAGCAGCTTCATCACAAAGCCGCGCCCCGCCATATCCGTCCTGGACAGGGCATAACCCGCCGGGATGGTAATGGTCAGTGCGATCAGCGTGCCGAAAAAGGTATAGCGGATAGTATTATAATAACCGCTCCAAATCCTCTGATCCCGGAAGATATAGCGGTATCCCTCCAGCGTAATCCCCTTCGGCCAGAACAGCACCTGTCCCGATGCCACCAGATCGGGATCACTGACAGAAGCGATCACAACGAACAGCAAGGGGTACAGAATCAGCAGGGAGATGAGAACTACACTGGCATAAACGATAAAGGTAAATATATAATCCGACTTGTTGTTCTTCCATTTTAAAAGCATTTCTCTTCCCCCTTACCACAAACTCACATCCGACGCTTTGCCGGCAATCCGGTTTACCGCCAGCAGAAGAATCAGGTTTATTATATTGTTGAACAGCCCGATGGCCGCAGAATAACTGAACTGGCCGCTCTGGATACCGATTTTGTATACATAGGTGGAAATAATCTCCGAATAATCCAGGTTTACGCTGTTCTGCAGAAGGAATGCCTTCTCAAACCCCACATCCATGATTTCCCCTGCCCTCATGATAAGCATGATCACCATGGTGGGAACGATGGAAGGAATATCGATATAAAGCATGCGCTGGAATTTCGTGGCTCCGTCCACCCTTGCCGCTTCATGCAGTTCAGGCCCGACAGAGGCCAGCACGGATATATACATGATCGAGCCCCAGCCTATACTCTGCAGCACGCCGGACCATACATAGATATGCCGGAAATTCTTCGGATTGGAAAGGAAGGCCACCGGTTCTATTCCCAGCAGGGCCAGAATCTGGTTCACGATTCCGTCGCTCGCCAGGAAAATCAGAATCATACCGCAGAAAACAACGGTGGAAATAAAATGCGGTGCATAGGTGATCATCTGGGCGGCCTTCCTGCCTTTGGAATTGGTCACATAATTCAGGAACAGCGCAAAAAGAATAGGAAGCGGGAATCCTGCCGCAAGCGAATAAATGCTCAGAGCCAGTGTATTCCATAAAAGATCCTTGAACTGGTATGAACCGAAAAAGGTCTGGAAATGCTTCCAGCCTACCCAGGGACTCCCCCAGATCCCATCCAGGGCCCGGTAATCCTTAAAGGCCAGCTGGATTCCGTACATGGGAAGATAGTTAAATAAAACGATATATATAATCATGGGCAGGATAAATAAATAACACACCCAGCTTTTTTTCAGCAGCCGCATACTGCTTCTGCGGACGCCCTTTTTCCTGCCGGCGCCGTACTGTCTTTGAGGCCTACTGCCTGTCATAATGCTCCTCCTCTATTGAAAAACTTACAAAAGGCCGGGTAATATGCTCCCAGGCATACCACTCCGGCCTCCGGTGCAGCAACTATCTGTCAGACGACCAGCTTTCTTCCTGCCGTCTACTTTCCGGAATAGGAATCCACATATTCCTGACAAAGTGCGGTATATTCCTCCGCCTTCAGATTTTCCAGATTTTTAAGATGGGCTTCCCACTTTTCATCATCAATGCCGTTGATAACCGAATCCGCAATGAACTTCTGCAGATAGGTATCGATATCGGCGATCAGAATCGCTCTTCTCTCCGCATTTTCCAGGCTTGCCGTCCCTGCGGGCAGACCGATAACGCCAAAGGGTATCTGTTCCTTAACCGCCTGCAGCTTCCAGTCATGAGGCCATTTGTCATCATACTGCAGCGCCTGATCGTATTCATTTCTCCAGAGGGAAGGAGTTGTACCCGCAAAGCTTTCCGCATTCCTATATTCAGGAATCGATTTATAGCCGCCGTTAGCTTCCAGGACCTCGGCTGTCATAGTCAGGAATTCAGGAACTTCTTTTCCGTTTTCATCCAGGATTTCCCACCATACGCCCTCGGCTCCTCTTCCCCAGGTAAGGGCCATTTCCAGTGAGGAATTAATGTAATCATACCAACGTACCAGCGCTTCCGGATTCTTACAGTTCCTGCTTATGGCAAAACCGCCTGTCTTTGTCACGTTATTGATGCCTACCATCTGCGTTCCGTCTTTTCCTTTCAGGACAGGGACCGCCTTGTAACGGCCTTCTCCCGGCGCACCGTTGTCCACGCTGCACTCATCCCCGGAATAGCCTGCCATGACACCGATAATATCCCCGGATGCTCCCCTTGCAGAATACTGTTCATCGCTCATGGTGAAAACATCCTTATCAATCAGACCTTCCTTATATAAATCATGCATCCAGGCAAGGGCATCGTAATATCCCTGTTCCCCCGCACTGAAGGTTACTTTTCCGTCTTTGGTAAATACGTGGTATTCGTTCTCCACAACTCCGAAGGGGCCGAACAGGTTTTCCATTGCCGTACCCCAGCTCCAGGCCTTTGCAAAAGTAAACGGAATTTCATCCTTAATGCCGTTGCCATTTGGATCCTCATCCCGGAAAGCGATCAGCACATCTTTAAACTCCTCCGGAGTCTGCGGCATTTCCTTCCCTACCTTTTCCAGCCAGTCCGTATTGATCCAGAACTGGGAATCGATGATATTCTGAGTGGATTCATCGCCTATAGGAAGGCAGTGGATCTTTCCGTCCGGTGCGATCAGACTCGCCGGATAATCATCCCTGCTGTCAAAAAATGCGGTGACCGCCGGGGCGTAGTTTTCCAGATATTCATCCAGCGGCGCCAGCTGTTCGTAATTCCTCGCTATATCCACATCTCCCAGAACCGCATCCGGAAGGCTGTCCGTACTGAACATGATATTGATTTTTTCCTGCCAGCCGGACTGGGGGATTTCCACCCATTCGATATGTACGTTCGTAGCTTCCTCTGCCGCAATGACACAGGCCTTTTGGGAAGCCGCCTTCAGTGTGCTTCTCTGCGGAACCGCAATGGTGAAGGTTTCCTTTTCATTTAAAATGGGAAGTCCCTGTGCATTAAAGTTGCTGTCCGTGTTTCCTCCGGCTTCCGCCTGGGACTGCGCCTGTGTCTCAGGCTTCGGATCCCCCTGCACGTCACCGGATGTCCCTGCCTTGCCTGCGCATCCTGCCAGGGTACTGCCCAGAAGCACCGCGCTCACTAAGATGGCTCCTGTTTTTGTCATTGTTTTTCTTTTCAAAACAATCCCTCCTATAAATATACTGACATCTGCTGCTTTTCCGAATCCGTATCAAGCACCCTCAGTGCGGCGGCTCTTCGGAAGATGTCTGTAGCATACCCCAGTCTGCGCCTTCTGCCTATCTCATGCTTTTGAACTTTATCCCCTTCTCATGAAAAAAATACAGCGCCGTTTCATAATATCTTCTTTTCCTGTATCCATTCATCAAAACGATATATTTACATCCTGCTTTTCCATATCTTTTCCCGGTAGCCTCCCGGCGTTATTCCCTCATACTTTTTAAACATTTCTATAAATACCGTACTGTTGCCGTAACGCAGCAGCTGGGCTATTTCTGAAATTTTCTTATCGCTGTCGGCCAGAAGCTCTTTGGCACGCTCCAGTTTAATCTTCTCCACATACTGGGATATGCTCACCTGCATGTTTTTCTTAAAGAAATGGCTGAGATTGGATACGGAGGTATCAAAACAGGCTGCCATATATTTCACAGTAAAGTTATCATCCAGATAATGTCCGTTAATATAGTCCAGGATATCCGCTATATTCTTTTTCCTGTAGTTTCCGTTTCCTTCCTCGTCCTGCGAAAAGGCCGCCTGTTCCTCAATCATCCTTCCGAAAAATACCGAAAGCTCTTCTTTTGTTAATTCTCCGTCCCCTCTTCCGTCAAAAAACTCTTCCGGCTCCCGGTTTAATATGTGCATTACCTCCCATGTGATGCACAGGGCCATGCTTTCCTTAACCTCAGAAACAATTTCTTTCAGTTCTGTGAGGAGGATCACCGTACGTACGGAGTCAGCCAGACCTGCCGCATCCTTAAGAGCCTTCAGCTCCTGTCCCGGGAAACGCTGCTCCTCATGCTGTTCCCGGCGCAGCTCCCTTCGGGCTTCCTCATAAGAAAAGCGGATTTTTCCCACGTCCGAAGTGATCCTGCCCACTCCCAGCTTCACTCCGCTTCCTGAAATCTTTTCCAGCCTGCGTGAAATATCTCCCATAGACTCATCGGAACAGACAAGATATACATACATTTCCTCAAAAAGCACAATCCGATATGCGGTGGAAGCGCTGTAATCATTCATCTGGGTGTGAAAAACCTCATAAAGCTCCCTGTTTTCCTCTATCTTGGGGAAAACGGCAAAAAACAGATGCCTTCTGTTAATATGGATGCTGCTTTTCAGGCAGCGTTCCCAAAGCTCATCCCCCGGCTTCACTTCCTTGGTAAGCAGCTCGTAGAGACAGTTTTCCGCCCGCAGAAGGTTTCTTTCTTCCTCCAGCATTTCATTATTATCCAGCAGGCTCCTGAAGGACTGGTACTTTTTCCTGGAATAATAAAGTGCCAGCAGGATTCCCACCGCTACGGAACATAATATCCAGATGCCATACCCCCTGAAATAACTCACAGCACTCCTGGAAACCTCCTCCTTGGAAACAAAAGTCAATGCAGAAAATCCGGATTCCATATCCGTTATATTTCTGTAGTAATCCTTTTCCTCCAAAAGCTGCTCCCAGCCCCTGCTTCCATTCAGAAGGGCACGATTATCCCCCTTTCTTGAAGAAAAAAGAACCTGATCCTGAAAAGAAACCATCGTAATATCTTCATAGGGCATCCCGGAACCGCCGAATTGTTCCATCAGCTTGCTGTCCCGGATCACATAAAAAAGATACTGCGTATCCGACTTTCCTTTCTCCATCCAGGTTTTTAACGGGCAGATGATCACAATTCCCATGCTGCTTCCTTCATAAAGCTCTGCCCTCACAGCATACAGGCCTATATCCTCCATCTTACCCAATAAATTTCTGTCCATCCGGCAGATACGGGAAAAGAACAAATCCTCCGTAAAGGTTCCTCCCGAAGAAACTACTTTTCGTTCCTCGTCGGGGAAATAATAATACATACTGTCCACGAAGGGGAAGGTGCTTTCCTTCTTTTTTAAATCCTCCGCAATTTCCAGATAGGATACCGGGGGATTGGAGGAATACTGACGGCTGTAGATCTTACTGTAGCGGCAGTCCGCATTGTAGGCGCAGATAACAGCTATCTGCTGTTTGAAATAATCCGCCTGCCGTTCCGCCGACACCGCAGTCTCGTCCATGATTTTCCTGTAATGCTGCCTGTGTACCATATAAAACACACTGAAGCTTACGATCAACAGCGGAATCAGCAGCACAATATTATAAGTAATTACAAATCGCAGATAACTGATGTTCTTATCTCTTTTTTCCATTTTTCCCACTCCCCGCTTGGTATTTCCCCATAATTCATTATACCGGAAACCTCTTTTCCCCTCCATCTTTGTTTTTTGAATATAACCTCATGCAATTGAATGATATCTTCCATTCAGGCCGCTATGCTGTCCGGCTAATCCGCAGAAACACAAAAAGCCCTCTCCCCCGCTGCCGTAAATACCAATTACGGCCTGCGGGAGAAAAGGCTTCCTCCATCAGTCATTCTTTCTTTATTTCACAATAATGCGCTTGAAATTCTTCTTGCCGCGCTTAAGCACCTTGCCTTCGCCATGGAAGTCTTCACCGGCAAATGCGGCGCGGAAGTCCGTAACCTTTTCCCCTTCCATGGTCACACCGCCCTGTTCCACAGCACGGCGGCCTTCGGAACGGGATGCCACCAGCCCGGATTTAACCAGTAGATCCAGAATATCGATATTTCCATCGGTAAGATCCGCCGCCGTCAGCTCTGCGGTAGGCATTTCCGCCGCATTTCCGCCTCCGAAAAGAGCCCTTGCGCTTTCCTGCGCTTTGGAAGCTTCTTCCTCGTCATGAACCAGCTTGGTCAGTTCAAATGCAAGGATTTCCTTGGCCTGGTTCAGCTGGCTGCCTTCCCATTTGTCCATCTCGTCGATCTGCTCAATCGGCAGGAAGGTGAGCATACGGAGACATTTGAGCACATCCGCATCGGAAACATTTCTCCAGTACTGGTAAAATTCAAAGGGCGAGGTCTTGTTGGGATCCAGCCATACGGCGCCGCTCTGCGTCTTGCCCATCTTCTTTCCTTCGGAATTCAGAAGCAGGGTGATTGTCATGGCATAAGCATCCTTGCCCAGCTTTCTGCGGATCAGCTCCGTTCCTCCCAGCATGTTGCTCCACTGGTCATCCCCTCCGAACTGCATATTGCAGCCGTATTTCTGGTATAACATGAGGAAATCGTAGCTCTGCATGATCATGTAGTTGAATTCCAGGAAGCTCAGACCCTTTTCCATACGCTGCTTGTAGCATTCTGCTGTCAGCATGCGGTTTACGGAGAAGCAAGCTCCCACATCACGCAGAAGTTCCACATAATTCAGGTCCAGCAGCCAGTCGGCATTGTTTGCCAGAATCGCTTTCCCTTCGGAGAAATCAATAAACTTGCTCATCTGCCGCCGGAAGCATTCACAATTGTGGTCGATGGTTTCCCTTGTCATCATGGTACGCATATCGCTTCTCCCGGAAGGATCCCCGATCATGCCCGTTCCGCCGCCCAAAAGGGCAATGGGCTTGTTGCCTGCCATCTGCAGTCTCTTCATCAGGCACAATGCCATAAAATGTCCTACATGAAGGCTGTCTGCAGTAGGATCAAAACCAATATAAAAGGTTGCCTTACCCGCATTTACCAGCTCCCTGATTTCTTCTTCATCCGTGAGCTGCGCCAATAATCCGCGGGCTCTTAATTCTTCAAATACCTGCATTTTTCTTTTCTCCTTTTCTCTTTCTCACAGTACAGGCGTAAACGGAAACCTTAAAACAAAAAAAATCCTTCTTTCCGTCAAAATCCGGAAAAAAGGACGAGTGTCAGATACCCGTGTTACCACCTTTGTTCACAGCCGGCTCACGCCGTCTGCCTCATCAAGTACGACTGTTCTGTTACGGCCTGCAGTCCGTTCCCGTCCCAGTGATACTCTTCGCAAAATAACGGTTGCTCTCCGTCGCAGCCTACTCTCACATGATTTTGGTGCGAAACTCCGGGATGTATTCGGGAAAGCCTCTCCTGCGCCTCTCATCTGCCGGCCGCTTTCTGTAGGTTCCTCTTTTCCTTACTTCTTCCCATCACAGTTTTTAGAAAATGATTCATTTCACTATAAACTATCGTTAATGTAACACAATCCCCGATTTCTGTCAATAGACCCTGCACACAATCTTGCAAAAGCAGCCCAATCCCGTTATAATTAGGTTGTGCAGCCAGTTCCGGGAGGAGTGCAGCCGGCCGTTTCTCATGGAAACAGCCGTGTATCGCTGGTGTCCGGTCTCACACTTATGAATCCCGAGAACACGCAGCGGCTGGCTGCCTTTTCTTTTTATTCTGCCTTATCTTCTCTCCTTCTCCAGGATTCTGCGGAAAGGTGTCAGGAATCTGTTAATATGGGCCCCTATCAGGAACAGATAAAAACAGAAATAAAGCCAGAGCATTACAATAACGATAGTCGTCAGGCTTCCGTACATATCAAACCCGTTGAACTGCTGGATATACATGGAAAATCCCCAGGAAAAAATATTCCATGTCGTTGCGGAAAATACAGCGCCCGGAATCTGGTGGGAAAATTTCAGCTTGCAGTTGGGGATATAGGTATACATCACCGCAAAAATAAGCGTCATCATACACCAGGAAAACAGCCCCCTGAAATGCAGCAGCAGGGCAAACAAATCTTCCATCTGGGGGACATGCCGCACTATCGTATCCGCGAATAAATTCCCGAATACCATTACTATCAGCAAAAATATAATCGTTATCAGAAAGATGATCAGATAAAAAGAGGCGATAATTCTCTGCAGCACGTAATTCCTATCCTCTACCACGCCGTTCATGGCGTTTAATCCTCTCATCAGCGCCAGCACACCTTTTCCTGCCGACCAGACCGTAACAATAGCCGCGATACTCATCACGCCGAAGGTACTGTCATAAATACTTTGTATCAGTGAAGTCAGAAGCGGAGAAAGGGTCTGGGGCAGAAGCGTTACCGCCGTTATAATATCCGACTTCTTTATCGGCGTATACGGTAAAATGGAACATATCAGCATGAGCATGGGAATGAGGGACAAAAAGAGGAAAAAGGCCGTGCTTGCCGCATATGCATTTACATTCGCACGGGACATCTGTCTTCCAAACCCTCTCAGAATTCTGTAAATTCTCATTAACCTGCTTTTCCTTTCCTTTGCTTATTTTAAGCTCTGCGGAAAAAACGCTCTTTCCCCGCACAGCAGACGGCGGTCAGTAGACCGCCTTAACTCCGCTTCCTTCATAAAAGAATCCCAAAATAGAATCACTGTCGCAGCCGTCCGCAGCCATGCTCCGTGCGCCATTCTGGCTCAGGCCCACCCCATGGCCGAATCCGCCGCCAATCAAACTATATCCTACCACATAGCCGTCCTCTTTTCCAGTTTCCAGTACGATAAATGCGCTGGGCAGCAAAGCAGCCGTGTTATACTCGCTTCCGTCCTGCCGGATCACCTTACTGGTTCCGTTGCTGAGCACATAACGGATATTATGCTCCGACTTGATCATGAGGGCGCCGTTATCCCCTTCAATTACAAGCTCCTCCGCCACACCGCCGGCATTCCTGGCCGCGATATATATGTCGGTAATCCTTCCCGGATCCACAGGCGCCTGATTCACAAAGCTGCCGTCCGCCTGCCTTACATAAACAGAACCCGGGCTGGCATCATAGCGTTTGACAACATTGGCATACATAAGGGTATTATCCAGCTGATCCACCTGGTAGGTCCAGCGGTACCATGCCTCTTCCCTCTCAAAATCGGAATCCCTGGTTCCCCGGATAAAGGCTTCAAAATTCGCTTCCTCGGTCATGGAATCCGCAGTCTGGATATCCTCTTCCTTTACGGTATCATCAATCGTATCTCCCTGGGCATCTGTCACACCCGCCACGTTCACCGCCTTTCCCTGCAGATAAGGGAAATTATCCGGCACGGAATTCAGCCAGATCCCCGTATTGGTCCCATAGCCGCAGGAGGTGGAATAGTAAAAGGCTTCCGCCAGCTGATCCCCGTAATACAGCAGTTCTCCCTTGGTTTCCTTCACCGCTTTAGTAGTTTCCACATTTTCCGTAATATTATTATAAACCTGGAACCCCGCGCTGTCGTCCACATGGGCTCCGTAAGCGGGCAGACCCGCGTGAAGCATTTTGGCATAAGCATAAGTCCTTGCACATACCGCCTGGGCCTTCAGAGCCTCTAACGGATAGGAGGATGGCATTTCACTCGGCACCACCGCATACAGATATTCCTCCAGCAGCACCTCATTGATCACCACGATCCCGTCCTGCTGCTTCTCCAGCTCCAGGCTTCCCCTGTAAGAAGGCACTCCCTGGCTTCTTTTCACATTCATAAGACTGATATGCCCGGTTAATACCGCAGGCTCTATCCGTATTCTCTCCGACGTAAAAAGCTCACTGTCCTTGGCGATGGTCAGTGTCTCTCCCGCCGGAACCACTGTTGTCTGCTGTTCACCGTAGGGCCCTGTGATCACCGAAAGATCACAGTCCGCCTTCAGTTCCAGCGAATCATGGAAGGCGCTCCCGAAATCCGAGGTCTTTACCAGCACGCGGATATTCTCCATCGCCTCTTCCTTTACCACAAGACAGGCCTGTATTTCTCCGTCTTCAATGACAAAATCCGTAAAATCATAACCGATACACAAATCGGTTGTGAAATATTTCTGCAGCTTGCCGTAAAGACGGTATATTTTTAATTGATCCGAAAAAGGATAAAAGCCGCAGCCTTCAATTTCCGCCCCGTTATCCCGAATTTTAAGAAGCTTGCCGGACACCTTATCCATATGCACCTTCACGCCTGCGAGCGAACCGTCCGCAAAGCTCAAATCAGCCACCTGCTCCCTGGCTGCTCCCAGAGCGGCCGCTTTTTCTTCAGGCGCCGAAATGGTGATTTCATAATCATTCCAAAAACAGCGGAGGGAATCCGTTTCCACCTCCATAATCCATATATTCGAAATTTCCGTCTGTGTCCCGGTTTTCTCCCTCAGCGCATACAGCACGCCTTCCCGCTCCACCGCAACAATGGGCTGCCAGAGACATTCCGGGATCCGGTCACTCATATAAGTATATACACTTTCCAGCGAAATCAAAGCATTCTCTTCCAGCCGGTTTCCATCTGCGTCGGAAACCGAACCGCCCAAACCAATCGGCGTCAGATCCATATCCTGAATCCTTCCGTCTTTATCATAAACGGCCCTAACCGCGTCGAAATAAGGATACCAGTCATCCTGAAGGACTTTATCCTTATTCCGGTAGCCGCCCGGAAGCTCATATGTGCAGTCCGGGAAAAGACCGGCAATGTCTTTCCATTGTGCAAAGGTCAGCATACCGTCGCTTTGGGCTGCCGAATCACCGGAAAAAACAGCCGCTATCGTTTTGCTGTCCGATACACCACCGGTATCCGCCAGAAGCCAGGTCAGATTCCCCGCTTCCTGCAGCGAAAGGTACTCTCCTTCCGTACGCGGGATTGTCATTTCCACAAGGGAACGTACCAGCAGCAGAATCAGCAGCGCCACTCCCAAAATAATAACGGCCAGCTTCATCCAGCGGCCTCCGGAAGTATTTTTCGGAGCGGCCGCCCTGTAACTGCCGTAACGTTTTCCATAACCATGGGAACTTCTCACAGCCGTTGAACGGAACGCTTTTCTGCCGGCATTCATACGCGCCGCACGGCTTCTTGCCGCATGCTCCGCCTCTCTTTTGTCCGCTTCCTTCTTCGCGTCCAGGAATCTGTTGTGTCCCGGCGCGTCCGAATTACGGGTGTTCTGATTTGACAGCCTTGATTCCCGGCCGGTTCTCCTGCTGCTTCCCTGTCTTCCGCCTTTTTCCATATACTCCCCTTACATCTTTGAATCCCATCCATTTCCAGATAATTTTCAGGCACGCCGCCCCGCAAACAACCCTATGTATTTAAGCTCACAGCGGACAAGCCGGCACACTTGAAAAAAAGCAGCCTGTAATGGCTGCTCTTATCTTTTGTATCCCCAAAATGCCGGCTCTTGTCTTTTGACTCCTAGCTGACTGCTAGGTGGGTTACCGCAACCGACGCTTCTGCCTTCCCCTGCGCAATGAGGGCCTGACATCCACGCGGCAATGTAGGAGTCCCGTTTAAAGTAACTGTAGGTTCAAAACAACAAGAGTTATCGAACATTTCAGGTTAGTTATATTATATCCTGATTATAATGAAATTACAACAGTAAAAAAAGGAAAGGAATGTCCGGCCCGGTTGTAAGGTACAACAGGCCGGAAAAACTGACGATAAATTTTAAGAAATTTCCCGTGTTTCTTTTTTGAGCCATTCTCTTTCTTCTTCATTAAGCAAAGGCGAAATTTTTTCATAAACAGCCTTATGATAATCATTCAAAAGCTTCAGCTGTCCGGGCTCCAAAAGGGATGGCTCGATACCGTCCAAATCAATGGGCACATAGGTCAGGGTATCAAAATACATGAACTGCCCGTCACTGTTCTTTACTCCATTTTGCGCTACCATTACATTTTCGGTCCGTATTCCGTGACTTCCTTCTATATATACTCCGGGTTCATTCGTCACATCCATTCCCGCCTCGATAACGGCTTCTGTCTGACCTTCCGTAAAACGCCAGCGGATTCCCTGGGGGCCTTCATGGACATTCAGGATATAGCCTACGCCGTGTCCCGTCCCGCATTTATAATCGATATTCCTGTCCCACATGGGCTGTCTGGCCAGAATATCCAGGTTTCTCCCCGTACAGCCATAAAGGAATCTGGCGTTCGTCAGCTGCAGCATTCCTGCCGCTACCGCAGTGAAATGTTCTTTTATCTCAGCGGAAACAGGGCCAAGCACGATGGTTCTTGTCACATCTGTGGTTCCGCCCATATATTGTCCGCCGGAATCCACCAGCAGCATTCCTTCCTGAGAAAGCTCCTTGCAGCTGCCTTCCACAGCCTCATAATGCATCATAGCCGCATTTTCCTTATAGCCGCTTATCGTGGGGAAGGAAAGATCCAGGTAACCGTCAATTTCACTCCGCAGATGATCCAGGTACTGTGCCGCCGTCACCTCTGTTATTTTCATTTTTCCCACGTTTTTCTTAAGCCAGTATATGAACTTACATACCGCGGCACTGTCTTTCAGATAGACCTCCTCCATATGTGCGAGTTCCACCTCATTCTTAATGGCCTTCATCAGCTCCGTGGGATTCTTACCGTCCTTACACTCCCCTTTTTCACGAAGGGTGCAATAAAGAGCGTAGCTGGTATTGCGTCCGTCATAGAGGACTTTCTCTCTTTCCGTCCTGCTCTGAAGGAAGGGAACTATGTTATCATAGTCTTTGAGCGTTATGCCATATTTCGCAGCATGTGCCCTGAGTTCCGCCGTTATTTCCGTATCCTGGATAAAGAAAAAGCATTCCTTCATGGTAATATAAGCGTAAGAAAGAGCAACGGGATTGCATTCCACATCGCCGCCCCGGATATTAAACAGCCACATCAAATCATCCAGCTTGCTGAGGAGGAAAGCATCGGTCTCTTCCTTCTCCATGGCCTTCCGGACATCTTCCAGCTTTTCTCCGGCGCTTTTTCCGCATATTGCCTCATCCAGCACCATGACCGGATGGCTGGGAAGCGACGGTCTGTCCGTCCAAACCTCATCTGCCAGATCTTTTCCATAGGCAAACGTAATTTTCTTTTCCTCAAGGATTTTTTCAAGGCTGCAGCCAAAGGCCGTATCAACCACCCTGCCGTCAAAGCCTAATGTCTGCCCTTCCTTCATATGATCCTTCAGATATTCCTTAATGGTGGGAACCCCTTCATCCAGCATCCTGAAAAGAGTGATTCCCGTTCCCTCCAGTTCATTTTCCGCCTGGATAAAATAACGTCCGTCCGTCCAAAGGCCCGCTTCATCACGGCTTACCACAAGCGTCCCGTTGGATCCGGTAAAACCGGAAAGATATTCCCTTACTTTAAAATACACATCCACATATTCAGAATTGTGGAAATCCGCGGTGGGCACCATATAATAATCGACCCCCGCCTGTTCCATAGCTTCCCGGAGCTTGGCTACACGATTCCGGATTGTCTGGTTCATATTTTTTCTCCTTTACATTTACTATTAGATTCCAAAGAAAGCCCTCTTAATAATCTCCGGCTTCCTCCCCTTTCAGAAGTCCCACTGCGGAGGAAGTGCCGATCCTGTCGCAGCCTGCCTCCAGGAACATTTCCAAATCCTCTCTGCTCTTCACTCCTCCGGCTGCCTTGATTTTCACCGAAGGTCCGATATGTTCACGGAAAAGCCTCACATCTTCCAGCGTGGCTCCTCCGGTGCCGAAGCCTGTAGAAGTCTTGATATAATCCGCTCCCGCCTTTGTCACTGCCTGGCACATGGCAATTTTCTCTTCTCCCGTAAGATAACAGGTCTCGATAATCACCTTCAGCACATGGCCGCCGCAGGCTTCCTTCAGCGCGCGTATTTCCGCCTCTACCTTACCATACTGATGATTCTTGACATCACTGATATTCACCACCATGTCAATTTCATTCGCACCGTCCTTAAGGGCTTTTTCCACTTCAGCCAGCTTTGCGGCGGTTACGCTGTAACCCAGCGGGAATCCCACAACCGTACAGATATTCAATGTATCGAATTTATCATGTACCCTTTCCACATAACAGGGCGGGATGCATACAGACGCCGTTTTATACTCCACAGCTTCCTCACAGAGAATTCTGATGTCCTCCCATACAGCATAAGGTTTTAAAAGGGTGTGGTCAATATGTCTTAATATTTCTTTTTTATCCATTTTCGTACACCTTCCTTTACTTTTTTTATTCTGAACATGTGACCTTTTCATTCCGGCCTTCAGCATCAAAAAAATATGCTGTAAGCCGCCTATTATTGTAATACAATACGCACAAAAAAGCTATCCCGAATAGTGAACAAAATGTTAAATGTTTCTAAATAAATACATTTTTTCTTGTTTCGAATTGTTATTCATGTTATTATGTAAATTATCTACTTTCCTTTTTTAACGTGTCAAACCAGAAAAGACCGGATGGAAAGGAAAGCAGGGATAATAAATTTATGAGGAAAGGTGGTTGATTGAATGGAAGAACACAACAGCTATTCTGATGTTACTCCTGAAATCGTACGATTGGCTGAATTAAGCAGGGAAGCAGGTGTCATTGATTCCGAGCTTTTCACAAAATACGATGTCAAAAGAGGGCTTCGCGACCTGAACGGAAAAGGCGTACTGGCCGGACTCACCAACATTTCTGATGTCCGTGCGACAAAAATGGTGGATGGTAAATCGGTCCCCTGTGATGGTCACCTTTTTTACAGAGGTTATGAAGTTAACGACCTTGTAGAAGGTTTCCACAAGGATCATCGGTTCGGATTTGAGGAAGTTACATACCTGCTGCTCTTCAACAAGCTGCCGGATAAACAGGAGCTGGCAGAATTTGAGAAGCTGCTTATTTACTACAGAAGCCTTCCCACAAGCTTCGTGAGAGATATTATCATGAAGGCGCCCAGCAAAGATATGATGAATACCCTGGCAAGAAGTATTCTCACTCTTTACTCCTACGACGACAGAGCGGATGATGTTTCTCTTCCCAACGTACTGAGACAGTGTCTGCAGCTCATCAGCTTATGCCCTATGTTATCTATTTATGGTTACCAGGCTTACAGCCATTATCATGACGGCAACAGCCTCTTTATCCATCAGCCTATGACGGAAGGATCCATGGCGGAAAATATTCTGCACATTCTTCGTCCTGACAGTTCCTATACCCCGCTGGAAGCCAGAATTCTTGATATCTGTATGATTCTTCATATGGAACATGGCGGAGGTAATAACTCCTCCTTTACCACTCATGTAGTTACCTCCTCACTGACAGATACATACTCCGTAATGGCGGCTGCAATTGGTTCCCTGAAGGGTCCCCGTCACGGCGGCGCTAACATTAAAGTTATGCAGATGTTTGAAGACATGAAAAAAGAAGTAAAGGACTGGACCGATGAAGAAGAGGTATCCCGTTATCTGGAACGCCTGCTGAGCAAGGATGCCTTTGACCATGCCGGCCTCATCTATGGTGTGGGCCATGCGGTTTATTCCAAATCTGATCCAAGAGCGATTATCCTTAAAAGCTTCGTGGAGAAGCTTTCTGAAGAAAAGGGACTTCATAAGGAATTTGAACTTTATAATCTTGTTGAAAAGCTTGCTCCCTATGTTATTTCCGGAGAAAGACAGATGTACAAGGGCGTAAGCGTAAACGTAGACTTCTATTCAGGCTTTGTTTACAATATGCTGGGGCTTCCCACCGAGCTGTACACTCCTATTTTCGCCATCGCAAGAATGGTCGGCTGGAGCGCTCACCGTATGGAAGAACTGGCTAACAACGGAAAGATTATCCGTCCTGCATATAAGACCGTATGCCAGGAAAAGGAATATGTTAATCTTGCAGATCGTACTTAATCAGCTGCTGCATCAGGAGATTTTTTCTCCGTTCATTTCATACAGTATCCTGATACATAAAGTAAGCCGGCGCTTTAATGCGCCGGCTCTGTTTTTTGTCCCGGATAATGCCCGCAGTATTCTATATGCCGCCGACAGCCATTCCTTTTACCTTCTTATAATTTCAGGAAATCCCTCACTACATCCTTCATCCCGTCTTTCTCACAAATCGCGGTATGCCTTACCGGAGCAGACCTGATCTCTTCAACCGCTTCAGGAACTTCTACGTTAGCCAGCTTTGATAACTCATCAACCAATTCAAAATCTCCCCATGCTGCATCGCCGTATTTGGGCTCAACCGCCTGCATAACACTTCTGGCAAACTTAAACGGACTGGCTGTGGATGCAATCACCGTCAGTGTGTCTTTGTCTCCCGTAGAAGCCTTATATTTGTCATAAACAGCGGATGCAACCGCCGTATGAGTATCAATTACATATCCCGTATCTTCGTACAAAGCTTTTATCTTACCGAAGGCTTCCTCTTCCTTCGCAAAATTGCCATAGAAATCATCCAGCTTTTCCCTCATCTCCGAAGTGATCTCATATTTTCCTTCTCCGCTGAGAGCCTTCATGAGGGCTTCTGTTTTCTCTGGATTATCCCCTGCTATTCTATAGATAAGACGCTCCAGATTACTGGAAATCAGGATGTCCATGGAAGGGGAGCTGGTAAGAACAAAATCACGGTTACGATCGTATTCTCCGGTGGAAAAGAAATCATAAAGCACCTTATTTTCATTGGATGCACATATCAGTTTATTAATGGGAAGCCCCATATTCTTCGCATAGAAGGCCGCAAGGATATTACCGAAATTACCGGTGGGCACCGCTACATTAATCTTCTCGTCCGCTGCGATCTTGCCCTCTGCCAGCAGCTGTGCATATGCGTATACATAATAAACAATCTGAGGTACCAGACGTCCGATGTTGATGGAATTGGCGGAAGAGAACTGATATCCCTTATCTGCCATCTCCTTTTCCAGATCCTTATCGGAAAAAAGCTTTTTCACACCAGTCTGGGCATCATCAAAATTGCCATGAATGCCTACAACAAGGGTATTATCCCCTTTCTGGGTGACCATCTGTTTTTCCTGGATCGGGCTCACTCCGTTCTTCGGGTAAAAAACAATAATCTTCGTTCCCGGAACATCCGCGAAACCGGCCAGGGCCGCCTTTCCGGTATCTCCGGAGGTAGCCGTCAAAATAACGATATCCTTATCCGCGTGGTTTTTCTTCGCCGATGTAATCATAAGATGAGGCAGGATGGACAGCGCCATATCTTTAAAGGCAATGGTCTTTCCATGGAAAAGTTCCAGATAATAAGCTCCTCCTGCTTCTGCCAGAGGTGCGATCACTTCCGTATCAAACTTGCTGTCATATGCATTGGCGATACAGTTCTTCAGCTCTTCCTCCGTAAAATCGGTCAGAAACAGCTTCATAACCTCATAGGCCACTTCCTGGTAGGTCATGGTACTTAATTCCTGCAGCGTTTTATCCAACGCAGGGATTTTTTCCGGTACAAAAAGGCCTCCGTCCTCGGAAAGTCCTTTCAGAATCGCCTGGGAAGCACTTGCTACAGCATTACTTCTGGTACTTCTGTATAAGATCTCCATTTCACAATCTCCTCACCGCCTGCCTGGCAGGCTTAATTTCTCCTATGATTTCCATCCGGTAAACCGGACACTTCAAAACCGGGCTTTGCCGGATTCCGTGGGACATGTAAAGGACTCGTAAAGCACGGCATCCGTTGTTTTCACCCGTCAGTTCATCAGTATAGCATACATTCTTTCTTGATGCAATCCGTTTCTGACACACTTTTGTTTTTCCCGCAAGGACAGCGTTGATGTAACACACTAGATATTACAGAGCATAACGTCCGGAAGGGATGTAATTCCTGCCAGCTGCAGACAGGCATATCCGATCCCGGCCATTCCGTTCATCAGACCTTTTGCATATTTTTCCTGGGGCATCATCTGAGCTTTTTCCAAGACTTCCAGGGAAGAACAGGTAAGCAACCTTCTTATCTTTTTAAGTTCCTCACTACTGTGAATCACTAAATACTTATTCAGAAGCAAAAGCAATCCCATATTTCCATGGCAAAGGCACATTCCCCTTCTCCCTTGCATAAAAAGGAAACTGTCTTCAACACGTTTCAAATCTTCCGTAATCAGTTCTTTTGCTTCACCCTCCACATAAGGAAGGCACGCCATTCTGGCTGCTGCAATTCCTCCAAGTCCATGGCACCATGCATATGCATGGTATCTCCCCGGTCCTTCCTGACGTAAGTCCGCCCAATTATGAAACTCTTCCAGATACAGACTTTTCTCATACCGCAGCATTTCCACCACTGTCTCTTTATATCTGCCATATTCCAACAGAGAATCCAGCTTTACCAGTCCCGGCAGTATACCGCTGTTTCCATGTGACATTCCGGCCAGCGCAGCTCCGGCAGCCTTATTCACCCAGCCAAGCCCCGTCTCCTGCTTTATAGAATGGCTTATCAAAATATCTGCCGCCCGTACAGCACCTTCCAAATATATTTTATCGGAGGTATGAGAATACATACCGCATAATGTCAATACGGCACCTGCGTTTCCATAAATCAGATCAGAAGAACTGTCCTTCTCCACCAATTCCATAAGCAATTCACTATGCCTGCGGGCATACTCCAGAAAATCAGAACTGCCTGTTATGTCAAATAAAAGCTGATATGCATGGCAGAGAGATGCTTCTCCGCAAAAGAGTCCTGTATTCTCAGATAACAGCCTGCTCCTGTCAGACAGGCAGCCATCCGTATACCGGAACAAAGTATTTTTTACACCATCACATATTGCTCCGAACTCTCCGCTTGCCAGGTGAATACCATACAGAAATACCGCTATTCCCGCTATTCCATTATAAAAATACATATCCCCGTCTGAAAGCCTGACGCGTTCCTCCTTTATTCCTATAAGCAAAGGTTCCACCCATCCAACAGTTTTCCGTCCTTCGTCCCAAATCGCCTCATCTTCAATCCATTTGGCAATTTCCATCGCCTTTTTGTAAAACCTTTCCTTATAGTCTCCTTTGGAAAAATCCGCTTCTTCTATGGGAATACAGCTATTAATAAAGGCATCCCTTCCATAGCCGGATATATCCATAGCCATCCGGATAATCCTTACCTGTCTGGATTCATCTTGCTTTTCCATTCTGGCCAACCTATTATGCAGACAATCAGTAAGGGTATATGTCATATAATCCGTTATCTCTTCTCCGCGTGAGGAAAAAAGGGAATGGCTGTCCATATAAGTATAGTAGTAAGGAATATCTCCCTCCTCCATATCTCTGATCCCATATTCCACAGCCAGCTTTTCTTTAGATGAAAGCTCTTTTTTCCCTTCATAAATATGCTCCAACAATTCCCTTCTCTTTTCCGGTTTTTGTAATGCCATAGGATGCCCGCTGCCGGAAAGCAGAACCGCATACCTTTGCGTATTTTCCAGAAGTACCCGGATTCGGCTTCCCTTACATTCTTTTTCTACCTTTTGCAGTAAATAATCCTTGTTTTCCAGGAGATATTCATATGCTTTCTGAAATCCCTCCGCTATCTCATTTTTATATCCAGCCGCTGCTGCTCTTACACCATTGAGGGTCACCTGATTGTGTGCTTCAGGCATTTCAGGATATTCATAAGCGATCTTCATATCTGAAGTTTTATCATTAACTACCCGAGCTACCTTTACAGATGCTTTCTCCCCCTCTCCGCCATTTAAAATATTTATATGGCCTTTTATTGCCGGATCCGGCAATATCCCGCTGTACAACACAGAATAGTTTCCTTCTCCATTTTTACCGCCTGCGCTGCTGCACAATACTTCAGCATCTACAGGAACAGGGAATTCACCATGCGCAATCAGATTTTCATAATGAAGATCCCCTGTTCCCAGAAGATAGCAAATGCATATCGCTGCTCCCAACCGTTTAAAATAACGTTTAACCTGTTCCTGATCCGTACAATCCCCTGCTTCCACAAAGGCAGTCCAACCGTAGGATTCACGTGAAATACAGCCATAGGTATATTCTTCCAGACCTATCCCTTTATAAGCATAATTTATCAGATTAAGTAATGCCTTTTCTGTTTGAACCTGACGTGGTTTATAGAGAAATTTCTGTCCGTTATCCGTTTCTATTTTCAACACACATTGACCACAGCAATGCAAATCCGATGCCATATCTGAAACAGAGAGCACCTCACCCATCCTGTTTCCCAGCAGAATTGACTTTTCTATTTCGTCTCTGTCTTCACACAATCTTTTCCACATCGTACTTAAGAAGTCAGAAGACTGTTCTATGGTTCTCTGAATGTTTTCTTTAAGCAATGGATATACCTGAAAAAGTTCTTCTCTTAATTCTTTCTTTCCGAGATAATTTTTCTGAAAATATTCATACTCTTCCCTGCTGTCCCGCCCCTCCAGCTTTCCTGCTGCCTTATACATACTCATTTCTACAATAAGCGTTCTTACGCATAGCCCATGAATACGGGAAAGGATAAGATCGGGCATTCCTTTGCAGAACATCTCTGGCCTATAGAACTGCCCCATTTTTTCTATAAAGCGTTTCTTGGTTTCTGCGAGAAATGGGAGGTAAAAAGCACCGAAGGTATGGGAACAGATAATATCAATTTCATTATCACATAAAGAATTTTTAAAAAAAGTCGGTGAATTGCTATATTGTTTTTCTTTCATAATTTTTCCTTAATTTTATTTACTTTTATTAAGTTTATATATAAAAAAAAGACAAGATGCCATAATTAACATCTTGCCTTTTCTTAGTTCCTAGCAGCAATAAATTGTAAAGAATGCAGTAGTTATTGTTGTAGCAGGAATCATAGCATTGCTATCTTCTCCAACTTTTACCTCTTCCAACTCAGCTTCAATATTGCCTGCCATAGTCATGAACTTTTCTCTTTCCATTCGTCACACCTCCATTATTAATTAAATAATGATATATTAATTTTAAATATATCCTGTTCCCAAAAACATTCAAAGATTCCATTATACATTTCTACCGCACTTTGGACACTTTCCATACCTATTCCATGCATAAACTTATTCTTTTTACTACTGACCAACTTATTATTATGTACATTTATCTTACCATTGTGAGTATTCGTAACTTCTATTATCGTTGTACAATCATTTTGGTTAATATACAAATCAATCTTTTTATTACCATCGCATGCTTGAGAACTAGTATACTGTATCATTGATATTTAATTAATTTTATGGTCTGACAAACCGTTTC
>ERZ791934.204-NODE-204-length-83140-cov-11.940820_pt1 | contig 83140 bp, 81 predicted proteins | sample MGYA00510125_ERZ791934 | MGnify/ENA primary metagenome ERZ791934 (study PRJEB30046, sample SAMN00993240) | human gut metagenome | study: EMG produced TPA metagenomics assembly of the A metagenome-wide association study of gut microbiota in type 2... | reverse complement strand
TTTCATTCAATGCGGGCGTCGATAAAAGTGATCTCATATATTACTCCTTTAAATCTTCAATTAATAAATTCATCGCCAAACATGTTTATCTGTCCAGCTACATTTTCGTCTTGCATCCACCAAAGAAACACCTCATAACCGGTTTTCCATTTGGGCGGCCGATCTTTCCAACGATATCGCAGCACTTCAAGCATTCTATCAAAAGCCTTTATGTATGCGCTCTGGTAAGTGGGAAAGTCCGAAAATTCTTTCCACCGCTTCTTGTTTGCCATAGGACAACCGATACAGCCAACCCGTTTATATCCGCAATCATACAACAAGTTATATTCAATATGGTTGCTCCTGATAAACTCCCAAATATCTCTGTGCGTCCAATCTATAATTGGATTTACAACCATCTTGTTTTTTTCATGCAGTTCTCAGTCATTTTTCTCTTGTCAGAATTATCATTCATAAGCATAACTTCATCGGTTATTCTAATCCGTTCTTTTTCTATGGCTATCGTTTCATATTGCGCTCGTTCTGCTCTCTTGTTGCTTTCGTCCCAACGAACACCTGTCGCTATAAATCTATTAGCGCAGCCGGTTTCCTTCAGGATAGAGCAGCAATATCGCATTAATCTTGTAGGCGGCATCATCTTATCTGGAATCAAAGTCCACATAGTAGTTGGTTTACCCCGATATGTGGGCATTTGAATTTCTGCTTTAATTCCTTGTGATTCTAATTCCTTGAATTTTTTCCTAGTATGGTATACGGTCTGTGGAGCATCAACTGTAGTGTGACTATTATGTACTTCAAATGGTATGCCCGACCTCTTGAATAACTCCAGCATTACATCGCTGTCTTTGCCTCCGCTGTATGTGCATACCAGCGGTTTTCCATAATAACTCAGAGACATTTCTGATGCTATTTTGATTCTTTCGATTGCTTTTTGTTCTAAATCCATCATTGAAAGGAAGCCAGATATCTTCTCCCGGCCGGGGCTTCCGCCTCCTTTCTGCTTTTATTCAGCTAAATCTATCATTTGTTTTTCTGAGAGAGGCCGGTTAACCTCTCTCAGAGGTTCGCTTAAGTGGCATATTTGCGATATATTAACCAAAAAGAGCGAACAGTCAACGGGTTTCTATGTAAAGGGCAAGCGCCCGATACGGTGTTTTAAAATTCTTTTCCTGCTTCCCGGTGTTCTTCCTGGCGTTTTGCCTCGATGTCCGGCTCCCAGTTCTCGCAGCAGGCCCTATCTCCGGCCGCATGCCAGTCACAGCTATATTCTCTGTTGCAATTCATGCATGTCCTATTCATTCTTCCTCCGGCAGCCAGATAAATCCTGGGGCTATTGGCTGTTTCTTTTCTGTGATATAGTTTTTCTGAAAAACTTTCATAAATAATTCATGACTGTACTTTTCTTCAAATAGCTCCTGGGCCTCTTGTTTTAACTCGGCGTCCAGTTCTTTGTTTCCTCCGTGTACGCCTGTTTTTGCGTACCGATGACACCCGGGGCAGAGATGGACTTTTAATCCATAATGCTCTGACAGTTTCCGGTGCTTTGTGCCGTAAAAGATGTGATGTTCTTCCAGGTTCCGGGTATCGCCGCAGTGATAACATTCATAGGCTCCGCGCGGTTCCATGATGCTTCTTGACATCATTCCCCTTTCATGACCCGGTGTGGGTACGGCTGTAGCAAATCCCACAATTCTTTCCACTGTCCGGCGTTTCGGATTGTGTTTCCATGAGAGTTTTTCCAATTGTTCTTTTTCCAATTTTTAAACCAGCCCTGCTGGAATGCGCTGATAATATAGTCTTCGGTGGAATAAATGCTTAGCATACAGGGTTTATTTAGGGCTTTCAGGCAGCAGATTAGCGCCTCGATGGTGTTGCTTTGCTTTGATGCACTCCGTTCCCCTTCGATTTCCTTTTTATGTATCTGATTTTTTGCTTCGAACTGCATTTGACCCCAATATTTATTGGCGTTCGCGCCGATTCTTACCTCGACCTCGTACATAGTCACTCCACCAGCGGGAGCGTGAGAGTCCCGTACAATAAAGATGGCTTTGTATAGTGCATCACTTTGTTTCTTTCCTCAAATCCCTTCAATTTACCCAGCCTTTTCCACAATACTTCTGATTTTTTGCTTCTTTTTACCGGGACAATGTGGACAATGGCGCCGCCGGTTGTAATGCCAAAGGCCGATGTATCAACTTGCAGCTCCCCGGAATAGGCAGCCAGAATCTCTCTCGCCTGCTGCCAATACGGCTCTCTAAATTCTTTTGTCGTCCAGTCAGGTTTTGTCATGTTCCTTTTCCTCCATCTCTTCTTTGTATTTTCTTCTTATCATTGCTTTTCTCTCCGGTCCAATCCCCTTTATATCAATTGCTTTTTCAAGCGCCTCCTGGTATTTTTTTAAAAGCTCTGCCCTTATTTCCTCTCGTTCATCTTCGATTGCCATGTCGTAGATTCCGCTTAACAGGGCCTCCATGTCATTTTTCTTATATCCCTTGATTTTCCGGTATTCATCCCGGTTTAGGTTTATCATTCGGTTTGATTTTATTACCATTTTTCCTCCTTCTGGGTTTGATATAATTTTCTTCATCCGCCATCGTCTCCGGGTCGTACTGGATGCAGGTGTAATACCGGTATGGATATCCCGTTACTTTTGATATGCCTGTGATAACGCTGTCTTTTGGTATCCAGTAGCCCTGCGGCGGAACCGGCTCTTTGGCCCAGGTATTGGCAGAGACGATTTTTACTTTTTCTATCGGCATGATTAGATTCCTGCTGCACGAATAGCTCAATTTACTCGGAGCGTCCGGGTCCTTAAAGCTGTTTTTTGACTCTTTTATCAGGTAATAGGCAAGGTCTTTTACGTCTCCGTTCTCGTAAACCGTGTTCATAAATGCAATTCCCCGCCCCCAGGTCCTTTGCACCAGCTTGGCAGTCATTCCGATCTCGTTTACTATCAAATGGTGATGGATTGCTTTATCTTCGTATTCGGTGGTGATGATGTATTTTAATGCCTTCCCTCTTGATTTGTAGACCTCTCTAAGCTGCCGGAGGAACTCTCTAAGTACCTCCCTGGCCTCCTCCGGCGTCGGCCGCTCGTTCTTCCGGTATGTTAACTGCATATGGAAATCTCCATAATCAAAATTCATTGCGATTTTTCGGTACAGCCTTTTTATCCGGTTCCGCTCGTTTGTTTTCTTTACTTCTTCCGGGGTTTTCTTCTGCCGGGGCATGGGCTTTATTCCTTTGCATCCATAACGGCTGCTATGTACTTCTTCCACCTCTATTCGGTGGGGTAATTTACACTCTTTTTTTAAATACGGCATGTCCTACTCCTGGTCCTATGTTTAATGGGTATAACAAGTGATTAAAACGGCCCTGTTTGTCTCTTTTTCTTGACTTTCAGGGCCGTTTGCCGTATACTTTAAGCAGGTGATTGCTGTGTATACAGCTCGGCTCAGTGCTTGTCAGGGTGCTGGGCCTTTTTCTTTTTCGGCTCTTGTTAGATTTTTACCACCATTCATAACCTTCTTTTGTTCCTTTATAGTGCCACCATTTGCCACTGCTGTATCTGATGCATAGATTTCCATCGTTATCAAACCAAAAACATTCCATAGTACCATCAGTCCAATTCTCCGTGGCCTCTTTGTGTGCCTTTTCTGCTAATTTTGCCATCTCGGCTTTATTTTTTTCGTCCACTCTGTGCCTCCGTTTAACCTTCAAATCTTCCTCAAAATTTTCAATATTTTCACAGGCATTTCCAGACCAGTATGGCCGCCTGGAATATGACAACGCTGCACATTGCAAGTGTGATTATTTCAAGTATCTTTATGTATCTGTATTCATTCCAACGCTTGTCCTGCTGCCGCGCCCGGCGTACTATCTCTGGACCATTCTTATAGTGTACGTGCATCTTTTCCCCTCCTTTAACCGGTGCGGCGCCGCTTGTAGTCTTTGCAGGGATATTTCCTGCTCCGTTCCAGGCAGCGGCCGTAATTCCGGCAGTTATTGCAATGGTTTCGTTCTTGTTTCATGGCTTGTCCACCCGAACCGGCTTTAGCCGGTATTCTCCTCCCTCTTCATGGCTGCTTTCATATGCGGCAATGTAATTTTTGCTATATGCCGCATTATGGTTTCTATCTCTTCTTTTGTGGTGTCCTTACAATAATCATCGTGGAATATGATTGTTGTCTCACCGTCTTTTATAATTTCGACTACTGCCATGTGGTGCCCTCCTTCCCTATGGTAGAGTTTATGTTTGACTGGTTGTACTTGTTTCCATGCTTTTTTCTTTTATACCTCCTAGTTTTTAATGTGCGTTGGCTGGTTTATTTTTTCTTTCAAAAAATCTTGAGCGGTTTCAATGGTTCCCCTGAAGCGTCCCTGAAGTCCTTCTGGTAATTCGTCCCAGTGTTCCATGATGTAACGGATCTGTTCAAGGCGTTTCGCCTCAATGTTTTTGGTGTCATCTCTGTTGGTTTTCATCTTTTCACCTCCCTTCTGCCCCGTTGAGAACATTATATCCCCCGTTGAGAACAATGTCAAGCACTTTTTTGTTGACATTGAGAACTTTTTGGTGTATGATTAATTCATAGGAGGTATCAACGTGAATGAGAGACTAAAACAGTTAAGAGACCGTTTAGAATTAACTCAAGAAGAGTTTGGGAAAAGAATCGGCTCAGCACGCAACACAATAGCAAATTATGAAACAGGGAATCGGGTTCCCTCCAATGCTATATTGCTATCCATATGCCGCGAATTTAATGTAAACGAAACCTGGCTTAGAACTGGTAATGGGGAAATGTTTAACGAAATGGATTCGATGGATATAGCTTTTAATCGCTTCGGCCATATCATGGGGAATGCCTCAAATCAAAAAAAAGCCGTTTTAGCGGCCCTTGTTGAAATGATGTATTATTTTCCTGACGATAAATGGGATTATGTATATAAACAATTTGAGAATTGCTTAAATGAAGCGCATAATAAGCCTGGGGAGGACTAATCCCTCCCCAATAGGCCTAAAATCAGATGATAAATCTTTTTGCAAGTATTTTCATCAAGAGAGTCAATAAGTTCATGCAGTGTTTGTTTGTAATTCATATGTACGCCCCCATTTCTCGAACGTTTGTTCTTAGATCATAATATCATACTTTTTAGAAATACTCAACAACTTTTGCAGAACATCCGTTCGTTTCTCTGTATGGATATTGTTGTATCTATACCTTAAACGCCTGTCCATAAATGTATGTAACTTAGTTTTGACATTTGTCCGAGTTCTCGGACACTTATTTAATATCCGACTCGTAAAGGTCCGAAACCCGTAGTTTTAGCCCCCTGGCGATATCTTCAATGGTATCCATTCTTGGCATTGTGCCATTGCAGATATCCGATAGGGTCGAACGAGGGACCCCCGTTAAATAACTCACTTGACGTACCGTTAAGTTTTTACTGTACATGATTTCGTTTAGTAAAATTTTCATGATGGTTCTATTTTACTCTCAATTTCCATAATCGGTTTTGGAAATTATTGGAAGTTAAATAGCCTTTGGCTTTTTATACATATCAAAGAATAAGGAGGATTTTTATTATGGCATTTGGAATGAAAAACATTTTGCAGGGAGGATTTGCTGCGAACTACAGCGAGGCGTCTGTGGAGGAACTTAACAAAGAATACGGAATGTACCTCATGGATGGAGAACAGATTACAATGGGCTTCAAACTCGTGCGTGATGCACTGATTTTTACTGATAAGCGCATTGTTTTGACCGATAAGCAAGGCGCCACCGGTACAAAAATGAGCGTTACATCCATAAATCTGTTTTCTATTACTGATGTAAAAATGGAGACATCCGGTTTCGGCTTTGATGACAGTGAGCTGACCTTTACGTATATCAACTCCCCTGAACTGAAAGGGCATCACGTAACGTATGCATCGCATAAGCTGGAATTTCCTAAAAAATACAATGTTCAGTCTTTGTATAAAATTCTCCAGGAGTTGGCGTATGAAAACTGCCTGCGTATTAATGGCTTAGATAAATAGCCGAAAATATGCACATAACAAAAGCCGCCCCGGCAGCAACCGGAACGGCTTTTATATATGACACGGGGGAAAATCACATGAAATTCGGTATGCGAAAAATAAGCCCTTTGAAGTCCTTTAAGGCAAGAACCACTGGCCGGGCCAAAAGGGCAATCAAGAAAGCGGTTATCCCGGGATACGGCAAGAAGGGCATGGGCTGGCTGAGGAACCCAAAGAAGGCCGCCTATAACAAAGTCTATAAAAAGACTACTTTTAGCCTGTTTGATTTATTTAAATAATCACGATTAAATAGCCTATGGCTTTTTAACAAAACAAAAGAAGGGGATAGATTGCGATGAATGATGATAAATTATTTTTGACATATAATCAACAAATGAGAAAGCTCAGAAATGACAAGCATATCACATGTAATGGTTCTGCTCATAAGATGATCTTGGTTCGTGCTGGATATTTTAACATAGTGAACGGATATAAAACACCCTTTGTCAGTGGTCAAGACGCACAAGGTAATCATTGTTACATATCCGGAACCTCTATAAGCGAATTACAGGCTGTAAAAAAATTTGACGATCATCTACGTTCCTTTTTATTAAGATATATCACACAAGTTGAAGAAGAAACCAGAACTTTGGCCGGATATAAATTCGATGAATGCAACGACAATGGCTCCACTTCCTGGTACGATACAAATGCATATGCACCTAGCAAATCGCTCCAAGAGAAAATGTCCGTTATTTCCAATGCATATAATGAATTGAGCAAAAGTCAGCTTGATTATGTCAAGTTTTATATGGAAAACCACAAACAAATACCTACTTGGATCATGATCAAAGTAATTAATTTTTCTACCTTTATCGATGTTATTCGCGTTAGTAAACCAGATGTATCTCATTCCCTATGCTTTTTATATGATCTAGTAGATGAATCTGGCCGACCAAATGTAAAACTTTTAATCGGAAGTCTGCATTGGATGAGAAAAATCAGAAATTCATGCGCCCATAACGAGCGTGTCTATTGTTTGACTAGAAATCCAAACAATCGAGGGCAAACAAGCCGCATTCTCGAAAAATACCTTCGTATGTTAAGCGGAGGATATGTCAGGAACTTACATCAGAATATATTTGATTTAATAATTTACTTTAAGTATTTTCTTCCTATAAGCGAATATAAACAATTTATTTCTGAACTAAAAGCAATGCTTTTAGACCTTCAGTCAAAGATTCACCCACACGCTTTTGAATACGTGCATGCTAAAATGGGCATTAAAAATATATCAGATTTAGATAGGCTTTTAAGATTTCCAAAAGATGATATAGAATATAATAAATTTGATAAGTAACACTATTTTATGATAGTTTTATGTATTGAAACCCTGAAAAAAACTCTTTTTAAAGGTTGTAATATTTTATGTAATATTGTATTATACTTGTATAGAGAGAACCATATTGATTATGGTTAAAAGGCACTCATACAAGTAATTGTATGGGTGTCTTTTGCTATCTATGCAAACACCGCCCGGTGCTGTCAACACCGAACGGCTTTTACATGACTTTCCCTTTACCGGATTGCTCCGGCCTGATATAACTATGGCACTTAAATTATATCATCTTCGGGGCGTCCTGGCAAGGGACGTTATTTTTATAGAAATTTTTCATATAATGTTTTTGCAAGGAGTTGATATAATGTATGCAATTTATCTAAGAAAGAGTCGAGCAGACCAGGAAGCAGAGACCCGCGGAGAAGGAGAAACCCTGGCCCGGCATGAACAGGAATTAACTAAGCTGTCAATCAAAATGAAACTGCCTATCGGTGCTGTCTATAAAGAAATCGTCTCCGGAGAAACCATATCGGCCCGTCCATGGATGCAACAGCTTTTACTTGAGGTTATGCAGGGCAAATGGGAAGGTGTTTTGGTGATGGAGGTGGAACGATTGGCCCGTGGCGACACAAAGGATCAGGGTACAGTCGCTGAAGCATTTAAGTTTAGTCATACAAAAATAATTACACCAACAAAAGTATTCGATCCGGACAACGAATACGACGAAGAATATTTTGAATTTAACCTTTTCATGTCCCGGCGAGAATACAAGACCATTAACCGGCGGATTCAGCGCGGCCGGGTATCTGCATTTGATGAGGGCTGGTATATTGCCGGAACGGCACCGTATGGATATGAGAAGGTCAAGAAGAAGGAAAACAAGGGGTATGTATTGGAAATAGTTCCAGACGAAGCGAAAATTGTTCAATTAATATATGAACTTTACACTGCTTCACAGGAAGACGGCACTTCTTTTGGTTCTTATCAGATTTGTGAACGCCTTAATTTGATGCAGGTACCATCGCGTACTGGGCGCAAGTGGTCAGCTTCTTCCATCATGGATATTTTACGCAATCCTGTATATGCCGGTTATCAACGCTGGGGATGGAGAAAGCCGGAAAAACAATTAATTGACGGAAGAATCATAGAGAGCCGCCCTAAAAACGACGACTGTAAAAAGGTGCGAGGTAAATTTAAGCCAATTATAAGCGAAGAATTATATGAACAGGCCCAACTTATACGAAAATGTAAGCCAGTCCCTAAAACTGGTATTACAATGCTCCAAAATCCACTATCTGGTCTTATTTATTGCGCGAAATGTGGAACCATGATGACAAGAGCCGGAAGTAATACTAAAACAAATTATCCTGTGCTTCGCTGCCCGAATAGTCGATGTGATAATGTATCGGCGCCCTTACTTCTTGTGGAACAAAAATTACTGACCAGTCTTTCCGACTGGTTGAGAAAGTATGAGCTGGATTGGCCCAAAGAAGAAAGGGAAGAATATGCCTCCGTTATCTCTTTTAAAGAAGCTGCTTATAAAAGTGTGCGGTCTGCCTATGGTCAAACCGAAAAGCAATTATCTAACACTTACGATCTACTTGAACAGGGCATTTATGATATCGAAACCTTCCAGGAGCGCCGAAGGGTGCTTGAAGAAAAAAGATGTACTCTCCGGGTCGAACTCGATGAGCTAAAGAGGGACTATGAGGATGCTATAGAAAGTGATAGCGCCCAGCGTGATTATATTCCCAAGGTCAAAAATGTTGTGTCCGTCTATTGGACTATTAATGACGTTTCCGTCCGCAATGAAATGTTAAAAAGTGTATTGATTAAGGCGGATTACCTTAAAACCGAGAGAAACCGAAAAGGGCAGGGGGCTACTGCAAATTTCACGCTTAATATATATCCTAAAACTCCAAAAGAGCCCTAAATATGCGGTTTATATTTTACCATAAAGCTATCGGCCCATATACATATGGCCCTCCGATGGCAGTCGCTCCGATTAATATGGTACGGAGAGTCGTGGAATATGCGCTGACCGAGATACCGGCCGAAAAAATAAGTCTGGGAATTCCCAATTACGGATATGACTGGCCGCTTCCTTATGAGCAGGGCGTTACAAAAGCCAGAAGTCTGGGTTACAGAGAAGCCGTTCAGCTTGCAATCGACCATGGAGTACCGATCTACTTTGATGAAACGGCCCAGTCTCCACATCTGCGCTACTGGCAATACGGCATCCAGCATGAAGTCTGGTTTGAGGATGTCAGAAGCATGTATGCCAAATTTGAGCTGATAAAAGAATATAACCTGGCAGGAGCCGGATACTGGCAGTTAATGCGGCTCTTCAGGGCCAACTGGCTTCTGGCGGATCATATGTTTTTAATTAAGCGGGGAGAGGCCGTGATTTAAACTGTGAATACTTGTTAATTCGTATCTCCTGTTGTACAATTAATTGGATAACGATAACCTGCATGCTCCGTGCACAGGTCACCGCCTTCAATCAGATACAAATAAAATCCGTGACGTCAAATATCACGGATTTTATCTGTTTTATAATAGTCTTAATAAGTGTCAAGCGGCGGTTTTACGGAATCCGGCAGCGGACAGGTGTATTTCCCGCCGTTTCTCTTTTTCACTTCCGTTTTGGCCGCTTCTATTACATCCGGGCGATCCATCGTCCTGACCGATGCCAGCGCCATCACCTTGGCAGCCGTCAGAAGTCCCTTATGGGCAATCGGGCTGCATGACTGAGCCGTCATCTGCCATGTATGACCCACATTTCCAATACAGCAGGTCGCCACATTGATGTTCAGGGTCGGTACGGCATATCCCACGTCTCCCACATCGGTGGAACCGGCTTCCAGCTTAATTTTTGACGGATCAAAGGAATGAATCTCACTGTCGAGAGGATTTTCCAGAATTTCCTCAAGTCTGTCCTCTCCGTACTTATCAATTATTTCCTTCCGTATCATTGTTTTTGTCTGTTCGTTATAGGTGTTGAGGAACTCCCTGGCCAGCCGGTAGTCCTCGTCTGTCCAGTCCGGAGCGCCTATTTCCTGCATACACTCATCTGCCACAGATGCCAGAGCCATATTGGGAATATATTCGGTAAATGCCATCGCCAGTTCGCATTCCACCGTCGTTCCGGCCATCATGGCCGCCCCTTTCGCCACATTTACGACACGTTCGTAAAGCTCCTTCACCTGTGACACATAGGGCGCTCTCACCTCATAACGCACTGTTGCATGATCCTGGACCACATTGGGAGCTGTTCCTCCCGCATCGATATAAGCATAGTGAATTCTGGCTTCCGGAATTATATGTTCTCTCAGATAATTGCAGCCCACGCTCATAAGCTCCACGCTGTCCAGGGCGCTTCTGCCCAGATAGGGAGTCGCTCCCGCATGGGATGTCAGTCCTTTAAAATAAAAGTTGGCTCCCATAATTGCATTGCTGTGCATCGGATCCACCTGGTTGGCCGTAGAAGGATGCCATGTGTATACAAAATCCACATCGTCAAACATCCCCGCACGGGCCATGAACTGTTTCGATCCGGCCCCTTCCTCGGCAGGGCAGCCAAAATAGATAATGGTGCCGTCTTTACGGAACTCTTCCAGATATTTCTTAACCGCTACCGCAGCGGCCAGAGCGCCGGTTCCAAGGGCACAATGACCGCAGCCATGGCCCGGCGCACCTTCCATTAATTCCTTCTTTACCGGAACGGCAGCCTCCTGGCTGAGTCCTGAAAGCGCGTCATACTCCCCGAGAATTCCCATCACCGGTCTTCCTGAGCCAAACGAAAATGTTCCCGTAAAACAGGTTGGAATTCCCGCCAGTCCCGTCTCTACGGTAAAACCGGATTCCTCCAGCAGTCCGCAGAGCAGCCCGGCCGATTTATCTTCGTGGAACGGCAGCTCTGCAAATTCCCAAATGCGGTCATTGGCCGCCAGTATCCGCTCTGCCTCTTCTTCCACTGCTCTCTCAATTAATTCAATATCCGTCAACTGTCATACCTCCTTTGCCACCGGTAAAACGTCAGCATGAACTTTCGTCTTTTTCCATTATATTACAGTACTTTACCAAGAAATTCAATGGTTCTCGGGTTTTTAGCATTGCCGAATATCTCATCCGGCGTACCCTGTTCCTGAATGATACCGTTATCAATGAAAAATACGCGGTCACTGACCTCCCTGGCAAATCCCATTTCATGGGTCACAATGACGATTGTCATGCCGGACTCAGTCAGGGATTTGATTACATTAAGGACTTCCTTTACCATTTCCGGGTCAAGGGCCGATGTCGGCTCGTCAAAAAGCATCATATCCGGCTCCATCGCAAGAGCCCGCACAATCGCCAGCCTCTGCTTCTGTCCTCCGGAAAGCTTGCCGGGATAGACATCCTTTTTGTCCAAAAGTCCCACCCGATCCAAAAGCTCACACGCCTTTTTTTCCGCCTCGGCCTTTGGAACCTTTTTCTCCAGCACCGGAGTGATGGTGATATTATCGATTACCTTTAAATGAGGAAATACATTAAAGCTCTGGAACACCATTCCCATCTTCTGACGGAATTTGTCAATATTGACGGAGGCATCCGTGATGTCGGTTCCCCTGAATAATACCTTGCCTGAGGTTGGCTTTTCGAGACAGTTAAGACATCTCAAAAATGTACTTTTCCCTCCGCCGCTGGGGCCGATTACCGAAACCACCTCACCTTCGTAGATACATTCCGTAATTCCCCTCAGTACCTCTAAATCGCCGAAGGATTTTTTCAGGTTCTCCACACAGATAATCGGTTCAGCTTTCCCGCCCCGGCCTGCATCCTGCGATAATACTCTGTCATTGCATTTACCGTTCATTCCTGTTCATCCTCCATTCCGCATATTCCATGATTTTTCCTAAAACCGTAGTTACCATCAGGTAAATGATACCCGCTATCATCAGCGCCTCCACGGGGCGGAATGTCGCCGATGATATGGTTTTATACGATGTGGTAAGCTCGTTGATAAAGAATACGGAGGCAAGGGATGCCTGTTTGATCATGGTGATGAACTCATTGCCCAGTGCGGGCAGTATATTTTTAATTGCCTGCGGCAGGATTATCTGCGTCATTGTATGGCTGCCTGTCATTCCAAGGCTCCGCGCCGCCTCCGTCTGGCCTTTATCCACCGCCTGTATCCCGGCTCTGATTACCTCTGCCACATAAGAGCTGGCATTGATAATAAGCGCTATGATAATACAGGAACTGTCCGATATTTTCACCGGCAGCACCCTGGGTAAAAAAATCCAGAAGAAATACAATTGAAGCAGTATCGGCGTGCCTCTCAGCACCCAGATATAAAAACGCACAAACCACTGAAATGGTTTCACGCGTGAAAGCCGCATAATGGCCAAAATCATTCCTATCAATGTGCCGAAGAATACTGTAATTGCAGCAAGGCACAGGGTGCCGGTAAGGCCCTGTAAATATACAAAGCCGTACCGGTCCCACATTTTTATCATTGTCTCTATCATTTCCGAAGTCCTCCCGCCTTAAATCAGCCCGTTACAGGCCGAGACTCCGGGCATATTCCTTGTACTCTTCGTACCAGGACGCATACGTACCCTCTTTTACAACTTCATCAATGATTTCATTGACCTTCTGCAAAAGTTCCGTTTCACCCTTTGTGATACCGATTCTTGTCCCCTGTGTGGACTCATCCACGGTAAACGAGAAATCGGGCACAATCGTCATGCCGCAGCCGTCGTTCGCATCAAGATACAGCTCTGCTGTCGTCTTGGCGGTGATAACGGCGTCCGCTTTTCCTTCCTGAACCATCAGGAAACCGTCCGTTGTGGCAGAGACGCGTTTCAGCTCTTTATACGCCGGAACCTGTTCGTTTGCAAACATCTCCTGTAAAGAACCACTCTGGACAACCAGTGTCTTGTCAGCCAGATCCTCCGCACTCTTAATCTTATCCAAATTCTCCGTTCGCACCATAAGCCCGTACTGTACTTTCTCATCGTCAAAATAATATCCCTTGGATAGTTCCATGGCCTCTGCTCTGGCGGGAGTGTAGGCGAGGGCTGAAATAGCCAGGTCATATTTGCCGTCTGAAATACCGCTTAGTACGGATTCAAAATCCAGAGGGACAATACGGCACTCGACACCCAGTTTCTCCGCTATATATCTGGCGAGTTCAATATCGGCGCCGACGTACTTGCCGTCCCCCTGCTTGGAAGGATCTATGAACTCATTCGGCGCAAAATACGGCTCTGTCGCAACTTCGATGTAACCGCGCTCGAGAATATCGGCAAGCCTGCCGCCGGATGCAGAATCAGAATGGGCGGCTTCAGAGCTTTCTGAACCCGGTACGGCGGCTGATGACCCGTCTGTATCATGATGCAGAGAACTCTCCTCACTTACTACTGTCGGCGCCTGGCTTAACGCAGAACAGGCACTGAGCATTGTCGTGGACAGTAAAGCGGCGGCTACGGAAGCGGCCAGCTTTTTCATTTGATTCTTTCTCATGTTTCCTTCCTCCTATCATAATATTTTAGCCTGTGGTGCATCTTCAGAATTTTAAGCCCGCGCTTGTGCGGCAGTCCGGAGAGTAATCATAGTTCTTCCGGAATGTTGCTTTAGTCTGCTACCATGCTAATGCATGAAATTATATCCGTGACAATGCCGGCTGTCAAGTATTTTTTACTGTACAAAAATTCATTTTTTGTCTGTATACATTGATTTTAAAGGAAAAAACGGCATAAGTTTATATTTTAAAACAGGAGCTTAACGGGACAACGCAGGGGAACGGCAACCGTGTTTACTTCCCGGGCGGCAAAACAGGCAGGTTCCTCCACAATGCCGGAACCTGCCTGTCTCGATGGTAAAATCGTTAATTTTTAATTGTCATTCACGCTCTCCCATCGTAATGATTCTGCTTCACAATTGATTATTCCCCTTCTACGTAGTTCAAAATATTCCCCGATCCCTATTCAGGCGATACTATCATTCTATTCATGAAAGAGAACAATTATTCCATCACCTTTATTTTCTAATCCTGCGTTTCCTGTCATAGATCATCAGAAGGCAGCCCCATACCAGCAGTCCGGAAACGGCAGTGCCTGCAGCCGCATAGAATATTCCTCCAAAAAAAGAAGGATAACGCCCCGACAAAGCGGTAAGCGCAATTGAGGTCAGATTCGCGCAGACGTGCAGCCATATGGCCGGAACCAGTCCGTCAAAATGCTCATAAACAACCGCCAGCACAAGCCCCATTAAAAATCCGTAGACCGCCTGAACCAGATTGCCATGGTACAAGGCAAATAGAAGCGATGACAGAATGGCGGCCGGTATAATCCCCATCACGCCGCGCAGCCTGCCGTATCCCATTCCCCTGAAAATCAATTCCTCCACAACGGGAGCCGCAAAACCCACCGCCAGTATCTGAAGCCAGACGGAGACGCCGAATATGCTGGCGCTCACCTCATCGAATGCCTCTGAAACATAAGCGATACCGCTTATCTCAATCAGGTTATTCAGAAAAACGCAAAGGGATGCCGCCAATACAAAAAGCAGCGCGGCCCCGGTTCCAATATCCAGACGTACCCGCCAGGAAGGACCGTAATGACGGCCTTCCGTCTGCCTCCTCCTGCTGTAAAAATAATACAGAACCCCGGATGTCAGGATAGCTGAAATCAGCAGAATCCACATTACATCCAGTCTGGCTCCGACCAGCAAGGCCATCACTGTTGTTACAAAACTATAGAGCAGAATCGGCCATATCACCTGCCATACTACTGAAGCCGCTCCAAAATTTCTTCCAGTCATTTTTTTACTCCTTTGTCACAGTTGTAAGATGCATCAATTGTAGCATGGACGCAGATGAAAGTCTATTCATGGTTTCCAGAACCGCTCACAGCCCCTATGCCCGCGTAAACAGAAACGGCAGAGCCGTTCCCTTACTCGGAAACAGTCTCTGCCGCGTTCATTCTGCCGGACAGATATTCAAATACGCTGTAGAATACCACCGCCAGAACAATACCGATTATGTTTGCCAAATACCTGTGCATCACAGCCCCGCCGGCCCCATAGAGGCCTGCCGCCACGGCAAGAGCGCCGAAAGAATTGAAAACCGTCTGCCACCCATAGGTTGCACAGAATCCTACACAGATTCCACCGGCGATCCCCAGCATCCCGTAGCTCCCTTCCGGTAACACCCGGCACAGCAGGAGAAACAGCAGGCCTCCCGCTATGGTACCCGGCAGCCTGTGTTTTACGCGCTGCTTTAAATCTTCTGCAAATGGCTGCATGACCGACATGGCCGCAAAGCCCGCCCACATCGGCCGGGGAAGCCCCAGTTCCCGTGAAACAAGCATGACGAGAGCCACGCCGAGCGTAATGCAAAGCTGCCATTTAGTTCTGGACGATGTGAGATAAAATTCCCGAAAAAGGTCAGAAAGCCGTCTTTTATAGGTGATTTTATAATGATTGCGGTAAAAAATCAAGGCCGTCAGCAGACCGCCGGCCATAAGTCCCAAAATCCGCGTACCATATGCTCCGCCCGACACATCATTGCCTGACAGAAGCAGATACCCCAACACAAAAGTTGCATGGTTTGACATCAGAATATTATGACATCCAAAGAATGTAAGCGCGAAAATACAGATAAAATCCACAGCAAATGCCGTGATCGGAGAAGATACAGCCGCAATATGGGGCCCGACTGAAAGTATCCCAAAAATTCCCAGCAGGACAAAGAAGCTCTGCTTTGAATCAATTCCCAAATCCGCCTGCCTGAAGACCATGACCGCCAGCAGCACCACGACTCCCGCGATACTGTTTTCCGGCCCGAACAGGGCGGTAAATGCCGAAATAAAAGCCACGCAGAACGCCATGGTCAAAAATACCTTCAGGATATAGACGCCAATATGCCTCTGCTTCTCTCTGCGGTTCCCGGCATTTTTGATAAGCGCCTTTGAACCTGCCTGGTTTAATTGTAATTCCTGATATAATGTCAAATAAAATCCCGTCCTTTCAATCTAAACAAACTACTTCTGCCGTAACAGTTAAGACAGCATGAACAGTTACCTTCTGCCTCCGCTCTCATCCGTCCCGTCAGCCTGTGACTGCTGTTTTTCACCCGATATCCGGTTGCACTCGCAAAGCAGCCCGGCCAGCAGGCCAAACTTCTCTTCACCCATCTGTGTCCTGAGCAGGTATACCGGTTCCAGGTAATACGCATAGGTTCCCTTCAGTTCCCGGCTGCCAAGCTCTGTAATCCGTAAAAAGTAACTTCGTTTATCCGCCTCGCTGACTTCCTTTTCCAAGAACCCCTTCATCTCCAGATTTTCAATCAGCCTGCTGGCGAGAGGCCTGCTGATTCCCATTTTTTCACATAGAGAATGCGGGGTCAGAGGATTTTCCGATAAATGCAGCCTCGACAGAAGATCCAGTTCCTGAGCTGAGGAAATTCCGCCTTTCGGACTGCGCTTCACATGCAGGCTGCAGAACTGCCTGATATCCTGCATGATTTTCATCATTTCCATCCAATCCTTCTTTTCTGCTGCCTTTTCCATACCCTCTCCACTCACCGCATGCCGCCCCGGGCAGACTCACATTTACCGTATTTCATCAACAGATGCCCCGGACAAACCGGGCGTTTAGACCCGCGCAGTGCAAATATAGTTTACTTTGTTAATAAATAGGGATTATACTCCTTTTAATTTACTTTGTCAATTATTTCCAGCCAGACTTTTCATTGTCACAGCCGGGCAGAGCTTATTATTTTACCGGCGGCCGCCAGACCATCGCGTTATACAGAGGGGCCAGTAATTCGAAATAATAAACGACGGCATCAGCAATTGTATCCGATGTCTTCAATGTCTCATCGTCTGCTTCAAAAAACAGTCTCAAATACGACTCGCACCCATCGTGATCCTTTTTCAGAAAATCGCAGAAGTCCTCCGGTTCTTCGTTGTCGATGTCAAAGCTGTCATATTCTGAAAGGCCTTCATTGCAAATCTCCCATGTCATATGATGGCCCTGCAGCTTTCTTATTTCCTCAGTAATGGATTGCCGAAGTTGCGGCATTCTATCCTTAATGTGCATCCGATCCACAGCGTCATGGCGCACTGCCAAAAAAAGATTGACCTCAAACCCGCCCGGTACGATACAAAATTGCAGGCAGCCGTGTTTCTGGAAGCCCTTGATCTCATCCCTGTCCCGCTGTTCCAGGCACTGATTCAACAGGTCAATCTCTTTTTTCTTCTTGCCGTAGCGCACGCCCATCCATGCGACCTTAAATTTATTGAACTCGCACGGCCTGGTCATGGACGTAATATGGTCCGGGTTCCAATGGCACTCGACACCCAGCTTCCGGGCCTCAGGATAAATTTTTTTGTGGAGAAGAAACATTTTACTCTGGATATCTTTTCGCCGCTTATCGATTTCGATATCGCTTCGTCTTTGATTTCGTATAAAAAATACTTCGTAATCCCTGTATGTAAAAAAATACCCGTCTAACAGGTAAGTGTCCTCGTCAAATTCGTCATCCTGCCGGATAAAGCCCTTCAGCTTCTTCTTAAGCTCTCTCTGGGAACGCCGCAGCTCTTCTATAGTCTCCCGGGCCTCCTCATAATAGGTGATGACTTCCTGCGTCACTTCCACGGATTTGTGTTCGCAGTACCTGAAAAACCGGTCAAACCGTTCTAACCGCACATCCGTTTTATCCATCTCTTCAATATGGTCAAATTCAATATTCTTCGTAAGTCCACCCGCCGTAAAATTAGATGAACCGTAAATAATCTTGCTCGTTTCGCCTTTCAGCCAGTAAACCTTTGCATGAAAACGATAGTCAAAAAACACCCTGACATCCGCTATTTTCGTCAGTTGCCTCAATAGCTCATCGGGCTTGTCCTGTGAAAATTCATCCGACAGGTATATATGGATTTTGGATCGTTTCAAATTGTTTTTCTCTACCAAGTCTCTCAAAATCCGCAGTCCCTCTGCGGAAAAGAATGCCGTTCCGATATAAATCTCCCTGATTCCGCCAAAGGAAAGAAATTCCTTCTCCAAAGAGGTTGCAGATACGGTTTCGCTCCAATAGTACATTGGCCCCCTCCTATGTATTCCGTTCCATTCAAATTCCTTCCCGCTCAAATTTCTTTCTCAGCTCCAGCGCTTCGGCAAGTGAATTTTTCCATCCGTATTTTTTCAAATCCACCCTGTTTTCCGCCGAAACCGCTACGCCCTCCTCCGTCAACAAAAGCCGCTGCATTTCCGGGTACTCAAAATAAGCCGCTCCCGACAGAAAGCCGCTGCTGTTCACCAGCCGCCATGCTGGAATCCCGCTTTCCACACGGCCGTGGCTCAGCGCATACCCCACCTGCCTTGCATTGCGCGGCTTGCCGCAGAGCATTGCTATCTGACCGTATGTAGCGACTTTTCCATATGGTATTATATGACAGACCTTCTCCATCCGCTTATAAAAATCCATGCAGCACCTCCTGTCGGCCTATCCATCCGTTCTGTTCTGATAAGCCGTCTCTGCATCTTCGTACGCCTGTCTCGTTGCTGCGTCAAAACATACCATTGTAACGTCCATCTGAGGGTACTGATGGATTGTCCTGACTGCAATTGCAGCCGCTTCTGAGACCGGGAACCGGTAAATGCCGGTGCTGATGGACGGAAATGCAATTTCATGGATATTGTGTTTTAATGCCAGCTCAAGACAGCTCCTGTAACATGATTCCAGAAGTTCGCGTTCGTTATAAGCGCCGTCCTGCCATACCGGCCCCGGCGTATGGATAATATACTCCGCCTTCAATTTGTATCCTTTTGTGATTTTGGCCTGTCCAGTCTTGCATCCGCGGAGCATCCGGCATTCTCCCAGAAGTTCCGGCCCGGCCGCCCGGTGGATGGCCCCGTCCACGCCGCCTCCGCCAAGAAGGGATGTATTCGCTGCATTTACAATTGCTGTAGTCTCACATTTCGTTATATCACCTGTGATTATTTTAAAAGACATTTTTCTCCTTTCCAGGGGCTTCTGCACTCGGGACAATTTCATTTCTCCCGGTTTTACTGTCTTTCTCCTTCATTTGCCTCCTCGACAACCAGTTCTTCCGGCGGCGCCTCCTCGATAAATGTGACATGCAGAACCGCCTGGGGCCAGTTCAGCCCGGTCCGTGCGTGTTTTCCCTTCTGCCTGGCCGTCCCCTCCAAAAGCTTTAAAAGTTCTGATAACACCTCCCGCGTGAGGTATCCTCCGCGCCAGTGGAACAGCAGTGGTTTCCCCTTCCTTATTGCCTGGAGGGCGCGTTTTTGCACATCCTCTGTTTTTGTGAATGACAATTTCTTTTCCCGGTAATAAAATTTCTCTCCGTCACTGCACTGAGGGACTTTGTAGATTACCGGCTCATGATCGCGGAATATCTGTTTGTCATCCAGGTTAAAATAGTCGTATCTTACCATATCACCGTCGCTTAGCGTATTATCAAATGTGGCATCCAAATGATAATACATGCCTCCTGATTTAATGACGTTCCATGCGTGGCGGTACTTGATATTTTTATCCAGATTGGAATCTGAAATCGCGATCATACACCAGATTCCCAGATTATCGCAGAGGATTTTGACGGTTTTGGCAATTCCTTCGCAAACCCCGACTCCCTGTCCCAGCGGGCCGATTATCTCATGGGAGTAGGGCTTTTTCAGCTTATCGTAATAGACATGGGTGCAGATAAAATCGTGAATGTACTGTTCTTTGTCACGTTCCGCAAGTGACTGCGCCGGCCGGCACAGCTTTTCCACACGCGCCTTCATCGCCTTTTGATGCTCTTTAATCTTACCTTTTTCAAACAGGTATTCCGGTATCATCTCCACATTGCCGGAATCCGGAAAAAACCGGTAGTGAAAACCCACGGCATAAAAGATCTCCGGGCAGTCGAGTCTCAGTTTAAAGAAAATATCACTCAGCTCATGATTCTCCAGCCGCGGTACCGGAAATGACGGAGCCAAAGAGACCAGGCCGGTTTTCATGGCGTGGTAGGCTGTCCGTTGTGCTTTGCTCATTTGGTTGTAATAGTATGGTTCCATGAATCCTCCTGCGGCCTTTATTCTCTCAGTGCTTATTCCGGCTCCGGCCCGGAATCCTGTTCTCTCTTTAACACTGCCTCAAACACTCCCTGATCCCAATTCGTTTTCTTCAGGATTTCAAAAATGCTTTCTAACGTGGTCTCAAGTTTCATCTTTTTATCCGTAAAAATATGGTTTTCACCTTTCGGTTTTCCCCATACATCCACAAATTGCCGCACTCTCTGATAGATGTACTCCTCAACCTCATTTACGGTGCTGCCTATCTCCGTATTATAGCAGCTTTTAGATACACGGTTTGGATTCCATTCATCCGTATCGGCCGCCAGATAGCGATTCTCCGACCTTAATTTCGTATTTATCGTACCAGACACTGATCCCAAGGCGCTGCAAATCTCTCGCCAATTTTTCTACAAATGGTTTGTCAATGCTTGTATGGCTAAGAAATATGGTGGGCATAAAGACCTCCTCTCTCGTATGAAAACGGTTACCGTCAGTCCTGTATCTCCGCCATAAATTGACTGACTGCCTGTTTAATCGTCATGCATGGCAGGCCCTGCTTTTTAATGCCGTTTTCTTCAATGTTGACAACATGGAAAACATAGTCATTCACCGGTACATAATCCATCTCTATCAGGACATTGTCCTCCACATCCTGAAGCAGCACAATGGTTGTCTGGGTGCTGTTAATGAATTTCTGCACATCGGATAAATATCTTGAACAGTCCTTTTCCCGTGCAAAGGCCTCTGTCAGCTTATTCAGTTTTTCTTCCCTGTCTTTGGATGTACATTTCGTGTAGGTCCACATAGTATTCCCTCCTGTTAATTTGCATCATTGAGTCAAAATCTATCTTATATCTACTGTCTGATTACAATTCCCGCCTTATTTTATCGAGCAATTCCATGTCAGCCGGAAGCCATGATATACAACTCAGTTCTTCCTTTCCCAACCATTTTGCCTCATCATGTTCTAGTAATTCCAGCGATCCTTTTATAATACTACACCAGTAGCATTTCATTGATAAATGAAAAGTAGGGTAATCATATTCTATAACATCAATCAAATCCCCGACCTCGATATCCGTGTTTAATTCCTCACGAATCTCACGTTTTAATGCCTCTTTAGCTCCTTCACCAGGCTCAATCTTTCCACCAGGAAATTCCCAACCGCCCTTAAATTCACCGTAACCACGCTGTGTTGCAAATACTTTGTCATTTCTTTTAATCACTGCTGCTACTACGTTTACTGCCATCATTGTTTCCTTTATCTCTTATAAATAAGTTTTTTGGGATGTGTTAGGTTGTTTTATGTAAACTGTTTTCGTATGCCAACAAACGTTTTAATTTCTCTGCATTTTTATTCGCTATTATTTCAAGAACAAGCCTGTCTTTTTCATCATCTAAAACATGAAACTTTCTATGACAATTAGGGCAGACAGCAACTACATTATCAATTGTATCGCTCCCCCCATCTGCGAGTCGTTTCACATGGTGCTCTTCTAAATATGGTTCATCATTTTTATCAATGAATGGAGCTTCTGAACCGCAACACTGGCACTGGCCATTTGCAAGGCGTTTAACTAGTTCTTTTAAATATGGATCCCTATAATATACTATTGTTTCCGTTGTCTTTGATTCTTTATTGTCAGGATTGTTTTTCAATCGATTATTTAATTCTACATATGAAAGCTTTCTAACTTCCTTTTCAAAATCATCTGACTCACTTTGATTTGTACTGAAAACAGGTTTTATAGGAAAAATCCAGACATTTCTCATTTTTCCCGAACTGTCTTTTTGTTTGTCTTGATATGGGACATCGGCAAGCTTTACTATCCCTTTATAAGTATATCTAGCTTTTTCAAGCACTTCAAATAAATGTAACTCTACACCATTCTCATTAGAATTATACAGAGTACGATTTTGATTTCCATCTAAAATTTGATCCCCAATCTTTCCCATACCTGTATAGTATAAAATTCCATTTTTCCATACATCACTGTAGAAGCCTTTGGTATGATCGGAAACTACAACAAGAGTGCCCGTTTGCTTTGAACGTCGCATTCCTCCCATATTTCCACATTTATATAACTGACGCAATTCATTATTAGACAATTCTGCCCCTATACTGATTCCCGGATCAAATCCCATTGCAGCCCTCCATTTATCCAGTATCTATCTACTCCAATTGTGTTACTAAAATTATAACATAGAACTTTAAGCTTGGCGACTTCATAAAAAGAGCAATGTATTTCTTTCTATTATAGTGTATTGGCTATAAAAAACACTATATCAAAAGTAAAAACATTGCTCTTTTTATGAAGTCATCAGTCAAACCACGAATGCCCGTCTCGACCTAAAAGCGCAACTGCCGCCTCAGGCCCAGCGCTGCCCTGCTCATAAATATGCACAGGAAGTCCCATTTCACGGTATTTCTCCCGCACCTCGTCCACGTAGTTCCAGCTTGTCTCAACCTGATCCCACTGTGAAAACCAGGAACGCTCCCCACGCATGCAGGCGCCGAGCAAGCGTTCATAGGCTTCCGGCGTATTCATCCGGTTTACATAAGAGCAGCTCTGGCAGAAATCCATTTTCGCCTGTATAATTTCCTCCGTCTCACCCGGCTTCTTAATATTAAACTGAAGATATACGCCTTCCGTAGGCTGAATCTTAATATTCAGGATATTTGACTCTAATCCGGGAGCCGGGCTTTTAAATACAACCGCCACCTGCATTTCCCGTCTACCCAGTTTTTTACCGGTGCGCACATAGAAGGGCATGCCTCTCCACCTGTCATTATCAACCGACAGCTTCAGTGCGGCGTAGGTCTCAGTCGAAGAATTTCTGTCAACGGAGGGCTCTTCACGGTATCCGCCGTATTGGCCCAGTACCATACTTTGTGAAATATCCTCCGGTACCTGGAGCGCCCTGAGTACTTTTATCTGTTCACGGTGCATATCCTCTACGGCCAGGCTGCCGGGCTGCTCCATCGCCACAATGGTGAGAATTTGAAACAGGTGGTTCTGTACCATGTCCTTAAGAGCGCCGCTGTGGTCATAATAACCGCCTCTCGTCTCGACCCCGACCTCTTCCATTGCCGAAATCTGAATGCACTCTATATGCTCTGCATCCCAGACATTACTGAAAATTGGATTTGCAAAACGGATAATCTGAATATTCCGCACCATCTCTTTCCCAAGATAATGATCAATCCGGTAAATATGATCCGGCTTAAAAAATGATTCCATCGTCCTATTCAGCTCAGCCGCCGAGGATAAGTCTTCTCCAAAAGGTTTTTCCAGAACTACCTTTCCATGCTCTGCTCCGGCCACACTTTTTAAACCATTTACGATTGTGCTGAAATATCTGGGGGCAACGGCAAAATAAAATATGTGATTTCCGGCCCCCATTTTTTTATAGAAACTATCCAGTCCCCCATACTCCTTTTCATCTGTAAAATCCATACGGTAATATAGAATACGTTCCGCAAGCTTTTGGTAGGTCTCCTCTTTGAAGTGCAGCCTTGCAAATTTCTCCACCCACTCTCTGGCCATGGTACGGTATGTCTCACTGGTGTAGTCCCGTCTTCCGATTACCACCACCCGGGGACAAAATACTTTGTCATCCGAGGCCTCAATATTATAAAGAGCCGGGAGAAGCTTCCTGAAGGTCAGGTCTCCGGTTCCGCCAAAGATTGTAAATATCTGCTCTTTATTCATGCTCAAACCTCCAATCATGGTGGAAAATGCCGTCCCTGTCTGTCCGCTCATACGTATGCGCTCCAAAACAGTCCCGCTGGGCCTGAATCAGGTTTGCGCCTACCGGTGTCCCCCGGAACGCGTCTATATAGGAGATTGCCTGGCTCATGGCCGGAACAGGGATTCCGTTTTGAATTCCCGTTGCCAGGATACTTCTCAGGCTGTCCTGTCCATGGTTGATCCCGTCTCTAAAGAACGAGTCCAGCATCAGGTTGGGTAGTTCCCTGTTATTTGTGAACGCTTTTGTTATATCATCTAAAAATTCGGCCTGTATGATACATCCCGCCCTGAAAATGGAAGCTATCTTTCCGTAGTCTAAATCCCAGCCATATTCAGAAGAAGCATGGGAAAGTAAATCGAAGCCCTGCGCATATGCGGCTATTTTAGCTGTATAAAGTCCTTTTCTCACTTTTTCCTGAAAAGCGGCTTTGTCCGGCACCAGATTCTGCATTGGCCCCGCAAATAGTTCTCTTGCCGCATTTCTTTCACTGATACGGTTTGACATGATTCTCGCATTGCAGGCTGCCGTAATCATGGAAACATTTATGCCCTGTTTCAGTGACTCTACACTGGTCCATCTTCCCGTTCCCTTCTGCCCGGCACTGTCCAAAATATAGTCAACCAGCTCTCCGTCTGTAAAATCATCCTTTTCACGGAAAATGCCTGCTGTAATCCCTATCAGGTAACTCTTTAATTCACCTTTATTCCATTCTGTAAATACATCGGCCAGCTCCCTGTTTGTAAATCCGCCGGCATATTTAAGAAGCAGATACGCCTCTGCAATTAACTGCATATCTGCGTATTCAATTCCATTATGGACCATTTTCACATAATGTCCCGCTCCGTCCGGCCCCATATAGGCACAACATGGTTCTCCCTGCGCTTTTGCTGCAATTTCTTCCAGAATCGGCGCAATATGCTCATAGGCCTTTTTATCACCGCCCGGCATTATGGATGGGCCAAAACGGGCTCCCATTTCACCGCCGGAAACTCCGGTGCCGAAATAATAAATTCCTTTTTCCTTCAGCTCTTTTTCCCGTCTTCTTGTATCCTCAAAAAATGAATTTCCGCCGTCCAGGATCATGTCGCCTTCATCAAGCAAGGGAAGAAGCTGGTCTATCACCATATCTACCGGTTTTCCCGCTTTGACCATTATCAGGAACTTTCGGGGTCTCTCCTGGGAATCCACAAGCTCTTTCAGATCATAAAACGGGATGAGATTTTCATGGGGATGTTCCCTCATCAGCGTTTCTGTCACCTCACGGCTGCGGTTGTATCCTCCTACTTTAAATCCGTGATCCGCCATATTCAGGGCAAGACTCCTACCCATAACTGCAAGTCCGATGATACCTATCTGCGTTGTTGGTATTTGCATTTTTATTACCTCCTCTGTGTTAATGCTGCTGAGTATTGTTGCGAAATGTCAATGATACGCCCTCCGGCATGGGGACGGAATCCAGAAGTCCTTTCAGTAATCCGCTTGTTCTATCCCTTCCTATACTTACGATACCGCCCGCAAAACGGTTGGCTGCCAATAAAAAGTTTTCATCCGGGCTTAAGATAAAATCGCGGGGATGAACTCCTCCGCAGGAGCCATGCTGAATGACAGCGGCTTTTTCACCCTGTACATTGATAACAGCCAGGATATCGAGCCCCCGTATGGAAATGTACAGAAATTTCTCATCTGAGGTAAGGCGGATTGCTGCTGCCGCAGGTTCTGCTTTTTTAACTGATTCTCTTTCTTTTTTGCTTACCCTATCCGCACTCGCCAAATGTGAGGCTTCCGGAAGTACAGACAAAGTCTGCTCTAACGTAAATTGATTTTTATTTACATTGAATATGAATAGTTCATTACTCAATTCACTTACCACGTATAGTTTAGTATGTGCTCTGTTAAACACGCCATGCCTGGGACCGCTGCCCTTTGGAAATAATATCTCGCCTGCCGGAATATATCCGTTTTCTTTATCAAACAGACGGATTTTATTTTGTTCAAGGCATGGAACCAATATATATGGCTCATGTAATATAATCTGATGGCAGCCCGCCCTGTCCCCATTTTCTATCCTCTTTATCAGGGAAGGAACCCCTTTTTCCAAATGATACACCATGACATTTCCTTCATGATAGTTGGCCGTATAAACAATGCTGCCATCCTGCAGAATATAACAGGGTGTTTGCTTCTCTTCAAGAAATTCTTCCACATGGTCTATTTCCTTCTCTTTTAGAGTCAGGAAACAGGTTCCTGCCTTTCCTTGCTTTTCTATGGGAAAAGCCATGGAGTCCCTTTGCAGGCTGATCCATTTTGCATTGGGAGCCTCGTAAAATAATTCCGGCTGTGACATGATTCCGGTATCCGGAGAGACTGTAAAATGGTATACGCCTTTGCTGTTATCGGAATTGTAGGTTCCGATATAAACGTCTAACGGATAGGAGTAGTCAGTTGGATGATTGTTGAGTTTTGTCGTGTTTTCTATGTTAGTTTTTTGAGTGGGTATGATATCATTATTCGTATTTTTGCTTATCTCCGGGTTTTGGCTATCGTCTGGTTTCGGATTAGGTTCTGTGTTGGATTTTAAGTTTACTACCATTTTTATATACCTTCTTTCCTGAGCATATCTTTATTATGGCCTTCGACTATTTATCTTCATAAATAATGTGGTATTGCAATTATTAGATGGGATTTCCCTTTAAATAATGTATATATTATTGATGGATAAGTGGGTTCTGATACTTCTTTGTGTGTTAGTTATATTATTATTAGGAAATATATGTTCTGCTTTCTTTACTGTAAGTATAATTGTTACAGTTTAAAAAGTCAATCATTATTTTGAATTAGTTTTGGTGGGGGAATTGATATGGCTTTGATAGCGTCATCGAACAGACTAAGTGAAGCATATCTAAATTAAGCGATTTTATTTACAAGGTCTATAAAAAAGTATATTCCACCTGTAAAACTTAAATCCACAAGGCTCTCGAGAGCCTCGACAGAGCTGACGGCCTTCCGGGAACGGCCGACGACATTTCAATCCACAAGGCTCTCGCGAGCCTTGACAACAGACGGTGAAGATTGTGCCTGTGATTGGGGAATTTCGATCCACAAGGCTCTCGCGAGCCTCGACGAGAAGAGGCGGAGAACTTAACCCAAACAGTAATATTTCGATCCACAAGGCTCTCGCGAGCCTCGACTTGTTACCGGTCAGCCAGACCAGCGATTCGGATGGATTTCGATCCACAAGGCTCTCGCGAGCCTCGACATTGACGCTATATTCCGCCCCGGTATCACAATAATTTCGATCCACAAGGCTCTCGCGAGCCTCGACTGGTACCGGCCAGCGGGAACTGCATCCAGATTAACCTTCGATCCACAAGGCTCTCGCGAGCCTCGACTGCTCCAATCTGGCAGGCCGTAGCCCAAAATACGGCCTTCGATCCACAAGGCTCTCGCGAGCCTCGACTGGAAGTGGATGGCGTGTTATATCATACTGATGAACCTTCGATCCACAAGGCTCTCGCGAGCCTCGACTTAAGTGGCATTTTGTGATATATTAACCAAAAACCTTCGATCCACAAGGCTCTCGCGAGCCTCGACCTATTACGTTCAGGGCAGCTTTGGGGAATTTTTACCTTCGATCCACAAGGCTCTCGCGAGCCTCGACTCCGCTGACCGGGCGGCGATGCTGGCCACATGGCCTTCGATCCACAAGGCTCTCGCGAGCCTCGACTAAGCCGAAGCCAATTATCAAGAAGGCGGTTAATCCTTCGATCCACAAGGCTCTCGCGAGCCTCGACTGTGCTTAACCCTACTAACCCGGTAACATATAAACCTTCGATCCACAAGGCTCTCGCGAGCCTCGACTGAATCATCAGATGTGATTAACCCTGAGACAGGTCCTTCGATCCACAAGGCTCTCGCGAGCCTCGACTACATTGAACTGGGTATTTCTAATAGGCTTAGGCCTTCGATCCACAAGGCTCTCGCGAGCCTCGACGGCAAAAATGCACAATTATTCTTGCATCTATGCCACATTTACATGCTTCATATTATACATCTTCTACAAATCGTTTATCAAGTTGAAATTTCCTCGCGTAATTTAATAGTATTTTCCGGCCAATTGTAGTGCGAATCTCCCTGGGATTTTATGTACAACTACTATTCGCACTTGGTTCTTCTTACTAAAGATCAATACCCATCAAATCAACCCATAGTTAACCCTACAGTTTTCAAACAAGCAATGTAATAATGAAATTTTATGTTTAATTTTCACTCTAAATAGGCTGTATACTTATCACGCTTCCCCTTGCATAACTCTTTTGGATATTTTCCGTTGTTTTTATTCATTTTTTCAGTAACTGCACTGAAAAGATCTAACCCCAAATCATCCGAAAGCATAAGCAGATATATAAAGATATCAGCAATTTCATCCTTCATTCTATCCAGATTATTTTCTACCGCTTCCTCACTTGATTTCCATTGGAACAATTCCAGCAATTCTGATGCTTCAAGTGAAATGGAGATTGATAAATCCTTAGGATTGTGAAACTTTCTCCAATCTCTTTCCTCTCTAAATTTATTAATCTTGTTTATTAAATCCTGAATATTAATATCTTTTGCCATAGAAGCTTTCCCCTTCCCTTTTAAATATATTTTCTTTGTAACACTGGGAATTATAGAGTATTTCGAGGTGAGTAGTAAAGATGTATAGTCGACATAAGTGCTTCCAACTTCCAGTCGTTGAATTTCAATCCACAAGACTCTCACGAGCCTCGACCAGTTGCCGGAAAATCATATCCGAATATTGGAACATTTTAATCCACAAGGCTCTCACGAGCCTCGACAATGATTATATTATCGGGTATATATTGATTAACGAATTTCAATCCACAAGGCTCTCACGAGCCTCGACAAAAAGAACAAAGTATAGTCCCAATGAAATACGGATTTCAATCCACAAGGCTCTCACGAGCCTCGACCAGGACGGCTTTACAAATGGACCGGGGGGATCGATTTCAATCCACAAGGCTCTCACGAGCCTCGACAAAATACCCCACGGCGGACAACCCGCTTGAGGATATTTCAATCCACAAGGCTCTCACGAGCCTCGACTTGGTAAAACTTTGATGATGATGTCATAGCGTTATTTCAATCCACAAGGCTCTCACGAGCCTCGACGTCTTACTCTAACTTTTTGCACTACTTCAAGAAATTTCAATCCACAAGGCTCTCACGAGCCTCGACTTGCGGAGAATGGACGGCTAATGACATGGGCGTCAATTTCAATCCACAAGGCTCTCACGAGCCTCGACAGCAAAAATACACAATTATCCTTGTATCCATGCCAAATTTATATATCTTAATTATACACCTTCAACAAATCATCCAGCAAGTCAAAAAATTTTCTCGTATTTTAATCCTATTTTCCGGCCGTTTGCAGTGCGAATCCCCCTGGAATTTTATGTGCAACTATTATTCGCACCAGAGCTTCCTTACTAAAAATCAACCCTCTTTTAAATTACTCCATTATCCATATGTGCTAAATTTTCCCGTACGATCCTAAACAATCATTTAAAATGGCGGTCGCAGTTAACAGTGTACCCAGCAGTTTATTATGTTTTATCACGCTCGAAGAATTCAAATGTATTTACATAAATGTTTATATTTTTTATATGAACAAAGTATATAACAGATTATAATTCCGCGCTTCACACTAATTTAAAGCCGCTTAAGATAAAATCCTATCTCCAAATATCAGCTTCTCTTATTACGCTTTCATTTTACTTTTAAAATAAGCCTCAAGTTTCTTGTTCGTAAAATACACTCTGCAACCATCCATACCTCTGCTTAATAAAATATAATAATTATTTTTTATATATTCTAACAATTGAGAATCATCAGGATCCTCATTTTTTATAGTTTTACCATTTATGTCGTAAAATGAATCTCTGTTAGGGATAAGTTTACCATCTTCACTTATATCAATATCGTCACCAATGATCACTCCAACATAGTTTAAATCAACACTTAAAACTGCATGTGTACACCCCACCTCATCCTTCGAATTTTTCTGCTCTGTCCATTTTTCACTGTTTTTATTCCAACGTCGTTTAAAATCGCCTTCTATAAAATCATATTTACCGGAATCTTTTTTTGAAATCCACTCAAATGCATATCCTGATAAAATTCGGCTTCTTTCTGCGCCAGGAATAGACTGCTTATCCTTCACCCAACGTTCTAATGCTTTCATACTGTGTACAATATTAAAATCATACTCTTTAAATACAGTTGGATTATAAGATACAGCCTCGATTTGCAATATATTTTTCAATGCGCTGATATAATCCTTTCCATCTGCCACTTTAAATTGACCTCTTATTCGGAACTGCTGTTCAAGTTTAAGCTTATAAAACTCTTTACACCCTTTTTCAAAAGTACGTATGTCAATGTCAGAAGGTCTAATCCTCTGATATTTATCATAAAAGATAACAAGATTATTAGTAATTCTTTTTAATTGCTGAAGTTCGTTATTTTCAACATTGTCCTTATCCAAATGCTTAAACATCCATCCATCTTTTGAAAAGTATTTTCTTAATCGCTGCCCTTCATCAACAACTACTGTATCATATCGTTTACTTGAATTTATAATCCCCGCTGCAGTTGCCACAGTAACATTTAAGTTTAGTTTTTTATACAGACCTCTGAAAAGCTTAGGCAGAGTTTTATTCGGCAAAATTACAGCTATATTTTCTGCACAGACTCCTTTTTCATTTACAAGATTATATACAATCGTATTGGTCAATAATGATTTCCCGGTACCTGGTTCCCCATAAACAACAATTTTATGCTGCGGCTTTTCCTTGTCTATTATAGCTTCACAAACATAATCGACAATCATTTGCTGTTGTTCCGACAGTGTTTTGAATGGAGAATAACGGTATAATAAGGTCATTTCAATATCCTTATGGTTCAAAGTAACCAAGCCCATCTTCTTTAAATCATTCCATACCGGGATTATAATATCGCTATATGATTCTATTTTATTTGAATATTCTTTATATTTTTGATATACGCCTGTATTCAACACTTTTCTTTTTTCCGCCAGAAAGCAGGCGATCAATGCTGTTTCTAACTCTTTTATAACGCTCGCATTAAATAGGGTACCATAAATAATTAATAATTGTTTTAATTTTTCCCTTTTAATTATATTTGAATGCTCCTTAACTCGTTTTAAAAATCTGCTGGACTCTCCAATATAAATTTTAGAATTGTTATATAATATATATACAATCGGATAACTTTTATAAACTCGGGCCTCCCCACATACCGAATCAAGAGGTTTCGTTCGGTATTGTTCATACTCAATTTCAAAACCGGCAATATCAAAACTGTCAATTTTATAGTTTAATCCCATAATTAATTTTCACTCTCCAAATAAGCTGTATTATCATCTTTTCAACCCTTACGTTTTATGTTCCAATATTTTTATCGAATCTAAATAATCCTTCTCCACATCACTGAGGGTTCTGGTTTTATATATTCTGTATTCACTCGTTGCTTTATCAACTGCTTATTTATGAGTAACACTTCCGTTTCCTTGAAGTAACTGTTCGCCACTCATTGTAAGGATACGCTCCAAATGCTCTGTCCAATGCTCATAGTCATTACCTGTTCCCGCTCTGCCTGACGTTCCGCAAAATCAAAATACCATGAAAACAAGTTGTCCCATTGCCCAAAGCTCTTTTCATTCAGATAGTTTTTGGCAATGACAGCCTCCTTTAGTGTTGGCTGGTTTCCTGCAATTGCCATAAGTCCCATAAACTCTTTTTCAGTAAGTATAAATAACTTCTGCTGCAGTTTATCCATGAATCGCATAGTGTATCTTATTCTGAACCTATTTAAACAAGAATTGATATATCAGCTTTCGGATCATAGTCAATACTTGTAGCATAAATTTCTAAGACCTGTCTGTAAAATACCTTCTCAGAAGCACGTATATCTCTAATACGTTCAAGTAATTCTTTCAGGCGCTATCGTCCAGTGCGAAACCTTTTTTCATATATTCTTTTAAAATACCTATTGCCCAAATTCTAATTGTGTACCGCGCTTTGACTTCCCCCGATAACCGACCGAAATAATCACGTCAAAATAATAATAATCTACATCATAAACTTTCCCATCAGCAGCAGTGTAGGCAAATTTTGCCTATACTGATTCTTTAGACAATTCTCCTTCTTAAAAAACATTCCTGGTATGCTTGCCTATTACACTTCTATCTCTCTGGAACAGTTCTGCCATCTGATCAATTGACAACCAGGCCGTATCTCCAGCAAAAGTTGTATCTATCTTTGCCAAACCACTATATCTTGTGATTATGCTCCGCTATTTTCCTTTCAAACCACAATTCCGCATCATTATTACCGACTCAACGGTATTACCAAAGACCCACAAAGCTCCAGACAGCTATATCAACGTATCTGTGGACTTTGGAAACAGCGTTGGTATGATTCCTCTTAATAGTATAGTAGAAAAAGCAGAGGTATACAAGCCAAAACAAAGAATTACTTACAAGCTGATAAAGGAGTATATCCTTGAAAAATACAGCTTTAAGGTACACACAGCATACATTGCCGAGGTCAAGCGAGATTTAGGTTTACCTATGTATGATGCTCCTAATGCAGTAGAAACATTAAAACAGCCGAGAAAGCACCCCACTCCTATCCAAGTAACTGCTATCAAAGATGCTCTTACTTATTTTCAAGTAATATAGAAAACTAAATACAAACATGAAATTGCTCTTTACATTTTGTAAGGGGCATTTTTCATGTCCAAAATCGAAAGGAGGAACAGAAATTGAACGCAAAAGTAATCGCCATCGCCATGCAGAAAGGTGGTGTTGGCAAAACAACCACCTGTGCCAACTTAGGCATAGGGCTTGCACAGGAGGGCAAAAAGGTTTTAATCGTGGACAGTGACCCACAAGGCAGCTTGTCCATCAGTTTAGGACACCAACAGCCCGACAATATCCCCACTACCCTTGCAACGGTTATGGGCAAGGTAATCACCGACAGCCCCATAGAACATAAAGAGGGCATTATCTCTCACCCCGAGGGTGTGGACTTGCTCCCTGCCAATATTGAGCTATCGGGCATGGAGGTATCGCTCATCAATGCCATGAGCAGAGAAACCATTTTGAAGCAGTACCTTGAAACAGTGAAAAAGGACTATCAATATATCCTGCTTGATACGCAGCCCTCACTTGGTATGCTGACCGTCAATGCACTGGCGGCGGCAGACAGTGTAATTATCCCTGTGCAGGCTCAGTATCTCCCTGCAAAGGGCTTAGAACAGCTTTTCCAAACCATTAACAAGGTACGCAAGCAGATTAACCCCAAACTGCAAATAGACGGTATTCTGCTGACTATGGTGGATAGCCGCACGAACTTCGCAAAGGACATCAGTACCCTGCTCCGAGATACCTATGGCAGTAAAGTCAAGGTATTTGGCACAGACATTCCCCATTCAGTACGAGCCGCTGAAATCAGTGCCGAGGGCAAGAGCATTTTCGCCCATGACCCCAAAGGCAAGGTTGCAGACGCTTACAGAGAACTCACAAAGGAGGTGTTGAAAATTGAAAAGCTCCGCCAAAAACATAAATCTGACATCAGTAGATGATTTGTTCTCCACCGAGGAAAGCCGAGCCGATGCAGGCAGAGAAAAGGTTATGGAGATAGCTTTGACAGAGCTGTTTCCGTTCAAAGACCACCCCTTTAAGGTAAAAGACGATGAAGCAATGGCAGAAACCGCCGAGAGTATTAAGGAATATGGTGTGCTTGTTCCTGCTATCGCCCGACCCCGAGATGAGGGCGGCTATGAACTTGTGGCAGGACACCGCAGGCACAGGGCAAGCGAACTTGCAGGGCTTGAAAGTATGCCCGTCCTTGTCCGTAACCTTGACGATGATGTCGCCACAATCATTATGGTGGACAGCAATCTGCAAAGAGAAAATATCCTACCGAGTGAACGAGCCTTTGCGTATAAGCTGAAATTAGATGCAATCAAAAGGCAGGGTGAGCGTTCCGATTTAACTTCTCGCCAAGTTGGCGAGAAGTTATGGAGTGTGGAAGAACTTGCGAAAAATGCTCCCGATAGTCAGCGACAAATACACCGCTATATCCGTCTTACCGAGCTTATCCCCGAGCTTTTAGACATGGTAGATGATAAGAAAATCGCCTTTAACCCTGCTGTGGAGTTGTCCTACCTAAAGCCCGAGGAACAGACGAACTTACTCGATGCTATGGATATGGAACAGGCAACTCCCTCTCTTTCACAGGCACAGCGGCTTAAAAAGTTTAGTGCCGAGGGCAAATGTACCCTTGAAGCCATGTGTGCCATTATGAGCGAGGAAAAGAAAGGCGAACTCGACAAGGTAACTCTTACAAGCGATAAGCTCCGTAAGTATTTTCCCAAGTCCTATACACCGCAGAAAATGGAGGAAACCATACTTAAACTATTGGAGAGTTGGCATAAGAAACGCACGCAAAGCCAAGAGCGTTAGAAAGGGGCAAAATATGATGAATAAAGGTAAAACCATTGGCGAGCTGCTTGAAGAAGCTCGTATTAAGTCCGGCGAGCCTAAACTCGCAGGGCATGACATTATGGGATTGGAACGCTTTGCAGATACTACAAGGCACATGATTGTTTTTGATGTTCTCAGCAATACTTCACCTGTGGGCAACAAGGGTGAGCGTATGCGGCTGTTCCTTTCTGACACAGGCTATCAATCGGCATTGGCAAGCCAAAGCCGTGGGGAGTGCAAAATCCTTAAACACGCTAAGGTATCAAGGGGCGATATTTTCTATGACCGCCCCAAAGAAGAAATCCGATAAACTGACCATTTACCGTAAAGGAGGTGGTATCATTGGCAGTTTTTAGAGTAGAAAAGACAAGGGATTACACCGTCATGGCTAATCATCACTTGCGAAATACCGAGCTTTCCTTAAAGGCAAAAGGTCTGCTTTCTCTCATGCTGTCCTTGCCCGAGAATTGGGATTACACCACAAAGGGGCTTTCCTGCATCTGCAAGGACGGTATCGACAGCATCAATGGCACAATAAAAGAGCTTGAGGAACAGGGCTATGTCATTCGCAAGCGGCTACGCAATGACAAAGGACAGCTCACTACCACCGAGTACACCATTTTGGAGCAGCCGCAAAGCCTTGATACAAGTGAGTTTCCACCTAAATGGGAAAACCCAATCTTGGAAAAACCAATACAGGAAAAACCTAAACAGGGTGAGCCTATCTTGGAAGAACCCCACCAATTAAATACTTATCTACAAACTAAAGATAAATCAAAAACAGATTTATTTAATACTGAAACATCAAATCCTTATCAATCAAATCCTTACGGGGGCAAGAAAACGGGATATGATGAGATAGGATGTGAAACTTACGAAGAAGTAAAAGAAATGGTTTACGAGAACATTGAGTACAGGCATTTTAAGCAGCATGGCGGTATCGGTATGCACGAGCGTTTAGACGAGGTAGCCGACATTATCATCGAAACCCTGTGTTCCACAAAGGACACCATAAACATTGCCGGCGATGATTACCCTGCAAGACTTGTGAAAGACAAGATGCTGAGAATTACCTCATCGCACATTGAGTATGTATTCGATTGCTTGAACAAAAACACCACTTATGTGCGGAACATCAAGCGGTATCTGCTTGCCGCCCTTTTCAATGCCCCGTCTACCATAGACAACTACTACTCCGCTTTAGTCAATCACGATTTATACAGTCCTAACCGTTAAGGCACTTTGTAAAGAAATTTGCAGAGTGCCTTTTTTCATGCCAAAAAATGAAAGGAGAAATTCAAAATGAGAAAACCAATGGCATACATTACCGCCGCTTGGAGCAACAACGAGTTTGAAGTAACCGAAACAGCGGCGAAATATTGCAGAAAGCTCTATGAAGCAGGCTATACCCCTGTTTGCCCACCGCTGTATCTTCCCCTGTTCCTGTGTGACAAAGTGCCGCAGGAGCATAAGGACGGCATTGATATGGCAAGGGATATGTTACGCCGGGCGAGGGTGCTTGTGGTATGCGGCAGTCTTGTTGATGAAAATGTGAAAAACGATATTGCAATGGCTGAAAGGCTGAATATCACCGCCACTACCCTTGAGGGCATTTTAACCGTCAAGGGGCAAGGCAGAGAGGAACAATGACCGCAGAAAAAATCGTGAAAGGAGGGATTTTTCATGCAGGAAGAAGTGGAGCAAAAAACTGTTGCACTTGTTATCAGTGCAGGCAAGCTCACAGGCAGAGAACTGAAAAAGGCGATATTGAAATTGCTTGCACATCTGAAAGACAAAAAAGCCCACCCCAATATCCCACAGGGGAAACAGTCGGTAAAACAGCTTGCCAAGCAAGGGCAAGGCATGACCAGTATTGAAATCACCGACCAAAACATCAAAGATTTTGAGCGTGTAGCGAAAAAGTATGGTGTGGACTTTGCTGTTATGAAAGATAAGCACGAAGTACCGCCGAAATATGTGGTCTTTTTCAAAGGCAAAGATGCCGATGCCATTACCAATGCCTTTAAGGAGTACACCGCCGACATGGTGAAAAAGGCGGCTCGACCGTCTGTGCTTGCAGAGCTTAGAAAGTTGGCTCAGATTGTGAAAAACACCGTTATAGACAAGGTGAAACACAAAAATAAGGAGCAGAGCCTATGAGTAAAAAGTTGAAAAAGCTTCTTATCCTTAACATTCCCTACCTTGTGTTGGGGCTACTGTTTACAAAGCTGCCCGAAGCATGGCGGTACACAAATGGTGCTGACTTAGGGCAAAAGATATTGAACTTGGGCGAGGGCTTATCGAGGGCTTTTGCAGTACCGTTTCCGTCCTTTTATCCTACTGATTTGCTCATTGGGCTTGCCATCGGTGCATTACTAAGGCTGATAATCTATGTCCGCAGTAAAAACGCAAAAAAGTACCGTAAGGGTGTGGAGTACGGCTCTGCCCGTTGGGGCAACGCAAAAGACATTGAGCCGTATGTAGACCCCACATTCCAAAACAATGTAATTCTCACCCAAACGGAACGGCTGACCATGAACAACCGCCCCAAAGACCCAAAGACAGCTCGAAATAAAAATGTGCTGATTGTGGGCGGTAGCGGCAGTGGTAAAACAAGATTTTGGCTCAAACCAAACCTCATGCAGTGCCACAGCTCCTATGTAGTGACAGACCCCAAGGGCAGCATCGTCATTGAGTGCGGAAAACTATTGCTCCGTGAGGGCTACAAGGTGAAAATCCTCAATACCATCAATTTCAAAAAGTCCATGCACTACAACCCTTTCGCCTATATCAGAAGCGAAAAGGACATTTTGAAGCTCGTTACCACCCTCATTGCCAACACCAAAGGCGAGGGCAAGGCAGGCGATGATTTTTGGGTGAAAGCGGAAACCCTGCTCTATACCGCCCTTATTGCCTATATCTACTATGAAGCCCCCGAAGATGAGCAGAATTTCACAACGCTGATTGAGTTTATCAATGCCAGTGAAGTCCGTGAGGACGATGAGGAATTTAAGAACAATGTGGATTTGATGTTTGATAGGCTCGAGGAAAAAGACCCTCAGCACTTTGCGGTAAGGCAATATAAGAAATACAAATTAGCCGCAGGCAAAACAGCGAAGTCGATTTTAATTAGCTGTGGTGCAAGGCTCGCCCCCTTTGATATTAAAGAGCTTAGAGAACTGACCGCCTATGACGAACTGGAGCTTGATACCCTCGGAGATAGGAAAACAGCACTCTTTATCATCATTAGCGATACCGATGCGACATTCAATTTCCTTGTATCCATGTGCTACACACAGCTTTTTAACTTGCTTTGTGATAAAGCCGATGATGTGTACGGCGGTCGCTTACCTGTCCATGTGCGGTGCTTAATTGACGAGTGTGCCAATATCGGGCAGATACCGAACTTGGAGAAGCTCATGGCAACCATTCGTAGCCGTGAAATATCCGCTTGCCTTGTGTTGCAGGCACAATCGCAGCTCAAGGCACTCTACAAAGACAATTCCGATACCATTATCGGCAACTGTGACAGCATGATTTTTCTCGGTGGCAAGGAAAAAACCACCCTCAAGGACTTAACGGAAACCCTCGGTAAAGAAACCATTGATATGTTCAACACCTCCGACACCCGAGGTAGCCAACGCAGTTACGGTATCAACTATCAGCGGCTCGGGAAAGAGCTTATGAGCATGGATGAGCTATCTGTCATGGACGGTGGCAAGTGTATTTTGCAGCTTAGAGGTGTTCGCCCCTTTTTCAGCGATAAGTACGATATTACAAAGCACCCGAAATACAAATACCTCTCGGACTTCGATAAGAAAAATGCCTTTGACATTGAGAAATTCCTATCCACCAAACTAAAGCTCAAAGGAAACGATGTGTACGAGGTTTACGATTTAAGCAAGGAGGAAGAAACAACCGAACCACCGCCCTCAGACGGGCAATAAACACTGCCGTTCACGGCGGTGTTTTTTATATACACAAGCCACATGGAAAGGAGGTGTTGCCTATGATTGTGGCTGTTTAACGCTGTCAGCGAACAGCGTTTTTTATTGTAAAAACATAAACCAACAAATACAAAATTAAAGGAGAAAAACACTATGGAATTTTTTAATCAAGCAGTAACAGCATTGCAGACACTGGTAATCGCTCTTGGAGCAGGACTTGGCATTTGGGGAGTTATCAATCTCCTTGAGGGGTACGGCAATGACAACCCCGGGGCTAAATCACAGGGTATGAAGCAGCTCATGGCAGGCGGTGGCGTAGCACTGATTGGCATGACTCTTGTACCACTTCTCAGCGGACTGTTTTAAGGAGTAGCTTATGGATTTTATCCTTGATGCAATCAACGAGTGGATAACCACTCTGCTCGTTGACGGCATTATGGGTAATCTAACGGGCTTGTTCGATAACATCAACTCGGAAGTAGCAAGAATTGCAGGAGATGTGGGAAAAACACCGTCACAATGGAATGGCGGTGTTTTCTCCATGATTGAGAACTTATCGGACACCGTTATCATGCCCATAGCCGGAATAATCTTGACCTTTGTGATGTGCTACGAGCTGATACAAATGGTCATCGACAGAAACAATATGCACGACTTTCCACCCTCGGACATTTTCAAGTGGATGATGAAAACCTTTATTGCCGTGGTACTGGTCACAAACACATTCCCCATTATGATGGGCATATTCGATGTGGCACAGTCCGTCATATCCAATGCGGCAGGAGTGATTATCGGAGATACCGCCGTAGGTGTCGAAACCTTAGATGCCTTGCGTGAGAGCTTGCTTCAAATGGATATAGGCTCACTCTTGGGGCTGTATCTGCAAAGTTTCTTCATGGGGATAATCATGTGGGCTTTGACCGTCTGTATCTTTATTATCGTGTACGGAAGAATGCTTGAAATCTACCTTATGACCTCTCTTGGAGCAATCCCCATTGCTACGATGTCAAGCAAGGAGTGGAACATGGGAAACAACTACCTCAAAGCTCTGCTTGCCCTCGCATTTCAAGGTTTCCTTATCATGGTGTGCGTTGGTATCTATGCGGTGCTTATTCAGTCCATTGCAACAGGTGATGACCCCATTGGGGCGATTTGGACTTGCATGATGTACACGGTGCTGCTCTGCTTCTCCCTCTTTAAGACGGGTACATTGGCAAAGAGCATATTCTCAGCACATTAAAGACCTTGCACAGTAAGGCAGAAAGGAGGATTTTATGGCTTATGTACCAATCCCAAAAGATTTAAGCAATGTAAAAACAAAGGTTGCTCTAAACCTTACCAAGCGGCAAATTATCTGTTTTTCGGCGGCACTGGCGGTAGGACTACCGCCATTTTTCATTCTCAAGGACTACATCGGCACAAGCCCTGCGGTACTGGTAATGATGCTTTTTATGTTTCCGCTGTTCATGTTTGCCATGTATGAAAAGCACGGTCAGCCCCTCGAGGTAATTCTCAAGAACTATGCGGCGGTGCGTTTTTTTTACCCGAAACAAAGACCTTACAGGACGGATAACTTCTATCCGTTACTGGAAAGGCAATATCACTTAGACATGGAGGTAAATCAAATTGTCAAAAATCGAAAAGAAGCCCATAAAGCTCACACGGGCAGAAAAGCAAAACATCGCAAGTGCGGTGCAAAGGGCGAACAATAAGCCCAAAGGGGTAAAGTCTGCACAGGACAGTATCCCTTACCGTCATATTTTCCCCGATGGTATCTGTCATGTGGGCGATAAGCTCTACACCAAGACCCTGCAATTTGGTGACATCAATTATCAGATTGCACAGAACGAGGACAAGACCGCCATTTTTGAAAGTTGGTGCGACTTCCTCAACTACTTTGACAGCACAATCAAATTTCAGCTCACATTCTTAAACACCACAGCGAATACAAAGGACTTTGAAAAAAGCGTGTTCATCGCTCCACAGGCAGATGATTTCGACAGTATCCGAACAGAATACAGCGAGATGCTGCACAATCAGCTTGCAAGGGGCAACAACGGGCTTGTGAAAACCAAGTATCTGACCTTTGGCATTGAAGCCGAGAATATCAAAATCGCAAAGCCCCGTCTTGAACGTATTGAAAATGACCTATGGAACGCATTTAAGCGATTGGGTGTGCAGCTCACCTCTCTTGATGGCAGAGAACGGTTGAAGCTCATGCACAACATTCTTCGTATGAGTGGCAATGACCCGTTCTCCTTTGAGTGGAGCTGGCTTGCTCCCTCGGGGCTTAGTACAAAGGACTTTATCGCCCCGTCCTCTTTTGAGTTTAAGGAGAAAGGCATATTCAGAACAGGCGATAAATACGGTGCGGTATCCTTTTTGCAGATACTCGCCCCCGAGCTGAATGACCGTGTGCTGTCCGACTTTTTGGAAATGGAGAGCAACCTCATTGTCACCATGCACATTCAGTCGGTAGACCAAATGAAAGCAATTAAAACTATCAAGCGGAAAATCACCGACCTCGATAAAATGAAGATTGAGGAACAGAAAAAAGCGGTAAGAGCAGGCTATGACATGGACATCATTCCGTCAGACCTTGCCACCTATGGCGGTGAAGCGAAAAAGCTCCTTGCCGACCTGCAAAGCCGAAACGAGCGAATGTTTTTAATCACATTCCTTGTGCTGAATACCGCCGACAGCAAAAAGGAACTGGACAATATCCTGCTGCAAGCAAGCGGCATTGCCAATAAGCACAACTGCACCCTCATAAGACTTGATTATCAGCAGGAGCAGGGCTTTATGACCGCCTTGCCCCTCGGCAAAAATCTTGTGCCGATACAGCGGAGCTTAACCACCTCAAGCACCGCTATTTTTGTGCCTTTTACCACACAGGAGCTTTTCCAATCGGGCGGCGAAGCCTTGTACTATGGCTTAAATGCTCTGTCAAGCAACCTCATCATGGTAGACCGCAAGCAGCTCAAAAACCCCAACGGGCTTATCCTCGGTACACCCGGCAGTGGTAAATCCTTTGCCGCCAAGCGAGAAATCACCAATGTATTTCTCATTACCACCGATGACATCATCGTGTGCGACCCCGAGGGAGAATATTTTTCCCTTGTGCAAAGGCTCAAAGGACAGGTTATCAAAATATCGCCCACAAGCAGCCAGTACATTAACCCGATGGACATCAACCTCAACTACTCTGAGGACGATAGCCCCCTTGCCCTAAAGAGCGATTTTATCCTCTCCCTGTGTGAGCTGATTGTCGGCGGTAAAGAGGGATTGACCCCCGTGGAAAAATCCATTATTGACCGCTGTGTTACTCTCGTTTATGCAGAATACCTTGCAGACCCCGACCCTGCCAAAATGCCGATTTTGGGTAACCTCTACGATGCTTTGGGCAGACAGGAGGAAAAAGAAGCAAAGCATATCCGTTCAGCTCTTGAAATCTATGTAACGGGTAGTCTTAGCGTGTTCAACCACAGGACAAATGTGGATATTACAAACCGCACTGTCTGCTACGATATTAAGGAATTGGGTAAACAGCTTAAAAAGCTCGGTATGCTCATCGTCCAAGACCAAGTGTGGAACAGAGTTACCATAAACCGTGCGGAGAAACGCTCGACTCGTTACTATATGGATGAGTTTCATTTGCTGCTCAAGGAGGAACAGACGGCGGCTTACAGTGTCGAGATTTGGAAACGCTTTCGTAAATGGGGCGGTATTCCCACAGCTATCACGCAGAACATTAAGGATTTGCTATCCTCTCGTGAGGTGGAGAACATCTTTGAAAACAGCGACTTTGTGTATATGCTCAACCAAGCCGCAGGCGATAGGGCTATCCTCGCCAAGCAGCTCAACATCTCGCCCCATCAGCTCTCCTATGTGACAGGCAGCGGTGTGGGCGAAGGGCTGCTCTTTTACGGCAATGTTATTTTGCCGTTCGTGGATAAGTTCCCGAAAAACACCGAGCTTTACAGCATTATGACCACCAAGCTCATTGAAACCAAGCAGGAGTAAAGGTGGTGTGCGATGAAAAAACAATCACGGCTTCAATTTACCGAAGAAGAACGAGCCGACCCCACTTTAGAAAAGCCCATTGCAAAATCGGAAAAAGCGGCGGATAAGGTGGAAAAGGCGCAGGCTGTGATACCCAAAAAGACCATAAAGACCAAAGAACGCACCTTTGATGCCGACACAGGCAAAACAAAGGTGCGTTTGCATTTTGAGGAAGTGGATAAACCAAAGCCCCCCTCTAAACTTACGCATGGTATCAAGAAAGCTCCACAAAGAGCCGTTTTGTCTGCGGTACATCAAGAAATCAGCCAAAATGAACAGGACAATGTGGGGCTTGAAGCGGCACACGGTACGGAAAAGGTAGGGGAATTTGCCCTGCACCGTGTCCAGAGTGCCTACCATTCCCACAAGCTAAAACCCTACCGTACTTTGGCAAAGGCAGAGAAAAAGAGCATACAAGCCGATGTGAATGTCCTCTATAAAAAAAGTATTCGGGATAACCCACAGGCGGCAAGCAACCCCATTTCTCGCTTTCAGCAAAAAAGAGCCATTAAAAAAGAGTACATTGCCACACGGTACGGGAGAGGCAGAAAGGCAGCACAGACCACCGCCAAAACCACAAAATCAGCAGTTAAAAAAGGGGCTGACACAGTATCAAGGGCAGTATCGGCAGTCGCTAAAAACCCAAAAGTATTACTCATTCTGCTTGCCCTATTTTTGATGATTGCCTTGATTGCCGGGGCGGTTTCTTCCTGCTCGGTCATGTTTCAAGGGGCAATAACCAATGTGGTATCAACCTCTTACACTTCTGAAAACGAGGAACTTATTGCTGTCAACAACAACTACACAGCACTTGAAACAGCGTTGCAGGCACAGATTAACAACATCGAAAGGGATTATCCCGATTATGCTGAGTACCGCTATGACTTAGACCCCATAGCACACGACCCCCATCCGCTTGCATCTTACCTTACCACCTTACTGCAATATTTCAAGGCAAGCGAGGTGCAGGGCGAATTACAGAGGGTGTTTGAAAAGCAATACAATCTCACGCTGACGGAAACGGTCGAGGTACGCTATCGCACCGAAACGAGAACGGACACATGGACAGACGAGGACGGAAATACCCACTCCGACACCTACACTGTGGAAGTACCCTATGATTATTACATTTTAAATGTCAGCCTAACCAATATCGGCATAAATGCTGTTGCCAACAACCTGCTCACACCCGAACAGCTTCAGATGTACAATGTCTATCTGCAAACGAAAGGCAATAAACCGCTGCTCTTTGGCGGCGGATCTATTGACGGTAGCCCCTCCACTGATTTAAGCGGTGTTGATTTTGTAAATTGCGAAAGACCGGGCAATCAAAATATCGTGGACATTGCAAAATCACAGGTGGGCAATGTGGGCGGTCAGCCTTATTGGTCATGGTATAGCTTTAATAGCCGTGTGGAATGGTGTGCCTGCTTTGTGTCGTGGGTACTTAATCAAGCAGGGTATTCCGAGCCTAAGTTTGCCGCCTGCCAAAGTCAAGGTATCCCTTACTTCTCGTCCAAAGGGCGATGGGCAAACAGAGGATACAAGGACATTGCCCCCGGCGATGTTATCTTCTTCGATTGGGAGGGCGATGGCAGCTCTGACCATGTGGGTATTGTTATCGGCACAGACGGCAGTCGTGTTTACACCATTGAGGGCAATAGCGGCGATGCCTGCAAAATCAGAGATTATGACCTTAACAGCAGTGTGATTATGGGCTACGGGCTTATGAATTAAGGAGGAAACTATTTGAACGCAAAACTGAAAAAAGTGCTTTCCGATATGAAGAAAATCGAGGATAAAATCGGGCTTTTGCAAGGGAAATGGGAAGAACTGAACAAGCAAAAAACCGAGTTTGAAAACCTTGAAATTATCGGACTTATCCGAGGTGCGAAAATCAGCACAGAAAATTTAACCGATGTTATTACGGCATACCGCAACAAAAGCGGTGTGCCTTTTTCATCTGAAAAACAGGAGGAAAACAAGAATGAAGAAAACTAAAATCCGTTTTTTTGCCGTTATGCTCATGACGGTGCTTTGCATGACCGCCTTTTCCACCACTGCCTTTGCAGGCGGTGGCGAGGATACTACCGAGCCGACACCCGAAGTGACAGAAACACCCACCCCCTCTGTTCCTCTCACCCCCGAGGGCAATTTAACCCTTGTGGACGATGTGGAGCGAACAGATGAGATTGATAAGCAGTTTATTACCGCTGTATCCAAAAATGGCAACTATTTTTATCTCGTTATCGACCGTGCAGGCAAAGAGGACAATGTTTATCTTTTGAACATGGTGGACGAAGCCGATTTGCTTGCCCTTATGGAAGAAATCCCAACAGAGCCTAAAGTTTGCTCTTGCAAGGAAAAATGCGAAACAGGTGCGGTAAATGCAGATTGCTCTGTATGCAGCACAGACAGAGTAAGTTGTACAGGCAAAGCCCCCGAACTGACCGAGCCTGCTGAGCCACAGCCCGAAAAAAGTAATGGCAACCCGATGGGCATTGTGGCACTCCTTGTTGTGTTCGGCTTAATCGGCGGTGGTGCTTTTTACTATTTCAAGGTAGTAAAAAACAAGGCAAAGCCGCAGAGCAATCCCAATATGAACGAGTATGATTACAGCGATGATGATGAGGACGAGGACGAATATGAGCCGACCGCCGAGGAACAGGAGGACACTCCCGAAGAAAGTGAGGACGATACCAAGTGAAATATTTTACCGACAGTGCCTATGAAAGAATGATGATGCAGAAGCCCCAGTGTTCGTCGCCACCGGTCACAGACAGACCGCCGAAAAAGGAGCAGAAAATCCGCAAGCTCATCATTGTACATGAAAAAACCGAAACCCAAAAACCGCATAAGGAGGTATAAATATATGCAATTAGTCATAGCAGAAAAACCAAGCGTTGCACAGAGCATTGCAAAGATTTTAGGTGCAACAAGCCGCAAGGACGGCTATACCGAGGGCAACAACTACATTGTTTCGTGGTGTGTAGGGCATTTGGTAGAGCTTGCCCCTGCCGACAGCTACGATGAAAAATATGCCAAGTGGAGGTATGAGGATTTACCCATACTTCCTGCCCTTTGGCAATACCAAGTTTCAAACAGTACCAAAAAGCAGTTTGATGTGCTGAAAAAGCTGTTAAACGACAGCCGAGTGGACACCGTGATATGTGCCACCGATGCAGGGCGAGAGGGTGAACTTATCTTCCGTCTTGTCTACGATAAAGCAGGCTGTAAAAAGCCAATCAAAAGACTTTGGATTTCCTCTCTTGAGGATACCGCCATTCAAAAGGGCTTTGAAAATCTAAAGGACGGTAAAGAATACGATAACCTCTATGAAGCTGCCCTGTGCAGAGCAAAAGCCGATTGGATTGTGGGTATTAATTCCACCCGTCTTTTCTCCGTCCTATACAATCAGACACTAAACATTGGGCGAGTAATGTCACCTACCCTTGCCATGATTTGCGAGCGTGATGCTTCTATCTCCGTTTTTAAGCCCGAGCCATTTTACACGGTACACCTCACCTGTAATGGCTTTTCCCTTATTGGTGAGAAACTCAAAGACAAGGCACAGGCTGCGGCAATTCTAAAGGCTTGTGACGGTCAAGATGTACTCATCGAAAGTGTGGAGCAAAAGGAAAAATCAGAAAAGCCGCCAAAGCTCTATGACCTCACCACCTTGCAGCGTGAAGCTAATAAGCTGTTAGGTTTTACCGCCGAGCAGACCTTACAGTATGCACAGAGCCTTTATGAAAAGAAATACATCACCTATCCCCGAACTGACAGCCGATTTTTAACCGAGGATATGGAAAGAGGTATTCCCGTCTTAGCAAAAGCTACGGCGGCTTTTTTTATGCAGAGTGCCGCCGAGCTACCTGTCAACACAGCACAGGTCATTGATAATTCCAAAGTCAGCGACCACCATGCCATTATCCCCACCATGAATACAAAGGGGCTTGATGTGCAGAGCTTGCCGCATGGAGAGCGAGAAACGCTGTTACTCCTTGCAATTCGCCTTTTGGTTGCCATAGGTGATACCCACCGATACAGTGAAACGGTTATCACTGCAAAATGCGGTGGGTCCATTTTCACAGCCAAAGGGAAAACCGTTCTGCAAGACGGTTTTAAGGTGGTGCAGAAGCTCTATAAGGGCGAACAGGAAAAAGAAGATAAAGACCAAGCCCTGCCAAGCATTGACCAGGGCGAAGTCTTTACCGCAAAGGCTGAAATCAAGGAGGGTAAAACCTCACCGCCCAAGCCTTTTACAGACGATACCCTGCTGTCCTCAATGGAAAATGCCAACAAAGCAGAAACCGATGCCGAGCGTAAAGGCATTGGCACTCCGGCAACGAGGGCAGGTATTTTGGAAAAGTTGATTAAATCGGGGCTTGCCGAGCGTAAGGGCGATAAGAAAACCAAGTATTTTACCGCCACCCACAAAGGCACAGCCTTAATCAGCGTACTGCCCGAACAGGTGCAATCGCCCTTGATGACAGCAGAATGGGAAGAAAAGCTGAAACTTGTGGAGCGTGGCGAACTGTCAGCCGATGGCTTTTTATCGGAGATTGTGAGCATGACCACTGCCCTTGTAAAGACCTATGAAATGATTAAGGGAGCAGATACCCTCTTTGCGTCCGACCGTGAGAGCATTGGCAAATGCCCTCGTTGTGGCGGTGCAGTTACCGAAAATAAAAAGGGCTTTTGCTGTTCTGATAAGGCTTGCGGCTTTGCCATTTGGAAAGAAAACCGCTTTTTTACGGCAAAGAAAAAGACCGTCACAAAGGCGATTGTTATGGAACTTTTGAAAAATGGAAAAGTGCCTCTGAAAGGCTGCTATTCCGAAAAGACAGGCAAAACCTATGACTGCGTTGTTGTCCTTGATGATACGGGCGGTCAGTATGTGAATTTCACAATGGAGTTTGCGGCGAAGAAGAAATAAGAGCAAGAAAAAACAGCCATCACGGTGATGTGATGGCTGTCATCTCTGATTTACTATTTTCTGTTTTTGCGAGCTTTAGGGTCAAAAGCCAATGAGCGTTTACTGATACAATAGCTCCAATTTAGTGCATCAGGATTAACTGGAGTATATCCACAAGAAAGCATAGCATCTTTAAACTCATTGTTGGTTAAGTATATCCCTATGTCGCTCTCCAATATGTGTTTAAGTCCATAACTGGTATGGCTTAATAATGGAGTTTTTCTTGGAGAAATATTTTCATCAATCCAACTGAAAACAGCATCAATTTCTTGTTGAGGGTGAGCCGTAATTAAGGCTGCATCAATCGAGCCATTTTCTACGCTATATGGTCGTCCGTCTTTCATCATAATACTTCACCCCCTCCCTAAAAGACATATATCCATTATTGAAATCGTCCGATTGGGGCGATTTTTCTATTTCTAATTTTACCATGCCACCAAATATAAAGAAACAGCCAAATGTAAATTTTGAAAGGAGTACACCTATATGGCAGAAAAACAAAACCCAAAAGAACGGTTAAAAGAGATAACCGACAGCATTGAAACAGGCATAAAGGAGCTTTTTGAAAGCGATAAATACAAGAGCTATCTTCAGACCATGAGCCGCTTTCACAAATATTCTCTTAACAACACCATGCTTATATCCATGCAAAAACCCGATGCAACTTTCGTTGCAGGCTTTAACAAGTGGCGTGACGGATTTTCCCGTTATGTCAAAAAGGGCGAAAAGGGCATTAAAATCATTGCACCCACCCCTTACAAAATCAAAGAGGAACGAGAAAAGCTCGACCCACAGACGAAAGCCCCTCTCCTTGATGCAAGCGGCAAGGTGCAGACCGAGGAAGTAGAAATACAGATACCCATGTTCCGTGTGGTGTCGGTGTTTGATGTTTTGCAAACAGAGGGCGAGCCGTTGCCTACCCTTGCAAGCAATCTGACAGGTAACGTGCAGCAGTTTGAGGTATTTATGGAAGCGGTGAAACGTACTGCACCCGTTCCCCTTGAAATCAAACCAATGTCCAACACCACAGACGGCTATTATCACATTGAAGATAAGAGAATTGCAATTCGTGAGGGCATGAGCGAGGTGCAGACCATTTCTGCCGCCATTCACGAGGTTGCACACTCCCTCCTGCACAACCGAGAAATGGAAAAAGAGATGCAAGCACAGCAGGGCGAAAACACAAAGCCCATTAAGCCCAAAGACCGCAACACTGAGGAAGTTGAAGCCGAAAGCATTTCCTTTGCTGTTTGCAATTATTATGGTATTCAGACAGGTGAGAACAGCTTTGGATATATTGCTGCTTGGAGCAAGGGCAAGGAGCTTGCCGAGCTTCGGGCTTCGCTTGAAACCATAAACAAGACCTCATCGGAGCTGATAAGCGGTATTGATACTCATTTTGCCGAGATTATAAAAGAGCGTGGCATGGATATTGCCACAGAAACTCCCGACATCGGAAAGAGTGAGATTACAGAGGACAGCTCTAATATTGAGGTTGAGGGGCATATCGGCACTTGGTATGTCATTGATAACGAGGTTATTGGCGGAACAAAATATTTTCTCCTTGAGCATGAGGAACATGGCGATGAAGCCGCTTGTGTAATTGTAGACAGCGATGGAAAACTTGTCTTAGACGATGTTTGGAACGGATTTGATGACCTCAAAGAGCATTTTGATAGCCTTGAACCTGTGGCAGCTACCGAAAAAGCCCCATTGCCCGAGCCGCCTGTCGAGGAACACAGCCACCCCATGCCCGACCCCGATGTGAGCATTGCAGACCGCAATGCCTATGGCTATCTCTCCGATGAGCTATTACCACTCTCACAGGAACGAGCCGCCGAGCTGTTTGAACAGGATTTGACGGTGTATCTGCTTTACGAGGATAACACCGAAGCAATGGCTTTTGACCGTGAGGACATCGACAATCACAGTGGTTTGTTTGGTGTTGAAAAAGCCGACTGGCTTGCCCTGCAAGAATACGAGGAAATGAAAGGCACGGATAAGCTCTCGCCCGAAATGAGCGAACAGCTCTTTTTAGAACACAGCAAAGATGCCTTTGCCATTTATCAGCTCAAAGACGGCGATGAGCTTAGAGATTACCGCTTTGAAGGACTGGACTGGCTAAAGAGCCGTGGGCTTTCAGTGGAGCGTGATAACTACAACTTTGTATATACCGAGCCATTTACACAGTATGCCAGTCAAAGGGATAGGCTTGAGGAAATATGGGAGCGTTTTAACAATGACCACCCTGCGGATTTCAAAGGTCATTCCTTATCGGTCAGCGACATCGTTGCTATCAAGCAAAACGGTGTTGTAACATACCATTACTGCGACAGCTATGATTTTAAGGAACTGCCACAGTTTGCAGAGCCTGCACCTCCTGTGCCGGATAACTTCCTTACAGGCGAAAAAGTACAAACCCCTCGAGGTAGTTTTTCTCTTGCCGATATGACAAAGGAGCAGATGGCGGCGGCAGGCTATGGATACCACCACAGCTCTGATGACGGTGTATATTACATTATGGGCAATGGTACTCGTGCCTTTGCCATCAGAAATGAGGATAACCCCCTCCGTACCGCTGAACTATCCACCGAGCAAAACTACAATCAGATTGACGGTGTAATCAACAATCAGCCTACGGTTGCCGAACTGGAGCAGACCGTCAAGGCAGGCGGCACAATTTCTTTGCTTGATTTGGCAAATGCGGTCAAAGAAGAAAAGCAGTCGGTCATGGAACAGCTTAAAACCAAGCCGACACAGGAAAAAGAAAAATCTAAAAAAGCACCCTCATACGGTGCGGAAATGGAGCGATGATTATGAGTAGATTTACAGTAGAGGAAAGTAATTTGATGTGCATTTATAACACAGGCTCAAGGACAGATTTGCTGTCCGAGCTTTCGGAAATGCAAAGCCACCTTGCAGCAGATGAAACAGAGCTGCTTGCCCTCACCAAGACGGTGATGGATAAGCTATCGGTTATGAATGATGAGGAATTTGAAAGCCTTTCGGGTGAGCTTATTCCCGATTTTGAGGAACAGGAGGACTAAAAATGCCAACAAAAGCACAAGCCTTTGCACAGCTTGCAGAGGATACCGCCACTCACTTAACAAGCAGCCTTGCCAACTGGACAGGGTTTCTTGCCACCGTGGGGCGGCTGTATAAATACCCTTACCATGAACAGCTTATGATTTACGCACAAAGACCCGATGCAACGGCTTGTGCCGATTATGAGCTGTGGAATGACAAGATGAACAGATTTGTTCGCCGTGGCTCTACGGGCATTGCCCTGCTTGACCCCACAGGCGATACCCCAAAACTGAAATATGTATTTGATGTGTCTGATACGGGCGGCCGAGAAAATTCTCGCCGCCCTTTTCTTTGGGAAATGAGGGAGTATCACGAACAGCCGATTTTAGAAATGCTCGAGGATAAATTCGGTGTGTACAGCGATAACCTCACAGACGGATTTTACAACATTGCCGATGACTTGGCGAAAGAGTATTATGATAATCACAAAGAGGAAATACCATACTTTGCAGAAAACAGCTTTTTAGAGGACTACGATGAGGACAATCTTCGTATCTCTTTTGAAAATGCCGCCACCGTCAGTATTGCCTACACCCTTATGCAACGGTGCGGACTGGATACCGAAAGCTACTTTGAGCATGAGGATTTTCTACCTATCTTCGACTTTAACACCTCTGCTGCTGTCAGCCTTTTAGGTACGGCAGTCAGCGAACAATCAGAGCAAGTATTCAGACAAATATCACTTACCATATCCAAAACAGAGCGTGAAAGGAGCAATGAGCATGAACAATTTAACTTACAGCAAGAACGGGGATTATCTGATACCCAACATCACACTGACAGAACAGCCGACACAGCCCCTCGGCAAGTACGGCAGAATGAGGAAAACCTATCTGGAGGAACACCGCAAAGCCCTGTTCAACCACCTGTTACTGAGCGAGAAACTGCAAGCTCACCTGTTGGAAATCGACCAAACAGCCAACCGCCGACTGGAGCAGATAATGGCAGACTTGCAGAAAGTGCAGACACCTCCCGACAAGCTGACACAGCAGATGGAATGGGTAGGTCACATGAACCAACTCAAAGCCCAAGCGGAGGAATTGATACTGGCGGAGCTTATTTACAGCTAACCTTATTTCCCTCAGAGCAGGAGCAGATACAAAGCATAGCAGACAGACAAGAGCGTGTAAAAACGCAAAGTCCGTCTGCTTTTTCTATTTCACACAGCGAAATCGAATACGAGTTACAGCGTGGCACAGGCACTCAAGACGGTAAATTTCGTGTCTATGACTTTTACAAGAAAAACCCTACCGAAAAAGCGGCTGTTGACTTTATAAAAAATGAGTTTGGGTGGTACGGACACAGCCATACTTTTGAAGATGGCTCAAGAGGATATATAGAGTATCAGCCCTCAAAAGGCATGATGATAAGCCACTATGATACAGACAAAAAAAGCACACTCAGATGGATAGAAATAGAAAAACATCTCCGTGCATTGGTTGCTGCTGACAGATATTTAACAGCCGAGGAAAAAGCTCAATATGAGGAACAGCAGCTTGCCGCTGTTGGACTTGATGAGAATGTGCCTTTAGCAGAGCCGCCGCAGGCTATGTGGCAAGAAGCCGCCGACACTGTGCAGGCAGCTCCCTCAATAACCCCTGCTGAAATTACCAAAGCAGATATTGAGAGTGCCTTACAGCTTTGGAATGGCGATACTGCAAGCAAACGCAGGGTAACCGAGTATATGGAAAGTCACAGCCGTGAGCGTGGCACAGCCGAGTGGCTGAAAAACGAGTTTGGCGGCAATCTCCCTGCCTTTACCGTTACCAAAGGCGATTTATCTCTTGAACTTCCGTGGGCAAAGGTGCAAAGGCATATCGGGCAGCTTGTAGCTGAAGAACAGTTTTTTACCGATGCCGAATATGACAACTTTGCCGATGTGGATTTTGGAGAACTGAAAGAACGGCTTGCCAGTGATGAGCCAAGCCCCTTTGTGGAGCAAGTTATCAGCGATGCAGAGCGAATTGCCGCAGAGCTGACCTTAGAAATGTACGACACCGAAAGCACCGACCTGTTTCAAGTGAAAAAGGGCAGTTACTTAGCAACGGTTGAGGTCAATGCCCCCAAAGAAATATGGGAGCGTTTTGCAGAAAATGGGCTTGTTCCAAATGAGGACAGCGAACAGCGGTTATTGTTTGAAACGGACGGTAACAACTGGAACAGGTTTATTATCCCCGACACCTACGGCAACAAATCCAACAACATTAAAGCCGATGATGTGCTTACTCTCGAGGAATACAAAACCATGTTGGCGGTTGTGCAACAGGTTATCCCTGCCGGAGAAACACAAATTGAAACTGCACCTATCCCTTACACCAAAGGCGATACCGTCTATCTTGAAAACGGTACGCCTTTTTTGATTGAGGAAATCACTGATTATCATGTTACCCTGCGTGACCCCTCTTTGTTTTACCCTGTGCTGAGAGCTGAAAGCCGAGAGAGCTTTTTACAGCTTTTGGAGCGTTACCCACAGATTAAGTCCGTGCAGGAAAAAGCCGAGGACTTCCGCATTACCGTTACCCATTTAGGCGAGGGCAGCAAGCGTGAAAAGTATCAGCGTAATGTTGCCGCTATCACTGCCTTGCAGACCATTGAAAGAGAAAACCGCCCTGCTACCCAAGAGGAACAGGAAACTCTATCTCAATATGTGGGTTGGGGCGGCTTGCCCGAAGTCTTTGATGAAAGTAAGGATAACTGGCATGGCGAGTATTTACAGCTCAAGGAGCTTTTGACCGAGGACGAGTACGAAATGGCAAGAGCCAGTACGCTCAACGCTCACTACACCTCTCCAACGGTCATTAAGGCGATTTACGATGCAGTGGAGCAGATGGGCTTTAAAAGCGGAAATATCTTAGAGCCTGCCTGCGGCACAGGTAATTTCTTTGGTATGCTGCCCGAAAATATGCAAGGCTCTAACCTCTATGGTGTGGAGCTTGACAGTATCACAGGCAGAATTGCAAAACAGCTTTATCCCTCTGCCAACATTGCCGTAACGGGCTTTGAGAAAACAGACCTGCCCGACAGCTTTTTCGACCTTGCCATCGGCAATGTTCCCTTTGGCAACTACAAGCTCACCGAGAAACGCTATGATAGCCAAAACTTCCTCATTCACGACCACTTTTTTGCAAAAGCACTGGATAAAGTCCGCCCCGGCGGTATCGTTGCCTTTGTCACCTCTAAGGGAACAATGGACAAGAAAAACCCCGAGGTCAGACGATACCTTGCACAGAGGGCTGAACTGCTTGGAGCTATCCGACTGCCGAGCAACGCATTTACCAAAAATGCAGGAACGGAAGTCACCAGTGATATTATCTTCCTGCAAAAGCGTGACAGACCGATTGATGTGGATAGGGATTGGATACATCTTGGGCTTGATGAAAATGACATTACCCTAAACAGCTACTTTGCAGACCACCCCGAAATGATACTCGGCAACATGGAAATGGTAAGCGGTCAGTTTGGGGAAGAAAGTGCCTGTGTTCCTATCGAGGGAGCTAACCTTGCAGACCAGTTACAAATGGCTATCTCATATGTTGAGGGCGAAATCAGCGAAGTGGATCTGCCCGACTTGGAAATATCGGAGCAAGTGTCTATCCCTGCCGACCCCAATGTAAAAAACCACACCTATGCCCTTGTGGACGGTGAGGTTTACTTCCGTGAAAACTCACGCATGGTAAAGCCTGCCCTAAACCAAACCGCAAAGGAACGCATTACAGGACTTGTGGAGCTGCGTGAGTGTGTGCAAGACCTTATTTATTATCAGCTTGAGGACTTTAGCGATGAAGTTATCAAAGCCGAGCAAGCAAAGCTCAATCAGCTCTATGACAGCTTTACCGCAGAATATGGGCTGATTAACAGCCGTGGCAATTCCATTGCCTTTAGTGAGGATAATTCCTACTACCTCCTTTGCTCTCTTGAAGATGTGGACGAGGAAGGCAATCTCAAAGCCAAAGCGGATATGTTCACCAAACGGACGATTAAGAAATCCGCTAAAATTACAAGCGTGGATACCCCCTCTGAAGCTCTCGCTGTTTCCATTGCCGAAAAAGCAAAGGTAGATATGTCCTTTATGGCAGAGCTGACGGGGCTATCTGAAGAAGAAATTGCAACACAGCTTAAAGGTGTCATCTTCCGTGTTCCCGAGCTGTACAATACAGACGCACCGCCCCACTATGTCACCGCCGATGAATACCTATCGGGAAATGTGCGTGAAAAACTGCGTACCGCCGAGCTTGCCGCCCGAACTTCTGAGGAATACAAGGTCAATGTAGAAGCCCTGCAAATGGCACAGCCCAAAGACTTAGATGCAAGCGAAATTGAGGTGCGAATTGGCAGCACATGGATTGATAAAGAGTATATGCAGGAGTTTATGTATGAACTCTTTGATACCCCGTACCGCAATCAAGGCAGTATTAAGGTCAATTATTCCAACTTCACCGCCGAATGGAGCGTAACAGCCAAGAACTCCATCAGCTATGATGATGTTGCCGCCTATGCTACCTACGGTACTGCCCAAGCCAATGCCTACAAGATATTTGAGGATACCCTCAATCTGCGTGATGTGCGTATCTATGACACCAAAACCGAGCCGGACGGAAAGGAAATTCGTGTCCTCAATATAAAAGAAACCGAAGCCGCACAGCAGAAACAACAGCTTGTCAAGGACGGATTTAAGGATTGGATTTTTAGAGATGCCGACAGGCGGCAGACCCTTGTTAGGCTCTACAACGAGCGTTTTAACTCCGTAAGCCCCCGTGAATACGATGGCAGCCATATCAACTTTGTGGGCATGAACCCACAAATAAAGCTCCGAGAACATCAAATCAATGCCATTGCCCACATTCTCTACGGCAACAACACCCTGCTTGCACACGAAGTAGGTGCAGGCAAAACCTTTGAAATGATTGCAGGGGCAATGGAAAGTAAACGGCTTGGGCTTTGCCAAAAACCACTCTTTGCCGTACCTAACCATCTCACCGAGCAATGGGCAAGCGAGTTTTTAAGGCTTTACCCTGCGGCAAATATTCTTGTTGCCACTAAAAAGGACTTTGAAACGAAAAACCGCAAAAAGTTTTGTGCGAGGATTGCCACAGGCGAATACGATGCGGTCATTATCGGACACAGCCAGTTTGAGCGTATCCCTATTTCTCTTGAAAGGCAGGAACGCTTGCTCCGTGAGCAGATTGACGAGATTGAGCAAGGCATAAGAGAGGTTAAGGCAAGCGGCGGCGAGGGCTTTACCATCAAGCAGTTTGAACGCACCAAAAAAGGGCTGATTGAAAGGCTGAAAAAGCTCGAAGCAAGGGAACGCAAAGACAGCGTTGTTACCTTTGAGCAGCTTGGTGTAGACAGGCTCTATGTGGACGAAGCCCACAGCTACAAAAACCTCTTTACATTCACCAAAATGAGAAATGTGGCAGGGCTTTCTACCTCCGATGCTCAAAAATCAAGCGATATGTTTCTAAAATGCCGCTACATGGACGAGCTGACAGGCGGAAAAGGCACAGTATTTGCAACGGGAACTCCCGTGAGCAATTCAATGGTGGAGCTGTACACCATGCAGCGGTATTTGCAGTATGACACCCTCAGAGAGAAAGGTTTGCTCCACTTTGATGCTTGGGCTTCTACCTTTGGCGAAACCGTCACACAAAACGAGCTTGCCCCCGAGGGCAAGGGCTACCGCCCCCGTACAAGATTTTCAAAGTTTTTCAATCTGCCCGAGCTGATGTCCATGTTCAAGGAAGTGGCAGACATCAAGACCGCCGATGAGCTAAACTTGCCTACCCCCGAGGTTATCTATGAAACAGTAGTGGCAAAGCCCACAGAAATTCAACAGGAATTGGTGCAGGAGCTTTCGGAACGAGCCGCAAGAATACACAATGACCGCATAGACCCCTCTATCGACAATATGCTGAAAGTGACCTCAGACGGGCGAAAATTAGGGCTTGACCAACGAGTAATTAACCCCATGCTGCCCGATGATGAGGGCAGTAAGGTAAACACCTGTGTAAACAATATTCTGCGTATATGGGAGGACGGAAAGGACGATAAGCTGACACAGCTATTGTTCTGCGACCTCTCCACTCCCAAAGGCAAACCGCAAGCCGACAAGGTGGCTAAAGCAGGCGGCAGTGCAATCAACGGTGTGGAACTCCATGCCCTTGAAGATGTTCTCCCCGATGATGTAACAGCCCCACAAGCGGCTTTTAGCATTTATGAGGATATACGGGAGAAGCTCATCGCAAAGGGTGTGCCTGCCCACGAAGTAGCCTTTATCCATGAAGCTAATACCGACACACGCAAAAAAGAACTGTTTGCAAAGGTGCGTAGCGGTGATGTCCGTGTTCTGCTTGGCAGTACCGCAAAATGCGGTGCCGGCATGAATGTACAAGACCGCCTTGTTGCTCTCCATGACCTTGATTGTCCGTGGCGTCCGGGGGATTTAACACAGCGTTCCGGCAGAATTATCCGTCAAGGTAACAGCAACGAGCAAGTAAAAATCTTCCGCTATGTGACAGAGGACACCTTTGATGCCTACCTTTGGCAGACGGTGGAGAACAAGCAAAAATTCATCAGTCAGATAATGACCTCAAAATCTCCTGTCCGTTCCTGTGAGGACATAGACGAAGCCGCCCTCTCTTATGCGGAAATCAAGGCTCTGTGTGCAGGAAATCCCTTGATAAAGGAAAAGATGGACTTGGATATTGAGGTGGCAAAGCTGAAGCTCTTAAAAGCCAGTCACCAAAGCACAAAATACCGATTGGAAGATAACCTGCTAAAGCACTTCCCCGAAAGCATTGAAAGGCACAAGGGCTATATTAAGGGCTTTGAGCAGGATATTGTGACACTGGCAGACCATACCCCAAAAGTGCCGCAAGGTGAGCTTCTCAAGGACGATTTTAAGATTACTATCAAAGGCGATACCCTCACCGATAAGGACAATGCAGGGGCGGCTATTCTCGAAGCCTGCAAGGAAGTGAAAAACAGCGACCCTGTGGAAATCGGCAGTTATAAGGGCTTTACCATGTATTTAAGCTATACTGCCTTTGGCAACGAACACACCCTCACGCTCAAGGGAGCGATGAGCCACACGGCAAAGCTCGGGCTTGATGCAAGGGGCAACCTCACCCGTATCGACAATGCTCTAAACAATATGCCACAGCGGTTGCAGTCGGTGCAAAAGGAGCTTGAAAACCTCTATAATCAGCAGGCGGCGGCAAAGGTTGAGGTGCAAAAACCGTTTATGCAGGAGCAGGAGCTAAAGGATAAGACAGCAAGGCTTGCCGTTCTCGACAGAGAACTGAACATGAGTGCCATGCGTTCTGCCCCCTCAAGGGATACGGCAATGGTATCGAAACAGGCTCGACCGTCCATACTGGACAGCTTAAAGCAGCAGACCCCTAAATCTGCAATGCCACCTAAAAAATCTAAGACGGAAAGAGAGGAACGGTGATGGCGAACAGGCAAAGAAATATCCGTATTCAGCTTAGAGTAACGGAACAGGAAAAAGAGCTGATTGAGCAGAAAATGCAGGAGCTTGGCACAAAGAACACCGAAGCATATCTCCGCAAAATGGCGATTGACGGGCTTATTATTCACCTTGATACCGCCGATGTGAGGGAGCTTGTAAGGGTGCTGAGAGTAACGAGCAACAGCCTTAATCAGCTTACCAAACGGGTGCATGAAACAGGCAGTATTTACGGTGAGGACATTGAGGATTTGCGAAAAAGCTATGACAGGCTTTGGAGTGCTGCCGAGGAAATCATACTCAGATTGGCGGCGATTTGAAACGGTAAGATGGACACTTTCCCTTTCATCTGCTACGATAAACACAAGAGATATGGAGGGGTGCTTATGAAAATATTACTTAAAATCGTGTTGCTGCCAATCACTTTGGCACTGAATATCCTGCTTGGAATATCAAAGTTTGTGCTTGTGTTCGGCGGTGGGATTTTAGGTGTTCTGTCCTTTGTCCTGTTTGCCCTCGGTATCGGTACAATTATCGTGGCAGGCTTTTCACAGGCAATCCCTGCGTTTATTGCAGGCTATCTCATCAGTCCGTGGGGCTTGCCCATGATAGGGGTATGGGTGATAGCAAGAGTGGAATATTTTAATGACTGGCTGAAAGGTATTTAGCCTTAGAAATGGTTAGGGGGCGGTAGCATTTGTGTGCTATCGCCCCTTAATTGCCGCATAGTAGGAGTGCCACCGTAAAGCAAGGGCGGCGAAGCCGTTTATCTCGACCCTTGCTTTATGGTGGCACTTCTGCTTTTTAGTTTAAGACGAATTGACAAACGCAAAATACGCATTATTTGGGTGTTGAATTTTGATTTTTAGATGAAAAACAATGATATTTCCATTTTATAGCGAAACACCTTTCCGTTTACAACCCAAAAACTTCGTATTATAATGGTCTTAAAGATTAAGGAGGTGTCTGTAATGATAAAAGAAAATGAAAAAAACATAATCTACAAATATGTTGATGAGAAGTATTTTGACCAAGAAAAAATAATCAAATATCTTTCCATTCACGATGTAGTTGGAAATGAGGTTTTTGACTACTGTTTGAAGAATACTGAAGGTGATAGTCATAAAAGACGAGTATCTACTTGGTTAGATGATGAATACGGGTATAAACCCCTACCCATAAATCTTTTCTTGAAACGAGTTCCATTTTATTTTTTTGTTGCTGATTATGAACAACAAAAAGTTGGTGACTTACACTGCATTTTATCGGGTGTTCATAGAAATGACAAAAATGATTTTGATATAGAACAAGTATATGATATTTTAGAGTATATGTTCTACATCAAGAAAATTCCATTGGAAGTAATTTTCCAGTACATTGTTGACCAAACTCATTATGTTTCACAACACGATATGTTTCTTCATTGGTATCACTATCTTCAACTATGTGAAAAAGTTGGAGTCAGTGATTTAACCCCAAGCATATTTATTTCAAGCTATAATCAGCTTTTGGAACAGTGTTTGTTGACCCCTGTTATATATGAAATTAGCGATATAGGTGTAGGGGAAATCTTTTGGAGGAATGGCTCTTATATAGAGTTTGAAGGGACTTTTCCATGTGACGAAAACGGAAATCCTATTATGAAATGGATTGGATTGCGTGTAAAAAATGCTGCTGAAATCACTTGTACTTGTAAGTGTTCAGAGCGAGGAAGGCTCCTTGTAAAACTTGCTCCAAACACAATGATTTACGCTTTGAACATATATAATAGTCATGATGAACTTGAAGATAATTGGTATCAAATTTATGCCGGACCTCAAAATATGCAATTTGATTATACCGCAATTCGCAATGCAAGAGAACGCATGAAATACACACAGAAAGAGGTTGCTGATGCTATCGGTGCATCTGTACGCACTTATCAGAAATGGGAAAGCGGAGAAACTACACCTGATGGACATTATCTTCTTCGTATACTAAATTGGCTTGATTTACCTGATGTACAATATGTGACACGATATACTGAATAGCATTGTGGAAAAGAGTTGCCATTGGCGGCTCTTTTTTCTTACCCCAAAGGAGGTGTTATTATCGCTACCACAAGGCTAATCGCCATGCACCAAAACAAAGGGAAATCCATAGCAGATTGCCTTGCTGACCGCACCGATTATGCTAAAAACCCCGATAAAACAAACGAGGGCGAATTGTTATCCTCTTACGAATGTGACCCCAAAACGGTGCAGGGTGAGTTTATGTTATCCAAGCGGCAATATGATGATATAACAGGCAGACAACAGGCAAGCAATGTTATCGCCTATCAGATAAGGCAGTCCTTTAAGCCCGGGGAAATTACACCCGAGCTTGCAAACAAAATCGGTTATGAATTGGGCATGAGCTTCACCAAAGGCAAACACGCATTTATCGTTGCTACTCACATAGATAAATCCCATATTCATAATCACATTATCTTTAATTCCACCTCTCTTGACTGCACCAAAAAGTTTCGGGATTTTAAGAGAAGCGGCAAGGCTCTTGCCCAAATTTCCGACCGCCTTTGTCTTGAAAATGGGCTTTCCATTATCGAAAATCCGAAACGCTCCAAAGGTCATTATGGTAAGTGGCTTGGTGATAAAAAGCCCCCATCGCACTCTGAAATATTAAGGCAGACCATAGATGAGGTGCTTACTCAAAAACCTAAAACCTTTGATAAGTTTTTACAGCTCATGCAGGGTGCAGGCTATGAAATTAAAAGCGGTAAGCACTACTCTTTTAAGGATGTAGACCAAAAGAAATTTATCCGGCTGCGTTCTCTTGGTGAGGGATATTCCGAAGATGAAATCAAAGCAATCATTGAGGGTAAAGCACCGCAAAGAGAGGTCAAAAAGTCCTCTGCCAAACAACCGAAAACACAAGATAAATCGGTCAATCTTCTTGTGGATATACAGGCAAAATTACAGCAAGGCAAGGGTAAAGGATATGAGCAGTGGGCAAAGATTTTCAATCTAAAGCAGATGGCACAGACCGTTAATTTTCTACAAGAACACAAGCTCCTTGCCTATACCGATTTAGAGGAAAAAGCGAAGAAATGCACCGCTACTTTCGATGAGCTGAACACACAAATCAAGACCGCTGAAAAGCGGATTGCTGAAATACAGGCTCTTAAAAAGCACATCTTTAACTATGCCAAAACCCGAGATATTTACACCGACTACCGCAAGGCAGGCTACTCTAAAAAGTTTTATGAGGAACACCGTGCCGAGCTTACTTTGCACAAGGCGGCAAAGGCGGCTTTTGAGGAACTTGGGGCGAAAAAACTCCCCACAATTAAAGCACTGCAAGCTGAATGTGATGAGCTGTTTTCTGTAAAGAACAAGGCTTACAGCAAGTACCATACTGCAAGAAAAGAAATGCAAGATATTCTGACTGCAAAGGCAAATATCGACCGCCTTTTAGGACTGGAACAGGAACAAAAGGCAAAAGAGAAATCACAGGAACAGCGGTAAGCTGTACTGTGATTTCATCAGCTCCCAAAGGGAGCGTAGCACGATGATTTATCATCGTTTTAGTGGGGATTGGGGGTACTTCCCCAACAAGCAAAAGCATACGGTGGTCACCCGTATGCCCTGCTTGCCACTTTACTTCAACATTGACACCTACAACTATAAAAGCACACTTATTCTATTAAAATTTAAAAAGAAAAACGCTGCAAAACCGCATTGGCTGCAACGTTTCTCATTTCATATTTAGTTGTATTTTGGACATTCATTTGTCCTTTGTTTCGACTTCCTTTATCTCTCTTGCGGTGGCGGTGACGATTTGCAATCCCTTGTCGCTTATATTATCGAGCAGACTATCAAGCTGTCTGCGCTGCGTGGATTTATATGCTTCTTTATTTTGAAAAAAGAATTGGTCTACCGATACATCTAGAAGAGTAACAAGTTCATAAAAGATTTGAAGGCTTGGGTGCTGTCCGCTGTTTTCAATGGACGCAATATATCGAGGTGCAATGTTCATTTGGTCTGCTAACTCATTTCTTGATAATCCCTTTACCTTTCGAGCTTCTTTTATGGCTTGACCGAAAGCCTTAAAATCATATTTGATTTTTTCCTGCTTCATATTATTTCACCCTATTACATTTTACTGTTCATCTTTTCGCTTAGATATGATTACACATATCATGGTGTTAACATAAATAATTCAATTTATTGTGTTTTATTTATTGACTACTAAGCAAAAATAAATTATAATATTAGCTAACTGTATGGAGTTGATTTGTATATTGCTCATTAATATACAATCTCAATGACCATGAATGAAAGGAGCATCGTTATGTCAGGAATTATTATTAATTATTTTACTATCTCAAATAAACAGAATATATTTAATTAAAAACACATAGACACAACTATTTTATATATAGATATAAAGCGACAGTTGCGTTTTAGCGTGTCGCTTTTTTTGTTGTCCTTGTGTTAAAAGATGAAAGGATACTATATATGAAAATAAATAAAACCTGGAAATTTTCTGCTTTATTATTTTTAATAAGTCAAAATATCTCTCTTTTTGGTTCATCAATTGTTGGATATGCTGTAATTTGGCACATAACCCTTGAAACATCATCAGGTTTCTGGATGATGATGGCAACTATATTTAGCAATCTGCCCCAAATAATAATCTCCTTGTGGGGTGGTGCCTTAGCTGACAGGTTTAACCGTAAATATATGATTATGATGGCAGATGGTTTTATAGCATTAGCCACATTGGGTTTAGCAATATCGTATTGGACTGGTTTTCAAGATAAAATCTTGTTGTTGATTGTTTTGGCAATCCGTTCAGCTGGGGCAGGTATTCAATCTCCAGCTGTTAATGCTATTTACCCACAAATAGTACCAAAGGAAAACTTAACCAAAATTCAGGGTATTAATCAAACGATAAATGCAGTTTGTTTATTGCTTGCTCCTGCCATTGGTGGTGTTTTGCTTGGGTCTATCGGTCTTGTTTGGGCTTTTATGGTTGATGTTGTTACAGCAGTTATTGCAATTACCATAATGAGCATAATTAAGGTTGAAAGACAGAATGTGACAGTAAATACAAACTCGATGATTTCAGATATTCGTGCAGGAATAGTATATGTATTAGAACATTCTGAATTAAAGAAATTAATTGTTTTTTATGCCGTTGCTTTTATTTTATTAACACCTGCAATGGTATTATCGCCGTTAATGGTTGAACGTACATTTGGAAATGAAGTGTGGCGATTAACTGCAAATGAAATTATTTGGACTATCGGTTCTCTTGTTGGAGGTGTCTTTATTGCATTTAGAAAGCAAATTAAAAATAAAGTATTTGCCATTGCAGTTTGTTTTGTTGCCTTTGGAGTAACATTTGGGTTTATGAGTATTGCAACAAATTTTGTAACATATCTCATACTTATTTTAATCTCAGGGTTTTTTATGCCTATACTTACTACTGCACAAACCGTATATGTACAGGAAATTACAGAGCCAAATGTATTAGGACGAGTTTTTTCAATTATCCAAATAGCATCTACAAGTGCTTTGCCAATTGCCATTCTATTTTTAGGACCATTGGCGGATATTATTAGTGTGCAATCCATGTTGTTTGTATCGGGCATTTTATTTGTTATCTGTGGAGCGTTGTATGGCAGGCTACGCTAATAAAATAAATTGATACACAAAATTACAGGAAAGGAGGGTAGATTTATGATGGGAGTAATTATTTCTGTGCAATAGCAGGGGCTATTGCACGCTAAAAGTGAGCAACTGAAAAATAGCCTTTGCTAATCCTAAATAACCATAGAGTGATTAGGAGATGCAAAATGAGCTATATTAATATATATGACGTTTTGCCAAAAGAAATTGTCGAGCAAATCCAAGAATATGTTGACGGTGTTAAGGTCTATATTCCCAAAAAAGCGGATAACCATAAATCATGGGGAAGCAATACGGACACTAAGCAATTGGTGTCATCTCGTAACCACCAAATAAGGCTTGAACATCAAAATGGATTAACCGTGTCCGAATTAGCTCAAAAGTACTTTTTGGCAGAAAAAACTATACAGAAAATTGTATATTCACGACAATCGACTGAATAACACTAAAGCGCCTAAGCTGTTGATAGCTTATGGCGCTTCTTCTTTTGCCAAACAAGAAGGAGGAATCAATATCCAGCCCTGAATGGTATGCTAAAGATATATTAAATTATATTGTGCAATTTTAGATATTCTTTCAGAGTGGAGGTGTTGTTTTGGTTGGAAAAAATAGAGAGATTAATCATTCATTACCCATCCATTTTTCTCAAAATTACTTGTTTAATGCAATGCTCATAAATAGATTACTTCAACAGTCAAACATTAATTCAAATGATGAGGTGCTTGATATTGGAGCAGGAAAAGGAATTATAACAAAAGCATTACTTGACCGTGGTTGCAGAGTTACTGCTGTTGAGCTGGATGAAAAAAACATATTGTATCTTAAAAAACAGTTCAGCAATGAAAAACGCTTTGCTTTGCTTTGTGGTGACTTTATGGAATTACCTTTACCGGAAAGGAGCTATAAGATTTTTTCTAATATACCTTTTTTTATTACATCAGATATTCTTAATAAGATTACACAAGCAAAAAATCCGCCCCTTGATACTTATTTAGTATTACAAAAACAGGCAGCTATAAAATATTGTGGGGCAATGGAAACTACATTAAAATCTCTTTTGCTTAAACCCAAATTCAATATGATGATTGTGCACCGATTTTCTCGCAATGATTTTTCCCCAAAATCAAATGTGGATATTGTTTTGTTACACATTCAAAAGCGCAAACTTGACGAATTTACCATGAGAGAATTTGAGCTATATCGTGATTTTATTTGCTATTGTTATAAAAATAATAGAACCTTTTCCAAAAGGATTTTTTCGTACAGGCAATTAAAAGAACTGAGAATAAGACATGGAATATCAAATTATCAGACCTCTGCAATAGCATATGAGGAATGGATAATATTATTTAAGTGCTTTTTACAGTATGTCAGTGACGAAAAAAAAAAGCAAGTGATAGGTTCATACAGGCAGTATTTAATACAAGAGTCACTTCTAAAAAAGCAATTTAGAGGAAGAAAATAGACTCGTAACATGAAACTCGCATTTAACGCAAGACCGCCGTTTTCCTTTTGAAAAATTGGACAAGCGGAGGGTGTATTAAAGTTGCCCTTTATTGAGGACACGGCGGTATCAAAGGAGATATTGCCGTGTTTATTTTTAACTCTCATGATCCACCTAATTTCTATTCATCAAAAAAAGCCTACACCCACCAGCGGGAAATTACGGTTTTCAATATGAACACACACATCATCAAGTAAATGTTAATATCTCCACTTATGCCCGACTGTATTTTCAGTCGGGCATTTTTGCGTTTATAGAGTCTCACTGTCGCTCTCCACCGCTGTCCTTTCGATTTCAGTAAACAAAAAAACGAAAGGATGGTTAAACCATGAAAATAATTAATCTGAAATATTATTACCCTTACTACACACAAGACACCTTTGTAGAAGTGCCTGATGAGCTATTAGCTGTCTTTGAGGAATCTGCAAGAGCTGAAGCAACATATGAGAGAAGGAAATACCGCTACAAAGCTCACTACTCTCTTGACCGTGGCGATGGAATTGAGCACAACATCTTATTTGTTTCTCTCTCGCTCGATGAGATTTACGAACGTAAGCTTACAAGCCAGCAACTTCACGCTGCCATTGCTTCTCTGCCGGACAAGCAGGCAAAGCGAATCTATGCTCATTATTTTATGGGCATGAGTAAGACAGCCATTGCCAAAGCAGAAGGTGTAAGTGAAAAAGCTGTCCGCATTGGTATCGAAAGAGGCTTACATACCATAGAAAAGTATTTGAAAAGTTTTTTCTAAATCACGTTCCGTTTCCTAGGGAAAAAAGTCAGGGTATATAGAGGGAGGTAAAATCCTTCCCTATGTTCCTTGACAACTGAATATACGGTATTTTGAGTACGAAACTTATGTGGCTGAAAAGCAAAGCGACATAATGGGCATCGCCATGATGACTGCTGTAACACACTTGCCAAAATAGGAAACCAAATAATTGATGAGCATGGGTATTACCGCAGTCGGAGCGATAAATGCAGCCATTAGACCGAACGGTGGCACGTTCGCCGCAATGACCCACATAAGGGATAATGATACTTCGATACGTTTAGCCCTCACTACGATTAAAACGGAGGGAGTTCCTGCGGTATGCGTTGCTTTTGAAAGGACAAGCTACGGTACTGTGGGACTATGATAGCTGTGCCAACAGCAACTCAAAATATCCCCTTGCAGGGGTGCGTGGCAAATACGGCAAATAGATAAAACTAACCGCACCGCATTTTTGTTTTATACAAAATTTGCGGTGTGCTTGGTTTTACTATAATTGATGCAGTGACAAACTTTTCATAAATGATATATATGCTTATACTTTATGTAAGCAATACACTTGGAGGTGATTGCGAATGGAAAATATCAAAAATGCACCTAATCCTACTGATACTGTTGTTACACCACCTAAATCTTATGAGAAAACCAAAGCATATCAGGATTTTATCAATGTACTTTCGCAAATTATAGAAAAACATGGTGCAGAGGTTTTAGATGAAATCAATCGTGTTGTCTAAAAGAGCAGTTTTTATGGATTGATGTTTTCCAATCATTGATTGGAGGTCAACTACTATGAATAGAAGTGGAAAAAAATGTGTACTTTACCCTCGTGTAAGTACCGAAATGCAGGTTGACGGCTTCAGCTTGGACGGACAGAAAAATAGCTTAAAGCGATTTGCAGATAGAGAAGAAATGGAAATCGTAAATATTTATGAAGATGCCGGAAAGTCCGGCAAATCAATAGATGGTCGTCCTGCCTTTAAGCAGATGCTCAGTGATATTGAAAATGGCTTAGGCATTGATTACGTTTTAGTTTACAAGCTCTCTCGCTTTGGACGAAATGCCGCTGACATTCTTAATTCATTGGAGCATATTCAATCCTTTGGTGTGAATTTGATTTGCATTGAGGAGGGAATTGACTCGTCACAGACAAGCGGAAAGCTTTTAATCTCTGTGCTGTCTGCTGTTGCTGAAATAGAGCGTGAAAACATCATTGAGCAGACTATGAACGGACGAAAGGAAAAAGCTCGTCAAGGCGGTTGGAATGGTGGCTTTGCTCCCTATGGCTACTTTCTCAAGGATAAGCAGCTTTTTATCCAAGAAGATGAAGCTGAAGCGGTACGCATTATCTTTGATAAATATGTGAATGGGAATATGGGTTTTTATAAAATTGCCAACTACCTTAACTTGCAGGGTATTCAAAAGGTTAAACGGGATAACGGTACACTAACCCAATGGAGTACCCATTTTGTCAGAATGATTATCGACAATCCAGTGTACTATGGAAAAATTGCTTTCGGCAGACGCACAAGAGAAAAGGTCAAAGGCACTAAGAATGAATACCGCCAAGTACACCAAGATGACTATATCCTTGCAGACGGTCAGCACGATGCCATTATCTGCGAGGAGCTGTGGACACAGGCTCATGAAAAAAGAGAAATAACAGGTGTGAAATCTCCCTCTAAAATTGGTCGTGATAGAGCACATTTGTTAAGCGGTATTTTAAAATGCCCTAAATGTGGCGGACCGATGTACACCAACAAACACGCTTGGACAAACAAGGATGGTACATATAAAGAGATTTACTATTATGTGTGCAGCAAGGCTCGGACAGCAAGAGGAAAAAGTTGTGACTACAAAGCAATGCTCAAAAAAACCGACATTGAGCCACTTGTCATTGAAGCAATTAGAGAGCTGATTAAGAATAAAGATTTTGCAACTGAAATAAAATCAAAAATAGGAAAACAGATTGACACCTCTACTCTTGATAGAGAGCTGAAAAATTATGAAGGTAAACTTAGAGAAGTAGATTTGAATAAAACTCGCCTTGAAAATGAAATTGATAGCCTGCCGGAAGATGCCCGTTTCAGAGAACGCAAGCTCCACGATATGACACTCCGGCTTGACAGCCTATACGACATCATTGTAGAGCTTGAAGAAAAAATTGAGGACGTAAAGCTACGTCGCAAGGCTGTGGAACAGGATGCCATTACCTTGGAGAATATCTACACCCTGTTGGCAAACTTTGATAAGGTATACGATAAAATCAGCGATGAAGAGAAAAAATCTCTAATTTCTTCGCTAATCAAAGAAATAGAGATTTTCCCATGCGATGAATCAGAGCTACCTCTGAAATCAATTTTATTCAATTTTCCTGTGTATAAGGACGGTGGAGATGTTTACGAATTTTTGTGGGACAAAAGTACGCACGTCTCGACATGCCCACTCATAGGAAACATATCCACACAACTTACTCTCTCCACCCAATACCCTCTCTCCTCCAAATACTTCACATCCCGGGCCAGCGTAGCCGAATCGCAGCTCACATAAACCACTTTCTTCGGCCCCATCATTACAATCGTATCCAGGCAGACCGGGTCGCACCCTTTCCTGGGCGGATCCACGACAATCACATCGGCATAAACCTTATCCTTTTCATACTGTTTGGGCAGCACTTCCTCGGCCTTCCCCACAAAAAACTCTACATTTTCTATACCATTGAGCCGCGCATTTTCCCTGGCGTCTTCAATCGCCTGAGGCACAATCTCAACGCCATAGACCTTTTTCGCTTTCTGTGACAAAAACAGCGAAATTGTGCCAATCCCGCAATACAAATCCCACACCGTCTCTTCCCCAGTCAATCCGGCATACTCAAGAGCAGTACCATAGAGCCTCTCCGTCTGCACCGGATTCACCTGATAAAACGACAACGGAGAAATTCTGTACTTCACATTCCCAATATAATCCGTAATATAACCCGGCCCGTACAGATTCACCACTTCACGTCCCAAAATCACATTCGTCTTCTCCATATTCACATTATAAGAAATACTGGTCATCCCTGGGATTTCCAGCAGTCTTTCCACAAAGCCTTCGGAATACGGTAATTTTCTTCCATTCACAACAAAGCATACCATCAGTTCCCCGGTCCTAAATCCTTTGCGGATTAAAACATGGCGAATCAGCCCGGTATGACTCTCTTCCTGATACGGCTTAATTCCATATTGGGTCATAATCTGCTTAACAGCCGCCAGAATCTCCCGGTTCTCCTGAATGCCAAGCAGGCAGTCGTCATTCTCAATAATGCAATGGGTTCTTCCGGCATAAAAACCGGCGATTACCTCGTTCTCCTTATTCATCCCAAAAGGAAACTGCGCCTTATTCCGGTAACGCCACGGATCCTCCATCCCGATTATCGGCTCCATGATGACAGGCTTTCTTCCGCTCTCTCCTCCCGCTCTATCTCCTTCTCCATCCCCAACATTTTCTCCTGCCCCAGGTCCCTCCCCCGGCAGATACAGGTTATCAAGCCCGCCAATCCGCTTCAGATTATTATAAACCTTTCTCTGTTTAAACTTCAGCTGCTCCTCATAACTCATCATCTGGAGCTGGCAGCCGCCGCACTGACGCGCCACCGCACAGCGCTCCTTCACTCGAGCAGGGGAAGGCTTAAGTACCTTCATCAGTCTGGCAAAACCGTAATTCTTCTTCATTTTCATTGCCTTTGCTTCAATCAGGTCTCCGATTACGGCATCTTTAATAAACCAGATATAACCATCCAGTTTTCCTACGCCTTCACCACTCTCGCTCATATCCTCTATTATCACTTCAAAGACATCATTCTTCTTGATATTCATGTCTATTCTCTCCATTCTCCCCCAAACCGTCACACCATCATGCCATGCAGCAATCCTGACGGCATGAACAGTTACATACTATCTTACATACCATCACAAATACTTCGCCCGCTCACCGCCGATATACTTCAGTCTGGTCCTGGCACACACCACGTGAGCACCGCCAATCTCCTTCACGGAAATCCTTACCGGTACCGCCACAGTCCTCAGATGCATGCCAATTAATGTATCACCGATATCAATTCCCGCGTGCGCCTGAATCCGTTCCACTGCCACAGGACATCTCATCCCCGCATATGCAGCCGTAGCAAATGACCCTCCGGCTTTCAAAGCAGGCACCACATTCACCATATCATATCCATACCGTTCGGCCGCCTCTTTTTCCAGAATCAGCGCCCGGTTTAAATGTTCGCAGCACTGTGCGGCAAGGTAAATCTCCCTTGGCTCCAGCTCCTTCATCAAAGCTTCATATACCGCCTGTCCGATTTCCCCGCTGGAATATGAGCCGATTCTGTGGGCTGCTATCTCACTGGATGAACATCCGACAACCATAATCTGCCCCCGCTCCATCTGTGCCTCTTCCAGAAGTTCCTTCGCCGCTTTTCTTACTTCCTGCCCGATTGCTTCCAGACGGCCTGCTGTTTCCTTTTCCTCCGACACGCCGGCCGGATGCCGATACATTATATCCACTTTCACTTACTCCTTTCACAACACTACGAAGTGCATAAGAATACTGGTACAGAAATACATAAATTCCTTAGTCACAGCTCCCGCTGTCTACGCCAGGAGCATGTCTGCAAGCTGGCCGCAGGAGCACTGTGCCGCCGCTTCGCAGACGCACGCCTGACGCAGATATCAATCACTATTAACAGCTATCTATACATTGCTGTACTAAAGCGTGTCTAAAAACAAATTTCCGCCCTTCCATATCCCCCTCTCCACGCACTGCGGCATATCAGGCCAAATCCGATTAACACAGCCCATACGCTGCGCTCATTTGGACCAAATTTCCCACAAGGTGAGACGTACATCTGGCAGAAAACTATTTTCAAACACGCTCTCTAACATCCCCTGAATTTCACTTCTTAATATAAAAAAAATCCATACTGTTTACAACTCTGCCAAAAACGCAGTTCTATGGCCAATTCCCATAACAATATCACGCAAAAAGCTGCAGAACACTGCCCATAAACAGTAACAAAAAATCAAACAGCTATTACAGCTCCCATCACACTTCCAGGTAAAATTCCCGCACCCGATCCATCCTGGCCGTCATTCCGGCCAGCATCATATCAGCCACTGTGAATGCCGCCATCATTTCCACAACAACGACCGCCCTCGGAACAATAATCGGATCATGGCGCCCCTTGACGCTGATTTCAATCTCCCCGCCATCCCGGTTCACCGTCTTCTGCGGCGATGCAATCGAAGGAGTCGGTTTAAAAGCAGCCCGAAACACAATCTCTGTTCCGTCGCTGATTCCTCCCAGGATGCCTCCGGCATGGTTTGTCCTCTTGCCGACCCGGCCATCCGGAGAAATACAAAATGCGTCATTATTTAATACCCCGGTCGTCTTGGCAGCTTCAAATCCGTCGCCAATCTCAAACCCCTTCACGGCTCCGATCGAGCAAATCGCTTTGGCGAGATTTGCATCCAGCTTTTCGAATACCGGCTCGCCAATTCCGGCCGGAACCCCCTGTATCACACATTCCACGATCCCGCCGGCCGAATCCATCTGCGCCATCTTCTCTTCCAGGAACATCTGCGCCTCAGCAGCCGCAGACGCATCCGGCATATACAGCATATTCCGGCTGCACTCTTCCATATCAAACCGCTCCGGCTGCACCTGGATATTTCCGATTGCTTTCGTATACGCCGTCACCCTGACTCCAAGGCCCTCCAGAATCTTGGCCGCCACAGCTCCGGCCGCCACTCGGCCGATGGTTTCCCGGCCCGAGGATCTTCCGCCCCCGCGGTAGTCCCGGAAACCATATTTTTTATCAAAGGTATAATCTGCATGGCCCGGTCTGTAATAACCGGCTATCTCACTGTAATCCTTCGAATGCTGATCCTGATTCCGAATCATCATTGCAATCGGTGTTCCGGTTGTCCTTCCCTCAAATACGCCGGACATAATTTCAACCGAATCACTCTCATTTCTTTTCGTTGTATACCGGCTCTGCCCCGGTTTTCTTCTGTCGAGATATTTCTGAATATCCTCCTCAGCCAGCAAAAGTCCTGCCGGACAACCGTCCACAACCACGCCAATCCCTGCGCCATGGGACTCCCCCCAGGTAGTCATTGTTAATATCTTTCCAAATGTAGAACCTGCCATGCTTTCCTGCTCCTTGTCTCTCCATACATATTGCGAACTTTTCACCAACCCGGTGATATACCGTATCGTCTCATACACAATCAGGCATTCCGCTTACAGCTTACTTATTGCTTATTTAACCGCCGGCTCACCGCTTACTTACTGCCCATTCACTTATTTACTACCTGCTTTCCGCCTTCGTCTTCTTACCCCCGGCGGTTCCATTCGGCACCCTCGTGATCACACAGCAGTTCGGTTCATTAATTGTAATACTCCTGCTGCACATTACCAGCAGGCCCTTCTCATAATCCACCTCAAAGAAAGAAATGCTGTTGCTTGCATGATTAATTGATGCCAGATGCTTTTCATCCGGGAAAACAGCGATATCCTTCGGGTAATCGCCGCTGATAGGCAGACAGCTTATCATGGTGAGTACGCCTGTCTCAGGATCTCTTCTATATACGCTGACGGAATTATCCCCTGCATTGCTGCAATACAGGTAATCCTCCTTCGGAGACAGACGGATTGCACAGGCCGCGGTAAGCTGGCTCAGGCGTTCCGGCGCAGTGGAGGTAATGGTCTGAATCTTTTCAAAATGCGGTACTCGGTCGCCCTCTTCATATTCATACGTAAATACGTCAATCACGTTTTTGATCTCATACATCAGATAAATAAACTTCCCGTCTCCGCTGAACAAAAACTGCCTGGGACCTGACTCCAGTTCACAGCGCAGCGCATCCACCTGAGTCAGCAGGCCCTTTTTCTCATCGAACCGGTATACCTTCACCTGATCAATTCCAAGATCGGCGACAAGCACAAAATGACCGTCCGGAGTTCTGGCGCTGCAGCTTACATGTGGACGAAAGGTTCGCTCTGCGACACTGCCAAGTCCTTTATGAAACACACCATCCGTAATCTCACCGACCGAACCGTCTTCATTCAGTCTCAGAACCGTCTCCTTGCCATCATGATATCCGGAAACGAAAATATATTTGTCCTCCGCATCCGTCGTAATATGGCAGCCGCGCATTCCTTTGATATTGGCGCTGTTCAGCCTGGAAAGTGCGCCGTTCTCCATAATACGGAAGGAAACAACACCTTCATCTGCTATTGAATACAGAGTTCTTCCATCATTTGACACGGCAAGATAAGAAGAATTGTCCACTTCCACTTCACACCTGTATTGAAAACAGCCCTTATCCATATCCACGTCATAAACGGTGATTCCCTTCGCCTGCCCGTTATATGAATAAGAACCTACATAAGCCATGTATTTATTCCGCATATCTTTTCCTCCTCATATTCTGTTACTTGTCCCGCAGCTGTTCCGTCTGAATCTGTTCCACAGGTATTATCACATTTTCTCTTTCCTACTATTCTACCAGCCCGGACTCAAATTTGCATCCATTTTAATCAATTCAGTGGTATTTTTTTATGTTTTGGAGATTTAGATAAGCAGGTGAGGACGCGGTCGCAGACCAGCGGACGGTGCTGGATGAGTCTTTCGTCCCGGGGAAAGTGTGTCGTGGGTTGGGCTGCGGGCGAAGATAAAGTCTGCGGAGCACGCTCTCGCTCCCTGAAATGCATCGCGCTGCTAGGCTCGAAAAAACCTCGCCAATCAGCGATGGATTTCAAAGGCATCCGCAGACTTTATCTTCCCCTTCGCCCCAAGGGAAGATTTTCGCCGGGACGAAAGACTCCGCCAAGGGTGTCGCTCCGCCGGCCTGCGGCCGCTGATTGTCTCACGCGTTAAGTGCGGGGGAGAACCTTGTCGTAGCCACTCAGTCCTTCTGCAGTGAGGAGTTATGGCGGCTTATAGTTGGTTATAAATTTGTTTGCAACATCTAATTAAAAAATTACTGGATGCCGGATTTTACATCGGCCTTCCGGAAACACGTAGCGGCCGCGACAAGACCCACTCTGTTTAAGGTTGGAGACAATCAGCGCCCGGAACGGACCATGTCCGGTGCCGCAAAAATCTTCGCCGGATTCCCCCTCCACGACAACCTATCCACGGGGACGGAAAACTCAGCCAGCCTCCTCACCACACCGGACATGGTCCGTTCCGGACGCGTCCTCCAACCTCAGTTAAATCTCCATTTATTCGACACCATTTTTCACCAAACCTATTGACAGCAGACGCAGTTCCTGTATAATGATACTTGCGTCATGTTTATTATTAGTAAACTTTTAAGTTAATTTTACATTCATTTAGTAAATGTAAACTTTTTTCTTATTATATTATCCATTCACAGGCCGCCTTCCCGTCCGGCACGGCAGGCCGCCTCTGTCCCGCGCGAAAGGAGGAGACCGTGAACATCGGAGCCAAATTAAAAGAACTGCGCACGTTAAAGGGCCTGACCCAGGAAGAACTGGCGGACCGTGCAGAGCTTTCCAAGGGATTCATCTCCCAGCTGGAGAGGGATTTAACCTCCCCGTCCATTGCCACCCTGATGGACATTCTGCAATGTCTTGGAACCACCATCGGTGAATTTTTTAATGAAACGCCGGAGGAGCAGATCGTCTTCGGCAAAAACGACTATTTCACCAAGGAAGACACAGAACTGAAAAATGAAATAAAGTGGATTATCCCAAATGCCCAGAAAAATATTATGGAACCGATTCACCTTGTCCTCTCCCCCGGCGGCTCCACGTATCCTGACACTCCGCATGAAGGGGAGGAATTCGGATACGTGTTTCAGGGCAGTATTTCCATTCATCTGGGAAACCGCACTTATAAAGCAAAAAAAGGGGAATCCTTCTATTATACGAGCGATAAGACCCACTACCTGTCAAGCAGGTCAGGAGCATCCATCATTTGGGTCAGCTCGCCGCCAAGCTTCTAATTATAATACACACGGAGGAAAAGTATGAGCCAGCCATTAATTGATTTAGTTAACATTACCAAGAGCTATGACAGCAATGTTGTCCTTGACGATCTCTGTCTATCTGTCCGGGAGAATTCCTTCGTCACTCTTCTCGGTCCAAGCGGCTGCGGCAAGACGACGACGCTGCGCATCATCGGCGGTTTTGAATCCCCTGATAAAGGAGGCGTGATTTTCGGAGGAAAAGATATCACCAAACTCCCGCCCAATAAACGGCAATTAAACACCGTATTCCAAAAATATGCGCTGTTTCCCCATATGAGTATTGCCGATAATATTGCCTTCGGCCTGAAAATCAAGAATAAACCCAAGAATTACATTGAAGACAAAATTAAATATGCATTAAAGCTGGTAAACCTGGATGGTTTTGAAAACCGCTCCGTAGATTCCCTGAGCGGCGGGCAGCAGCAGCGTATCGCCATAGCCCGCGCCATCGTCAACGAACCGAAGGTCCTGCTTCTGGACGAGCCGCTGGGAGCCCTGGATCTCAAGCTGCGCCAGGACATGCAGTACGAACTGATCCGGCTGAAAAATGAGCTGGGAATCACATTTATTTATGTCACCCATGATCAGGAAGAGGCCCTCACCATGTCCGATACGATTGTCGTAATGAACCAGGGCTACATCCAGCAGATGGGCTCTCCGGAGCAGATATACAACGAGCCGGAAAATGCCTTCGTAGCCGATTTTATCGGCGAGAGCAACATTGTAGACGGCCTGATGCTCCATGATGAACTGGTAGAGATCTTCGGCGCAAAATTTGCCTGTGTGGACCGTGGTTTCGGCGTAAACCAGCCGGTAGACGTGGTTATCCGTCCGGAAGACATCGATCTGGTAAAGCCGGAACAGGGAACCCTTGAAGGCATTGTCACCCACCTGATTTTTAAAGGCGTTCACTATGAGATGGAGGTTACGACCCCCGACGGTTTTGAATGGCTGGTTCACAGTACGGATATGTGCCCGGTAGGCGAGAAGGTCGGCATCCATGTTGATCCTTTTGATATCCAGATCATGAACAAACCAGCCTCTGAAGACGAGGAGGCGGTAAGTATCGATGAATAAATCTGTAAAACGGCTTCTGGCCGGACCTTATATTGTCTGGATGATCGGTTTTACCATCATCCCGCTCCTGCTGATCGTCTTCTACGGACTGACCGACAAAGGCGGAGCGTTTACACTGGCAAATGTGTTGTCCATCGGCACGCCGGAGCATGCCAAGGCTCTGTTTTTATCCCTGGGCCTCTCTCTGCTCAGCACCCTGATCTGCCTTGTCCTGGCTTACCCGCTGGCCATGGTTCTTCGCAGGAAGAATATCGGCCAGGGAAGCTTTATGGTATTCATTTTCATTCTTCCGATGTGGATGAATTTCCTGCTGCGCACACTGGCATGGCAGACGCTGCTGGAGAAAAACGGAGTTATCAACGGCATTTTGAACTTTCTGCACCTGCCGAATATTGCCATCATCAACACTCCATGGGCGATCATACTGGGTATGGTTTATAACTTCCTGCCCTTCATGATTCTCCCGATTTACAACGTACTTGCCAAAATCGACGACAACACGATCAATGCGGCTAAAGACCTGGGCGCCAATGAATTTCAGACTCTGACCCATATCTGGATTCCGCTCAGCCTGCCCGGAATCATCAGCGGAATCACGATGGTTTTCGTCCCTGCCCTGACCACTTTCGTTATCTCGAACCTTCTGGGCGGCAGCAAAATCCTGCTGATTGGCAATGTCATCGAGCAGGAATTTACAAAGGGCAGCAATTGGAACCTGGGTTCCGGTCTTTCCCTTGTGCTGATGATATTCATTTTACTGAGCATGGCCCTCATTGCAAAATACGATAAAGAAGGGGAGGGCACGGCATTCTGATGAGAAAATATACATTAAAACAATTTTTCCAGGACTTTTACCTGGTGCTGATCCTGATATTTTTATATGCCCCCATCGTTACAATGATGGTTCTGTCCTTCAATAATACAAAGTCCAGAACACTCTGGGGCGGTTTTACGACCAAATGGTACACGCAGATGTTTGAGAACCAGGCGATTATGAATGCCCTTTACAACACCCTGCTTATCGCTTCCCTGTCGGCGCTCATTGCGACAATTATCGGCACCGTGGCCGCTATCGGCATTAACAGCATGAAAAAAGTCCCTCGCACCATTGTCATGGGCGTGAACAACATTCCGATGTTAAACTCCGAGATTGTAACCGGTATCTCCCTGATGCTGGCATTCATTGCCTTCGGCATCTCCCTGGGATTCAAAACCGTTTTAATCGCCCACATTACATTTAACATCCCATATGTGATTTTGAGCGTTATGCCGAAATTAAAGCAGACAAATAAATCCACTTACGAAGCGGCGATGGATCTGGGTGCAGGCCCGGTTCAGGCATTCTTTAAAGTAGTATTTCCCGACATTATGCCGGGTGTCCTGTCCGGCTTCCTGATGGCCTTTACGATGTCGCTGGATGACTTTATCATCACCCACTTCACAAGAGGCGCAGGAATCGATACGCTTTCCACGCTGATTTACAGTGAAGTGCGCCGCGGTATCAAACCTTCCATGTATGCGCTTTCCACGCTGATTTTCGTGACAGTCCTGGTGCTGCTGATCATTACCAATTTTTCACCGGAGGAAACGAAAAAAACAGCTGTTCCATTGTCGCCGGAAGAAAATGCCAGACGGTTAAACCGCAGAAAGAGAAACAGCAATATCAAACGCGCTGTTCTCGCCGCGGCAACCGTGGTAATTATCTGCGTGGTCGGTTTCACCACCTATGGCCGCTATTCCACCAAGCACTCCAACGAGCTGTATGTCTACAACTGGGGGGAATATATCGACGATTCCGTAATTGAACAATTCCGGGAAGAGACAGGTATCGAAGTGACCTATGACCTTTTCGAAACCAATGAGGAGATGTATCCCGTCATTGAAGCCGGCGCGGTCAACTATGATGTCGTCTGTCCGTCCGACTATATGATACAGAAAATGGCTGAAAACGGCCTTTTGGCTGAAATCAACTTTGACAACATTCCGAACCTTGCTAATATTGATCCGAAGTTCCTGGAAATGTCAAGGGAGTTTGATCCGGAGAATCTTTACTCCGTACCGTATACCTGGGGAACCGTCGGTATTCTCTATAACACAAAAACAATAGAGGAACGGGGTCTTCCCGTACCGAAGAAATGGTCGGATCTCTGGAATCCGGCATACAAAGGGGAAATCCTGATGCAGGACAGTGTCCGGGATGCCTTTATGGTAGCCCTGAAAGCACGCGGTTACTCGATGAACACAGAGAATATCAACGAGCTTCAGGAGGCAAAAGCCGATTTGATTGCACAAAAGCCCCTTGTTCAGGCCTATGTCATTGATCAGGTTCGTGATAAGATGATAGGCGGTGAAGCCGCGCTCGGCGTTATTTTCTCCGGAGAGATGCTCTATATCCAGGAGGAAGTGGAAAATCAGAATCTCGACTATTCGCTGGAATACGTCATTCCCGAGGAGGGAACCAACCTCTGGATTGATTCCTGGGTGATCCCGGCCGATGCAAAGAATAAAGAAAATGCGGAAAAATGGATTAATTTCCTCTGCCGCCCCGACATCGCCCTGAAGAACTTTGAGTACATCACCTACGCGACGCCGAATAAAGCGGCAAAAGAGCTTCTGGATGAAGACATGCAGAACAACAAGGCTGTCTTCCCCGACATGGACCAGCTTGAAAACTGTGAAGTCTACCGTTATCTCGGGGATGAAACTGACGCAGTTTACAACAATCTGTGGAAAGAAGTCAAATCAAACTGATGAAAACACGCTCTAAGGAGCAGACACCCTGACTGCACCGCTGAATCATCTCATTATCCCGGAAAATATGGCTGCCGAAAAGGCGGTCCTGCTTTCCGGGATATTTTTCTCTGCGCTTACTGCCTCCCGCCCCCGGCCTTCCCGCTTTTACTCCCTGCGTTCATTCTGACCGCAGTTAGCCAGATTTCTCAGATGCAGATATACCGTATTCTTTGAGATATCAAGGGCATGGGCCACCTGTACCACCGCTTCCTTCACCTGGAAAATCCCTTTGTCGTGGAGAATGCGCACAATTTCCTTATTTTTATTGGAGCTGCTTACAGACGCATCAGCCATTACTTTGGTTTTAGCTTCTCTGACAGAGGAGGCAATCAATCCCTCCATGTCCTCATTAAAGCTTTCCGTAATTGCAGGCGTCGCCGGAGGTTCATTAAAGAATGAGGACAACATGGTTGAAAACGGAATGTCCAAATGCAGATTAATGCATAAAAGGCCGATAATTCTCCCTCCCTCGCCGATAATTGGTATTGTAGCTGATTTAAGAGTGCTGCCATTCTTTCTGTTGAAATAGACAAGGGAGTGGGGGGAACTCTGTTTTCTAATCCGCTCCAGCATCGTAAGCGCCAGATCGGTGATTGGCGCCCCCTCCTCCCGGTTTGTATAATGGCCGTTAATAATCTTGATAACCGAATGTTCCAAGTCCTCCAGACTGTGGAGAACCAGTTCATAACCTTCCCCAAAATATTCGCTGAAACCGTCTAACGCCGTTTTATATGAATCCAGAATCAGCCTGTCCGCCTTTGTCAATATTAAATATACCGCCATCTGCTAATCTCCTTCCCTCCCTGAATCATGGTTAAATTATACCATCTGCTATCCTGTGAATAAATCAGGAAATATTAAATTACAATGAAATTTATTTTAGTAAAAATCTCCTATTAACCATTATAACTGTAAATCTCTATATATTCTATAGAAATAATCAGTTTTTTAAATTTATATTTAAATAAAATTATAGCTATTGACAAAAAATTAATAGTATGATATCCTCCAATTACGGATAATATACTGATAATTCTTACTGAAAGCAATCAATCGCAAAGTCAAAAACTGCATGTATACATCTTGACACTCCCCCATTAAACTGAATTTTATTTCATTGTACCTATAAAACCAGAACCAATATTTTAATTTAATAAATAAGGGAGGGCACCTATCTATGAAAAAAGAAAGAAAAATCAAAGAACTCACAATCCCCATGGCCTTGTTCGGTTTTTTTGCACCGCTCCTGCTGATCCTGCTTCTTCTCTCGCAAGGGGTGGGAATCATGCTGGCGCTGACGGCAGCCATCTGCGTGGAAAGCATTTTTGGCGTCTATCTGGGATATTCATGGGAAGACATTGAAGAATACGCATTAAAAGGAATTGGGCGTGTAAATCAGACCGTTATCGTAATGATACTGATCGGAATGTTGATCGGTGTCTGGATTTCCGCCGGAAGTGTACAGACCATGCTATATTACGGAATCAATTTAATCCATCCCAAACTGTTTCTTCCCATCGCGTTTATTATCTGTATTATCACCTCCTTAGTGACCGGTACCTCCTGGGGAACGGCCGGGACAATGGGCATCGCCTTGATAGGCATCGCCCAAGGACTGGGTATCCCGGCTCCGATGGCGGCAGGCGCCATCATCTCGGGTGCTCTGGTAGGCGACAAGCTCTCCCCTCTCTCCGACACAACATTGCTGGCAGCCGCCACTTCGAGAGTAAAACTGTTCGACCACATTTTATCGCTTTGTTATGTCACTCTTCCGGTATCTATAATTTCGATAATTGTATACAGTATATTAGGATTTAAATACGGTCACGGGGAAATGAATCTGGCTTCCGTACAGATTCTCTCAGAAAGCCTGAAGTCCTCCTGTAATATCGGTGTCCTGATGCTCGTCCCCCTTTTGTTTGTGTTAATTCTTTCAGCAATGAAAAAACCCACCATTCCCGTTTTTGCAGGCGGTCTTGTCATCGGCTGTATCTGGGCCGTCCTGTTCCAGAACATTCCCCTCACCGATGTCATCGGCTCCGCTGTAGGTGGTTTTAAAAGCGCGACCGGCAATGCCGATATTGATAAACTTCTCTCAAGAGGCGGCGCTCTGAGTATGGCGGAAACAATCTTTCTCTGTATTGGAGCCGGTATGTTCTCAGGCGTGTTTGAACGGACCGGAGTTTTATCCCGTTTAATGGATCAGTTGAGAAAGATAGTAAAATCAGTAGGCGGCCTGGTATTCTCCGTTACCTTAACCGGTATCGCGCTGATGTTCGGCGGCGCCGGACAATCCTGTACACTCAGCCTCCCGGCAATTGCCTTCAGGGATGCATTTGAGGATATGGACGTCCATCCAGGAGTCCTCTCGCGAAGTCTGGAGTGTACCGGCACCGTCCTCGGCTCCATCGTGCCATGGGATGCCTCTGCCATCCTATACAGCGGACTGTTCGGCGTATCGGTGGCCCAATATCTCCCCTTCAACCTGGTGGCCATACTTTCTCCGGTTATTGCAGTCTTAACGGCTTATATTGGATTTGGAGTTCTTAAATATAATGAACAGATGCATTTCACAATGAAATTACGCAAATATAAATAATTGTTGGTTACTACCCTGTTGTTTACAGATAGAAGGAGGCTAATATGACATCAGAAGCAATCACCAGGCTCCTAAACGGACTTCCGCGGCAAATTCTTTTTCTTGGCGTGACTCCTGTGACAAGAATGTATAATCTGGAAAAACTGGCGGGAGCCGGACCGCTTTACATAAAACGCGACGATTTAAATGGAGTCGGCCCCGGGGGGAACAAAGTCCGTCCGTTGGAATACCTGTTAGGTGAAGCTCTGGCCCGTAAAAACGATACCATTATCGCATCCGGACAGGCAAACTCCAATCTCTGTTCGATTGCCGCATCCGCCTGCTGCAAGCTGGGCGTAAAATGTATTCTGGTACATAACAGCAACAGGCCTGAGAAGCCGGCGGGAAATGCCCTGCTTAACTATCTGTCGGGTGTGGAGGAACACTACATCGGAGAGGTATCTGAAAAGCAGCGGGAAATTTATATTTCTGAATTGGCGGATGTATTAACAAAAAACGGTAAAAAGCCATACATAATAGAAAATGGAGCAACCACCATACACGGCAGTGTCGGTTATATTCATCTTCCATTGGAGCTGGCGGCGCTTGGAAGTGAATATTCCATTACGGATTTGTTTGTGCCGGGAGGCAACGGCGGTCTCGCTTCAGGAATTGTACTTGGTACAATGCTTTTAGGGAACCCCTTTCATGTCCATGTCATTACAGTTGAAAATTCGAAGGAAGAGCTTCACCGGATTATAAAAGAGCTTGTTGAAGGCATGAAAGAATACCTTGGAACAGACATCGATTTACCGCTCGACTGCGCTATGACAATACACGAAGATTACCGGGGCGGCGGCTGGGGCATTCCTACGAAAGAAGCCGATGCCATGATTCAGACTGCTGCAAATCAGGAGGGAATTTTCCTCGAGCGAGTTTATACCTCCAAAACTGTCTGGGGCATGTACGATCTTCTGAAAAAGGGAAAAATAAAAACCGGCGGCGCCTGTGTCCTGCACTCCGGCGGCTTTGCCGCCCTGTTTAACCAGTATTGATACTGTGAACCGCAAAATAATAAATTAGGTATGTTTACAGCCCTGCACAGTTTTTGCAGGGCTGGTTTCTGTTCGCAGAGGAGATTTAGTTAAGCAGGTGAGGACGCCGCCGGTACGGCCAGCGGACATGGTCCGTTCCGGACGCGTCCTCCTCACCTCAGCTAGAAAGAGCAAAGAAAAGTCTTGAATTATCATCATAAAAAACGTAAAATCAAAATAGGCCTGTTAACAGGCCGCCGTTTCAGTTCACAGACTCAACACATACAACAGGATAACTGAGCTGACGTAAAAACAAGAAAGCCTGCTAATAAAAAGTCAAGCACTTTTTGAAAATTTTTGTGAAGTGATTTT
>ERZ791934.193-NODE-193-length-84079-cov-3.859731_pt1 | contig 84079 bp, 76 predicted proteins | sample MGYA00510125_ERZ791934 | MGnify/ENA primary metagenome ERZ791934 (study PRJEB30046, sample SAMN00993240) | human gut metagenome | study: EMG produced TPA metagenomics assembly of the A metagenome-wide association study of gut microbiota in type 2... | reverse complement strand
GCAAGATTAATCCGTTGATCGGGTCGGCGGGGGTATCCGCAGTACCGATGGCGGCGAGAGTGTCGCAGAAGGTAGGCGCAGAGGCAGATCCGACTAACTTCCTTTTGATGCATGCCATGGGACCTAATGTGGCCGGCGTCATTGGAACTGCTGTGGCGGCAGGCGTTTTTATGGCAATTTTCGGTGTATGAGAGGAGATTAGACATGAAAAAGATAGAAATTACGGAGACGGTGCTGAGAGACGGGCACCAGTCTTTGGCAGCGACTCGCATGAAGACGGAAGAGATGCTTCCCATACTGGAACAGATGGATCAGGCAGGATACCATTCCATCGAGTGCTGGGGCGGCGCAACTTTTGACGCTTGTCTGCGTTTTCTGGAAGAAGACCCTTGGAACCGTCTGCGCCAATTGCGCAGGCATATAAAAAACACGAAGCTGCAGATGCTGCTTCGCGGACAAAATTTGCTGGGATACAGACATTATGCTGACGACGTAGTGGAATACTTTGTGCAGAAGTCTATTGCCGACGGCATTGATATATTACGCATCTTCGATGCTTTTAATGATTTGCGAAATGTAAAGACCGTTGTCCGCGCTGCCAAGAGAGAAGGCGCGGAGGTGCAATTGGCAATGGCATATACTACTGGCAGCGCCTATACTTTAGACTACTGGAAACAGCTGGCGACAGACATGGAGAACATGGGCGCCGATTCTCTCTGCATCAAAGATATGGCGGGCATTTTGACACCCGATGCTGTTTCAAAGCTGGTCCCCGCACTAAAGGAGGCAGTCAGCCTTCCGATTCAACTACACAGTCACTGTACTAGCGGGATTGCCCCCATTACCTATCTCAGAGGCGTAGAGGCCGGCTGTGACCGCATTGATACGGCAATCTCGCCATTTGCCCTGGGAACCAGCCAGCCGTCAACAGAGGTCATGGCAGAAACCTTGAGGGGGACGCCCTTCGATACGGGACTAAAGCAGAGCACTCTTGCTGAAATTGCCGACCACTTTAGGCCAGTCAGAGATCGGTTCTTTGCTGACGGTACCTTAGACCCAAAGATGCTGAGCGTCGATATGAAGACGCTTTTGTACCAGGTTCCAGGCGGTATGCTCTCCAATCTGGTTTCCCAATTGAAGGAACAAAATGCCATGGACAAATTCTATGAAGTGCTGGAGGAAATCCCTCTTGTGAGAGAGGACCTGGGAGAACCGCCGCTGGTGACGCCTTCCTCGCAGATTGTGGGAACGCAGGCGGTGCTCAACGTTCTGACTGGTGAAAGATATAAGGTGATGTCTCAGGAGACAAAGCGCATTCTGCACGGTGACTACGGCCGTACAGTAAAACCGTTTAACAGGGAAATACAGAAAAAAGCCATTGGCGAGGCGTTGCCGATTACCTGCAGGCCAGCCGACTTGCTTGCGCCAGAGCTTGAAACGCTTGCAAAAGCAGTGGAGGGTTTTAAAGAGCAGGAAGAAGATGTCTTGTCCTATGCCTTGTTCCCTCAGGTAGCTGCTGACTTTTTTAAACGCAGGGCAGCGAGAGTGAACGGTATCAACCCAGATTGCTGTGACTATGAGAACAAAGCCTATCCAGTCTAAAAGGAGAGAATGATGATATTTGCACAACAGAATGAAAGAACCATCGGTGCGCCTGATAAATTATTTGGCGTATCGTCTCTGGCAAAAGAGAGGATTGCACAGATAGGAAAAGAAAATGTAATCAATTCCACCATTGGAGTGCTCTTAGATGAGCAGGGGAAGCTGGTGGTATTAGAATCTGTCATGGAAGCAGTTCGCGGCCTGACGCGGGAGGATTACGCCGCCTATGCACCTATTCTGGGGCTGCCAGAATACTTGGAAGCCGTCAAGACGGCAGTTTTCTTAGAGGAGCCGCCGGAAGGCTGTTACGTAGAAAGCTGTTATACCCCTGGCGGTACAGGCGCTATCCGCAACGCGATTTCCGCATACACAATACCTGGAGACAAAATTTTGACTTCCGACTGGCACTGGAGCCCTTATCGTTTGATTGCCCAGGAGCTTGGCAGAACCGTCTGCTGCTATACATTGTTTGATGAAACCGGTAAGTTTCATGCCGCGTCTTTTGAGGCGGCGCTGTCTGCCATTCTGGCAGTGCAGGAGGAGACTTTAATTATTGTCAACACGCCTGCCCACAATCCCACTGGCTATACGTTTACAGACGAGGATTGGAACGCACTTCTGACGGCAGTACTGAAATATCCAGATAAGAAAATCGCTTTATTAGTGGATATCGCTTATCTGGACTTTGCAGGAGATGGGAAAACGAATCGCGCCTTTCTGAAAAAACTAAACGGGCTGCCAGAGCACATACTCCCTCTGATTGCCTTCAGTGCATCTAAAGGTTACACCATGTACGGCATGCGATGCGGGGCAATTCTCTGTATGACGCCTTCTTCTGCAATTGCAGAGGAGTTTAAAGATGTAATGCGTGTAGAGTCGAGAGCATCCTGGTCCAACGGAAACAGAGCAGCTATGGCAGTCATCGCAAAGATTCTGGCGGATAAGGGACTTCTGGCAAAGGTACAGGCGGAGCGCCAGCATTGGCTGGAGGTGCTTTGCCCACGTGGAGACGCCTTTATGGAGGAGGCCAGGCATGTCGGCCTGAAGACCTGCCCCTATGATGCAGGCTTTTTTATCACCATACCCTGTGACGATCCTGAAGGCGTAGGCAAAAGACTGCAGGATTTCAACATCTTTGCGATTCCTTTGGGGCCTGGCATCCGCATTTCAGTGGCCTCTAATACTGTGGCAGAATGCAGGGTGATGCCGTCAAAGATAAAAACGGCCATCGCACAGTCCCGATAGAGTTATGCTCTAGGTGGCAAATGATTATTGGGGGTTTTGTTTTTCTGCCTCATATGGTATATTTAAGATAATCTTGAAAAAGGCAGGAACACTATGAGAACCTTAGATGAAGTAGATATTAAGATCTTAAATCAACTGAAGAAAAACGCTAGGATGCCGCTAAAGGAACTGTCGGCAGAAGTCTATCTGACCACGCCGGCGGTTTCTGCCAGAATTGAGAAACTGGAGCAGGACGGATTTATCAAAGGATATCATGCAGATTTAGACATGGAAAAACTGGGTTACGGTATCAAAGCCTTTATTATGATTACCGTGGAGCCGGAAGACAGTCAGAAGTTCTACGAATTTATCAGATTGCAGAAATGTGTTTTAGAGTGTAACCATATCACGGGGCCCTACTCTATGATACTTAAGGTGACCTTTTCCACCACGACGCTGCTGGATGAATTTTTAGGCAAACTGCAAGTCTTTGGCAAGACGGAGACGCAGGTGGTGTTTTCTACCGTGCTGGAACGACATTAAAGACTCGACGCTTCTGACTTGTTCAGAGGCGTTTTTTTAATTCATGGGAAATTGCGTTTTTACGATTTCCTATAAATTAAAAAGCGGGTGTGCAGAGGGGAATTCCCTCGCCGTCCTAGCGGAGTAGCGCCAGCCACTTTTTTATGCAGTGGAACGAGATTTATCCTGTTATATCTCATTGTATCCCCATTCTTTGCACAGGATTTCTATGGTGAGAAACCTAAAAACGTTGGTTTTTAGCGTACATTCTGATGGCATAGAAGTTGCTTATTATATTTTATATGTGAAACAGGAGGTGAAGAAATGAAGGTATTTATCAGTGCAGATATTGAAGGTGTGACAGGTGTGACGTCCTGGAGTGAGACGAGATATGGCGGTCAGGGTTATGAAGAGGCTTGCAGACAGATGGGGCTTGAAGTAAAAGCGGCATGCGATGCGGCGATAGAACTGGGTTATGAGGTTGTTGTCAAAGACGGCCATGAGGATGCGCTGAATCTGGACCCATGGCAGCTGCCTAGGGGCGTACAGCTGATTAGGGGTTGGAGGACTTCCCCTGAAGCTATGATGGGCGGTTTGGACGCGACCTTTGACGCCTGTCTGTACCTTGGCTATCACAGTGCAGAAGGCACAAACAGCAGCCCATTGGCTCATACCATTGAACACGAACTGTTTAATTGGATGAAGATTAATGGTAAGCTGGCATCAGAGTTTTCTATGAATGCCCTTTGGGCGGCATACTATGGAGTACCATCGGTTTTTCTCTCTGGAGACGAAGGGATTTGTAGCCATGGCGAAGAGGTCTGTCCGGGACTTGTTACAGTTGCAACCAAGGCATGCACAGGTAATTCCACATGGAACCTTCATCCGCAGGATGCTTTGGAGCAGATTCGGGAAGGGGTCAAAGCGGCGCTGCAGCAAAAGACGGATTTGATTTCGCCAGAAGAAAAGTACAGCCTGCAGATTCACTTTAAAGAACATCAAAATGCGAGAAATGCGTCTTGGTATCCCGGCGCAAAGCTGATTGACAGCAATATCGTGGAGTATACAGCCAAAGATGTCAGAGATCTGATGGTTGGACGTATGTTCATGACCGGAATTTGAAAATTCACACCCGGATTGTGACACGACTTTTACGCCTTACTTATTGCAAAGAAACAACGGTTTTTCAGGAGGTGAAAAAAATGAATGAGAAAAGGACTTCTGTAGAGAGGGTCATGGCGGCCAGCACCGGACTCAAGCGCACGATGAAAACAAAAGCGGCTATTATGGTTGGCGTGGGCAGCACCATTGGCACGGGTTTATTCTTAAGTTCCGGAGATGTTATCTCCAGTGCCGGGCCAGGCGGGGCAATCGTCGCATACCTAATTGGCGGCTTTATCGCATGGCTGATGACATCTTGTCTGGGCGAAATGTCGGCAGCTATGCCTGTTTCAGGAAGCCTGCAGGCATATTCGACAGAATTTATCGGACCGGCCATGGGTTTTACCATCGGATGGGTCAACTGGATTGGAGCGGCGGCTACGATTACTGCGCAGATTGTTGCAGCTGCTATTATTATGCAGGATATCATACCAGGCACGCCGACTTGGTTATGGATTGTCGTATTTTCGTTATTGTTGTTTGGCGTTAATTTCTTCAATGCGAAAGCATTTGGTAATATTTCCTTTTGGGTATCCAGCTTAAAGATGATTCTGGTGGTCGTATTTATCATTATCGGCATTGCAATGATGCTGGGAGTTACTGGAGGAGGAGCCGTAGGGCTGAGCAATTACACAAGAAACGGCGGACTCTTTCCCATGGGAATTGCGGGAATCGGCGCAGTCATTTTGACATCTTTTTACGCATACGCAGGTACAGAAATGGTAGCGTCTACTGCTGGAGAGATTGAAAACGAAAAAGATATGCCGAAAGCAATCAATTTGACGATCATAATTTTAATTGCAGCGACGGTATTGAGTATTGCCATTGTTGCGGCCCTTCTTCCTTGGAACCAGGCATCAGTGCTAGGCAGTCCTTTCGTTTACGTCTTCAGGAATGCAGGACTAAAAAGCGCTGCTCTTGTAGTAAACGTCATCGTATTGACTTCCGCATTGACGTCTGGAAACTACTTCGTTTATGCCTGCAGCAGATATCTGTGGTCCATGGCAAAGTTCCATCAAGCGCCAAAGATTTGTGCAAAGACCAGTAAAAGCGGCGTTCCTGTGGTTGCGCTGACCATCAGCATGCTCTTTGCAATGGTTGGAATCATTGCAGAATTTGTAGCCCAGGATACTGTCTATCTGTTCCTTGTCTACTTCATTGGAGGAGGCAATATTTTCATGTATTCCGTCATCTGCATCTGTCAATACAGATTTCGAAAGAGATATCTGGCAGAAGGCGGCCGTTTGCAAGACCTGAACTTTAAGGTGGCTTCTTACCCGCTGGTTCCAATTCTGGGTGTCTTGGCCTTTGCAGCAATGCTGGTCGTTACATTGCTTGATCCGAGTGAGGCGGTAGCCATTTACGTCTGCGCGCCGTGCTATCTGGCAATCTACATCGTGTCAAGAATTTATACGAAGAAAAAAGGCGTCGCTGCGGCTAACCTTGATATTTAGGAAAAAAGATAGACAATTGAGACAATTGGTATTATAATGAGTTCATAATCCTACGGCGTTGCCGCAAGGTAGAACTCATTGAAGCAAGTGCCCCGAATCTAAATTCAGAGGAATGCACCTGTTATAATGAGTTCATAATAAAGTTGCTGAACACTTATTTATTTAGACGCGTACAGCAGTTCAACGTAAATGAGGCCGGGCATGACATATTTGTCGTGTCCGTTTTTATTATCTAAGAACGTGTAGCAGCAAAAGTCGTCTATCGTGGACGACATATAATCTTGACCAGATGGAGGGCTAGAAATATGTTAGAAGAATATATTGACCAGCAGACGATGATCGAAAAACTACAGGCGTGTATTGCAATCAGGAGCCTCAAAAGCAAAGCTGAGCCGGGAATGCCCTATGGCAGGGAAGTGTACCGCGCCTTGGAATATGTATTGAACCTGGCGGCAGAAATGGGATTTCGGACTGCTAATATAGATGGACACGTAGGTTATGTGGAATATGGAGAGGGCGACGAGATGATTGCCGTTCTCGGACATCTTGATATAGTGCCAGCAGGCGATGGGTGGACCTATCCTCCCTTTGAAGGACGGATAGCAGACGGAAAAATTTATGGACGAGGAACTACCGACGACAAAGGTCCGCTCATCGCTTCCCTCTTTGCGCTGAAGGCTATAAAGGATGCCGGTATCAAACTGAAACGCAGAATCCGTATTATCTTTGGAACAGATGAAGAATCAGGCAGCCACGATATGATCAGATATAAAGAGACAGAAGAACTACCGGTTATGGCGTTTACTCCAGACGCAGATTATCCAGTTATCTTTTCTGAAAAACGGCTGGTCAATCTTAAATTGACCCGAAACCTGCAGGCAGATTCAGCAAAGTGGACCTTGGCAATGGCAAAGGGGGGAAACGTGGTGAATCAAGTGCCTGACAGTGCGCAGCTGCTGCTCCAAAGAGGTGAGGAACAGATTCATCTGCAGGGGAAAGGTATGGCCGCCCATGGCAGTGTCCCGGAAATCGGTGGAAATGCTATCGACGATTTAATGAAAAAGCTAACGCAACATTCCTGCTTTGCAGAATGCTCGGAAACGTTGAAAGCCTTTGTTGCGTTCTATATGGAACATCTGTATGCCAGTTGGGATGGCAGAGGCTTTGATGTCTGCTGCAATGACAGAGAGTTAGGCCGCAGTACGTTTAATACTGCGCTGCTCTATGGAGATGAAGAAAAAATACAGTTGACTTTGGACTGCCGCTTTCCAGCGTCCCTAGATGTAGAGACACCTTTGCAGAAAATGAAGGAGGCGGGAGAAAAAGCCGCTATCCTAGTTGAAGTTGTGAAAAATAAACCGGGCCTGTTCATGCCCAAAGATCATCCATTAGTAGAGACATTGCAAAAGGTCTATGAAGTGGAAACAGGAGAACGCTGCGCACCGATTGCCATCGGAGGCGGTACCTATGCGAAGACGCTGCCAAACACAGTGGCTTTTGGACCAATCTTCCCCGGCTGTCAAAACCGAATTCATGAAACGGATGAGTTTATCACTGTTGACGAACTGATGAAGGATGCCGGGATGATTACTAGAGCTATGTGCGAGCTGGCAGGAAGTGCGGAGAGGTAAGTATACACGGCTAATTTTGTCGCATTTTGTAGACAATAAACAATATCTATGCTATATTATGTATAAATCGTATGTAACAACTTTGCGCATAGAATAGGAGAATGACTGCGATGTATGATGAGAACACAGTGTACGTCATCGGTCATGGAAAGACCAGCTGTGATAACGCCATAACTAGCAGATTCAATATTTTCTTTATCGGATTTGTTGTGGATACCAGGGACGACCGTATTGTTGATTTGGAATGTACCGCAACCATAGACATTACCAGCAGATTCGTCAAAGATATGTTCAGCGGCGCTACTCTGGGCCGATATGACGAGAATCTGATTGAGACGGTTAAACGCAGATATTTCGGTTCATCTCAGAAAGCGATTATCACGGCTTACAAAGATGCGGTCAAGAAATATCAGTTAGTGAAAGAAGAATACTATCTCTGAGCTGCTTTATTCAGTTTAGTTGCAGTCGATAACCAAGGCTGCGATACCACGAATGAAATCCAGCATGAAACAAAGAGCCTTTTCGCTTTGTTTTGTGTTGGTTTTTTGTTTAATAGGAGATATCGATTTCCTATTAAACAAAAAGGGGTGTGCAGAGGGGAATCCCCTCGCCGCCCTCAGGAGGGTGCTCAGCTTGCGTAGCAAGCGCCGAAGGGAACCTAGGGTTTCCTAGCGGAGTGGCGCAGCCGCTTTTTTGTTTCTAGCAACACTTTATCACAGTGGAGGTATAACATGTTAAAAGAGCAATTGATTGCATATCTAAATAAAGAGAAAGTGCAGGGCGCTTTTCTGATCAAAGATCTATCGGACGGAGAAACTTTTTGCTACAACGAGTATTTAAAAGTTCCGTCCGCCAGCTTGATTAAGATGTACATTCTTGTTGAAGCGTTTCGACGCATCAAAGGCGGTTTGCTTACTTTAGACGAAGAGATAGCGGTTCAGAAGGAGGACCTTGTAGATTTCAGCGTTCTGCAGTTTTTGCGGCCGCGAATTTACAGTCTGGAAGAGCTGCTGCGCCTGATGGTGGTTTACAGCGATAACACAGCAACCAACGTGCTTGTAGATTATTTCAGTATGTCATCTCTGAATGAACTGATGCAGCAAATAGGATGCAAGACCTCTGTTATTCAGAGAAAGATGATGGATTTTGCAGCGGCAGAAGAAGGAAGACAGAATTACACCTCTGTGATAGATATGGCTAGCCTGCTTGAACGCTTATATCAGGGAAAACTGCTGGGTCAGCCCTTTGATGCGCAAATGTTAGATATTATGAAGGGGCAGGCAGACGAGGAAGCCATGCGTCGTGATCTGCCTGATGAACTTATCATCGCCCGCAAGAGCGGAGAACTGGATGCGCTGGACCATGATATAGCCATCGTCTACGCAGAAAAGCGAAATTATATTTACGTATTTTTTTCCTGGGAAACAGGAGACAACAACCGCGGCCGCAAAGTCTTAGCAGAGACTTCCAGGCTGGTCTTCGACTATTTTCAGGACAAATAAGCTATTTATGAATTGGAGGTACAAAATGGAAAACAAGGAAACCAAAAGAACGGCGAACTTTTCCGCAAATGTCAGCGGAGACGAGTATCAGCCCTATGTTCCTGCGACAGAGAACATAAAAGAATTTACCGTGCGTGCCATTGTTATCGGCTGTATTTTGGCCTGTCTTTTCGGAGCGGCGAATGCATATCTGGCGATGAAGATCGGTATGACCATCTGTGCGTCGATTCCGGCGGCGGTCATCGGCATGGCAGCACTGAAGTGCTTCAAGAACGGAACAGTGCTGGAGAACAACATCATTCAGACCGTAGGCTCGTCAGGCGAAGCACTTGCTGCAGGCGTTGCATTTACCCTGCCGGCACTGCTTTTGATGAATCTGGACATCAAAATCGTTACGATTTTTGCCATTTCGGCCCTGGGCGGCCTGCTGGGATGCCTGCTGATGGTGCCTCTGCGCAAGTTCCTGATTAAGGATGAACACGGCAAATTGCCGTATCCAGAGGGAACCGCCTGTGCGGAAGTCGTGGTAGCCGGCAAAGAAGGCGGGACCACATCAAAGATGCTATTTAAGTCACTTGGGATCGGCGCTGGCTTCAAATTCCTCACCAACGGGCTTTGTATTTTCCCGGAGGAACTTGATGTGCCGTTTAAAGGACTGCTCAAAGGCGGCAGCGTAGGACTTGACGTCTACCCGTCTCTTCTGGGTGCAGGATTTCTGGTCGGACCGAGAATTGCTGCCATGTCCTTGGCTGGTTCTGTTATCGGTTGGTTTGTCATCCTGCCTACCATTTACTTTATCGGACAGTACGCGCCGGAGGCAATCGGTCTGGCCGATCTGCCGATTTCCCAGTTAGATCACTGGGATCTGTGGACTTATTACTTGAAATATATCGGTATTGGCTCTGTCGTCATGGGAGGCTTTATCAGCCTGTTCAAAGCAGCGCCGATTATCTACAAATCCTTCAAAGGAACCTTTGCAGCTTACAAGCTAAAGGAAAGTGAAGTGAAGAGAACCGACAGAAACATCGCTAAGAATGTCCTGGTCATCGGCATCATCGTGATCCTTGCAATCATCGCATTTTTGCCAGTTTTTCCGAGCGTCCTGGCTGGAAGCATCGGTGCAATATTGGTTCTGATATTCGGATTTATCTTTGTAGCGGTATCTGCCCATCTGGTAGGTTATGTGGGAAGTTCTTCTAACCCGATCGTAGCGATGGCAATCGGCGGACTGCTGGTGACAGCAATTCTGTTCAGAACCATGGGCTTTAACGGAACCAGCGGCACAATTGCTACCGTCGTCGTGGGTTCCATTATCTGCATTGCCATCGGTGTATCCGGCGATATGGCACAGGACTTGAAGACAGGGTTTCTCTTAGGAGCGACACCAAAGAAACAGCAGTATGGACAGATGATTGGCGTATTAACTTCTGCTTTAGTTATGGGCGGGGTTATCATCATGTTAAACAATGTATATACCATAGGCAGCAAAGACTTGGCGGCGCCGCATGCTACAATGATTAAATCTCTTGCTGAAGGCGTTATGTCAGGTAATCTGCCTTGGTCTCTGATTTTGATCGGCATGGGCATTGCTGTTGCCGTATGGCTTATGGGCGGATCCGTATTGCCGTTCTCTGTAGGACTTTATCTGCCAATTCACCTCAGTGTAACCATGATGATCGGCGGCGCTATCAGAGGGATTGTAGATAGCAAGAAATCTTACAGTGAAGGAACGAGAGCGAAGAAAATTGAGAAGGGCACCATGTATGCGTCCGGTTATATCGCAGGTGACGCTTTGATGGGCGTATTGGCGACCTTCCTGATTTACATCGGAACAGGTGTAGATACCTGGATTTCGGGAACGGACAACGCGTGGGTATCTTTCGCATTCTTCCTTCTTGTCATCGGCTATTTCTGCTATGAGATATTCAGCAACAGAGATGAAGACAAACTGGAAGGCAGAGACTTGATGATGTAAAGAATACATAAAAGGAGTAAGACAGAAAATGAAAATAGAATCGGTAGAATTAAAGCGTGTCAGTATCCCCTTGAAAAAGCCGTTTAAGACGGCGCTGCGCAGGGTGGATACTGCGGAAAATATCATTGTAGTCATGACTGCTGACGATGGAACAAGGGGCTACGGCGAAGCCCCGCCCACCGCGGCAATTACCGGCGACACCGATAAGACGATTATTTCTGCCATCAAAAATTCCATTGCTCCGGCAATTATCGGCCTGGATATCGAAGACCTGGATGACGTCATGTACCGCCTGCAGCATTCCGTAGAAGGCAATACCAGCCCAAAGGCAGCCTGTGATATGGCAGTCTATGATCTTTGGAGCAGGCATTACGGGCAGCCGCTGTACAAGCTGCTCGGCGGATACCAGAAGGACCTGGAGACGGATTTGACCATCAGCATCAACGAGCCGGCGGAGATGCGGGAAGATGCTCTTGCTGCTATCGGCCAAGGTTTTCATGCCTTAAAACTGAAGGTGGGCATTGACGCTGACCTGGATATCAAACGTGTAAAGGCGATACGAGAGGCTGTGGGGCCGGATATCAGACTACGGCTTGATGCCAATCAGGGCTGGACTGCTGACGAGGCGGTTCGCACAATCCGCCGGTTCGAGGACATGGGCCTGGATATCGAATTCGTGGAACAGCCGGTGAAGGCACGTGACTTTGCAGGGATGAAAAGGGTTCATGACAATGTTCATACCAAAATCATGGCCGATGAAAGCATGTTTTCCCCGAAGGATGCCATAGAACTGCTCCATATGGAGGCAGTGGATCTGGTCAACATCAAGCTGATGAAGTGCGGCGGGATTCATAACGCTCTGAAGATAGCGGGGATTGCTGAGACTTATGGAGTAGAGTGCATGCTGGGCTGTATGATCGAGAGCAAGGTCAGCCTGACGGCTGCCGCCCATCTGGCCGCTGCCAAAAGGAATATCACCCGCGTGGATCTGGATGCAGCTATTTTGCTGGCAGAAGACCCCGTACAGGGCGGGTTCGAAAAGGATATTCCGCACTTTTCTGTGACCGATGCGCCGGGACTAGGCATTACAGGTATAGAGGGACTGATGGAATTATAAAAGTGAAGTGGCGCCGCGCTTTGGCATGAATCTCATCCAACAGAGGCGGGTCTTGATGTCACGTTTTTAGCAACATAAAAAGAGAACTTGGAGAAGTTCTCTTTTTAATTGATAGGAAATGAAAAAAAGAATATACATATTTGAACAATGGTAGGTTTTATGGTATATTAATTCTGTAAATAAGAACAACGGAGGCATTTTGATTGAGGAATATTGGCGGAAGACCCTCGAGGACATTATTATATGAGGATGTAGTAAATGATTTATATACTTTGATCGATGAAAGCCAGTTGCAGCCTGGAGACAAGCTGCCACCGGAGCGGGAGTTGACCGAAAAGCTTGGCATCAGCAGAAACGTGCTTAGAGAAGCATTTCATGTACTAGAGAGCAGGGGCATTATCAATTCACATCAAGGAAAAGGTAGGTTTTTGAGAGTCATGCCCAAGGCAGGTGACATGACAACGAAATATGAAAGCCTTAGCAAAAACTTAGAAAGATGCTCCATGATAGAGGCTTACGAAGTTAGACAAGTATTAGAAATGAAAGCTGTAGAACTGATTGTTAGAAATGCCAGCGAAGACGATATCAACGACCTAGAAAAAGCCTGCAGAGAGTTAGAAGTAATATTTGAAGAGACAAGGCGTACAATTGGAGAATTTGAACTGCATAGACTCTATGCGAAGAAAACAAAAAGTCTGTTCATGGAACAGACAATGGAGATTGTTTTATCCAGCATCTTAGATATGATGCACAGTAGATTTCACGATGTATTGGATATACATAATCCCAAAAAAGAAATTGACTCTCATAAGAAAATTATTTCTGCAATTAGGGAACGAGACGCAGAGACGGCAAAACAACTGATGTTTCAACATATTCAAGATACGATGGATATGTTGCAGTAGCATCCGTTTAATTATCAGAACAAATATATAATTGACAATAGCACCTTTAGGTGCTATTATGTTTGTATAAATTGGGTGACCAAGTAACCAAGAGAACAAGAATCATGCATGTAAAAGGAGGAGACATGGAAAATCTGAAAAAAATATTAGAAGAAATCAGTCTGGATCAAATGATGGACAGGATTCACTACATGACAGAGAACTTCCCCTACAGACTTTCAGGCAGTGAAACGGAGGAAAAAGCTGCACGGTATGTAACGAATGTCATGGAATCCTATGGCATGGAAGCAGAGATGCTGGAGTTTGATGCATACAACAGCACCCCTATGGAGTCGAAGGTTGAGATTATTTCACCTGAAAAGTTTCAAATCGACAGTCTGCCTTGCGGACACATTCGATCGACAGGAAAAGATGGCAGGGATTTTGAAATTGTATATGTAGCTGATGGATCTATTTCTGCCTATGAGGAAAAGGATGTTCGGGGCAAGATGGTGCTTGTGGAAGTCTCCTATGCACCGCCAGTGCCGGAAAAGGCTTATATTGCTGCACAGATGGGCGCTGCCGGGATAATGTGTATGAACTGGGGCAACGATGAAGAGGTAATCTGCCATAGAGCCTTAAAATCTGTATGGGGAAACCCCACCCCCCAATCTCTGAAAGAAATGCCCGATTTGATAGGCGTGGGGATTACAAGGCACGCTGGTCTTCGCATTAAAAAATTATGCCAAGGGGGAGAAAAAGTGATTGCAAAAGTCACTGCCATTGCCGATAGAAGGTGGTCAAAAGTGCGGCAACCTTATGGCATTATTCGAGGAAATGGCGAGAGTGATGAATTTATGTTGGTTGCATCACACCTGGATGCATGGCAGCCAGGCGTGACTTGCAATGCGACAGGCAATGCGACGACTTTAGAACTTTGTCGGGTGCTGACCAGACACAGAGAACAACTCAAACGCGATATTCACGTGGTATTCTGGAACGGACATGAAATTGCAGAGGCAGCCGGCTCCACCTGGTTCTTAGACCACTATTGGGATTTGCTGAATAAAAAGTGTATTGCGTATATGCACATTGATTCCACAGGCGTGGCATTGACAAAAAAGCTGGAGATTAAATCATCGGATGAGCTCTATTCCTTTGCTCGCAATAACGTAAAGCAGATGAAAGAGGGGGAACTGCGAATCATGACCCTGAAGAAGATTGGCGATCAAAGCTTTATGGGCATCGGTATTCCCTCGCTTTGCCAGAGGATTTCCTTTACGGAGGAGGATATGGAGAAAGCTCACGGAGCGACCTTAGGATGGTGGAACCATACAAAAGAAGACGGTATCGATAAGTGCGACCCGCAGATTCTATATCAAGATACGCTGATTCATGCTGAATTTATTTACAACTTCGTCAACAGCGACCTATTGCCTTACGATTTTAGACGGAAGTTTGATCAGATAGAAAAAAATCTTTATCCTCTGGCAGAGGTGTATCAGGAAAAAGTGGATTTTACCGATGTGCTGGCCAATCTAAAGGAGGCGAAAGAACTGGTCTTGGGGATTCAGAATAATAGCGCCAGCCTTGCTCCGTCGAAAAGGAGTGATTACAATGAGTTCGTTAAGATCGTATCCCACAGTTTGACAAATATCTTTCAGACTTATGGATCAAAATTTGACCAGGACCGTTATGGGCACACAAATTTAACAGAACCAATCCCACTCCTTGCGGAAATCAAACAGTTAGATAAGCTGGAACCCTCCTCTCTGGAGTACGGATTAATTGAGACGTTAGTAGTAAGAAATAAAAATAGAATTACAGACGGGCTGAAGACGGTAATTGATTTTGGCAAAGTGTACAAAAAGGTGCTTTTGTAAAGAATGAAGAAAGGAGTTACAAATGGAACATGTATTAAGTATCGTCAACGATTTCTTTGGAAATTTTCTGGCAATCAGCAACTACCTGTGGGCCTTTCCTACCCAATACGGCTGGTGGAACAATATTCCAATTTTAGGACAGTTCACACTTCCCGTAATCATGTTGTTTTCGGCGGGAATCATCTTTACGCTGCGATCAAAATTCGTCCAAATTCGCTATTTCAAAAAAGGCATTAAAATTTTGACAAAGAAAAAAACTGCAGAAATCGGCGTCAGCCCTTTTGCCTCGTTCATGTTGTCTGCCGCAATGCGTATCGGCGCCGGAAATATCGTAGGTGTTACAGGAGCCATTGCTGTGGGCGGACCGGGTGCGCTGTTCTGGATGTGGTTTTCGGCTTTCCTGGGTATGGCAACCTCCTTTATTGAAGCGACGCTGTCACAGATATTCAAGGAACAGAAAAATGACGAGTATGTAGGGGGCTTGACTCATTACGCGGAAAAGATTTATCAGAATCGCCACTGGGTCGGCGTCGCAATTGGTGTTGCATTCATTCTTTATAGAATGCTCAGCATGCCAGTACATACCTTTCACCTGTTCACCTCGGCAGGCACTATTGTTACAACTCTGACAGGACATCCGGCGGAGCGGACTTCTGTTCTGTACTATTCTCTGGCAGTTTTAATCGTCATTACTCTTGCCATTGTCGTTTTCGGCGGTATCAAACGTGTCACAAAGCTGACCGACAAGATGGTACCCGTCATGGCAATCGGCTACTCTGCATTAGTTATCTTTATCGTCGTCGTCAATATTGACAAACTACCGGTTTTCTTTGTTTCTGTATTCAAAGGTGCTTTTCGACCAGATGCCATCTTCGGCGGTATGTTCGGCGTAGCATTAATTCAGGGCATAAAAAGAGGCCTGCTCTCTAATGAGGCCGGTATGGGTACCACCACTATGGCGGCAGCCTCTGCTGATAACGACCACCCTTGTGAACAAGGCTTTATCCAATCTATTGCTGTTTTCCTGGACACGTTTATTATCTGTACTATGACGGGCTTTATGGTGACGATGGGCGCAATATGGTCTCATCCCGCTTATGACTGGGAGTCCATCTCCAATTCCATCATTGATGTATTTACGCAGTCAGTGGCAGTTTTGATGCCGGGAACCGCCTTCGACAACGCCGCTGTTGTCATCGTGTGTTTGGCCTATGGCTTCTTTGGATTTACAACCCTTTTGGGCGGTATCATCTTCTGTGAGATTTCGGCCAGCAAAATTTCCGGCAGTGCGAAGATGACAAAAGTAATCAGAATAATGAGTGTCTTTGTCATGGTACCGGCCGGGTGCCTCAGTGTGTTATCCGGCTTAGAACTGGGAAACATGTGGAGTATTTCGGATCTGATCAACGTAACGTTTATCTTTATCAACGTGCCGACCATTTTAATCGGCGGGAAAATCGCACTAAAAGCTCTGAAGGATTACGTGGATACCGAGGGCGAACCCTTTGTTTCTGAGCGGATCGGTATAGAAACCAGCATTTGGACAAAGGACTTTGCTAAATCCAAGAAAGGGGCGTGACCCAAAGTGATAAAGATAAAGGTCGTTATCCCTAACAGTGGGATGGATAGAAATACTCTGACAGCGCGGGAAGAGATGCTTTCCCATGCTGTCTCTAAAGAAATACAGATTTCAGTGGATTGCATAAGACGGGGACCTGACGCCATTGAATCCCATACTGATGAGGTGCTGGCCGCTGCGGAAGTGATTAAAGACTGCATCAGAGCAGAGGAGGAGGGCTTTGATGGAATCATTATCTATTGCTTCAGTGATTTGGCTATTGATGCTGTGCGGGAGAACGTATCTATTCCGGTTATTGGGCCGGGAGAGGTGACCCTGACGGCGGCTGGCTTACTTTCTAACCGCTTTACAGTAATCACGACGACGGAAGACAATATAGCTAGAACTTATCGCAGGCTGAAGGGCAGTGGATTAGCGGATAAAATGACCTCTGTCAGAGCGTTGAATATTCCGGTAGTAGAATTGAGGAGAAATCCTCAGGTTACGAAGGACTATCTGGATAAAGTAATCTGCGAAGCGATAGAACAGGAAACTATTGATGGGGCGGTGCTGGCATGTCTGGGCATGGCGGCATTCGGAGAGGAAATAGAAAAAAAGTACGGTATTACAATCTATGATCCGTCAACGTTGGCAGTGGCTTACGCAGAGACCAGTATACGTACCGGTCTGAGACATAACCAGAAGGTTTATCCAAAGTATAAGAAGGGCAAAGAATATGGACTACTTTGACTTTGCGATAGATTTGATGAAAAAAATCGTTTCCATTCCTAGTAATTCACAAGGCGAGAAGGATATTGCCAGCTTCTTAGATACCTTGTTTCATGAAATGGGGCTTATAACTCATCTTCACCAGGTGAGGGAGAATAGTTATAACGTCATTGCAAAACTACAGGGACAGGGAGCACCACGGAGAAAACTTCTCTTGGGTGGTCATATGGATACAGTAAAACCTGACAAAGGATGGGCTGACAATCCACTCATTGCTAGAGAAGAGGAAGGTCGATATTACGGACTGGGCTGCGGAGATATGAAAGGTGGGTTAGCTGCACAGATTACCGTACTCAAGAAACTCCTCGATGAGGGGGTTCCCTTTCAGGGAGAGATAGAAATGGTCTGCTTATGTGACGAGGAACGACATTCCATAGGCGCAATTGAGTATGTAAACTGGACGCAGGAGCACCAGGAACAAATCGCAGACTTTGGTATTTTTGCTGAGCCCCATTACGATCATATCGTCGTTGGTGCTACAGGGAAAGCGCTGTTCAGAATAGAGGTGATCGGCAGTACGTGCCATGGAGCAACACCGGAGAACGGCATCAATGCAGTTTCCTGTATGGCAAAATTGATTCAAGCTGTCGATGAAAGATATGGGAGCCTATATAAACAGAAAAGGGGAGCGTCGCACTGCGTATTACAGATTGAGAGTCCTTGGGAAGGTTACAGTCTCAGCGTGCCGGATCGATGCAGCTGTTTATTGAATAAACAGTTGGATAGCGGCGAAGCGGCAGCAGACTTGATGACAGACCTTATGGATTTATATCAGCAAACTGTCGGTGAAGGAAGAATCAAAATTAGCAGAGAAATTCCCTACTACCCTTCCTATGCTGTGGATTTGAGAAATGAAGACTTGGAACTGCTGGTGCAGACCGCAGGACGAGTGGGCGGTTTTGTCCCCTCGCTTTGCATCAATCAGAGCGTTAGCGACGGGAATATCCTGAACAAGGAACTTGGCATTCCAGTGGTTTTATTCGGTCCGCAAGGAGTAAATTTTCATAAGGCAGGGGAATATGTGGTAGCAGAGACCATTCGAAACTATATGTGTATATTGGAGGAATATATCAAAAAATTCTTTAAAAAAGAGAACTCATGACGAGTTCTCTCTTCGTTTACCACTTGTTATATACTTTTTCTGCAAATCCCATCAGATTCTCCACCTGTATCTCAGTGCCTTCGTCGAGAACGGCTTTGCCGGAGAATCTGCCGAAGACTTGATGCTGATTGGAGCGGATGAGAAGGACGTTGGAATCGGCATGGCGGTCAATGATCGGTTGGAACTCCATTTCGAAGCGGTCGTTATTGCTGGTGAACTTCCACGGTTTGAGATAGTCTTCCTTGCTGTCCTGTCCGGTTGGAATATGAAAAGTTACGTGATCCAGCTTGTGGGCTTTGTGATTGTAAAAGAGCATGTTTTCGGATGCGGCGGAAGTATCGCCGAAGCCGTAGCCGATGTTGAAGCCAAATGGCACGCCGTCTACAAGTCCTGATGCGCTGCCCCAGTACCAGGTGTTTTTATAGGTCCAGACGCCGCGTCCCCAATCCAGCACAGCAAAGGACGTGGCAGGATCAAAGACATACTCCTGTCCATCAAAGCGGACGCTGCCCCTTGCCGTCATGCAGTTGACCTTCTGATTGAAATAAAAGTGGTCAGGCGCTCCGGCGAAGGGCGTTGCGATGACCATAGACTCTCCGGGCGCCTCCGTCAATTCTAATCTTCCCTCTATTGGTTTCCCTTTATAGAAGTGATCCATGCGGAAGGACAGGACTCTGGTCGCGCCTTCTTTTTGAAAGGAAAGGGCGTGGTGCTTTCCGCTATGCGTTACATCGCCGGATGCAGAGGTGGAAGGAAAGCCTACTTTGCCGCCCGTGAAAAAGGACATGGGGCTGGTCGTCTGCTGCCAGGGAATCCTGAAATCCAAAAGGGTGACGCTGTCTAGTCCCATGTAGGAATTGTCTGCGATGGTCAAAGCGACGCCGTAATCGTCATTGCCGATATAATAGTAATCCCATTCTTTGATGCGCCATCCAGGGGCTTTGATGGCGTTCCTGTCGTAGATAGGCAGCAGGGATTTTGCGTAGCCCGGTTCCGTTAAATGACCCTTTGCATCCAGTAATGGAGCGGCCTTTGTGATTTCGTGCTGCATAATCAGACCTCCTTATTCTTTCTTATCACCTTTTCCGCGTATGAACTCGACGAAGGCAAACAAAATGGATATCACTGTTAAACCGGCCACGATCAGTTCAGCCATGTTATTAGCGTAGTCGACTTGTGCCGGTTTCACTACTGCTAAAACTAGAAAATAGACGCACCACAGCAGCCCTATGAGCAGCAGCATGAATGTGAAATATTTTAATACACCGGCAGCTTTGTTTATCAACCTGCGCGTGGCAGCGACCTTTTTTTCTGAGTATTCTTTGCGGAAAAATGAGGCTTTGATCCCGCCGCAGAAAAAGCCGATGACAAGACCTGCTGATAAAGCGATACAGATATGTTGTATGGTATTCATAAATGATTCTCCTCTTAACCTGAGACGATTTTAAAACCAGATGACCTTTATGATGAGGCAGAACAGCAAAATCCAGACAATCAAGATGGGGACTGCATAGTACCATTTTTTGGGTTTCCCATCTGCCCACATATTTTCCGCACATTTCAGGTTTCGCTCCCACACCTCTCGGGGAATCAATTTGATGGTCAATGCTGTCAGCGCGGGCAGCAGGATAAGATCATCTAAATATCCGAGGACAGGTATAAAGTCCGGCATGAGATCAATGGGGGAGAGGGCATAGGCTACTGTGACAGCAGCCACGAGTTTTGCGGCTATCGGTGTGTCCTGATCCTTCAGTGCTAAAAAGACGGCTGGGATATTCTGTTTTAATTTTTTTGCATTCTCTTTTAGTGTCATAAGTTCATTATACACGAATTAGGGCGGATGTCATGGAAATATTTCAAAGGCTTTGGATTTTTGCGTCAAATGTAGTACAATATAGGCTATGGATAAGAAAATAGAAAACAAGAGATTATTAATCGGCTGCCACCTTTCTTCCGTGAAAGGGTTTGCAGCCATGGGAAAGAATGCATGTGATATCGATGCCAATACCTTCGCTTTTTTTACGAGAAATCCCAGAGGGGGAAAGGCAAAAGAAATTGACGAGGCGGATGTAGAAAAGCTGAAAGAGATATTAAAAGAAAAGCATTTTGGAAAATTGGTAGCTCATGCGCCATATACGCTGAACCCGTGTTCCGCTACGGAAAAAACGAGGAACTTTGCCCATATGGCTATGGAAGACGATATGAGGAGAATGGAATATCTTCCGGGCAACTATTACAATTTCCATCCCGGCAGCCATGTGGGACAAGGGATAGAGAGGGGAATCGAACTGATCAGCGATTTGCTGAACCAGATTATCACGCCGGAGCAGTCGACGGTGATATTGCTGGAGACCATGTCTGGGAAGGGCAGCGAAGTGGGCAGCCGATTTGAAGAACTGGCTGAGATTATTTCCCGGGTGAACCATGACGAAAAAATGGGCGTCTGCCTGGACACCTGTCACGTCAGTGACGCCGGTTACGATATTATCAATGATTTGGACGGCGTCCTTGAGGAGTTTGACCGGGTGGTCGGCCTTGACAGGCTCAAAGCTCTGCACATCAACGACAGCATGAACGAAAGAGGCGCCCACAAGGATCGGCACGCCTGTATCGGCGACGGTCATCTGGGGCTCAAAACCATACTGCATGTGATCAACCATCCGAAACTGGCAGGAATCCCTTGCATTCTGGAGACGCCGCAGGAAGATCTGGAGGGTTATACCAGAGAAATCAAGATGCTGCGGAAGGAGAGTGAAACATATGGAAATTAAAGATATCCTGGTCATCAATCCAGGCTCCACGACGACGAAGATCGCCGTCTATACCAATCAAAACAAGGACGTGCTCTTTGAGGAAACCATCGTTCACGACGAGAATAAGATCCTATCTTTCCCCAATGTGGCATCACAGAGAGAATATAGAAGAGAAATGATCCTGCAGATGCTGCAAGAAGACGGCTATGATCTGTCCAATCTCTCCGCGGTCGTCGGCAGAGGCGGCATGGTCTATGACCTGGCAGGCGGCGGATACAAGGTGAACAAAAAACTCTGTGACAAACTGGCCAGCTCCACGATTCCGCAGCATGCATCCAGCCTGGGCGGGATTTTGGCTTACATGATTGCAGAGCCTCTGAATCTGCCTGCATATATTTACGATTCTACCATGGGATGTGATTTGCTGGACGTTGTGAAACTCACTGGGATTGCCGGGGCTGAAAAGTATGGTGCAACCCATCTTTTGAATTCGAGGGCGCAGGCTATCAAATATGCGGCTTCTGTTGGCAGAGACTATAGGGACATGCAGCTCATCGTCTGCCACATGGGCGGAGGTATTACAGCCAATGCCTGGAGAGATGGGAAGGTAATCGATACTGCAGCATATGATGACGGTCCTATGGCACCGGAACGGTCTGGCGGCGTCCCGCTTCTGCTCTTCAAAAAGCTTTGCTTTGACGGCAGACACACAGAGAAGGACATGGAAGACTTGATCAGTGGAAAAGGCGGGCTTTATTCCTATTTGGGGACAAAGGATTGCCTGGAAGTTGAAAAGCGCATTGAGAGCGGTGATGAGTATGCCAAATTAGTCTATGAGGCCATGGCTTTGCAAGTGGCAAAGTCTGTGGCAGGACTGTCCTGTGTCTTAAAGGGCAAGGTAGATGTGATCATCCTGACAGGCGGCATTGCCCGCTCCAAGATGCTGACTGACATGATTGCAGAGTATTGTGGGCATATCGGTAAGATTGAGGTCATGGCAGGAGAGGGTGAGATGGAAGCTCTGGCAGGCGGTGCGCTGCGCATGCTGCAGGGGGAGGAAATCGCAAAAGAGTATTAATCTATATTTTAACTATGCGTCACAAATAAAATGTGATAAAATAGATTTGTCAGAAAAATGCAAATTGGGAACGGATTATTAACGAGGTGAGTATTATGAACAGAGCTGTACAACTTATTTCAGAGAATATAGGCATTCAGCATGCCTTAGCAGAATATAAGAATTCACAATACATCCCCGCGCCAGACTACCTAGTGGTATCTTTTCCGGTTCTGTCGGACGAAAAGGTTTCGGCAGAGGTCTATCAGGAAACGCTCGAGGAAGCTTTTGAGAACGTGGAAAAGATCGATACCTATGACAACCGATACTTCTATCGGGTGTCCGTGCCGAAAGAAGACATTCTGGAAGCGTTTGAAAAGTGTGCGGATAATGAGATGCTCAACAAGTGGATTAACTATTTTGCCGTCAGGGGACTGAAAGGGGATGCCAACGAAAGAGATCGTATCAAATTATCCGCCAAACAAGAGGCGGCGGATATGACGGGCGATGAGGAATGGGCGGAATTTGTCAGCTATATGAAGGCTGGCATCATGGCTAACGCTGGCAGATTTGGACTTTCCGTACCGGGTTTTACCATTGAAGAACTGCGCAATGACAGATACGCAGGGGCGCTGGTCAGAGAGTTTGAATCGGTGACGATTATCGTCTTTGACTACGAATGGAAGGATGTAGAGGTATTCTACAAATCATTGGAATTTAAATAAAAGCCAGATGTCTTTTCCGGCATTTAGGTGAAAAAACAGAGCACTTGGAGCGAATTTGATCGCAAACAAGTGCTCTGTTGGTTTTTGATGGATTATATTGAATTATGGTCAGCACATTTTTGTTTATGAATTTCTATCAGGTCGTCTATAGCCATCTCGACATCGAAGGTATGGAATCCAAGCCAGCATGCATTCATCATTTGCGCATCAGCAATTCCATAAATCTCAGAGCTGGACTCTTTCATGGACAGTCAATCACAGTGCAGAGATGTCCAGTTCCTCATAAGCTTCCAGGATGGGCTTTAACAATTCCCGGATTGCCGCACAGCCCCCTTCCGTATCGGACTCGATATTGAGGGGCATGATTGGATCATGCAGCGATTTGCGGAGCAGTAACCATCCTTTTAGAGACGGTCTCTCAAAATTGATGCGCACACCTTCGTAGTTGGGCGTGACGAGCGTCGCGCCTTCGAGCTGACCGGATGCGACAAGATCTCGTAAATCCTCAATAATTTGATCGCCGTAAGCCGCAAAGTTAGCTGCCAGAATCGGAAATCTCACTTCCACGGATTCTGCCGGCATTTCCATATCGGCGATGACCTTGGAAATACCCTGGCCAGCCTGATAGAGCTTTGCCGCTTTGATGACGATTTTAGTAGCGAGATAAGCGCCATCGTCGAGGAAGTAGTTTTCTTTATATGCGGCGTGGCCGGAAGTTTCGATGGCCAGCTGGCTGTCAGTTCCTTCTTGATTCAATTGAATGGATTTGTTAATTACGTTTTTGTAACCCCGTTTGAAGCGCAGGTGTTTCAGCCCTAGTTTCTTCTCTAAAAACGAAGTCAACTGATTGCTGGTGATGCTGTCTGTGACGACGGTGGTTCCTGGATTATCGTCTGCAATCAAAGCAGCAGCCATGGCGACGATGCCGTTTCGATTGATTTCACAGCCCTTTTCATCTACGGCAGAGGATCTGTCTACGTCTGTATCAAAGATGAGACCTAAATCTGTCTCCGCATCCTTGACGCGGGAGCAGATTGCCTCCATCGCTTTCTTGTCTTCCGGATTTGGCGCATGGTTTGGAAAAGTTCCATCCGGTTCCAAGAACTGGCTGGAAGAGATGTCAGCGCCTAGGGGTTCTAGTACCTTTGTGGCAAAGAAACCGCCAGAGCCATTACCTGCGTCGACAGTGATTTTCATTCCTGTCAGCGGTTTTTCTCCCAGTCCGGTGCCGTCAATAATCAGTCTGCGCAGGTGGGCAGAATATGTATCGAGAAGTGGGATTTCCGCCACTTCTCCGGGCGTCTGGCCCCGTATGGAATTTAATATCGAGTCTGATTCTGCATAGGTGATGATGTCGGTGATATCGCCTTTGTCTAACCCTCCCCCACGGTCAAAGAATTTGAGACCATTGCGGTTAAAAGGCAGATGGCTGGCTGTCACCATGATAGCGCCGTCACATTTATATTCTTCAAAAATTGTTGACATGAACATGGCTGGCGTTGATGCCAATCCCGCATTTAAAAGTCTGCAGCCATAAGGCGAGAGTGCCTGGCAGAAAGCATCTGTTAAATCAGGACCAGATAGTCTCGGATCTCGTCCAATAGATATGGTTAGAGAAGCGGGCTCCTTTCCGGTCTTTGACGACAGCCAGTACAGAAAACCTTTAGCAAGGCGTTCTGTCGTCTCCCTGTCCAGATTTACTATTTCTCCAGAGACGCCGCCGATGGCGACACCTCTGATATCGCTGCCATTTTGTAATTTGCTGTAATCGTATTTAGGCATATTTTCATCTCCTGCTAAAAAAGTATACCTTTATTATATTTTATCAAGGAGAAGAAGGCAAGGCATATTACAAACCAGTAAGCTGTATATAGCGGGCAAATCTGCCCCAGTACATTGCCAGGACGAGAGGAGTAATCCCATACATCCCAGTGCAGCCATAGATTGACAACGACGCCCATTGAAAATTCATATGCGGTGATAATCAATGCGCCGGTCATGGCTGCAAGAAAAACATTCATATTAAATAAAAATGGAACAAGAAGATAGAACGTAAGCACGACAGCGCCGCCTGTCAGCACCATGGTCCAGTGGGTCCAGCCTCGATATATAAATTCTGTAAGGCCGTAAAAAGCTCCACCCAAAACAAATACTATTAATTCCATGGTTTTAATATTGGAATCCGCGTTCTTTTTTATACGTAAAACAATGAAAAAGAAAAGGAAATGTGATACAATAATAAAAATGAATCAAGCCTGAGGTGACAGAGGAGAAATTCATCGATATGACAAAAAAAGCTAAGAAAAAAAGCGGCGTCCTTTACAGGATTATTCTTGCTGTTTTGATCTTGATTATTGCGTTCTGTCTCTACAAAATTGGAACGATTTTATATGAGTATTACGAAGGAACAAAAGAATATAACAGCGTACAGCAGTTGGCGGGAGTTCAAGCGGACTCTTTTACTGGGGAAGTGGATTTTGACGCATTGGTCAAGAAAAACAAGGATGTCAAAGCTTGGATTTATTCGAAAGATACGGTTATCAATTATCCTGTCGTACAGGGAAAGGACAACCAGTATTATCTGTATCGTATGATTAACGGCGAGTGGAACGGCAAAGGTTCTATTTTTATAGACTACCGTTGTGAGAACCCTTTTGAAGATTTCAATACCATCATCTACGGTCACAGAATGAAGGACGGCAGCATGTTCAACTCTCTGACCAAATATCGAGATAAAGAGTATTTTAATCAGCACAAAAAGATGATGCTGATTACACCAGAGAAAAAATACGATGTCCAGGTCTTTGGCGTAGTGACGATTGCCGCAGATAGTGATAAATATCAATACAGCTTTTCCGGCAAAGACGATAAGCAGTCGTATCTCGACTGGATCATGGCAAATAGCGAAATCAACACAGGCGTGACAGCTTTCAGCGAAGAGAAAATTGTGATGTTGAGCACCTGTACCTATGAATTTGACGATGCAAGACTGGTCGTGTATGGGAAACTTGCAGAAATGGAGGAGGACAAGTGATGGAAACGGGAGTAATTGTAATCGTAGATTTAGGACATGAGAATTGTCAGATGATCAAAGAGGATGTCGAGAGCTTTGGCGTGCCGGCAGTCATCTGCAGTCATGAGGCTTCACAGGAGGAACTGGACAGCCTGGGAGAAATCAAAGGGTTTATTCTAAACGGCGGCCCTCATAAGTCCATTAACGGTTTTCGAGTAGACGCCAGCGAAGCGATATATGAAAATGAAATACCAACTTACAGTGTCGATCATGCCAGCTGGAAAGGTGTCGATTTGTTCACCTGGCCGAAAGACGAGGTGGAACGGAAGGAACGAATTGGTAAATTCCTGTCAGAGACATGCAAGCTGGATATTTTATAAATACCTGTACATATTATAAAAAGGCTGCGCTTCCTTAAATTGAAACGCAGCCTTTTTTGTATTTACTTGTGGAAGTAGTACCTGAGCGCATCTGCAATATAGTCCGATGCCCCTTCGCCATATTTTTGATCTGTAATCGCTTTATTGATTTCGTTTTCATAGCTTTCAATAACCATATTCCAGTAGCCGTCTCCCACAGCCATACCCATGAGGGAATCCTGAGATAATTCGATAATTTCCTGCAGGGCGCGTTGTACTTCTGGGGAAGAAACTTCCCTGTCCATATCGGCGGTCAGACGTACATGCAGATCGTCATTTTTTTTCATCAGCGTATCTATGCTTTCCCTCATCCCATCAGCCTGCTCCATCAATTCTGAGAAATGTGCCAGGTTATTCTTCATCGCCTCCGTATATTTCTCCACGCTGCCGAATTGTTTGACGGCAAGCTGGGCAAGATGAGGTTCATCCTCCTTGACCTTTTCAATCAGCTTATCAAAGCTTTCTACACTGCCCCAGTACTTTATGATCTGATCTGGTTCAGAGGTTTTGAACTGTTCTAATGCGTCGATATACTCACTCAAATCAAATTCTGTAAAACTCATACGTGATTCTCCTTTCTCCAGCTTATCCAGAAGCGAGATCAGCCTGTTGAGCCGGTCGCGTTTTAAAGAGAGCAGCTTTTTCTGCTTCTTATAGACTTCAATTTGGCAATAATCCGGCTGCCCAATAATTGCCTTAATTTCTTTCAGCTTGAAATCCAGCTCTTTAAAAAATAAGATCTGCTGCAGTTTTTTAAGGTCCTCATCGTCGTATAGACGATAGCCCGATGAAGTAAGCTGGCTTGGATTGAGCAGATTGATTTCATCATAGTACTGCAAAGTGCGCACGCTTATTCCGGTCAGTTTTGCAACTTGGCTTGTTGTTCTCATAATCATCAGCTCCTAATTAACTATGTCTCTATCCTACATTATCACGTAACGTGGGAGTCAACTGTTTTTTTGTAAAAAAAGAGGCATCGCACCAGGGTCAGTACAAGAAGCCTCTTTACTATCATTCTAATTATTTAATTGTGCCGTCGGCATGAAAGACTGGTAACTTTTCTAAAAAGATGATATCATCTCTCTCTGCCGCTTCTCCCTCTGCCAGTACAGTCATTCTGCAGACGATGTTTCCGCCTACTTGTCTTACGAGGGCTTCCAATGAACGGAGGGATTCTCCAGTGCTGATTACGTCATCGACAATGAGGATTCTTTTCCCATGCATCAGATCAGCTTCTTTCTGCCCAAGACACAAGGTTTGGACATGATCGGTTGTAATGGAGTTGACGTCGGTGGTAATGATATTGTCCATATACAGCTTGGCTCCTTTTCTAGCTACCACGTAGTCGTTTGTGCCGGCTTGTCTTGCCATTTCGTAAGCAAGGGGAATGCCCTTTGATTCTGCAGTGATGATGACGTCAAATTCTGGCGCAGCCTTCAGGAGTTCCCTGGCGCATGCCCGTGTAATTTCCACATCACTGAACATGATAAAGGCGCCGATATAGAGGTCGTCAGTAATTTTGCATAATGGTAGTTGACGCTTTAACCCTGCTATTGTCATTTCGTAATACATGAATCTTGTTCCTTTCTCAAACAAATTGTAAAACCACATCAATTATTATACTATTTCAAGGCTTCAGTTTCAACTGGCAATCAAGACCTCTTCTTGTTATTCTCATAGACAGGTGTTACAATGTACCCATGTAGATTGTAAAAGGAGTTCCGCTGGAAAAAGCTATGCCAGCCGGTTGGAGGAAGGCTTTGACGTGGGGTATTGCCAGAAAGGAAAAGATTTTTATCATAATGACGATGATTACACTGCTGACAATTTTGGCGTCTATTATATATTGTTATGAAGCTGAAGCGTTCCAAAAAAGCGTAAAACTAATCTCGGAGGTTCCCCGATACAGAAGACTGTGCTGTTATTTGCTGGTAATGGCCGGAGGCATTGCTGTTCTATTTTGGTATATACCTCTTCCTCTGTGTTTTGTCGTGCTATACTTAATCCTCTGCATTGGAGGGCTGAGCAGACAAGATGGGAAAAAGAGTTTTTATATTGTAAATATGCAGTTTGTATATTTTGCATCAATTAACCTGATTATTCTGGGAACGATGGCTTTGGCAAATCGTGCAGATATCAATATCGTGCTTATGCGCCCTGGCCTCCAGGGGGTCAGTCTGATTTTGACCATGCTGGCCAACGCATTGGGAATCCATTTGATGCGCAGTATCATCGATAGACAGGAGAATTTGTTTTTTGTATATGAAAGGCCAGAGTTTCTGCTCCTGGGTTACTCTATGTGGTTCTGGTTGATCGTGGTATTTGTGGACAGTATTCCTTCTATGTTCAGACTGCCTGCCGATTTAGTATCCCTGTTTTTAATTGGCAGTAACGTACTGGTTCTATTTCTTTTGGCTTTTTTTCATATCCATGTCTATCATATTACGGAAAACGCATATCTGGAAGAAGAAAAAATCCGCCTGAAGACAGAAGAACGAGAACAGCGTCTGCGGACGGCTATGATGGAGAAGGACGCCTATATCGATTATTTGACAGGGGCTTTCACCAGGACTTATGCCCAGAAACAGATGGCTGAGATGATGGATAACGGATATTCTTTTTGCATGGTCTATATAGACTTAGACTCGTTAAAACACATTAACGATGAGCAGGGTCATATACAGGGAGATCTTCATCTGAAGCTATTTGTCAGCAAATTAAAAGCACAATTAAGAAGCCTGGACACTTTATCAAGGCTTGGTGGCGATGAATTTCTCATTTTGATGCCAGACTGTACAGAAGAGGAAACCGAAGGACGCATGAAAGCAATACGGGAGAGAATGGAACAAGACAAAGTTTATAAAATTTGCTACAGTTATGGAGTCGTCTGGGTGCCTGCCCATTCAAAAAGTGATATTGCCGAATATCTAAATGAAGCAGACCGTCGTATGTACGAAGATAAAAAAGGAAGACGATGACGGGAGGTGAAAACAGTGACAATTCTTCTGCTGGTATCATTGACATATTTTTTCTATAATTTCTATTTTTTTCGCTATGTAAGTATAGTGATGGATATGCCTCGTGTAAAAACACGCTATATTTTAGTTACTTTTGTAATCAACTATGCTGTTTTTATTCTCTGCACCATAATTGAACTTCACCTGATTATAAATTGGTATATCTTTTTTATTTGCTTGTTTGTAGAAGTAAGTCTGCTTTGCCGCGGCGACCGCCAGAGGAATATCATGGTAGCTCTCAGCGGTGTCTTAGTAGGTCTTGCATTGAATCTTTTTTTCAGAAATGTCACGGCGATCATCATGAAGGTACCTCTATCGGCGTTTGACAATAATTTTTCTTTGCCGGGAAATGCAAAACAATATCCCATTGCTTTAGGATTTCTCTGCGCCGGCCTTTGGCTTTTTACGGTAACGCACCAGCAGAAAAATATGAAAATGCAGGTTGTCTTAAAAGACAAGAAAAGCCTGAAGTTCTTCCTTATTCTCGTTTTAACGATGTATGGATACCTGTGCCTCAATCTTCTGGTCTATTATGCCCCGGGAGATTATCTGGTTCTTAAACTTTGGGAATTAAAAGCGAGTGCAGTGGTGATGATTGGCTACTATCTCGCACTGTCTTTTTCCTATAGGATGAGTCGGCTGGAGCAATTCCGCGCTGAGAATTACCAGGCTAAACTGAATCTCGAGATGGGCAAACGAGAAGAAGAAAGACTCTATTCTATCGCATATCAAGATCAACTGACTGGCTGCGGAACTCGTCAGCATGCTGTGGACGTTTTGGCAGAAGCGTTAGAAAAGGGAGAGCGTTTCTGCCTGTGTTTTATCGACCTCAATGGATTAAAGACGGTCAATGATGAATTGGGCCACTCCTTTGGCGACCAGTACTTATATACTGTAGCACAAATATTGCGCAGCCACTTTCGAAAACACAGTGATCGATTGTTTCGTTATGGGGGCGATGAATTTATACTTATGGTCTATCAGACAGATTCGCTTGACGTCAGAGAAAGGATGGCTGAAGTAGGCGCAGAACTAAGCGCAAGCAGTGAATCTCTTAAAAATCCCTATCGCATGTCAGTTAGCTTTGGGCTGGTCAACAGCACCGATTACCACGATGTGGACGAAATGATTACAGAGGCGGACCGCAGAATGTATGAATATAAGAAGAAAATGAAAAAAGAATAGCAGTCAGGATACCTGCACAGAAAAAAAGCATACCAGTCGGTATGCTTTTTCGTTGCTTTCAAGGTATGTTGAAACTATTCTTCTAGTGCAATGATTTCATCTTCGCAAGCCTGCATGGCTTCCAATGTTTCTTCCATGAGTTTTGGCAGTTCCCAGCCTAGCTGGTCAGCGCCTTTCTGGATAATATCACGGCTGCAGCCTGCGGCAAATCTCTTATCTTTGAATTTCTTCTTGAGCGATTTGAGATCCATATCCTTGCAGCTGTGCGAAGGTCTGAGAATGACTGCGGCACCGATTAGGCCAGTCAATTCATCCATAGCAAAGAGAATCTTTTCCATTTCGTGGTCTGGGAATACGTCAGAACATTCGCCATAACCGTGAGATACGACTGCGTGGATGATTTTCTCATCTACGCCGGCTTCTTCTAAAAGTTCTACGGCTTTCTTGCAGTGTTCTTCTGGCCACATTTCAAAATCCACATCGTGAAGCAGTCCGCAAATGCCCCAGAACTCAGCTTCGTCGCTGTATCCCAGCTTATTTGCCATGTACTTCATCACGCATTCCAGCGTAATTCCGTGATGAACATGGAATTCTTCTTTGTTGTATTTTTTCAGAAGTTCTAACGCTTCTTCTCTACTAATCATTGGTATCACTTCCCATCTTGTCATATTTTACCTTTATCTACTGTAGGTAATCCCTATTGTACACTAATTGTTCTTTCGTTGCAATCTTTCTTCTTTTGATGGAAGCTGTGAAATGATGACAGCAATGAAAATGACAACGCAGCCGATTCCTTCGTAGAGGGTCAATGATTCGCCAATCAGCAGTACACCGAAAAGTACGGCAAAAACGGACTCCAGACTGAGAATTAAAGAGGCCACGCTAGGCTCTGCATGTTCTTGACCGAGTACCTGTAAGGTATAGGCGATTCCCGATGAAAATACGCCACAGTATAGAATTGGCAGCCAGCAATCGAGGATATCAGCAATAACAGGACTTTCAAAGATCAGCATGCAGACAATGCCGATAATGCCTGCAGTGAGAAACTGAATACAGGATAGCTTGATACCGTCGCATTTTGGTGCAAAGTAGTCTACCACCAGAATGTGACAAGAAAATGCAAAGGCACATAGCAGCACGAACATATCTCCAGTGGTCAGAGTGAAGCTGCCGCCTTTTCCGGCCATACATAACAGATAGAAGCCAACGGCTCCTAAGGCAACGCAGAACCAGATAACTGGTTTTACCTTCTTGTGTAGGAACAGGCCTAGGATTGGTACGATAACAATATAAAGTGAAGTGATAAATCCAGTCTTTCCGGCATCGGTGTCAAAGAACATACCGAACTGCTGGAGGGAGGATGCGATGCAGAGAACAACACCGCAGGAGAGACCGCCGATCATCAGCGTTTTCTTTTCTGCCTGCTTCTCTAATTCTGTCTTTGGAACGCTATCGGGATCTTCCTTGTTGATCTTTTTGAACAAGAAGATAACAGGGATCAGGACGAGGCCGCCTATTAACATACGGATACCGTTGTAGGTAAAAGGTTCTAACACCGTGCCCGCTTTCTGGGCGACGAAGGCGGATCCCCAGATAATTGCAGTAATGAGTAACATAATGTCGCTCTTTAGTTTTTTGCTCATAAAATCATATCCTTTTCTAATAAAATAAATATTGCTTACACAAATAATTATATTAAAATTAATAAAAGTTTACAAGGTAAGAAACTTTTTTTTCGTACAAAAATATGGTAAGATAATTGTACGAGTGAACAACCAGAAAAGAGGATAAGCAAAGATGAGCAATGAAAAAAGACTATTCAAATTAATTGGAGAAATAAAGGGGCTGGACGAAGATGCAATGAAGGCTGCAAAGGAACGGCAGGACTATCTGGCAAAACCGCCGGGAAGTCTTGGAAGGCTTGAGGATATTGCCGTCAAAATAGCGGGGATTACAGGGAAACCAGCTGGCAACGATGTAACCAGACAATGTGTTGCCATCATGTGTGCGGATAATGGCGTCGTAGAAGAGGGGGTTGCCTCTGCACCGCAGTCGGTGACTTTATCACAGACCATAAACTTCACGAGAAGATATACTGGCGTAAGTTCCATGGCGAAATATTTTGGCATCGATCTTTTGGTTACAGACGTGGGCGTGGCCATGGAGATACCGGAGGAGCTTTACACCGATTCCATGGTCACGGAGGAGCAGAAGATTCCCGTCAAAATAGTAAACAGAAGAATTTCTAACGGCACACGAAATCTGGCTAAAGAGGCGGCCATGACGAGAGAAGAAGCCGTGCGCGCGATGCTGACTGGTATTGAAGCTGTGAAAGCCATGAAGGATGCAGGCATACAGCTCTTCGGTATAGGCGAAATGGGAATCGGAAATACTACTACCAGTTCCGCAGTGCTGAGCGCTTTGACCGGTGTCAAAGCCGAAGAGGTGGTCGGCAGAGGCGGCGGGCTTAACGACGAAGGACTGGCAAAGAAAATTAAAATTGTAGATGACGCTGTCAACAGCTGGTGTATGGGCGACCCTATTGAGAAACTAGCGAAAGTAGGCGGATATGATATCTGTGCCATGGTAGGCGCTTTCCTGGGTGCAGGTATCTACAGAATTCCAGTTGTGATCGATGGCTTTATTTCAATTGTATCAGCCTGTGTAGCTAAGGAACTGAATCCGAGAGTAGTAGACTTCATGTTTGCTTCACACAAATCATTTGAGGTTGGCTATGTTATCGCCATGGATCGTCTGGGTCTTGCGCCGATGTTCGATTTGGGAATGAGACTGGGCGAGGGCAGCGGCTGTCCAATCGCCTTCAAAATTATTGAAGCGGCAGTAGCGTCCATGAATCTGATGAAGACACTAGAAGAAGCGTCTATCGACGGCGATTACCTGGAAGAAATTAGAAGGGAAAACTTGTTCTAATGAATATCTTTATCAGCGGAGGCTGCAAAAACGGGAAATCGATGTACGCTCAAAAGCTGGCAAAGGAGATGGCCGATGCAAGAGGGAGGGCGCTTTACTATATAGCTACGATGATTCCAACGGATGAGGAGGATCATAAGCGGATTGAAAAACATATTGATGACCGCTGTGGCTGGGGTTTTAAGACACTGGAGCAGGGCATAAACATCTGTGATCTGCTGAAGACAAATATAGACCCACAGGGAGCTTTTCTTTTAGACAGTGTGACGGCGCTTCTGTCCAACGAAATGTTTAAAAGTGACGGCACCTGCAACCTGGATGCAGGCAGGAAAGTTGCTGCAGAACTGTCGGCGTTTGCGAAGGGTACAGGAAACACCGTGTTTGTGTCAGATTACATCTACTCTGATGCCGGAATTTTTGACACATATACAGAGAAATATCGAGAATCATTGGCTTATGTGGACAGGCAGCTGGCGCAGGTCTGCGATCAGGTCATAGAAGTGGCCTACGGACATACATATTATTATACCTTTGCCAACTGAAGGTAACAGAGAAAGAGAGAACGGATGAAGTTTATAACCGGATTTTTTATGGCATGGGGTAATTTCATTACCTTGCCATGTCCATATAAGAAGTGGGATGGGCAGCTAAAGAATATGATGCTTGCTTTTCTGCCTTCCGTGGGACTGGTCATCGGCGTGCTTTGGATGGCGATTTTCTGGCTGTTGGTCTACCTGCAGCTGCCGCCGATTTTGATCAGTTTCACTATGTTGTTTTATATTTTCGCTGTGTGCGGGTTCATGCATATGGATGGTTTTATGGACTGCAACGACGCGATTTTGTCTCGCCGGCCATTAGAAGAGCGGCAGCGAATTCTAAAAGATTCAACGGTCGGCGCCTTTGCAGTAGTGACAGTGGCGTTCCTGCTGCTGGGCTGGTTTGCAAGTGTGCAGGAGGCCATTTATCACATTACCTATGTGGATCTTCTGATTCTGCCAGTAGTCAGCAGAGGTGTCGCGGGAATGAGCGTTCTGACTTACAAGCCCATCGGACACAGTCAGTATGTAGAGGATTATAAAGAACCAGGACGAGGGAAATACAGAGTGGCTGTAGCATTGCAGATGCTCATCGTCATCGGCGTTGTCATTTTTTTGGGCAGGCATGCCGTTAAAACGCTGATCTGCGCTGCTGTGATTGCGATAACAGCTTTTTTTGCCTGCGCATATGCGAGAAAGCAGCTTGGTGGAATGAGCGGAGACATCGCAGGATACACTATATGTATCAGTGAGCTGGCAGGTATGATTGCCCTCGCAATTATATAATATGAGTTTAGTAAAACAGGAAAAAGTAGAGGTGTAGAATGATATTGATATTCGGGGGAGCATATCAGGGTAAACTGGAATATGCACTGAGTACCTACAAATTAGTAGAAAAGGATGTATACCATTGTGACATGGAGTCCATGGTCATTAACTTTGACAAGAAAATTATCGCAGATCTTGAAAAGTTTGTCCTGGCATGTGTCAAAGAGGGGATCAATGCAAAAGAGTGCTTAGAGGACAACTTAGAGAAATTACAAGGTAAAATTATCATTTTTGACGATATTTCTCAAGGTGTCGTACCCATCGACAAGACAGAGAGGGCTTGGCGCGAAATGACGGGAAGATGTATGACTTATCTGGGACAACAGGCAGATGAAGTAATTCGAGTATTTTGCGGAATCGGAAACAAGGTGAAATAGCAATGGTATCGAGAATATATCTAATCAGACATGGCATTACAGAGGGCAACCAGCGAAAGTGGTTTTACGGTAAAGCAGATCTGCCCCTGGCTGATACAGGAAAAGAGACTCTGAAAAATTTGGCTGCCAGAGGCATTTATCCACACATTCCGGCCGATGCAGACTGCTATACTACAGGATTGCTCCGCACAGAGCAGACCTTTGAAATTCTCTTTGGAAACAGAGAGCATAAGGTGATTTCCAAGCTGCGGGAGATGGAGTTTGGCGAGTATGAATGTCAGACTTACGAGGAACTGAAAGACTATGAACTGTTTGACCAGTGGTGCTACGATGAGAGCGGCGATGCCAGACTTCCCGGCGGGGAATCAAATAACGAATTTTATGCCCGCATTTCGGAAGGACTGAAAGAACTGCGCGGTTACCACCAATTGAAGGAATTATCCCATCGCCACAGCGGAAAGGACGCCGTTTCTGTGGTAGTCTGCCATGGCGGTGTGATTTCGGCGATTATGCAGGTCTTGTTTCCGGAGGTGAACGGAAATATGTGGGACTGGATACCTGACCCGGGATTTGGATATATGATTGAATTTAATAAAGGAGAAGCGATCATGTATGAAAGAATAGAAGATATTAAAAAGCTGGGATTTGGCCTCATGCGCCTTCCGATGAATGAAAAGGAAGTAGACATCGACCAAACGAAAGAAATGGTAGACTTATTTTTATCCAAAGGCTTTACATACTTTGATACGGCCTATGGATATCTGGATGGAAAATCGGAAGAAGCGGTAAAGATTGCTTTGGTGGATCGGCATCCAAGAGACAGCTTTCAGCTGGCAACGAAACTGCCAGCCTGGGCGGCGGCGACAGAGGAAGAGGCCAAGCAAATGTTTGAAACGTCTCTCAGCAGAACAGGAGCAGGGTACTTTGACTTTTTTCTGCTGCATAATCTGGGAGACACGAGGACCGCTGCCTTTGACGAGTTTCACATCTGGGATTTCTTAGCAGAGAAAAAAGCAGAAGGTAAGATTGTAAACCTGGGCTTTTCTATGCATGACAAGGCTGAAAAACTAGAAGAAATTTTGCAAGCGCACCCTGAGATGGACTTTGTTCAATTGCAGATTAACTATGCCGACTGGGAAAGTTTGACTGTCGAGTCACGCAAATGCTACGAAGTTGCCAGAAAGTATGATAAACCGGTCGTCATCATGGAGCCGGTCAAAGGCGGATCTCTGGCTGTGCTGCCGGAAAGAATCTCGCGAATTTTCAAAGAGGCTGATCCCGACGCATCCCTTTCCTCCTGGGCCATTCGCTATGCGGCTTCTCTGGAAGGGGTGCTGACTGTACTGAGCGGAATGAGCAGCTTAGAACAGATGCAGGACAATTTGGCGACTATGGAGAACTTCCAACCGCTGAATGAAGAAGAGCAAAAGGTGATTGTGAAAGCCGCCGCCGCTTTGGATGCCATGCCTCAGGTTCCTTGTACAGCGTGCAGGTACTGTGAAAAAGGCTGTCCGCAGCAAATTGCAATTCCGGGTATTTTCCGGGCGTTGAACAATTATATGATCTATGGCAATAAAGAGGGGGCTGAAGGCAACTACGAATGGGAAACCCGTGAGGGAGGAATTGCTTCTAAGTGCATTGAATGCGGCAGTTGTGAAGATGTCTGTCCACAACATATCAAGATTATCAAAGAACTTAAAAAAGCGAAAGAAATGTTCGAATAAGGTTTTTATCTTCTTATGCTAAAAAAGCTTCAGAGTAGATTACTCTGAAGCTTTTGTTCTCTTAAATTCTTTCATTAATTCTAGTGTCTCTTCTGTGTCAGAAGCAGGGTCCATGTCCATGGCTTGAGTAAACTTGTTATATCTCTCGAACTGCTCGACCAAAGCACTGAGTATGTTTTTCTGTTCAATGGTGAGATTGCCTATGAGCAGGCTTTCTGATGTGTCCATACCTAATATATAGTCTGTTGATACTTTGAATAAACGAGATAACTCTACCAAATATTGTGTCGAAGGTACACTAATGCCGGTTTCCCAGGCGTTAATTGAGGATCTTGTTAACCCTAGCTTTTTTGATAATGCTGTTTGGGAATAGCCGTCACGTTCCCTTAAGTCCTTGATTCTTTCAGATACCATTTTTACCACCTCTTGTAAACTATAATATATTTAGAGCCGCATTGCATTATCCATATCCGCGTATAAGGCTCATTATTTGCATAATGACTACATAAACTGACATTTGTATTTGACAGAGGGGGAGATAAGGACTATAATTGACAGGAACAGATAAATTATTCTTGTAATTTCTAAACTGTTTATTTTTGGCGGTATCAACATCGTTATACTGCCAAATTATATTTGGAACTGCTAATTGGCACGATTTGTAGAACACTTTTATCAACGGTTTTCCTTAGCGTTACTTTTAATTTTTCCCAATTAATCGCAGACTAAAAAGCAAAACCCCACACAAAATAAAGCACTATGAAATTAAAGTTTATTGGCAGTTCCTTTTCTTTTCAATTTTTTCTAACTACCGAAGTTCTATGCCGATTCGCTTATTTTCATCATTAATTCAAATTATAACTAATTATATAACAAGGCAGACTATTGGTCTAGCGTTGTTCTTTTTATGTGTGCCAAACCATAAAAGATGACACCTGTTTAAGTGTTGCTACAAATTGAAGTTGTTGCTATGATATACTTATGATTCATGGAGGAGGAGTAAACATGGGATTACCTGATAATTGTGCAGTGAAGCTGCAGAACAAATTTGCCAAGGGAGGGAAAAATTTAATTACAGACGTGCCTGGAGTAAAAGTCGGGCAGGTTACATTGGAAGACGGCGAGAAAGACATTCATACCGGTGTAACGGCGATTTTTCCGCACAGCGGCAATCTATTCAGAGAGAAAGTGATGGCGGGAGCGGCGGTTATAAATGGGTTCGGCAAAAGTACAGGTCTTGTGCAGATAGAAGAGATGGGGACTTTGGAAGCGCCGATTCTGATGACCAATACCCTCAGCGTTGGTACGGCTCTCAATGCCTCTGTTAAATATATGCTGCGCGACAATGAAGACATTGGCGTTTCAACCAGCACGGTCAACTGCGTAGTAACGGAATGCAACGACGGGACACTTAACGACATCAGAGGACTCCATGTCAAAGAGGAACATGTCTTTACAGCGCTGACTTGTGCGGGAGAAAACTTTGAAGAAGGTGCCGTAGGTTCTGGAACGGGCATGCGATGCCTGGGGGTTAAGGGTGGCATCGGTTCCGCATCCAGAATCCTCTCTTTTGACAATCGTGATTACACCATCGGCTGCCTGTTGATGTCTAATTTTGGAGCGGCGGGTAATTTGAAAATTGAAGGCAAGTCAATCGCAACGAGGAGAATAGACGACGAATTGATAGATAGAGGGTCCGTAGTCATTGTCCTGGGTACAGACCTGCCTCTGAATGAACGGCAACTAAAACGTACGGCAAAACGAGCGGTGGCAGGTCTTGTCAGAGTGGGTTCCTATCTGGGCAACGGCAGCGGAGATATTGCCATTGCCTTTTCAAATGGGAATCTTGTGCCGCATTACAGCCAGACAGAAATTTTGCCTATGAAGATGCTTCATGATGATACCTTGGACCGGGTTTTTGAAGCGACGGCAGAGGTGGTTGAAGAAGCTGTTATCAGTTCCCTTTACCATGCCAAGACAGTGAAAGGAATCCGAGGCAAGGTCGTACGCAGTCTAAAGGAATTCTTATAAATTGTTTGTCGGCGGGGTATTTAGGTGAAACTTTCCCTTTTCTGTGATTCTCGTTCCATACCGACCTTTACCAATTTCGATGAGCCCCGCTGTCTGCATTTGATCTAATATGTTGCGCAGCTTTCCATCGCTGATGCTGATGCCTTTCTGCTCCAACTGCTGAAGCAGGTTGGACCTGCCAATTCCATGAGATAACGCGGTGTTGCTATAAATCAGTTTCAGAACAGTTTCTTGAATGTCTACTTCAGTGGTGAAAGCTGCATCTGTAAATCTCTGCTCGGTAATATATTCTGGCAGAGAAAGCAGTGTTTTGTAGTAGGTGGCTACATTCTCCAATTCTCTGATATTTCCCGGCCAATCGTATTTGGACAGCAGGGTCAGATCTTGGGCGGTGATGTTTTTGAAATCACCGCCCAAAAAGTATTGCAGCAGAACGAGTATATCGTCCTTCCTTTTACGCAGAGGCGGGATTACCACGGGCAGTACGTTTAGGCGGAAAAAGAGATCGCTTCTAAAGGTGCCTTCTCTGACCGCCTGCTCCAAATTGCGGTTAGTAGCGGTGATGAACCTGACGTCGATCTCAATCATACGATCGCTTCCCACTCGCATAATCTGATGCTCCTGTATCGTACGCAGCAGGCGGGACTGCAGCTTTGGTGAGATATCGCCGATTTCGTCCAAAAAGATGGTACCGTGATTGGCCTGTTCAAAGAGACCGACTTTGCCTTTGGTATGAGCGCCTGTAAAAGCGCCAGCCTCATAGCCGAAGAGTTCGCTTTCTAGCAGATTGTCAGGCAGAGCGGCGCAATTGACAGCGACAAAGGGAAACTTATTGCGATAAGACGCATTGTGAATAGATTGCGCCATGAGTTCTTTGCCGGTACCACTTTCTCCTCGAATTAAAACCGTGTGGTTTGTAAGGGCAATCTGCCTTGCGATGTCAATGGCCTTGTCCATATCGGCAGAAGTATGAATGATGTCTCTAAATTGATGTTTCGCAAAAAATCCTTTCTGACGCAGCGTGTTATTGGACAATGCCACATCGGCTTCATCTTGCAGCGTAATGTAATAGCCGGCAATTTCATCCATCAGAGTGATGGCAAACCTATCGTAGTAGTAATTGGAATTCAATATGTTGATTGGCATATTTTGGGCATCGTCGCTGGACAAGATAGCAGGATCGATGTATTTTTCTATTTGGATTTTGTTTTTATCATCTTCCTGAAAAATCTGTATCGCCTTATCATTGGCATATACGATCTGAAAGAACTGATCAACGAGGATCATGCCGATTTTGCTGGAGCTTGCCATATGGCTGAGCATTTCGCTTTTCAGATAACCGTAAACATAATTCGCATGAAAGGCCGTGTTGGACTCCACCACCGAATGGATATGGCGGAACAGGTTGCGGTTGATAATACCGATGTCCAGGTCCAGCATCTTCATCAATTTAAACATGGTATCAAAGCTGACCTTCCGATAGCCGATATCGATGATTTCTTTGATCTGTACGGGAACCAGATGCGCTTCAGCAGGCGTGATAGCGATTTCGATTTTGTCGTAGATGCCGGTGTGCTCTAAAGCGCTGTCATAAGGAATCATATTGATATGCCCGATGCCCGCCTCATAGAAAGAATAGGTCGTATCGAGAGAGCTTTCGTAGCTGTCGTTGACGATGAGGACATTGGTATTAAGGGGGATTTCGGAAATCTTGTTGAGGGCGATGCGATCTGGACTGCGGTTCATCTTGATGATTTTAGAGAAATCATCTACGTAACCGCTCTCTTTGACTCTCTGAAAGATGTCTTCACCGAGGGCTAAAAAGGCATCCGCCTTTAACTTTTCTTCTGGTTTGACGTCGCATAAGTAGCAGTTGCTGAACGCGATATACTCTCCAAAAACTTCTTCTAAATTATTCTTAATAAAGTTGATCGCATTGGGATTATTGCAATTACGATATATAATGGTTACTTGTTTCATAGTCTACCTCTTACTTCATAATAAACTCAGTATAGTATAAAATCAGCGTAATTACAACGTGCATCTGCGCTCTATAAGTTCACTGCCCTAGCAAAGTCAAGACGGCCTGGATGAAAATGCAGGCCGTCTGCTCCTGTTCTCAGAGATGAGGAAACAGATGTAAATGACGGCTGATAAGGTGAAAGAAACAGGGTGAAACAAGATATAATGAATTTATTTGCTTTTTCCACCGAGCGGTTTTCTTTATTGGATCTTAGGAAACCCTGAAATGTCATTGTTTTCAGGTTGATTCCAGTCATGGCATAATACTTGCGTTAGTGATTTGCGCAGCGCAGTAATCGACATTATATTTGTGTGTTTTTGGAGGTACGATATCATAAAACTCATCTTATGCCGACAATGATCGTCAATATTATGTGGTTTGAATTGAAACGAGGTGATAGTGATGAAATATCCAAAAAAGTTAAGAGAAGGAGCGATCATCGGCCTAGCTGCCCCCAGTTCGCCGGTCTCTTCAGAAAGAGTAATGCAGTGCAGAGCAGTTCTTGAGGCCATGGGCTTTAAGGTTATTATGGCTGATAATTTGGCGGTATCAAAAGGCGGCTACATGGCGGGAGACGAAGTGTGCCGAGCCGGCTGGATTAACAAAATGTTTGCTGACAAGGAGGTAGAGGCCATCTTCTGCATTCGCGGAGGTGACGGCGGAAATCGCATTTTGGACTACATAGATTTGGAGACGATAAGAGAAAACAAAAAGATTTTTGTCGGCTACAGTGATGTGACGAGTCTGCATTTACTGCTCAACCAAGAGTGTGATTTAGTGACCTTCCACGGTCCCATGGTATCGTCAAACATGGTGGAACAATTCGATGAGGCCAGCAAAGATGCGTTCTTCGCAGCATTGACAGCCGAGGAAGAATATCCTTATAAAGTGCCGAAAGGATTTGCTTTAGGCATCGGCAGAGAGGGAAGGGCAAAGGGCGTTTTGACAGGCGGAAATCTGACCGTGCTGTGCGCATCTCTCGGCACGTCCTATGAGATGGACACGGCAGGAAAAATCTTGTTCATTGAGGAAATCGGGGAGCACATCGGCAACCTGGACAGACATATCTATCAACTGCGCAATGCAGGCAAGCTGAAGGAAACGTCAGGTATTCTGCTGGGCCAGTTTGCCCGCTGTGATACAGATGAGGAGGCGTACACGATTATCGACGTTGTGCTGGAAGCGACTGAAGGTCTGGATATCCCTGTCATGTACAATGTACAGTCAGGTCACGATTTTCCGATGATTACGCTGCCTATGGGAGCGGAGTGTACGATGGATACTGGCAAGCGATCTATCCTTTTTTCTGTTGTACGATAACTTGGAGGTGTTTTATGAAAGTATATATCAGTGCGGATATTGAAGGGGTTACAGGGGTCACTTCTTGGAAGGAGACTATATTAGGGGAAGAGGAGCACAAGAAAGCAGCATGGCAGATGACTAGAGAAGTTGTCAGCGCCTGTGAAGCTGCTCTGGCTTGTGGCGCAGAGCAGATTTATGTGAAAGACGCCCATGATTCTGCCAGAAATATCAACGGTGATGAACTGCCGGATCAAGTCACGTTGATTAGAGGGTGGACCTGTACGCCGGAATCTATGATGGCGGGTATCGATGAGAGCTTTGACGCGGTTATTTTTATCGGCTATCACAGCGGTGCAGGCTTTGATGGAAATCCGTTGGCTCACACCATGAACGGAGGTAACAACTTCGTTAAAATAAATGAGAGAACGGCGGCAGAGTTTGATATGAATGCATATGTGGCTGCCCACTATGGCGTCCCGGTGGTTTTTATCAGCGGCGATGAACAGCTTTGCAGCCACGCCAAAGAATTGGTGCCGGAGATAGAAACCTGCGGTGTCAAATGGGGGTGGGGTGAAGCTACCTTCAACATGAATCCCGATGCAGCCTGCAGAGAGATTCGAGCAGGCGCAGAGAAGGGGCTGAAAAAGTTACAGGCCTGCCGCATTCAGATGCCGGAACAGTTTGAGTTGGAAATCAATTACAAGGAATTTGCAAATGATCTGCGTGCGTCCTATTATCCAAAAGCTGTGCGACTGGATGGACACACGGTAAAATATACGGCGGCAGATATCCAGGAGATGATGACGGCTAGAATGTTCATGCTGTAAGGAGGCGGAGGAATGGACAGAAAAATCGGCTTGATCGGAGGCATGGGTCCCATGGCAAGCCAGCTTTTTTATAAAATGGTCACAGAGATGACCGATGCACAATGCGACCAGGATCACGTCAACATGATTATTTATAGTGATCCTTCCATGCCAGATCGCACCAGCGCAATCCAAAGCGGGGAGTATAAAGCAGTTCACGATAAAATGCTCTCTGATGCGAAGGCTTTAGAGGACTGCGGATGTCAGGCTATTGGTATTACGTGCAACACGGCCCACTTCTTTGGCGACATGATTGCAGAGGAAATTCACGTACCTCTCATACACATGATCAGAGAAACAGTTAAGACCATTGCGAAGGAATGCCCGTCAGGAAAGGCCGCCATATTGGCTACCGATGGAACCGTTCAAACAGGACTTTACCAGAAATACATGATGGAAGCGGGGCTGACGCCTTATACGCCAGAAAAAGAGACACAGGCTCTCGTCATGTATCAAATCTATGACAGAATAAAAAAGGGCAGATCATGGGACCCACTAGCTTGGAAGCAGATCGAAAAGTCCGTCAAAGTGGCTGGATGTGACAAAGCTATTTTGGGGTGCACTGAATTATCTGTCATAAAAGCAGACTGCGGCCTGGACGGATTTTACGTAGATCCCATGCGGATTTTAGCGGCAAGAATCATTGAATTCAGTGGCAAAAAGTTGAGGGCAGAATTTATCAAATAAAGAAGTAGACGGTTATGTTAAAAGCAGCCGTCTTTTTTAGTTCATATGAAATATCGTCCAAAGGACGTATTTCCGTATGTTTCATCGTTCGCTCCGCTCACGCCTCCAGTCGCTAACGCGCCTTTCGCTGTCCGTTTCGCTCGAGCCAGCTAAAGCTGGGGCGAAAAGGCAAAGAACGTACCTTGCGAAGAGTCGCCCCTTGTGAGCGACATGTGGAAATAGGAATCTTTGATTCCGTCATTTCCGCGTTTTTTATAACGATTATTTATTAAAAAGGAGATTGATAAAAATGATTAAGAAGTATTATGACCAGGATTGTAATTTAGGATTATTGGACGGTAAGACCGTTGCCATTCTTGGATTTGGAAGCCAGGGCCATGCTCATGCCATGAACCTTCACGAAAGCGGCGTCAACGTTGTCGTCGGACTCAGACCAGGTTCCGCACATGCTGCAAAGGCTGAAGCGGCTGGTCTCAAAGTCATGGGAATCGAAGAAGCAGCGGAAGCCGGCGATCTGGTAATGATGCTGACACCGGACGAACTGCAGGCAAAGATTTACAAAGAACAGGTAGAGAAGCACATGAAGGAAGGCAACGTATTGATGTTTGCCCACGGCTTCAACATCCATTATCAGCAGATCCAGCCGCAGAAAGACATCGATGTCATCATGGTTGCGCCAAAGGGACCAGGTCATACAGTTAGAAGCCAGTATGTTGAAGGAAAAGGCGTTCCTTCTCTGATCGCAGTTTATCAGGATGCATCCGGCAAAGCAAAGGATTATGCGCTTGCCTATGCTTCCGGTATCGGCGCTGGCAGAGCAGGTATCCTGGAGACGACATTTAAAGAAGAGACAGAAACAGATTTGTTCGGCGAACAGGCAGTTCTCTGCGGCGGCGTAACAGAACTGATGAAAGCCGGCTTTGACACATTGGTGGAAGCAGGATATGAACCGGAAATGGCATACTTCGAATGTATCCACGAGATGAAGCTGATCGTAGACCTGATCAACACAGGCGGTTTCGACAAGATGAGATATTCCATCTCCAACACTGCTGAATACGGCGATTATAGAACTGGTACCAGAATCATCACAGAAGATACCAGAAAAGAAATGAAGAAGGTACTGGAAGAAATCCAGGATGGCACGTTTGCCAGCGAATTCGTTCAGGAATTCAACGCAGGCGGAAAAGCAAGATTCCTGGCTACCAGAAAGAAAGAAGCATCTCATCTGCTCTGCAAGGTTGGACAGGAACTGAGAGATATGATGAGTTGGTTAAAGAAATAGTTTGAAATTAATAAGAAGAGGTTTATGTTATTATGTCAAAACGAAGTGATAACGTAACCAAAGGTATAGAAAAGGCTCCGATGCGTAGCCTTTTTTATGCTATGGGTTACACAAAAGAAGAATTGGAAAGACCGCTGATCGGAGTCGTATCGGCCCACAGTGAAATCGTGCCGGGCCATATCAACCTGGACAAGATTACAGAAGCCGTCAAGGCTGGCGTCAGAATGGCAGGCGGCACACCGATCATGGTTCCCGCCATCGGTGTCTGTGACGGTATCGCCATGGGCCATATCGGCATGAAATATTCTCTTGCGAGCAGAGAGCTGATTGCAGACAGCGTGGAAACCATGGCCATGGCTCATCAATTTGATGGACTGGTACTGGTTCCTAACTGTGATAAGATCGTACCGGGCATGGTGATGGGGGCAGTGAGACTGAACATCCCGACGGTTGTATGCTCTGGCGGACCGATGATGAGCGGCCTGGTTGACGGCGTAGAGACATCTCTTTCGAAGATGTTCGAAGCAGTCGGTGCCCGCAAAGCAGAGATCATCGACGATGCCGGTCTGGAAGAATTTGAACAGAACACTTGCCCGGGCTGCGGTTCGTGCTCCGGCATGTATACCGCCAACAGCATGAACTGTCTCTGTGAGGCGATCGGTATCGGACTTCCTGGAAACGGAACGATTCCGGCGGTACATAGCGGCAGAATCATGCTTGCAAAGCACGCAGGCATGGCCATCATGAATCTGGTGGAAAAGGACATCAAAGCGAGAGACATCATCAACGAAAAATCCATCAGAAATGCCCTTGCTTGTGATATGGCTCTGGGCTGTTCTTCAAACAGCGTACTGCACCTCCTCGCCATCGCTCATGAAGCTGGCGTGGAACTAAATCTGGAGCTGTTCAACGAGATGAGCGCGAAGACGCCGAACCTGTGTCATCTGGCACCAGCTGGGGGCACTCACATGCACGACTTGAACAACGCAGGCGGTGTGCAGGCAGTCATCGCGGAGCTTTCCAAAAAAGGACTAATCGACACATCCTTGATTACGGCTAACGGCAGAACTGTAGGCGAAAATATCGAGGGAAAATATATCAAAGATTCCGGCGCCATCAGAAGCGTTGAAGATCCTTACAGCGAAACAGGCGGCCTTGCCATCATGTGGGGGAACATCGCCCAGGAGGGCTGTGTCGTCAAGAGAAGCGCGGTAGCTCCTGAGATGTTGACTCACACTGGTCCAGCAAGAGTCTTCGATTGCGAGGAAGACGCCATTGACGCCATCTACAAAGGAAAGATTGTAGATGGAGACGTCGTTGTCATTCGCTACGAAGGACCGAAGGGTGGTCCCGGCATGAGAGAGATGCTCAACCCGACCAGTGCTTTGGCAGGGATGCAGCTCGACAAGACTGTTGCCCTGATTACAGACGGACGTTTCAGCGGCGCCAGCCGTGGAGCCTCCATCGGACACGTCTGCCCAGAAGCCGCCAGCGGCGGAAACATCGGCTTGCTCCAGGAGGGAGATATCATCGAAATCGATATCCCGGGAGCAAAGATCAACGCCAAGGTTTCTGACGAAGAATTTGCAAAGAGACGCGAGACTTATGTACCTCGCGAGCCGAACGTGAAGAGCGGCTGGTTGTACAGATATTCCAAGATGGTCGCACCGTCCAGCAAAGGCGCGGTAATGAAGGAAGATTAATTTAAAAGATTTTTTAGAGCTGTTCATGCTGATTGTCAGTATGGACAGCTCTTTGCTTTGCCCTATCATTTAGGAAATTTAGAAACAAAACGATAAAAGAATTGCAAAAAGGAACGAAACGGCGCAAATACTGAAAAAAAAAGCGGTTAGACGCCGTTTTTCGCCTGTTTTCATGTAAAAAAATGTATAATATGGGGCTAAACAAGGTAAAAACATAAATCACATAGGTAGGTATTGTGAATACAATGTATGAGATTTGGCGGATTTTCCTTAAATCACTTCCAGTACAGGTACATACTGGAAGTGATTTGACCAATCTGATGAAAGAATCCGGCGCCACAGGAGTGATTTTTTGACAAAAGCGCCGTTTTACTCATGAGAACTTGTCCTGGCTGGGTGCAGTTCTTTATGAAGCCGCATCGCCATCAGCGCAGTTACCGCAGCAGTGAGCACGTCAGCGACAGGCTGGGCGTACAAAACGCCGTTCAGACCCCAGAACACCGGTAAAATGAGGATGACAGGCACAAAGCAGATTCCCTGTCTGCAGGCTCCTAGAATACAGCCTTCCTTTGCTTTTCCCATGACGAGGAAGAGGAAAGAATAGACCGTGTAGAAGCCGAAGAGAATGAAAGAAAGGCCATTTGCACGCAGGGCAGCAGAGCCGATGGCGATCATCTCCCAGTCTTCTTCTGTAAACATGGACATGATTTCTTTGGAGAAGACTGATGCGAGGAGACCGAAAATCACGCAAAACGCTGTTGACCACAATATCGAAGTTTTGATCGCTTCCTGCAGGCGGTCGATTTTTTTTGCGCCATAGCTGAAACCGGCGATGGGCTGAAATCCTTTTAAAAATCCAAACACGATCAGAGTACCCATAGACATGATCTTTGTCACTGGTCCCATGGCGGCTAGAGCAGAACTGCCGAATTCTTTTGCTGCATCGTTGATCATACTGATGGAAAGACTGGTTAAAAGCTGAAAGAGCAGTGTAGGGATTCCGATTTTTAGTATTTCAGACATGATTTCTTTTGAAAAACAGCACTCTTTGATGTGAAAGCTGAAAATGCTTTTCTTTCGCAGAATATAAATGATATAAATTATGGTGGAAACAATCTGTGAGATAGCAGTGGCAATGGCTGCACCAGCTACACCAAAGTCCAGCACGTAGATAAACAACGGGTCCAGCAGTACGTTTAATATTGCGCCTGTCATCAATGCGCACATGGCTGTTTTCGCGGAGCCTTCACTGGAGACGATATTATTCATAGTAACATTAAAGACATTAAAAATAGAAAAAATGATATAGATGCGCGTATAAGCGGTGGCATAAGGCATGACGCTGTTTATGGCACCGATCCCCTTCAGGATGGGATTTAAAAAGATAATGGAACCGAGAATGACGATGGCTCCAACGACAATACTGCAGTAAATGGCAGTGCTGGCTGCTTTGTCCGCAGTCTCGTGATCTCCGCGTCCAAGGAGCCTGGAAAGATAAGCTGCAGCGCCGTTCCCAAATAATAGTCCTAATCCTACGATAACCTGCCCCAGGGGGAAGGCTACGGTGACTGCTCCCATTTGATCGGTACCTAATCCCCCCACAAAGTAAGTGTCAGCCAGATTATATAGTGCGTTGACAAGCATTCCGATCATGGTTGGCACTCCCATTGCCAGCAAAGCCTTTGATATGGGAGCGCTGCCCAGCAACTCCATTTTTTTCTTTTGTTCATTCATAGTAAAACTCCTTCCTATTGACATGAGGTGTAATTTATATTACTATAGTTTATAGTAACGGAATCATGTGGCATATACTACTATAAATTATAGTAGATGTCAAGAGGGAAAAAGGAGGCTGTGATGGCAACGATTGATTTGATTGTGCTGGGAATATTGAAAAAAGAAGCTTTGAGTGCATATGACATTCAAAAATTGGTGGAATATCGAAATATCTCTAAGTGGGTGAAGATCAGTACCCCTTCGATTTACAAGAAGGTGATTCAACTGGAGGGCAAGGGATACATCAAAAGTGATATCAAAGAAGGAAAGATGGCAGAGAAGGCTGTCTATTCATTGACAGATGCCGGGGATAAAGAATTTCAGCGACTGATGCTGGAAATCGCATCCAAGCCTATTCGTATTTTTTTGGACTTTAACGCTGTCATCGTCAATCTGACCAGCCTGCCTCCGGAGGAGCAAGGGACGTGCCTGGATCATATTGAGGATAACGTTAAAATGCTAAAATCATATATCGAAGAAAACATCAACAGAAAAGAAGGGCTGACGGAGATACCAGAAACAGGCATGGCTGTTTTAAAGCAGCAATTCATATTGGCAGAAGCAATCGAAACCTGGATTGCTTCACTGAGAGATTGATAATTGCAGGAGCACTTTTTTTGTGATAGACTAGAAATATAAATTTTATTCGATATTTTGCCTAATAACGAATTATAGACGTGTGAAGAATGGGGCCGTCATGACTGGAAATAGACCGCGAGGCAATCATAATGATATTAGAGAACAGAGGCTTTTAAGAGAAATGAAAGCCTTTGCTTATACTGCAAATGTTCCTGTTACGCTATATGATAACAATATGAATATTTTATGGGAATGCCGGCCGGAACTTAAAATTTGCACCATGTTTCTTACCCATGATATTCGAAACAATCAATGCAATGAGAACCTGAAGGATGCCATTGCAACAGCAGAAAGTCTCAACGAACCATATGTCTTCATGTGCGCATCCAGATTGACGCAAATTGCATATCCCGTGAAGATAGAAAATTCTCTGAAGGGAACCATGATTGCAGGACCAATCATAATGGGAAAAAATCGAGAAAATGCTCTGAAACATATTTTTGAAAATCTGCCGGATTATAGGGCCCACATCAATGAGCTTCTCGAAATCATTGAAGCAAACCCGATCAGGACTACTTTGGAAGTTTCGTGTATCTATGAGGTGTTTTGTGATTGTATCTTCGCCCATAATTTGATGGAGAACAGTCAGCCCTCAGGAGATGCGGCTATCGATGACCTGCTGCAGTCCCTTCAAAAGCGAGACTTGTCAAGTGCCGTGGCAGCGATGGATATTATCTTTCAACATGCCTATATCGCAAACGGGGGGAAATTAAATCTGATCAAAGTGTACCTGTCAGACTACATTGCTTCTTTATCAAAGCAGACGCTGCAAAATTATGTCTTTACAGAAGGTTATGAAACCCTGTTAAGTGAACTTAAGGGTGCGGCAACGGCCGAGGAAGTTCACAATGTATGCAGGAAAATTGCTGCGTTTATGACAGATGATGACGATCGCCATCTGCAATACAAAGGATCGTCCCATGTCATTGAAGAGACGATTTTGTATCTGGAAGAACACTATGCAGATGATATCGAGTTAAAAGGAATAGCAGATCAGGTTCATGTCAACGCTTCCTATTTGTCTTCTCTATTCAAAAAAGAAACATCCATGACCTTTTCTCAGTACCTGAATATGATTAGATTGAATCAAAGTGTCAAATTATTAAAAACGACTGATCTGCCATTAGAACAGGTTGCAAAACGTTGTGGATTTGCCAGTCAGAGTTACTACATCAGAGCTTTTAAACTGCATTATAAGGAAACGCCTGGTAAATATCGGCGAGATTTTAAGGATAAAAGTAAAAGGGAGAGGTTATTATGATTTCAGCTAAGATCAAAAACAGTTTTTACGATGGGGTGCGAACCGTTATTTTTCACAAATCGGAACTTGTAGAAACGATTGCAAGCCTGCACAGCTTATATGCCGAAAAGAGTGAAAAACTTCACAGTTTGAAAAACCTGGAAGAGAAATTAGATAACCTGGATCCAGGTGTCAAATATAGCTTATGGAAGTACGGAGAAAGCTATGCAGGATGGCTTCTGATCATGGATATCGCAACCTACATATCTTGCATGCATTACGAAGAGACTGGCGAGACCTATCTGACTTTTGAGGCGGCAATGAAAGAATACGACAAGATCGATCTGGTCACTTACTTGAATATCTTCCTGGGCATGCCGGCCTTGGGATACGAACGCAGTGATGCGGTTCGATGGCTTGAAAACCCAGATACGATGTCATCAAAAGATATCAAGACAATAGGACAATACATCGCCCAGAAAGACGTGAGGATATTTATTAAAAATATAAAAGAACTGAAGGACGATTTGCGAGATTTGCTGACAATCTATTGGAACGATGTTTTTCAGTCTGTTTGGCGTGACATAGAACTGAGTCTGGATAAGACAATCGACTCTGCAAATTACGAATGCGGCCTTTTGGGCGATGTAACGCAATATATCGCCAATGTGCACAGCAGCATAAAGGTATCGAAAGGAACAATCTTTATTCAAAAGGATGTTCCCTATATGATAGACTTGGATCATGTGAAAAAAGTTCATGTTTTCCCATCCACCTTTTCAGGAGAAGAGTTACTGATAGACACCTTTGACGAATCGCTGGTGATTTACTATAATTTGAATTTAATGGATTCGAAATATGTAGGGCAGCAGGGGAAGGAACTATGCAAAATATTCAAGGCTCTGGGTGATGATACGAGACTGAAAATAGCAAAGATATTGTGGGGAGCGCCTGCAACCACTCAATATCTGGCAGGAATGCTGGGAATGGCGCCAAGTACCGTGTCTACACATCTCAAAGTGATGAAGGCGGCAGGACTATTAACAAATAAGGCGATCAAAAAGTTCGTTTATTATGAAGTCAATCAAGAAGCCTTAGTGCAGTTAGGGGAGCAGCTAGTTCGTTATTTCAAGGAATCGTAATAATTAGTATAGGACAAAAATAAGTGCAATTTAACGTCTGAAATGGCTTAAATTGCACTTATTTTATGTGCAGGTGAGAGACTATCAGGCTGCATAAAAATAGATAGAATGAAATTGTGAAAATATTTTGGCAAATCTGATATCGCGTTGACTTTGTACTGCTAAAGTGGTAGAATATTCACAACATAAAGATTCGTTAATTCAAAAAATATCGAATTGAAAAATGGAAGTTAAAATGACAAAGGAGGCACACTTATGATAAAGTTTGATGCAGACAGTGCCATAGGCAGGTTTAAAAGATGGAGTGACGAGGAAAAACAGATGATACATAAAACCTCAATCAAGATTCTTTCGGAAATCGGCATGCATGTATTCCATCAGGAGGCCAGAAGTCTTCTTCAGGATGCTGGCGCTGTAGTTGATGGAAATTTAGTAAAGGTTCCGGAACGTATGGTAGATGAGGCGCTGAGAAGTGCCCCATCAAAGTATTCTATCTATAACGTCGATGGATCAGAGGCGTTCTGCCTTGCACCCAATGTGGTCACCTTCGGAACAGGAACAGATATGCCGGAATTTATTGACCTATATTCAGGTGAGATCAGGCCAGGCAGGCTGGAGGACTGTGAAAACGCTGCAAAGATTGCTGAGCATTGTAAATCCATAGACTGGCTGGCTCCCTATGCTCTGGCTAATGATAAAAATCCAAGGACAGCAGATGTACACCATTATAAAGCCATGCGCAAGTATTGCAGCAAACCAATCCTCACTCTGGCTACAGATCCTTATAGTCTGCAGGGCATTATCGATATGGCGGCGGCTCAGGCCGGAGGTTATGAACAATTAAAGGCTAAACCGACATTTGTGCACTACGCGGAACCGATCTCCCCTTTGCAGCATTCTGAGGAGTCTTTGGGAAAATTGCTTCTCTGTGCGGAGTACGGCATCCCAGTTACTTATACGGCAGGCATCACCGCAGGTGCCACCGGTCCCGTGACGCTGGCAGGCACTTTGGCAGTGGGCAGTGCGGAGTGTCTGATGGGGCTGGTGATTCACCAGCTGAAAGCGCCGGGGGCGCCATTCATGTATGGAATAGAGGCTTCCATCATGGATATGAAAACCACAGTATGCATGTACGGCGGACCAGAGTACGGGCTCATGAATTCCTTTGTTGGTGAAATGGGCAGATTTTATCAGTTACCGACTTTCGGCATTTCCGGCGCTACGGACGCAAACCAGATCGATTTTCAGATGGGCGCGGAAATGATCTACAGCATGATGACCGCCATTTACGGCAGACAAAACTTTGTCCATGACAACGGCTATATGGGAATCGGCCAAATGGGCTGTCTGCAATCGATCCTTGCGGCCAATGAGTTACTGACTTTTGCGAAGCGTTATGCGCAGGATATAGAGATTACAGAGGAAAGCATCGGTTACGATCTGATTAAGAAAATCGGTATCGGCGGCAATTATCTGCAGACAAAGGAAACCGCGAGAAAGTTCAGAAAGGAATTCTATTTACCAGAATTTCTCAACCGCAAAAGAAATGTGGCGTGGATTGCAGACGGCTGTCCGAATATTCCTGATCAGTTGACGGCCAAAGCAAAAGAAATCATCGAAGGGGATGTACAGACTTTTATTTCGGACGAATTAGAGGCAAAATTTGACGCCATCATAGAAGAACACGAATCATATTATTTCACTTAACCACAAATAAAAAAATAGATTTCACACACGAAAGGAGATTGAAAATATGTATGTAAATCAAACGGGAAATTTCACTCACGATTTTAAGATGTGTTCTTATGAACAGCTGACACGTCTTCACAACGCAAGCTTAGAGGTGCTGGAGCGAACCGGAGTGAAAATTTATGAAGAAACTGCGCTGAAAATTCTGGCAGAAGGCGGCGCCTATGTGGACTTTGATGAAAAGGTGGTCAGAATACCGGCGGCCATGGTAAAAGCGGCCATTCAATCTGCACCATCCAGAATCGTCGTTGCAAATCCACAAGGCAAGAGAAGCCTGTTCCTGGAAAGAAACAATGTGTATTTTGGAACCGGCACAGATCTTCCTACTCATATGGATCCATATACAAAGGAAGTCAGGCCGACGATGCTGAAAGACGTAGAAAACATTGCAAAAGTGGTGGACAAAGCAGATAATTTTGCTTATGTATCAAACCAGGGGCTGGCCCAGGATATCCCGCAGCATCTTCACGACATGATTACTCTGAAAACCATGAGAACCTACTGCAGTAAACCGAATCTCTGTACGGCGACGGACAAAGGGAATTTAATGGCTTTGATCGACATGTGTGCTGAGATGGCAGGCGGTTACGATGAGCTGAGACGGAATCCGACATTGATGCTTTACAATGAGCCAGTTTCCCCGTTGATGAACAGTGAGGAGGCAATCCAGAAGCTGATGCTCTGTGCCGAGTATGGGATCCCGACCACTTATGCATCAGGCGGTGTGTCGGGGGGAACCTCTCCCGTTACATTATCCGGCTCCATCGTATGCAGTAATGCAGAGTGCTTAGCCGGCTTAGTCCTCCATCAGTTAGTCAAGAAAGGCGCTCCATTTATTTACGGTTACATCTTTGGAGCCATGGATATGATGACCACCATGAATGTTTACGGCGGACCGGAACTGGGCATGGTGCACGCTGTAATGGCGGATCTGGCAAAATATTATGATCTGCCTGTATATGGGACATCAGGCTGTACCGACGCCCTGGAGGTTGACGCTCAGGCCGGTACAGAGGCAATGTACAGCATCATGTGCGCGGCACTTTCTGGAGAAAATCTGGTTCACGATAATGCCTATACCGGAGTCGGCGCCATCGGAAATCTGTCCATGATTCTATTGGTGGATGAACAGATCAGTTTTGCAAAGCGATTCGTTCAGGGAATCAATTATGATGAAGAGTCCCTCGCCATTGACCTGATCGACAAGGTGAGCTACGGCGGCGCCTATGTATCACAGAAGCATACGGCAAAGAACTTCAGAAATGAGGTATTCTACCCTAAGTTCTTCAACCGAAAACAGTATCTGGCATGGGAAAGCGAAGGCGGCCTCAGCCTGAACGAGAAGTTGGACAATGCAGTAAAGACGATCATTGAGGAAGAGGAGTACAGTTATATCGACGAGCGTACTGCCAAAGTCTTTGACGAAATCATCAAAGACAGAGCGAAAGAGTTGGCGATCGAGTATTAAAAGGAGGAGACAAATGTTATTAGAAAAGATTGGAAACGCAGTATTAGAGGGCGATGATGAGGTTGTTTGTGAATTGGTAGAAAAGGCGTTGGCAGAAGGCACAAAGCCGCTGGATGTCTTGGAGCAGGGCCTGGTACCGGGAATGGACGAAGTCGGAAAACTGTTTAAGACTGGAGAGATGTTTGTACCGGAAGTATTGATGGCTGCAAATGCCATGCAGGCGGGAAATGATATTCTGAAGCCGCTCATGGTTGGCGAAACCCGAGAAATGAAAGGAAAAATCATCATAGGCACAGTAAAAGGCGACTTGCATGACATCGGAAAGAAGATTGTGGGCATGATGTTGGAAGGCGCAGGATATGAGGTGATCGACCTTGGAATCGATGTCACCCCAGAAAGATTCCTGGGCGCTCTCGACGAGACCCAGGCTGACTGTGTAGGAATGTCCGCCATGCTGACCACGACGATGACAGTGATGGATGAAGTAGCTGCGGCAATAAAGGCTGATCCAAAGTATGCTGATGTGAAGATCATGATCGGAGGGGCACCTGTCACAGCGGACTTTGGAGAAAAAATTGGCGCAAAATTCTCCTATGATGCAGCTTCTGCTGTAGACCTGGCCAACGAATTGATGGCGTAAATTGGAAGGGAAGCGAAAAAAATGAGTAAAGAATGGACTCCAAAAGAATTACTGCTTGATCTGGTTTCAGTACAAAGTGATACATACACTACCTTGGAAATAGATATGGCAAAACATATCCTGGAAGTCATCAAAGGACAGGACTATTGGGAAGAGCATCCCGATTGCTGCGGACTTTACGACGGGAATGACCGGATGGGGCGTCTCATTCCCTGGGCGCTTCGAAAAGGAACATCCAACAGGTGTCTGGTTCTCTCAGGTCACTTTGACTGCGTCGAAATCGATTGCTATGATACGCTGAAAGAATTTGCATTGAGGCCAGATGAGCTGAAAGAAAGAATGAAGACCATGGAATGGAGCGATCCTGATGTGGTGAAGGATCTGCATTCAGAGGACTGGTTGTTCGGAAGAGGGACAGCTGATATGAAGGGCGGTACCGCCGTCATGCTCTGCCAGCTGTTCGAGGTCGCTGCAAAGCACATCAATCCAGAACTGAATCTTCTTTATGTGGGCATTCATGACGAAGAAACTGCGGCGGAAGGAATCTTCCAGAGTGTCGGATTGTTTACGGAACTGAAGAAAAAATATGGCTTTGACTACAAGCTTCTCGTCAACGGAGAACCGACGTCCAAAGACAGCCCGGATAAATACACTTATTATGACGGATCTATCGGCAAAGGACTTCCTTTCGTCGTCATTAAAAGCAAGCTGGTTCATGTAGGAAATCTGATGCAGGGTCTAAATGGATCGCTGATTGCAGCAAATATCGTCAGACGTATTGAATTGAACACAGATCTTTGTAGTGAAGATTACGGCCAGAAATGTGTGCCGCCGACAGTGCTTTATATGAAGGACAATAAAAAGTTCTATAACGTTTCGGTTCCCCTCTATACGAATTTGTATCTGAACACTCTATTTACAAATTCCAATAACGCGCTGAAAATTCTCGACTCCATTGATCAAATCTGCCGGGAATCGGCAGCAGAAGCGGTGGAGGTCTACAACAAGGCATACACCTTTATGGAGCCGAACCATCCGAACCCCAATCACAATGTGCGTGTGATGTCTCTGGCAGAACTGGAAGCGTATAATCAGGCAAATGTAGAAAACTACGAAGAAGAGAAGGCTGCTTTTGTCAAGGGGCAAATCGAAATCGTCAACAGAGGAGACTCTCTTACCCAGCTGGCGACGGGCTTCGATATCGTGCAATGGGAAATTGAACAGTCCAAGATTACAGATCCGATGATTGTTTATGGACTGATGGCGCCTTATGTGCCAGCAGTAAATAATCACGCCTTTCAGGATTTTGACAGAGAGGGCACCATCAATATTGTTCAGGGCGAATTGAAGAAATATGGCATTACCGTTGAGGTGGTACCTTATTTCATGGGACTTTCTGACAACAGCTACATATCATGCGTGGATCCGACTGAGGACCTGGAGGCCCTAAAGAGCATGGTCACGCCGAAAGAGGTTTACGATATCCCGCTGAAAGAGGCGGAATATATCGCACTCCCGTCCATTATCTGCGGACCGTGGGGCAAAGATTATCACACAATTACAGAGAGGGTTTATCTTCCTGACTTGGAAATTCATACACCGGCGGTAATGAGAAGATTAATCGAGTCGTTTTAACCTTAAATAAGGAGGAGGAAAACGCAATGGATACGAATCAACCAAGAGTAAGTTTGAAAAATGTAATAAAAATTGCCGGAGTATGGATTTCCTACTGTATTGGATCTGGATTTGCAACAGGGCAGGATATGATGCAATACTTTGTCGCCTATGGCATGAAGGGCTTCATCGGAATCCTGATCGGTATTGCGATTCACATTTATGTGACCACGTCCTACATGTCGCTGGGGAAAACCATGCAGTTTGAAAATCCCATGGGTGTTTTCGATTACTTCTGCGGAAAATACCTGGGCAAGCTGGTGGCAGCGCTGACAGTGGTTTATGCCCTGTTTGCACCATCGGTCATGATTTCCGGTTTTGGCGCCACCATTAATCAACTGACGGGATTTCCCATGGTTGCAGGAAGCATCATCATGGGTACGATCGTAACTTTGACGGTTATGCTCGGCCTGCACCGCATAGCTGACATCATCGGAACCATAGGGCCGTTATTAATTATCGTATCGTTATTAACTGGCGGAATCTATCTGATTGGCAATTGGGAGAAGCTGAAAGCCGGTGCATTGGCGGCAGAGGACATGGATTTGTTAAGTATTGGAGATAACTGGTTCATGGGCGGTGTGTATTTTGCAACTTGGGCGCCTCTGATGGCGGCACCATTTCTGACGACGACAGCCAAGACCATCGATACGAAAAAAGAAGGCATTACCGGAATGATTGTAGGAAATGTAGGTTATATGTTTGCAGTTTTCATCATGGTAGCAGCATTCTTATGTGATATCGAAGGTGTTTCAAAGGTCCTTGTACCGACACTATATCTGGCGCAGCAGATGTCGCCATTCCTCACGGTGCTTTTTATCGGCGTCATCATCCTTGGAATTTACTCCTCTGCAGTACCGGGCATGTTCACCTTTGTGGCAACCTTTGCAAAGGAAAAGACGAAGCGGTATATGATGATCTCCATTGGAACAGGAATCTTTGTTACCATCGTAACTATGCTGATTCCATTTGATTTCCTGACCAATTACATGTTTACGGTCTACGGCGCATTGGGATTGCCGTTTATCTTCCTGATCGCGTTTGCACAGATCAGAACGAAACTGGCGAAAAATAAAGTGATGAAATAATGTATCTGTTTCTTACAAAGGGGCTTGCCTGTATAGGCGGTCCCTTTGTAGTTTTAAACTTTGGGAGGAATAGGACATATAGGGTATGGGGGTATGCTAAAGGAACTTTTTACAATGCGGTTATGCTTTTTGAAGTGTATCACAAGGGCTCCGCGTAACTCTTTGGCAGTTATTGAAGTCATTCTGCCGAAAACCAGCACGAAATTCAGCGGATGTTTGTAAAAGTATTACATATGATTACTTTTCCAGAGGCTCTGACATAAAGCAGGTAGATAAATCGGTATAATTTAGTTACCCAGATAAGATATACCCCCTCATTTCCTTGTCAGGAAATGCTCCGGTTACGCGAAATTAGCCGCAAGGGTCCAAAAAGCGTAACTTTATCGTAAAGAGCTTCTTTAATAGTTCTATTTGACAAAATCCGTCAATGAATTTACACTGATAGTATCTGAGATTAAGAAAGAGGTACTTGCGATGATAATTGATTTCAAACAAATTGAAGAAACAGTCATTCCACATTTTCGAGGCGGGGAAAAGGAGACCAGGTCCAGGATGTTTGCAGACCCTGCATGCAAGATCATGCACGGAAGACTGGAACCTGGAGCCTCAATCGGCCTGCATACCCACGATACCAGCAGTGAAATCATCTATATTCTGAAAGGAAGAGGCAAAGTTCTTTATGATGGCGGTTATGAAGAGGTAGAGGAGGGTTTGTGTCATTACTGTCCCAAAGGCCATGAACACAGCTTGATCAACGACAGTGATGAGGATTTGATCTTCTTTGCCGTGGTGCCGGAGCAGTAAGGGGGACGAAAGATGATCAATACCAGCAAAGGCAGGATTGCATTGATTTTGATTGTTTTCCTAACGATGATGACGGCAATCTCACAGCCGGTTTCGGCTTCCACATCCTACATCGTCAGCCGCAGCGACAAAAAGTACAGCTATACAGATATGAAGAAGGACATTGAAGCGCTGACGGCCAAGTATCCGGACAGGCTGACCAGCCAGGTTCTGGGAGAGAGCGCCGACGGCAGAAACATCTACGCCCTCTGCCTGGGAAATCCAGAGGCGGAGAAGCAGATCTTTGTCACAGCGGGAATGCATGCTCGCGAATACATCAACTGCCAGGTTGTGATGATGATGGTGGAACGCTACTGCCGAAACTATGGCGGCAAGTATAAGGGGAAAACTTATCGCCAGCTCTTTGATGAAGTCGCTGTCTACATCATACCGATGGTCAATCCTGATGGTATCGCCATCAGCCAGTCGGGAGCCGGCGCGATCAGAAATGCAGCGCTCCGCAAAAAAGTGCAGAAGATGCCGAGGAGAGGCGGCTACAGCAACTGGAAGTCCAATGCCAGAGGCGTGGATCTGAACCATAATTACAAGATGTATGCCGGAAAACACCCACAGAAGAAGCCTGCCAGCGAAAACTACCCGGGGCCGTCCAGGTTTTCGGAGAGTGAGACGAAAGCCGTTCACGATCTGATGAAATCCATGACTAATATGAAGGCCTGTCTCAACTATCACAGTATGGGACAAGTCATCTATTGGGGATACAAGAACAAATCCTACAAATCCAAGAGTTATGCCCTGGCAAAGATGTTCCGGCAGATGACAGGTTACTATTTGATCGACGAGAGCTACACAAAAGCCACCTACGGTGACCTGGAGCACTACGTCATCAATGAATACCGCATTCCTTACGTCTGTATCGAGACAGGCTATGGAGGGGTACCAGTGTCCAGCAGACAGCTTCTGCCCATCTACAAGAAAGTCATGGATTCCTTTGAAAAGACTGCGTATATGTATCGCTAGTGACTATCCTTTTCCGCAAATTTGTGGTAAAATAGAAGACAAGATTTACATAGGGAAAGGAAGAAAAGTATGTTAACTTTAGATGCGTTTGAAGAAGCCACCGAGGTGGTGAAAAAAGTTGCCATAGAGACGAATTTGCTATATAGTGACTATTTCAGTGAACAGACTGGAAATAAAGTATATTTGAAGCCGGAAAACATGCAGAAGACTGGCGCATATAAGCTCAGAGGCGCTTATTACAAGATCAGCACTCTGACTGACGAGGAGAGAGCCAAGGGGCTGATTACAGCCTCAGCCGGAAACCACGCCCAGGGTGTTGCCTATGCGGCAAAAGCTTACGGGTGCAAGGCGACAATCGTGATGCCGACGACGACACCTTTGATGAAGGTCAACAGAACCAAAAGCTACGGCGCGGAGGTTGTGCTTTACGGTGACGTCTACGACGAATCCGCAGCTCACGCCCAGAAGTTAGCGGAAGAAAAGGGGTACACATTTATACATCCTTTTGATGATCCTGTGGTCGCGACAGGCCAGGGTACCATTGCCATGGAAATCGTCAAAGAACTGCCGCTGGTAGACTACATTCTGGTGCCGGTGGGTGGCGGCGGCCTGGCGACAGGTGTTTCCACATTGGCTAAGATGCTCAACCCGAAGATCAAAATCATCGCTGTAGAGCCGGCAGGAGCTGCCTGCTTACAGGCGTCTTTCGAGGCGGGAAAGCCTGTAACCCTGGATGGTGTCAGCACCATCGCTGACGGTACTGCTGTAAAGACGCCAGGCATCGAGATCTTCCCATTTTTACAGAAAAACATCGACGAAATTATCACAGTGGATGACGATGAGTTGATCGTTGCCTTCCTAGACATGGTAGAGAATCACAAGATGGTAGTTGAGAATTCCGGCCTTCTGACGGTGGCGGCCCTAAAGCACCTGAAGGTGAAGGACAAGAAAGTCGTGTCCATTTTAAGTGGCGGCAATATGGACATCATCACCATGTCCTCCGTCGTGCAGCACGGACTGATTCAGAGAGACAGAATCTTTACTATTTCTGTACTGCTGCCTGATAAACCGGGTGAGCTGGTGAGGGTGGCAAGCACCATTGCAGAAGCACAGGGCAATGTCATCAGGCTGGATCACAACCAGTTTGTCAGCACCAACAGAAATGCGGCGGTGGAACTGAAGATCACCATGGAGTCATTCGGAACAGAACACAAAGACAAGATCATCAAAGCCCTCAAGAAGATCGGCTACGACCCAAAACTGATCAGCGTCATGATATAATTATTTTTGCAGCAAGGCAGGCAGCCTTGCTGTTATTTTTTTGCTGTGGTTAGATGTCGGATTAAGCAACTTACTGAATCACAGACAATGTAAAAGAAAAGCAGACCATGTCTTCCTTCTGTGATACTGTATAATGGCTATGATGGGCGTCTAATATGCTCTTCACAATATCCAGGCCGATTCCCTGACTGGGAAGACGGGCCTGGGTATGTTCGTCGATGGAGAAATCACGATTCCATATTTTCTCCATGATGTCCTCGCTGATAGTGCCGCTGTTTTCAACGGAGATGATCAAGTTATTGTCGTTTACTTCCATGCGGATATAGAGCAGGCGGTGAGCATCTCCATATTTGATGGCATTGCTGATAAAATTAGAAAGAACCTGATCAATACGGTGGGCATCTGCTTGTACCATGACGTCACAGAGCCATGTCTCTACAATAAATCCCAAATTTTCCAGTCGGCGGGAGAATCGCTCTAAAACAGCAACCACGATATCCTTTGATGAGTATTCACCGATATGGACGCTCCAATAGCCGGATTGTATCCTTGTCAGTTCAATGGCTTCATTGACCATATCGGTCAGGTTGGCCGTTTCATCCATGATGATATCTAAATAGTAATCTGGTTCCTGCTCATTGATGCCGCGCCTGAGGACATCGGCATAACCGCCAATCAAAGCCAAAGGGGTTTTGAATTCATGGGAAACGTCACCGAGGAGTTTTTTCATCCTTTTTTCATTGTTTTTTGCATTTTCAGAGGCGATTTCCAGATTTTGATTGGCCGTCTTCAGTTCCTGCAGTGCGCTTTCCAGGCTGGAGGCCATGGTATTGATATTTTGGGAAAGCTGGCCGATTTCATCTTTTCCCTCATAGGTGGCTTTTTCACTGAAATCCAGATGTGCGATCTTGTCGGTCACAGAATTGAGATTTTGCATCGGTTTGGAAATCTGACGAGCCAAAATGTAAGCGCCAGCCATCAAAATAACGGCGAGAACAACAAAAGAACCCTTGAAGATATCGCCCAGATAGGCGCTTTCATAGCCGGTAACGATGATGTTGTGCAAGGTCAAAAAATAATAGTGATTTCCATCCCTTGCTGTAGATGTGGAAATAAAGTAATAAGAAGAACCGTTCAGTTCTTCCGATTTTCCTGTTTTCTTGGACATAAAGTCTGCCAGACTGCTTTTGGTAATCAGACAGTCCCTGATATGTTCATAGATCAGTTCTGCCCGTTGATTCTGGGTAGAAGGGTTAGAAGAGTAATCTCTGAAGGAAAGAACTTCGGCGCTGCATTTAATGATTTTGACGTCCCTGTTAGAGACGGTGTATTGGTGCATGCTGCTGCGATTGGAATAGGGGACGCCTTCTATAGTCAGCAGCAGGGGTTCATAGAGGTCGCTGCTTCCCACCCGGACTAATTTGGCCTGGATTTTGGTGCCGTGCTTAATGGAGGGCAGCACATCTTCATCCAGCTGTGTCAGGTAGAAGACGGGAATCGTATAAATTTTCCCATTATCCTCACATTGTACCCGAAGAGCGGTCAGTTTATTAAAAAAGCCGGTGTCGGCAAACTTGAAGTCATCGCGAAGAGCTAAAACAGGAGAGCCGGTCGATAAGGAATACTCCTCAAAGGGCCTGTAGTATGTCTCGGAACCAGCCTCGTGGAAGTCCTCGGTCACTTCGTCCAGACTGGAATAGATGTTTGCATTGATATTCTTGATGTAAAGACGATCAAAAAAGCTGCTGACAAAAATCCACTGTACCACCAGAATCAAGAGAAATAACCCGGTCACGACAGTAAATATTTTCAGCGTAATGGATTTTTTCATAGGGAATCCTCCATTTTGTAGCCAACAGAAATCACGGTTTTGATCAAAGGCGCCTTGTCGCCTATTTTTTTGCGTGTTTTCTTGATCAAAGTATCTACGGCCCTGATATCGCCCACATAGTCCATGCCCCAGATTTTTTCTAAAAGGTATTCTCTTGTCAAAACTCGTCCGATATTTTCCATCAGTTCACGGAGCAGGGCGAATTCTTTTGGGGTCAGCTCCACCGCTTTCTCGTGTACGGTGCAGGTATAGGCATCCAAATTGAGAATGATGTCAGAAAACTGCAATGTGTGAACAGACTGCTCATGGCTGGATCTGGACAACATCCGCTTTACTTTTAAGGCAAAGATGGAAGATTGAAAGGGCTTTACCAGATAGTCGTCTGCGCCGGCATGGTATCCCACGATATGATAGCCCTCATCCTCTAAAGCGGAAAGAAATAGAATGGGCACATCTGATGTCTGGCGTATTTTCTTGCAGACATCAAATCCGCTCAGATCCGGCAGCATGACATCAAGGACGATCAGGTCCGGATTTTTAGATTGAAATATTTCTATGGCGGAAGCTCCGTCCGCCGCTTCCAGGACGTTGAGTCCTTCTGAGCGCAGGTACAGGCTGATCAATTCTCTGAATTTCTTTTCATCGTCAACGACTAATACAGTGTTCATGTTTCTCCCTTTCTCAAAGCGTTTCCTAATGAATTCAGTTTACCAAAATCCACAAAAATTACAACAGTTCCTATAAAAATGCAATAAAAAAGAAAACTAGATACACACCAAGTACAAACCGATATGCTATGATTTGATCAAGATAAAAAAACGAAAAATTGTGATAATTAATTAGGAGGTTGAAATTGTGAAAAAAATCATTGTACTATTGCTGGCCCTGTGTATAGCAGGAGCCTTTGCCGGATGCAAGAACGGCAGTTCCTCTGGAGACGGCGGTGGAAAAGCCTCTGATAGAGAAGATGTTGTGATCAGTCTCAAATCGGACCCGAAGACTTTTGATCCAGTCAGCACATCTACGAGCAGTGCCAACACGGTTATGTTTCAGATCTACGATTCCCTGATTCATATGAACGAGGAATTTGAGGTGGAACCGCGCCTTGCGGAAAGCTATAAGGTATCGGATGACGAAAAGACCTATACTTTCAAATTGGCAGAGGGTGTGAAATTCCACAATGGGGAAGCGCTGAAAGCAAGCGATGTAGTTTATTCCATCAAGCGGGCGCAGAAATCTCCGTACACTTCGGCTTATGTTGATTCTGTGGATTATGCCGAAGTAGTCGACGATAATACTGTTGCGGTTCACCTGACTGACGTGGATGCGTCTTTCCTGGAAAAAATTCAGATCATCATGATTGTCAATGAGAAGACGGTAAAAGAAGCGGGGAAATCCTATGCTGATCATCCGGTGGGAACAGGTCCATACAAATTTGTCTCCTATAAAGCCGGGGTGGAAGTCAAGCTGACCAGATTCGACGACTATTACCGCGGTGCGGCGAGAATCAAAGATGTGGATTACCAGATTATCACCGATGACAATACGGCTACGGTAAATTTACGTACTGGGGATGTGGACGCTGGAAGTTTTGCCAGAGCATCCTATGATGAAGTGATGAATGAGCCGGCTCTGACTGTAGCCGACTGGAGTGCAAACAGTCTCTACTATTTTGCAGTCAATAATGAAGTCGCGCCGTTTAACGACCCGATTGTAAGACAGGCGATCAATTATGCCATCGACAGAGAATACATCGCTGAAGTCGAGACCAATGGTCTGTCAAAGATTACCTCCGTCATGCTGCCGCCTTCTGTATTTGGTTACTCTGATGAAATCAATCAGACCTATACCTATGACCCGGATAAAGCCAGAGAACTGCTGAAAAAAGCCGGCATCAAAACACCGATGGAAATCGGTACGATTAAAATTCCTGAAGGAGATGGCAAGAATGCGGCAGAAGCGCTGCAGCAGTGCCTTTCTGAAATCGGCCTGGAGGTGGAAATTGAAATCATAGAACAGAACAAGTTCTATGATGAAACCGATTTTGGCGATTATGAAATCGCATGGTGTCAGATCAGTCTTCTGCGGGACGCGGATTCTTATTCCATCCTTTTCACTTCAGATCAGATTGACGGTATGAATACTGCCCGTTATAGCAATCCGAAGGTAGACAAGCTCTTTACCCAGGCAAAAGCTACCACGGATCAGAAAGAACGTCTGAGACTATATGCCGAAGTTTTTAATCTGATCGGTGAAGATGCCGCCTATATTCCGGTATATGTTCCAACAAATATCTACGCATATAATAAAAATCTAAAAATTGATGTGCTGGAGCCATCCGTTCAGTTTGTCTACGATATGCACTGGAATTAATCTAAACAAAAGGGCTGGAATGATGCTGAAGCGGAAAATCATCATTTCGGCCCTTCGTTTTTCGAGAGGAGAACTGTAATGACCAAATATGTATGGAAGCGATTATTGCTTTTGATACCGACGATATTAGGTGTCATGTTTATCGTGTATACGATTTTATCTCTGACACCGGGAACACCGGGAAAATTGATCCTCGGCCAGTCGGCCACGCCGGAGGCAATTAATCAGCTAAATGAAGAACTCGGATTTAATAATCCTTTTTTAGTCCGTTTTTTTGACTATATTGTCGATGCACTGCACGGAGATTTTGGCGTATCCTACAATACACAGAGACCGGTCTTTGACGAAATCTTTCCAAGGTTTCCGACGACCGTGATCATTGCCTTCCTCAGTGTCATTTCTGCGGCCATCGTCGGCATTCCCATTGGAATCTTGTCAGCGGTGAAACAGTATTCCTTCATAGATGGATGCAGCACCACCTTAGCCCTCTTTATGGCGGGAATTCCATCCTTCTGGCTGGGTCTGATGCTGATGCTGGTATTTTCTCTGCAGCTGGGCTGGCTGCCGCCCAGTGGCACGGGATCGTGGGAAAATTACGTACTGCCGACTTTGACGCTATGCATTACCGGATCGGCGCTGATCGTGCGCATTACGCGGACCATGATGCTGGAGACCATCCGACAGGATTATATTAGAACGGCCAGGGCAAAGGGCGCCAGTGAAAAACGAGTTATTTTCCACCACGCTCTCAAAAATGCCCTTCTGCCGGTGATCACTTCTCTGGGCATCCAGTTTGGAGGCATGCTGGGCGGTACCATTGTCATCGAATCAGTATTCAGTCTTCCGGGACTGGGCACTCTGATTGTCGATGCAATCAGAATGAAGGATATCCCGCTGGTCATGGCATCCGTTATTTTTCTCGCTGTCTTATTCTGCCTGATTCTCTTGCTGATGGATCTTTTCTATGCATTCATTGACCCGAGAGTGAAAGCCCAATACGTGAAATAGGAGGACGCCATGAATACAATACAGACTAGGAAAACAGAAAAGAGAAAAAGAAAAAGCCAGGCTCGTGAAATCTGGCACAGAATGAGGAAAAATAAGCTGGCGATGATCGGTCTGGCCATCCTCATCGTATTCCTTCTATTAGCCATCTTCGCCGATGTTATCGTCGATTACGATACGGATGCCCTGGGCAGGGGCCAGGATAGATTAGCAGGTCCCAGCGCAGAGCACTGGTTCGGGACCGACTATCTGGGCAGAGATGTATTTGCCAGAATCGTATATGGCACGAGAGTCTCCCTGGCACTGGGACTGGGAATCACGGTCATCGCCCTTTCAATCGGCGGCTTCCTCGGTGCAGCAGCAGCCTATTACGGAGGGATCATTGAAAGTGTAATCATGCGTATCGCGGATATGCTGATGTGTATTCCGTCAATTTTGCTGACACTGGCAATTATTGCAGCTCTGGGAACCAGTCTTCAGAATCTGGTCATTGCGGCAACCATAGCTTCGGTACCAGCATTTACGCGGATCATCAGATCCTATGTCTTCACCGTCATCGGAGAAGAGTACATAGAAGCCGCACGGGCAGGGGGAATGAATGATTTTCAGATCATCACTTCTCATATCCTTCCCAACGTGATCGGCCCCATCGTTGTAGAAGCCACCATGAATGTGGCGGGAACCATTCTCTCCATCGCAGGACTCAGTTTTCTCGGCATGGGCGTACAGCCTCCGCAGCCGGAATGGGGCGCTATGCTCTCTGATGCCAAAGATTTTATGATGAACCAGCCGACCCTGGTCTTCTTCCCGGGACTTGCCATTGTACTGGCGGCCCTATCTCTGAATTTGCTGGGGGACGGACTGAGAGATGCCATTGACCCAAGATTAAAGGATTGAGGATGAAAGTATGAAAGAATCGATGTTAGAGATAAAAGATTTACATGTGGTATATCGCACGGAAGCCGGAGAAGTAAAAGCGGTTAATGACGTTGCTCTTTCGGTAAAGAAGGGGGATGTGCTGGGAATCGTGGGAGAAACCGGGGCAGGAAAATCCACCACGGCCCTTTCTGTGCTCAGACTGCTGCCAGAGAGAACGGGAAAAATCACCAGAGGCAGGATCCTATTTGATGGGGAAGATCTGCTCACTATGACAGAAGCTGATATGCGTGCGATTCGAGGAGAACGGATCTCCATGATTTTTCAAGACCCCATGACTTCTCTCAATCCTGTCATTCCGGTGGGCAAACAGATTGCGGAAGCAATCCGACTCCACCAGGCAGACAGCAAAGGGCAGGAAAGCGTAGAAAAGCGGGTTGACGAAATATTGGAACTGGTTGGAATTCCAAGCTCCAGAAAAAATGAATATCCCCATCAGTTTTCCGGCGGCATGAAGCAGAGAGTGGGAATTTCTGTGGCTCTGGCCTGCGAGCCGGAACTTCTCATAGCAGATGAACCGACCACAGCCTTGGACGTTACCATACAGGCTCAGGTTCTGTCTATGATGCAGGACCTGAAACAGAAGCTGGACATGTCTATGGTTCTGATCACTCACGATCTGGGCGTCGTAGCTGAAATGTGCGATGACGTTGCCGTGATGTATGCTGGAGAAATCATTGAATCCGGTACGGTGGACGATCTTTTCCTCAGCGAAAAAAGACATCCATATACAGAAGGTCTCTTTGGATCTATCCCCGATATAGACAGGGAAGAGCGGAGGCTGCATCCTATCGACGGACTGATGCCGGATCCTGTGGATCTGCCAGAGGGATGCAAGTTTCACCCCAGATGCACTCGCTGCATGGAAATATGCCGAACTGAAAAACCGCCGCAGAATGCAGACGGAACCCATATGATTCGCTGTCACCTGTTCAGTGAGGAAAAGGAGATGATAAAATGAACGCCCCATTGCTTGAAACGGTAAATTTGAAAAAGTATTTCAAAACATCAAAGGGAAATCTCCACGCGGTGGATAACATCAACCTGCAAGTTGCAGAAGGCTCCACTCTGGGCATTGTAGGCGAATCCGGCTGTGGAAAATCCACCCTGGGACGGACAATCCTCAGATTGACAGAACCCACAGAGGGGCAGATTCTCTTTGAAGGCAATGACATCTGCAAATTGTCCAAGAAGGGGCTGAAGGATCTGCGCAAGAGTATTCAGATTATTTTTCAAGATCCCTTTTCCAGCCTGGACCCCAGGAAGTGTGTTCTGGACCTCATAGCGGAGCCTTTGCTGGTCAACAAGAAAGAATATTCCAAGTCTGATGTCTATGCCAAAGCCTATGATCTGATGGACACAGTAGGGCTTGCGGAACGTCTGGCTTATAGTTATCCCCATGAACTGGACGGCGGCCGCAGGCAGAGAATCGGTATCGCCCGTGCTTTGTCCCTGGAGCCAAAATTCATCGTCTGCGATGAACCAGTATCGGCTCTGGACGTATCCATTCAGGCGCAGATCCTGAATCTGCTGATGGATCTGCAGGAAGAGATGGGGCTGACCTATCTTTTCATCACCCACAATCTCAGTGCAGTAAAACATATCTCAGATGAGATCGCCGTTTTATATCTGGGTCAGTGTGTGGAGAAAGCACCCACTGCCGAATTGTTCCGCAGCCCTCAGCATCCCTATACCAAAGCCCTCCTTTCCGCTGTTTTGAAACCGAATCTGAACGAGAGGGGACGCCTTCGCAATGTGATTCACGGTGAGGTGACCAGCCCCATCGATCCGGTGCCAGGCTGCCGTTTTGCGGCTCGCTGCCCGTATCGCACGGAAAAATGTATGACCGCAGATGTTATGTTGAGAGACGTGGGTGCAGGCCATCAGGTCGCCTGTGTCCTGGCGGAGAATTGACAAGGAGAGATTATGTTTCAGGAACAGTTGCAACAGATTTTGGATGATATCATCAATCGCAGCGGAACGGAAGTCAGCGCGGCTATCTATTATAGAGGAAAGTGCGCAGCTGCAGCAGCGGCAGGAGGCGGGGACGTGAGGGCGAAAGCTACAGATCGCTTTAACATAGGGTCCATTTCAAAGATATACTGTGCTGCCGCTGTAATGAAATTAGTAGAAGAAAAGAGAATTACACTGGATACAAAAATCTGCCAGGTACTTCCGCAGTTTCAGATGGCGGACCGTCGCTACCGCGACATCACTTTTCGCATGTGTCTCAATCATTCGTCGGGATTGCCGGGAACGGGGATGAGACTGGCTTTTCAGGCAGAGTTTCTCTACGACGAATTCAAGGAAGCCTTTTTTGACTACCTGTCCCGTGGGAAATTGAAGGCTGATCCGGGCAGTTTTTCTGTCTACTGTAATGACGGCTTTGATTTAGCCGCCTTTGCCATTGAAGAGATAACAGGGAGATCTTACAGCAGCTACCTCAGACGGGCAATTTTAGAACCTCTGGGTGCAGGTTCTACAGGATGCGGAATAGAGGTCCTGCCGGGCAAGCTGGTCAGACAAAATGGCTGCCCTCTGGAATATCTGGCCTGTCTCGGGTCTGGCGGAATTGTGACCAACTTGACCGACTGTGCCAAGTTTGGAGCGATGTTTGCTGTAGAAAGCAGCAGTCAAATGACCTGCCCGCAGGGAAAATCCCGCACGGGGAATACCCAGTCTCTGTATTACGGATTGGGCTGGGATACGGTTTCACTCTCTACAGAACACTATGATTTTGGACCAGGCACTTTGGGCAAGAGCGGCGGCACCAGTCAATTCGCCTCCTATCTGCTGGTCAGCCCTCGATATGAACTGTCCATTGGTATTTCCGCTACAAAGGATACTGGCATTGTCCCTCTTGAAGTGGCCTCTGAGATTGGAGCGGCTTTTCTGAAGTCTGAGGGCGCTGATATAGTAAAACCGCAGATGCCATCAGAGCATGTAAGACCAAGGGCAATGGATGGACTATACTTTGGAAACAGAGGCCTGTATCGGGTTTGTTCAAGGGAGATGGATTTCGCGGTTGATGAATTTACACCTGACGGCTGGAAGAAATTTGCAGAAACTGGAGAGGATTTTTCGTTTCAGGAGAGGGAAGGCGCTGTGGATCTGATGATGAGATGGCAGGGGGCGGATCTGGTTCTGGCTCAAAAGTTTGAGTCAAAAGAGACCTTGCCAGTGAGAAAGAAAACCGCCTGGGAACAGCGGATCGGCAAGTCTTATCTCATTTACAACGGGCATCCCGACGATTTGGATATTGGGGATATGGTCAACGGGATTACCATCTATCGGCCAGAGACTGCAGAAAGTGAATTTGAGAAAAACATTATTCTCTTTTGCGCAAAGGAGGAAGGCGGCTTTCGGATGATGCCGGCTATGCCCGCAGGTGATTTCGAGACAGACTATGTGCTGGACGGAGAGGGTGGTTCAGGCTGCAGAGACACCTTCACTCCCTTTGTGGAGATAGAATCTGGGATAGAAATCCTGTACGACTGCGGTGTGCGCTATATCGACACCGATAGTCTGCCGAAACTGGCATCTCAGACGGTCACATCTCGTGAGCCGCAAAAAAATCCCGCCTTTCGAACTGATGCAGGTTATCGTATCACGGCCTGTAAGCCACAGCATGTAAAGATTCTTCTCTTTGATGAAGACCTGTACCCTTATTATGATGAACGCCGTGACTGCGTTTTTCCTATGACGAAAAAGGGCTACATCGTATTTCTGGCCAAAGAACCTTTTTCTGCGGAGGTCTCTTATGAACAAAATGAAATAGGTGAAGAAGATGAATATAGAAGCAATTGACCGCTATGCAGCGGAGCAGATGGAACGATTTGAGGTTCCGAGCCTTTGTTATGCCCTGGTGCAAAGAGGAAAAGTGATTCACGCCAGCACCCTTGGCACTGCCGATCTGTCAACTGGCAGGAAAGCGGATTTACATACCAGGTATCCCATCTGTTCTCTGACAAAGTCCATGACCGCCCTCTGTATGGGCATGCTTGCAGACGAAGGAAAGCTCAGCTTCGAGATGCCGGTAAGAACTTACTTGCCGGAATTCAAGATGGCAGACAGCTATGCGGGTGAACATGCTACGATTCGCGATCTGCTCTCCCATATGACGGGGCTTCCCCGGCATGATCCTGCAATCTTCAAAATCGGTGAAGAGAAGGAATCTCTGGAGAGAATGGTTGAAAAAATCGGAATGCTGCCTATGAATCGTGAATTTCGCAGCCGTTTTGAATACATCAATCCGATGTACCTGGTCTGCAGTCTGATCATCGAGCGGCTGTCGGGAAAATCTTACGGAGAATTTCTCAAAGAGAGGCTTTTCAGGCCAATAGGAATGAAAGAGAGTTCTGCCTTCACAGAGGATATGCTGAACTCCGCCAACCGTGCGAAGCCATATATTCGTCTGAAAGACGGATCAATGGTTGAAACACTCAGTTTTTGCAATGACAGCCTGTCTGGGGCAGGGAATGTGAACTCCACCCTGGCAGACATGGCAGCTTATATGGGTTATTTGATAGAACAGAAGACGGAGAAGGGGGAGCAGCTGATTTCTGAACAGACACGAAAGCAGATTTTTGCTACTCATACCATTGACTGGTGCGGGTATGACTACAAGTGGCCGGAGATGCCAGTAGCCTGTTATGGTCTGGGATGGACGATTCAGCCGTATCGGGGAAACCTCTGTTTCTGTCATGCAGGCAGCCTCTATGGTTTCACCTCTTATATGTCATTTCTGCCCTATGAACAGACAGGTCTCGTGTTGCTGTCTAATCTGGAGCAGTGTTTCCTGCCGCAAACCATGGCCCATCATCTCTTTGACGTGGCGTTAAAGCTGCCCTATGTAAACTGGGAGGAACGATATGCCGAGAATCAGCGAAATATGGACGCAGCCTATGAAGCACATAACGAGGAAATTTTGCGGACCGATCGGAAGAAAAAAAGTAAACTTGCGTCAGATCCCTCACTTTTTCTGGGAGAATATAAAAACAGCGGCTATGGCAGGCTTCAGGTGTGCCAGCTGGAGGACAGGCTGCAGATCAAATATGGAGGCTGGAATTACCCCCTCATTCACAGTTATGGAAATACCTATTTGCTGGACATCGGCAGGCCAAACAGACCGCTTCTGACCAGAGCTGAATTTTGCCCGGAAAGAGGGGTAAAAGTCTGGTTTGAAGTGAATTTGGAAGAACCAATAGAGTTTTTGATGGAGAGGAAGAGATAAATGTATGATGTACTAATTAAAAATGGGATGGTAATCGACGGCACCGGTGCAGCGGCAAAGCCACTGGATGTGGCATGTAAAGATGGACGAGTTTACATGCTGGAACCTGGAAGCTGTTTTTCGGCAAGGGAAATCATCGATGCTGCTGGACTGTGGGTTTCTCCTGGCTTCATTGATACTCATTCTCACGGAGATTTCCCTTATGGCGTTTCCTGCAATTCCCTCGCGAAAGTTTCCCAAGGGATTACCACCCATCTGGGCGGGCAGTGCGGCCTGTCGGCCTTTCCACTCTGCAGGGAGCGGATAGAAGAGGTGGCAGATGCTATCGGCCTTTCCCGCTATCCTGAGCGGCCATTGTGTGAGCATACCACCTTTGCCCGGTATCGGGATTATATGAAAACCATTTCTGCAGCGGAACATATCGGATTTTTTCTCGGCCATGAAACTCTGCGCCAATCTGCCATGGGAGCTGTGCAGAGAGTGCCCTCCCAGGATGAAATGAATGATATGACAGAGATGCTGGAGGAGGCACTCTTGAACGGAGCCTTTGGCATGAGCACAGGGCTGGCCTATCCGCCGGGAGCCTATGCAGAGAAAGAAGAACTATATCAGCTCTGTAAGGTTTTGAAAAAACACGACGGGATATATGCGACTCATATGCGGGATGAGGGAAGACATATCATAGATTCTGTCAAGGAAGTTATCTGGCTTGGTAAAGAGACGGGCTGTCGGGTGCACATTTGCCATTTGAAAGTCTGTGGCCTAAAAAACTTCAGTCTTTCTCAGGAGATTTTTGAACTGTTGGATCAGGCAGAACGCGACGGCGTGCGGATTTCAGCGGATGCTTATCCTTACACCATGTCGGGTACCCAGCTGATCTTCTGTCTGCCGCCGGATTTGATGGAAGGCGGTATAGACAAGGCTTTGGAGCTGATCAGAACAGATAAAGGCCGCGAAACTGCACGGCAGCGGTTATTGCATGACGACAGCTTCGACAATATCTATCAGTCCTGTGGCAGTTTTGAAAAGATGATTGTGGCCGCCTGCGCCGTGACAAAGGACGCCGTGGGAAAATCGGTTGCCCAATGGGGAAGAAACCACGGTTATGAGGCATTTGAGGCTTTCTTTGCGCTTCTTCTGCAAAACAGAGGGGAAGTGGGCGCCATGTTCGAAGAAATCGGTGAAGAGGATATGCGAAGAATTTTACAGGACTCCAGGGTGATGATCGGAAGCGACGGGGCAATCGACAAGCTCTCTGACGGCGGTCATCCTCGCACCTTTGGAACCTTCCCCAGAGCCATTGCGCTATTTACGAGAGATGAAAAACTGGTGCCCCTTGAGGAGATGATTCGCCACATGACCTCTCTGCCGGCAAAGACCTTTCAGATTGAAGGAAAAGGGATTCTTGCCGATGGAATGGATGCTGATATCACCATCTTTGATCCGAAAGAGATACGGGATCAGGCGACGATTTTGGAGCCGGTCAAGGTCAGCAAGGGCATTGACACTGTACTGGCAGGCGGAAAAATTGTATTTCGTCATGGTGCCTTGACAGGAGAAACACCTGGGACTGTAATCACGAAAGGGAAAAGGAGCAGCCAACATGAGTAAGATCTTTATCTGTGCAGACATCGAAGGTACTGCAAACATTCAAAATCCTTTGGAGCTGCGGAAAAGCGAACCTCTGTATCATGGATATTTTGCAGAGCAGATGACGCGGGAAATCTCTGCCGCCTGCCGAGGCGCCAGGGAAGCGGGAGCCGAGATGATTTTAATCAAGGACTCTCACGGGGCGGGGGATAATCTTCTGCCAGATCAACTGCCGGAAGATACTGAACTGATCAGAGGGTGGGGGCTTCATCCTTACCACATGATGTTTGGAATTGAGGCGGACTTTGACGGCGTCTTCCTGACCGGCTGTCACAGTGCAGGCGGCACGGATTCCAGCCCTCTGGCCCATACCAACAATTCAAAAAACTGCTGGGTGAAAATCAACGGGGAAATCGCAGGAGAAGCTTATATCAACAGCCTGACGGCAGCCTATGTGGGCGTTCCGACCCTGCTCATTACGGGTGATGCAGGGATCTGTAAATTTATGAAAGAAAAAATACCAGGGGTGGAGATGGTGATTACCACGACTTACGCAGGTAATGCTTCACGCAGCAGACATCCCCGTACCGTAGATGAAGAAATCAGACGAGCAGCGAAAAGAGCGCTGTCCATTTCCAAAGGGCAGTGTTACCCGAAGATGCCGAAAACCTTTCAGGCAGAAATCTCCTTTTTTAATCATCTGCGGGCCAGGGGCGCATCTTTTTACCCGGGGGCGCGGCTGAAAGAAAGTCATATCGTGACCTTTACCCATCAGGACTGGTACGAAGTGCTCCGCTTTTTCTTTTTTGTTTTAAGTGATAATTTAGTATGAGGTATGACGATGAAAATAACAAAGATACAGATAGAAAAGTTTTCGATTCCCTTTACAGAGCCTTTTCAGGTGGCCTTCGGACTGATCACCGATAGCGAAAGCTGGACAGTGAAAGTGATGACGGATGAGGGGGTTTACGGTCTCGGTTCGGCAGCGCCTTTGGGATTCGTCACGGGAGAAACCATGGATACCTGTTATCTGGTTTTAAAAATGCTTGCAGAGGCGATGATTGGGCATGATCCCATGGATATCCGGGGAGCCCACGCCCTGATGGACGGTTTGATTTACGGAAACGGGTCTGCCAAATGTGCCATCGACACAGCTCTTTATGATATTATGGGGAAAAAGAAAGGACAGCCATTGTATCGCCTGCTGGGCGGAACAAATCCGACGGTTTATAACGATATTACCATCGGAATTGACGAACCGGCAAAAATGCGTGCTGAAGCCGAAAAGCATGTAAGAGAAAGAGGCTTTCGTATTCTGAAAGTCAAAACCGGCATTGATCTGCAGCGAGACATCGAAGCGCTGACGCAGATTCGACAGGCGATAGGAGAAGAGGTCCGTATCCGCGTAGATGCCAATCAAGGATATGATCTGGAAACTGCGCTGATGGCCTGCAAAGAACTGGAATCCTTAGGAATCGAGGCGATGGAGCAGCCTTTGCCTTGGTGGGATTTTGATGGAGCGGCGGAACTGAAACGCAGAAACGAGACGACAGTAGCTCTGATGCTGGATGAATCGATTCATTCCCCTCACGATGCCAGCAGGGCAGCAAAGCTGCAGTGTGCGGATTATTATAATATTAAACTGATGAAGTGTGGAGGCCTTTATCACGGTCTCCAGATTGCGGATATCGCGGAGGGGGCAGGCGTCTCCTGCATGGTCGGATGTATGCAGGAGAACAAGATCAGCTTGACGGCAGGTATCAGTCTGGTGGCTGCGAAGAAAGCTATTATTGAAGCAGACTGTGACAGCTTCATATTTTTCCCGGGAGATGATGACGGAATTGCAGGCGGCTTTACGCGAGAGGGAGGCGTTTTCACATTGACAGAAAAACCGGGTCTGGGCATTGAGGCGGATTTTTAGGAGAGAGAGATGGATGGTGCAATCGGAATAATCGGCGGTATGGGTCCCCTGGCTACGGAACTCTTCTACAAAATGGTCACAACCCATACAGCAGTTCAAAGTGATCAGGAGCATGTCAGAATGATTTTACTCAGCGATACCTCTATGCCGGACCGGACTGCCGCAATTATAAATGGGGATAGCCAAAGAATCAGAGAACAGATGCTGCAGGATGCTTTGTTTTTGCAGGACAGCGGCTGCAGAGCCCTGGCAGTCACTTGTAATACGGCTCATTTTTTCATAGATTCCATTGAGAACGCTCTAGACATTCCCGTGATTCACATGATTCGAGAGACGGCTCTTGAAATGAGCGTGCTTTATCCAGAGGGAAAAATCGGCGTCATGGCAACCCAGGGGACGATTGAAACAGGGCTGTATCAGCAGGCTTTGTCCGCCTGTGGTCTAAAGCCGTACATACCGAAAACTTCGATTCAGAAAGAAATCATGTATCAGATTTACGAGCGGATAAAGGCAGGGAAATTTTATGATGCAGAACGCTTTCGGCTGATAGAAGAGGATTTCAGGAATGCAGGCTGTGACTGTGTTTTGCTGGCATGTACAGAGTTGTCGGTAATCAGGGAGCAGGAACATCTGAACAACTGGTTTACAGATCCCATGGAAATCCTGGCAAAAAAGGTAATTCTCTTTGCAGGAAAAGAATATAAGGAGTAAAATAGATGGAAAGAGCTAGTGCATGGCAAAGTTATGACGAAGGGCAGCTGCAGCAGTTGGAAGTCCTTTGCACAGAATACAGAGCGTTTCTGGACAGAGGAAAGACAGAAAGAGAATGTGTGAGCATGGTTGTTTCTATGGCAGAAGCTGCCGGATACAGGAATCTTGAGCAGGTGATCAGAGATGGCGAATCTCTGAAAGCAGGAGACAAGGTTTATGCGGTCTGCATGGGAAAGGCCGTGGTTCTTTTTCAGATAGGTAAGAAAAATATAGAAGAAGGGATGAACATTTTAGGCGCGCACATCGATTCGCCCAGACTGGATGTGAAGCAAAATCCTCTTTATGAAGACGCTGGCTTTGCATATCTGGATACCCACTATTACGGCGGAGTGAAGAAATACCAATGGGTAGCCATGCCTTTGGCAATCCACGGCGTGGTGGTACGGAAGGACGGGCAGACAAGCAGCGTGATTATCGGTGAAGTGGATGATGATCCCGTGATAGGAATTACAGATCTGCTGCCCCATCTTGCAGCAAAGCAGATGGAGAAGAAGGCTTCTGTAGTCATCGAAGGAGAGAATTTGGATGTGCTCATCGGCAGTAAGCCCCTGGCGGGGAAAGAGAAGGATCGTGTAAAATCGAACATCTTGAAACTTCTGAAGGAAAAGTACCACATGGAGGAAGAGGACTTTCTTTCTGCCGAACTGGAATTGGTTCCGGCTGGAAAGGCCAGAGAGGCGGGTCTGGACCGCAGTTTGATCATGGCCTATGGACAGGATGACAGAGCCTGCGCCTTTACTTCTCTGCAAGCCATGCTCGATACAAGAGAAGTGGAAAAAACGGCCTGCTGCATCCTGGTGGACAAGGAGGAAATCGGCAGTACAGGTGCCACGGGAATGGCATCCAGATTCTTTGAAAACACAACAACTGAGGTGCTGGACAGAATGGGAGAGTACAGTGATCTGAAACTGCGCAGAGTGCTGGCTGGCTCCAATATGCTGTCTTGTGATGTCAATGCTGCCTACGACCCGCTCTTTGCCGATGCCTTTGAGGAGAAGAACGCAGCCTTTGCGGGAAGAGGGATGACCTTCAGCAAGTATACGGGATCAAAAGGGAAGATCAGTTCCAATGATGCCAATGCAGAGTATATCGCCCGGATCAGAACCATCATGGATAATGCAAAAGTCCACTATCAGTTTGCTGAAATGGGGAAGGTGGATAGGGGTGGCGGGGGAACTATCGCATATATCCTGTCACATTTTGGCATGCAGGTCATCGACTGCGGGGTTTGCGTGCTCAATATGCATGCTCCCTGGGAAGTGACCAGCAAAGCAGACATTTACGAGACAAAGAAAGGCTATGAAGCATTTTTGAAAAGAATGTAATGAATTTTAAGGAGAGATGAAGTATGACGTGGTTAAAAGAATATCCAAGAGAATATTATCAAAAATACGAAAGAGTCCAGGTACAGAGCGACTATGGATGGTATCAGGTTTACAGGCTGCCGGGAAATGTATACGCCATCTGTGAACCCCAGCATTTTCAAGAAGTGAATTTCTTCCTCATCATAGGAGAGCGTCGGGCGCTGCTGCTGGATACTGGCGAAGGATTCTGCCCCGTCAGACCTTTGATCGAGGAACTATATAGCGGAGAAATCATTGCCTGCAACAGCCATTTCCACTTTGACCATATCGCCTCTAATTATGAGTTTCAGCCAATTCACGTCTATGAGGATGATTACGTCAGACAGGTAGCTGAGAACGGTCTGCCCAAGGAGGCCTTAGGCGCTCAGTTAGACGAAGAGATGTTCCAGTTCGGCTATCCCAAAAACCTGGATGCAGAGCACTTTTACATCAAGCCTTATGAGACGGTGCCTGTGGCGGACGGCCATGTCTTTGACCTTGGCGGCCGCAAAATAAAAGTATTACATACGCCTGGTCACAGCAATGACTGTATCATGCTCTATGATGAAGAAAATAAGATTCTCTTTACGGGCGATACCTTTTATCTGGGAGCCCTTTATGCCCACTTTGACTGTGATGAATTCGGCCATGGCAGTGTGGAGCAATATTGTGAAACCATGAAACGTCTCGCGGCAGAGATTCCAGAAGACGTAAAATTGTACTGCTCCCACAATGACTTTATCGCAGACTGGCATAAGCTGCAGGAAACAGCCGATGCACTTCAGCATATCATCTGCGGCGAAACGGCAGGGGAGAAAGAAGTATCCATCGGTCATACCTATCTGGAAGGCGGAAAAACAATCAGTGAATACCCATGCGATGGGTTTTCCATTGTCTATAATACATCGCATTTGAAGTAAAGACCGAGTGCATGACGGAGGGCAGCTCCTATGCACACATGTTGCGCCACGACAAAGCGCCTTTTGGACGATTCCCGATATTATAAAGAGATTAGGACTCTGCAATTTATGAAATTTTGCAGAGTTTCTTATTTGTTGTTGCATTCCCCATATAATATATGTAAAATAATGGAAATAAAAGGAGGGGAAGATGTACAACACCAGTGATTATGTGAAAGAAGATTTATGTTTTCAGCGATTGCTGCGAAGAAAGTATCTGCAGCAACTGCGAGGGCTCCCTGCAGGGGGACTATCTACCTCGATCATTAAGAACCAAACTTACTACTATAAGGTTTTGGACGGAAAGAAAATATATATCGGGAAAGCCGATTGCAAAGAAGTAGCTCAACTGCAGAAGCGCAGATTCATCGAGAACTCTGTGAAGCGTATTGATCAAAATTGCGTATTGATGGAGCAACTGCTGAAAGGATATCAAAGCGTAGACCCCGAGGAGGTCATGGCAGAAGAAACAAGGGCCTATCAGACGCCGCCGGAATGCAGCTTTTCTATGTCAGGTATTCACAATGGTAAAAAATGGGGTAACATGCCATATCGTAAATATAAAGGATTTCCTGAAGGGTTGAAGCACAAGACCTTGAAAGGAGAAAAGGTTAGATCAAAGTCGGAAGCGTTAATTGCCAACATGCTGTTTGTAAAAAACATAGAATATCATTATGAGGAGGAAACAGATATTGGAGGGAGAACGATCCCACCGGATTTTCGAATTTATGTGAAGAGCCAAAACAAATTTAAACTCTTAGAACACCTGGGGCTGCTCGTAAAAGAGAAGTATCGGAGTGATGCCCTGGAGAAGATGGAATTGTATTTTTCCAATGGCTACAGACTTTATGACGACATCTTATTCACCTGCGATGATTTGGATGGACGGATCAACACTCTCGACATCGGAAAGCTCATTGACGACTACTGCGTCTGATTTGTACAATAGAGTTAGGTTTTTTGGGCTTCTGGAGCGTTGCTCGCGTAACTAATATGGATTTTTATAAGAAAAAAGGCCAGGCAGCGTCTACTTTTCGAGATACCTGGTCTTTTTCTGCGTTGAGATATGGTAAAATCAGTAAATGGGTTACTTTTCGTCAGTTTTGTCGGAACAAATACGCCGGATTCTCTAAGAAAAATAACCAATATCCAGTATTTGGAAGGAAAGGTTACGCGGGATTTGTCTGCAGCCGCCAAAAAACCTAACCTTATTGTACAGCGGCGGCCAACTGACCTGCTATACTAGCGGCGGCCAGCACCCGCTGCCTAGTCCCTGAACTGATACTGATACAGCTCGGCGTACATGCCGCCGGCTTTGATCAGTTCTTCGTGGCTGCCTCGTTCGGCGATGCCTTCACTGGTAAGGACGATGATCTCATCAGCATTTTTAATAGTGGATAATCTGTGGGCGACGATGATGGAAGTACGCCCGCGGCCGAGTTCCTCAAGGGACTGCTGGATCAGCATCTCTGTCGCGTTGTCAAGGGCTGAGGTCGCCTCGTCGAGAATCAGGATTGGCGGATTCTTGAGAAAGACTCTGGCGATGGAGATGCGCTGTTTTTGGCCGCCGGACAGCTTGATGCCGCGCTCGCCGACCTGGGTGTCGTAGCCATTTTCCATGGTCAGGATGTAGTCGTGGATGTTGGCCTTTTTGGCAGCTTCGATGATTTCTTCATCGGTGGCATCCAGATTGCCGTAGGCGATGTTTTCCCTGATAGTTCCGTTGAACAGAAAGACATCCTGGGCGACCATGCCGATGTTCTTACGCAGGGCGTATCTGGAAATATTGGTGATATCGATGCCGTCAATCGTGATGCGGCCGGAATCGATGTCGTAGAAACGAGGAATCAGATGACACATGGTGGTCTTGCCGCTGCCAGACGGACCGACCAGCGCCAGCGTCTTACCTTGTTTGATGTCCATGGTCAGATTGCTGATGACAGGCGGTTTGTCCTCATCATTGTCACTGGACTCGTAGCTAAAAGTGACGTTTTCAAAGCAGATATTTCCATCCAGATGGTCAGGCTCCATGAGGTTTTCTGCGTTTTCTTCTTCTTCCGGCATATCCATGATTTCACAAAATCTGTTGAAGCCGGTCATGCCCTCCTGCAGTTGTTCGTAGAAAGCCACCAGCTTGTTGACTGGGTTTAAGAACATAGTCATATATAAAAGATAAGCGGCAAATTCGCCAGTATCGATTTTTCCATAGAAGAAAAAGAGTCCGCCGGCAGTCAGGACGACCAGATAGAGCAGATCCATGAAAAGACCCATTCCGGAATTGAAGATTCCCATGGCGCGGTAGGCTCCTGCACGGGAGCGTTTCAGGTTTTCGTTGACCTGGTCAAACTTTTCATTTTCATGCTTGTCCGCTGTATAAGCTTTGGACACGCGGATGCCGGCAATGGCGGTTTCTACGTTAGCGTTGATTTCGGCGGTTTTTACTCTGGTCTCTGTGAAGGCCTCGTTCATCATCTTCTTTGTTTTGAAAGCAAACAAGAGCATGAACGGAAGGACGGCAAAGGTAATCAGGGTCAGAGCGATGTTAATCTGCGCCAGCATGATAAAGGCGCCGATCAAAATGATCAGGGAGAGAAAGAGATTCTCCGGGCCATGGTGCGCCAGCTCCGATACTTCAAAGAGGTCGTTGATCATTCTCGACATGACGGAGCCGGTTTTGTGCTCGTCAAAGAAGGAGAAGGGCAGCTTTTGAAGATGGCGGAACAACTCGCGCCTCATATCTCCCTGGATTCTTACGCCGACGATGTGGCCCCAATACTGGATGATGTAGTTGAGGATCGCTTTCAATATATAGATGCCCAAAAGCACGACGGCCCAGGTCACAAAGAGCCGGATGTTTTGATTGGGTACATAGTCATTGATGATGTTCTTTGCAATGACGGGATAAAACAGGTCACAGCATGCAACGATAAAGGCGCAGACCATGTCAATGATAAATAATTTCTTGTGTGGTTTATAAAATCTGGCAAATTTTCGAATCATTCTTGTCCTCCTTATTTCAGAAACGTAATATATATAATATACCACAAAATGGCTGCAACAATCCATGGTTTCCCTTTTTGATTTGCTTTTCCTATGATAAGATAGAATATATGAGAAAGGAAATACGATATGAAGAAACTTGCGATTATAGAGGACGATAGATTATTTAACGAGGCGTTATATCAATTTCTGGTGCAATCAGAATATGAGATAAAACGAGCCTTTTCCTTTGCCGAAGGCATTTTGCTGATTGAAGAAGACATTGATTTAATGATTATCGATATCAATCTTCCAGGCGGGGATGGCTTAGCGCTGTGCCAAAGAGCGCACGCCTTCAATCAGATTCCCGTCATTTTTCTGACTGCCCGCGACGAAGAGGAAGACATGATCCGCGCCTTCGACTTGGGCGCAGACGATTACCTGGTGAAACCCTTTCCCATGAACGTGCTGCTCAAACACATCGAGGCAGTGCTCAGGAGAACAGAAGAGGAAAAAAACATTTTTCACTATATGGATCTGACGGTGGATTTTGACAGCAGACGGGTGACATATCGGGAACAGGAAATTAAACTGACTGTTAAAGAATTTCAGCTGCTTACAATTCTGATTAAAAACAAGGGACAAGTAGTGACAAAAGAACTGATTCTCGATAAAGTATGGGACCAGAGCGGCGCTTTTGTGGAAGAACATACGATTAACGTGACTTTGAGCAGACTGAGAAAGAAGATTGAGCCAGATCCGACAAACCCGAAATTTATCAAGAATGTTTTCGGTCTGGGTTATGTCTTCGGAAAGTAGGGAAGAGATGTTTCGAAGAAAAAGAGAAATGGAAGCCCTTTCCCTGGTATTGGAGAAGTTGATTAATGATGAACCAATCGATAGCATGCAGGGTGATAAGGACACACTGCCATCAAAAATCAGGCACCAAATGATCAGACTCTCTGACAAAATGAGAGGGAATGAAGAGCAGCTGATCAAAGACAGAGATGAAATCAAGGGATTGATTAGTGAAATCGCCCACCAGCTGCGTAATCCTCTGGCTAATATGGAAGGGTATCTGCAGCTGCTGGAGGAAGGGGCGGGCAGCAGAGAGCGGGAGTCAGCCTATATCGACGCCATTGCAGTATCGGAGCGGAGAATTCGTTTTCTGACGGAAAGCTTTATTAAAATGGCCAGGCTGGAGAGCAAGGTCATCCAGATTAAAAAAGAATCGGCGGATCTGAAAAAGACCCTGCTTCGCAGTATCCTGCAGGTCCAGGGGGCGGCAGTAGAGAAGAAGATTGATATTCGGCTGCAGATGGATGAGAATCTGCGGATTCCTCACGATGCCAATTGGCTCAGTGAAGCCGTATTCAACCTCCTGGACAACAGCATCAAATATTCTTCCTCCAGTTCCTATGTAGACATGAAGGCCGAGGTCAACGAAATGTTCGCAGAGATTTCAGTGACAGATTCTGGCATGGGAATTGAACAGGGGGAAGAAAACTTGATTTTTCAGCGATTTTACCGAGGCAAAAAGGTTACCAGCCAGGAAGGCTTTGGACTGGGGTTATATCTGGCAAGAGAAATCGTGCTCCAGCACCAGGGGTTTATGAAAGTCACTCGTCTGAAGGAAGGCATGAAGATTTCCATATTTTTGCCGGCTTAAAGGCACAGCAGCTTGCCATTTTTATTATGCAGGAAATATCGATGAAATCGATATTGACGGAATATCAAAGAACGTACCTTGCGAA
>ERZ791934.187-NODE-187-length-85659-cov-14.922469_pt1 | contig 85659 bp, 98 predicted proteins | sample MGYA00510125_ERZ791934 | MGnify/ENA primary metagenome ERZ791934 (study PRJEB30046, sample SAMN00993240) | human gut metagenome | study: EMG produced TPA metagenomics assembly of the A metagenome-wide association study of gut microbiota in type 2... | reverse complement strand
CGACCTCCTGGTCCCAAACCAGGCGCTCTAGCCAAGCTGAGCCACACCCCGTAGTTGCTATTTTGTGTTTTTGTTTTGTCTCTGTCCTTAAGACAAGAGTTATTATATTATAGCAACAAACAAAAGTCAACACTTTTTTCTAATTTTTTTTATTTTTTTATTCATTTGGCACTTTATACAAAACATTGCTCAAAATGCGCTTTTCCATTGTGATCTATTTCCATAATCATATACCCTGCACGGCGATCTGCCTGCCTTGGATAAGAAAGACTTCCTGGATTGAGCACAGTAAGATTTCCATCTACTTCCAGATGCGGCACATGAGTATGTCCATACATTACAATATCTACCCCACGCCTTCTTGCCTCTTTTTTCAGTTCTTTCGTTCCCATAGAGACATAGTAAGAGTGCCCATGTGTGATAAACACTCTATACTTTCCTATAAAAAACTCCTGCTCCCTGCTCAGATCTGAAAAGAAATCATTATTTCCCGCAATAATATGCGTCTCACAGTCTGCCAGTGCACAGATGTAGTCTTCTCCCCCCTCTACATCTCCAAGATGGACCAGCATGTCAATCGGTCCCTCTCTGTCCAGAACCTCCTCCAGATTCCGGTGTCTCCCATGTGTATCGCTCACGATCAGTATCTTCATTGTTTCACCTGTCATTTTCTTCGAATATTATTTTAGCGTTTCCTTTTTTCGGAACACGAACCTTTTATTTCTTTGGATCCTAATCTTCCTGCTGCATTTTTTGTTCGATAATCTCTCTCATCAAACGGAGTGCCTTTCCCCTGTGGCTAAGTTCATTCTTCTTTTCCGGGTCCAGTTCTGCAGTTGTACATCCGTATTCTGGAAGATAAAAAATCGGATCATATCCAAATCCATGTTCTCCGGCAATCTCATATCCAATCCGCCCCTCAATAGTACCTCTTACAGTCTCTTTGCTTCCATCTGGAAATACTGCTGCGATTGCACAGACAAATCTTGCTGTGCGCTTCTCATCTGGAACTCCTTCCAAACGCTGTAGCAAAAGATTATTTTTAATCTCATAAGAAGTATCTGTTCCTGCATATCTCGCCGAATAGATGCCCGGTTCTTTATTCAAATAATCAATTTCCAATCCCGAATCATCTGCCAGCACGATTGCTTCTGTCAATTTTGCAATCGCTTCTGCCTTGATCATCGCATTTTCTTCAAATGTGGTTCCATCTTCTACGATATCCACATCAATCCCAGCCTCTTTCATTGAGGAGACCGGAATTCCGAGATTCTCTAAAATCATCCGGATTTCTTTCATTTTATCTTGGTTTCCTGTCGCAAATATGATCTTTCTTTCCATGTTCTTTCTCCCTGTCCCTTTTTGCAAGCAGGATACAGATCCTTTTCTTTGCACATCCATATCCTGCATTGTCATTCACTTTCTATTTATGTTCTGTCTAAATTTCCGGATATTTCTTCCTTCTCGGCGGCTTTGGACCGAGGAATTGATAAAAGTACGTCTTTAGCATTCCATTGTAAATCTTTCGGTTCTTGTCTGCTTTCCTTCCAAAATACCGTTCTGTTTCCTCATAACTCGTAATCATGTATGCCGACCAGCTGTCCAGCTTCTTAAAGCTCTCACCGAATTCTCTATACAGAGCCGGAAGTGCAGACTTTTCCTCAAGTCTCTCTCCATATGGAGGGTTGGTGATGATAAATCCATACTTCTTTGGATGTCTTAAATCCTTTACTGCCCGCTCCTGAAAATGGATCAAATGCTCTACGCCTGCTTCTCTCGCATTCTCTCTGGCCGCTTTTACAACTTCCCCATCAATATCATATCCCTGAATATCCACTTCAATATCATCGTCAATTAGGCTATTCGCCTCATCCACCGCCTCGTACCAGAGTTTTCGCGGAATCAAGTTTGTCCACTCCTCCGCCGTGAAAGAGCGATTCATCCCCGGTGCGATATTGGCAGCGATCATCGCCGCCTCAATTGGAAATGTCCCACTTCCACAGAATGGATCTATAAAAATCCTGTCTTTTTTCCACGGTGTCAACAAAATCAAAGCGGCTGCCAATGTCTCTGTAATCGGCGCTTTGCTGGACAACTGACGATATCCTCTCTTATGAAGAGAAACTCCTGAAGTGTCGATTCCTACCGTCACGATATCTTTCATTAAAAATACCCTCACCGGATAAGACGCCCCATTCTCTTCGAACCAGTCAATATGATAATGCTGCTTCATCCGGTTAACCATCGCCTTTTTCATGATAGACTGAATATCTGAAGGACTGAACAATTTACTCTTTACAGAAGCGGCCTTGGCCACCCAAAATTTTCCATCCTCCGGAATATATTTTTCCCACGGGATCTCCTTGGTCCGCTCGAACAATTCATCAAACGTCACTGCTTTGAAACTTCCAACCTTCAGCAGCACTCTCTCCGCAGTCCGCAAAAACACATTCGCCCGGCAAATCGCACTTGCATCCCCGGCAAAAGTCACTCTTCCATCTTCTACATTTATAATCTCATATCCTAAATCTTGTATTTCTCTCTTTAAAACTGCTTCCAGCCCAAAATGGCATGGCGCAATCAGTTCCAGTTTCTCCATCTTCTTCCTCCCGATGTTCTGTATTTCATTTTTATGATACCGCAACTTGTCTGGATGCACAACTATTTTCGCATCAATAAAAAAGCCTCCGGCGGTATTTTCATACTACCAAAGGCTTTCTGTCAGATTCTTTTAAAAGTATTCCTATTTAAGACATTTGAAGTATTACAGCACTGGCTCTTTTCTGCTGATTAGTAATCGCAATTTCCGTAAGAATTTTCGTTGCTCTCTGAATTCTTATTTTTGTTAGATGCTTTGCTGCTGTTTTTTGATGTCATTCGATCTGATGTCTTGTTGCTATTTTTTGATGTCATTCGATCTGAAGCTTTGCTGCTGTTTCCGGAATATCCATCAGAATAAGATGAATAAGATTCACTGTTTTTGGCTTTGTTTGTTGTTTTCGCATTCTTTGCCATTTTAAATTTCCTCCTGCAATTTGCTGCTCACTCGTGAATAGTTACATTCTTATTATCCCTGTTCAGTAAAAAACTATGCAGCTTCCGGAGGTTTTGCATTTGTAAATTTTGCCAATATTTTGCTTTTTTTCTAATTTAAGCTTGCTTTTTATTACGTATTATATTACCTGTCTTTTGGAGTTGAATTAAAAAAATAGTGCTAAGCCATAGGCTAAAACCTGTGACTTAGCATTTTATTTATGTCTTCATTCCCAAGAAAATAAGAAGTGAGTGGCAAATCCGTTTGAGCAGTTAAATCTTTGATAAACGAAGAACTTCGAGTTAAGTTTATATATTTCCGGTCAGAGATTTTGACAACTCTGAAATCACGTATAAAATCAAAAATCTCTTCTGTGCCATATTCATCTTTTAAAACATGTATTTGAAATAACCTTGTCAGAAGCACTGAAAGATAGCATATAAGGAAATGGCCGGTTATTGTTTCCTGCTTTTGCATAAAAACAGGTCTTGCGTCAAGTTGGGATTTCATAATCCGGAAAGATTCCTCGATTCTCCAAAGATTATGATATGCGGCATAAATCTCTGATGCAGTCATTCGGATCTCAGATGTTACAATCATGTTATACCCGGCTAGTTTTTTCGCATTCTCGATTGCTTTCTCGTTTATTTCGACTTTCACTTTCCCGGTTGTTTTTTCACCTTTTTTATCAGTGGAAATAAAAGTAACATATTTTGAGCTGTCTCCATATTCAGATTTCTTTGCCTCGCATGTCCTGAGTTTTTTTGCTTTTTCTACCTGCCTGTTGATTTCGATTTTTTGCTTTTCGGCTAGTTTAGGATTGAATGTTACAACACGTTTTTCGGTTAGTTTTAATGTTTTTCTGTGTCCATTTTTATCCGTATAGTTATAATTGAAATCATCAACACAATCTTTGATACGGTAAAGAACCTCCCCTGTTTTGTTTTTGACATCTACATAATCATTTTCAAGAAGAACCCAGATTTTTTCTGTATCCGGGAGCATTTTTACGGATTTGGAGAAAATATATCCGTCGCCGGCTTTCAGGGCATGCAGGATATTTTCAAAACAGTTCAAGCCTTTGTCAGCTACTTGAATGGTTCTTCCAGATATATGATTGCGCTGCTTCAAATCATCTATAATATCCCGCATTACAGGCTTTTCACTTTCATTTCCGGGATACATTTTCATACCAATAGGTATCTGGTTTGCGTCAAGAAGCAGTCCCATGCCAACGATGGGTTCTTTTTTATTTTCTTTCGATGGTCCTTTCAGTCTGAAATCATCTTCCCGGTCAATCTCAAAATAGAAATTTGTGCAATCAAAGTAATTGTGTGAAGTATCAAAAGGATATTTTAAAGCCACTTGATGATTAAAAATTTCGATAATCTTTTCGTATTCAGAGCCGATGTATCCAAGGCCGGAATAGAGCTGGTCAAGGGAAAAATCATATTTTTCGAATAGTTTTGGAATTACCTCGATATATGTTTTTAATTTTGAGCAGGGATGGACAACTCTTGCATAAACAAGAGCAGATATCATATCAAAGATGTTGAAGCGGAAACCGGTAGCAGTCTGCATAAGATCAATATAATTTTTGCATCGCAGGGAATCGCACAGGTTTTTCAAAGGGAAATATCCAAGAAGCTTTTCGGGAGACTCCTCTGATATTTGGCGTGCTTTTTCATCTTGTTTCTTTTTTTTGAGTTCCTGATTCAGTTTTTGAACTTCATCCTTATAAAAAGCAATCGGATCATCCATGCCTTCTGCCTGCAGTTGATGAACGTAGCCAATTGGTTTATAGGAACGGTGGGCACCACCTTTGCGTTCTGGATCATAATAGCTTTCATAGATTTGTAGATAAGTTCCTTTTTTATTGTTTGTTTTCTTTAAAAAGTATGCCATAAAATCACCCTCTTATAGTATAGCACCATAACACTATTTAGTAAAGGAGCAAAAAAGTTTTTTGTCAAGTTTTTTACCAGCAAAAAAAGCCAGCATTTATGCCAGCTAATGAGAATCTATATGAAAAAAAGTCCAAAATAATATAGTGCTAAATCCTAAAGACGGGTTTTTATTACGTATTATATTATACTACTGCTTGTAGGAAGGAAACTTCTTACAACCCCTTATTAATTATTTATACTCCCCTCAAAAGACCGTTGGCTCCCCCAACGGTCTTTTATTTTGCTATTTTAGGCTTATTCTCCCCACTTTTCCCCATTTTTACTATTTTCAGATTCTTCTCACCGCCTGTGATTTTCTACGATTCGCAGCACAATCCAAATCACAAGAAGAGGAACCAGCACAGGTACCAACATACTGATCAACCCAGTGAGCAACGAAATTACAAGCACCAAAATCAGCACAATCCCGACACAAACTGCCGCTATCTTCCATCCGGTAATTTTCTTAATCTTTATCTCCGGTGTTCCAAATGGTGCCTCCTGCTCTGCCTCTTCATAATCGGCATATGTGTATTGATCCTCCGTTTCATTTAAAGGAGAGTCAATGATAGACCTTGCGATCACCCACGGATCCCCGAGAAGATCCATCACTTCCTTCTCTGACTTTCCATTTTTGACTTCCTCTGCAATATAACTTCGGTAATAGTCCACATGCTCTCTGACCTTTGCCGGATTCATCTCGGCTTCCAAAGCATGCTCCAACTGTTTTAAAAATTCATGTCTATTCATCTATTTCCCCCAGATTTCCTGTATCTACTTGACACTCCCACAACAAATGCCGAAGAGAATGCCTTCCATGCAGTCACAGTCCCTTATGACAAACAGTCCCCCGCCAGGCAGACCAGGCGGGGGACTGTCTGATGTTTCTTATCTTCTTTCAAAATAAAGAATAACATAAACTTCTTTTGAATCCAATAGGAACATCCTTAATATTTTATTAAAAGTATATGACGTATTTAATGGGTTTTCAAGCATTTTTGTTACTAACGTGTTACTAACGCGTTTAAATTAAGATGATACAATATATCCTTTTTTAATCCTCCCCTCGGCATGAAGGGAGGATGCTTTATACTATCTAACTCGAATCCTTGTTCCCGCGTAAATCAGATCTGGATTTGAGATCCCATTCCAAGCGCAAAGCTGACTTACTGTTGTCCCGTATTTTTGCGCAATTCCTGACAGTGTATCGCCAGCTTGAATTGTATAGTGTTGCGCCGGCGCATTTGCTCCATACATCCCTCTAATGTCTCCATCATTCACCCAGCACATACCATTATCAAGTAAGTATGGATTTTTACTTCCTACTTTAATAGATGTAATCACTCCATGGTTGCGCGCCATATTCGCCGCTTGAATCGCCCTGCTGTTTGGATCTGAAGAACTTACATAGCAGGTGCTAAATACAACATGTTCTCCAACTTTATGCTTTGTTCCAGAAGGTGTTGGATTCGTCGGCGGAGGAGTTGGCTTGTTTCCAGATGTTCCACCCATTTCCCCAGGAAAGTTGCGGTAACATTCATTCATATCTACCGATCCATTGATTCCTGTAACACTGCCGGATGATGTGTACTGCCACATATCCTTATTTGCTCCTACATAGTCACACTGGGAATTATACTGAGCAACCCATTTCGTGAACCTTTCCAGTCCCTTCAGGTAATTGTTCCACCAGTTGAGATTTGCATACACACCGCACCAATATCCGGCTTTCTCAATCACATCGCCGAAAATCTGTGCTGCTTGTTTCGCATAACCTTCTGTCCCTGCCTCTTCTACATCATAATACACTGGGAATTTTAAGTTATAGCCCTTGATGCACCGCAACACATGTGCCGCCTCACTCCTTGCCATCGCCTCATTCGTTGCGTAAGCATAAATATAAACTCCGAACGGGATCCCTAAGCGAGTACATTCATCTGCATTTCGCTTCCACTGCTTATCATCCTGACTCGCAATGTCATCTCCATATCCTACTCGAAGAATCGCGCCGTCAATCTGTCCTTTTACCTGCTCCCAGTTAATAATTCCCTGATGTTCTGATACGTCAATTACTCTCATAAATTTATTCTCCTTTCATGCGAGAGCGCTATTTTATACTCTCTGAATTTTCTGCTTTACTTGTTAATACATCTAATGCTTTCTTAAGTGCTGTCGGGTATTTCACCCCCATGATTCCAATGTTTTCGAGGATAGAAATTCCCTCATTCGCAATAAACGCAAAAATAACCGCTGACCGAATATATTCCACACCAAGTGTAACATCTAACCGGTACGCAATAAGTATAACAAGAAGAGAGCCTCCTTTTCTGCATAATCCCTTCCATGCTGAATAGCTGCTTAATGCTCCGGTATCGGATTTATTGCTTTTCTTCCAAAGTGCAGCAATCAAAAGCCCCAGGATAAAATCTACACCCATAAAGATAAGCAATGTAGTCAAATCTTCCGACCAACCCCCCATCAAATTTACGATTCCTCCCACAACCGCCCCGAATACTGCACATAAGTATGCTTTTACATTTGCTAATTGTTCCATGTTCTTAATCCCTCACTCTCCTAGATTTCGACCTCTAATTTTTTCAAGACCTGTTTCACCTGCTCCAAAATTATTTCTGGTACATCATCGATGGTTTTTACTCCTTTAATGATTAATGTTGCGTAAACTACTGCCATATCTCCCACCTCCTTCCGCATTAAAAATAGTAAAAATTTAAGCATTGCCATCCACCTCTCTGGGCTTAAGCAATGCCTGCATCTGTCCTATCATCTCGTATACTTCACACAGCGCCAACTGTGTTGCCGTAAGTTCTTTTTCTGCCTGTTCCGCCTTCTTTTCTGCTTCTGCGAGGCGGGTTTCTGTATCTTTCCCCTGCTGCTCCATCTCTATCTCAAAAATCTTCCCTGCATTTTCGCGGATGTACGAAAAGATAGTGTAATTTTCGAATGTTTCTTCTACTTCCTCTTGATCATTTTCAACTTCGATTCTTGCTGTTGTGATCGGATCTGTAAAAAGATGCTTAAGCTGCTCATAGCAGTTATTAAGGACACTTATATGCAACTTTCCATCTGCTGCTGAGATTGCTTGTACTTGCAATGTCTGTCCATCTGCAAATAATAATTTCATGTTATCATCTCCTTTCGATTTATATAAAAAATGATGATTTGTCAAAGAAAGCATCTGATCTAGATACAAAAGTAAAAAACATGTCGTCTGCGCTAGGCAAATTTGCTTTCTGGGACGATGTGATTTCCCCAGAAGAAGGTAGCAAATCGTTGACTATGAAAAAGAGCATGCGCAAAGACCACATGTATCTTGTATTTTTCCGCAGATTATACGGCAGTGAAAACGCATATCCTCCATATGCTTATTTGCTATTCATACGGACAAACGAATGGGTTAAAACAGTAATAGGTGCAGAAAGTGACGTGGTTAGCCGGGAAATAAATGATGGCAAATTAACTGTTACTTTTAAAGATACCCAATGGACACGCATGACCGTATACGAGGTAATGTAGCACTCTTTTATTTTTTAAGGTACAGTTCGCTCACATTAATACCAGTCCCTTCAGGGATTTGTACGTTTGGTATAATCGTTACTTGTCCACTTTGGTCAATTTTAAAATTAAATGATTTTAACTCATCGATAGCGATGCGCCGATACACGGAAAACAAAGGCGCGCTGGAAGAAATGTTAAACGGTTTGTGTTCCGTGCCTTTATTTAGTGTGGTTTTAGTGTTGGCGCTTATTCTAAACCATACCAAATTGCCATATTCCACAACCTGCGCAGTCAAATAGCTACCCTCGATAGTTCGAGTTTTGACAGCTAATTGATTATTTACTTTTTTCAATTCAATGGACAAATCATCATTTGTCATAGGGATGCTATACAGTGGCTCTATCTTTTCGATAGCAAGTCCATTGATCTTAACTCGATACATCGGCACCTCTGATTCAAATGCTCCTGATCTGATGTCCTGTCTATTCGGTACCGGGTCTTTTGCAACACTTCCGGTTTCCCCTTTAAGTACTGCAAATGTAGCATTTTCCTTTCCAGATTCTTCGTCTTTCTTGTATTTCACAACGATCATGTCGTTTCGTACCAGACCCGGTGTCCCGTTTTCGATTGTTACATCTTCATATTCCCCATCCCCTAAAATACATTGTCTCCCGTATGCCATAAATACACCGTCAAAAATCCGCACTTGATTCGCAGATACCGCCTCTGCACGCATCTTTTCGCCGATATTTAGGACGTAGTTTCCAGAGCCGATGATTCCAGCATTTAGATCTGCATCCTGCTCTGCTGTCACGTGCTCCATACCCCAGTATCCTGTTACTAATTCTAAAGCCATGTTATTCTCCTTTCAGCTTATACTCAACACTCATTTCTCCGCTTTCACAACGCAATATTTTCCTTTCCACCGGCCGACTCAAAAGTATTCCTGCATCACGGTCCCTGGCAGAAACAATATCTCCGATTTCAAGATCCGCTGTAGAAATTGTCATCTTTGCTTCTTTGTAATTCATTAGCTCTTTCAGCTTTTTTGTACCTTCTTTTACTAAGTCCTCTTTTTCCCCGGATGAATAGTCGTATATCGCAGTGCGCTCTTCTGTTCCTTTGTAATATTGCTTTGTTCCGACAGTTCCATCTAATTGTGCGTATAAATGTACTACTATTCGGTTTACAAGTTCTCCTTTTCCCAAACAGATCAAATGATTGATTCTGCCATTGCACGCACGCGTTGTGACATCAATATTATCATCCCCATTGTATTCCAATTCTTCTTGATAGTTTTCCTGCTTAACGGCCTGTATCACTATCCTGCAGGGCTCTCCGGTTTCCCCTTGCATAGCTTTTATATCTAGCCTTGCATTAACTTTTTCTAGCATTGCTGTAAGCCCTTCAAGAGCAGTGGTGTATCGGAATTGATGTTTAGAGATATTTATTCCGGATTCTGCATCCGGGACCTCAAAAAGTAGTCCCGTCCCTTTGTTTAGTACCTGTTTCAAAATTCTGTTGGCATCTCCGGATACCGTTAGATAGCTCTGCCCGCTTGGAGGTTCTATAATCAACTGTTCTAAATATTTTCTCCATGCGCCTCCACGAAAAGTAATGTTTTCTCCGGATATTATGCTTTCGGTATCCTCGATCAGTCCCCCGAACTCCGTTCCAGGTACAAATACAATGCATTTTTCGGCAATTTCATATTTTTTTGCAATTATTTTCGGTAGTATTAATTCAAAATCGTTGGAATCTCCAACCTCAATATCAGCTTCTGCAGTATCTTCAAAATATCCTAATTCTATCCAGTCTTTATCTGTGATCAGTAGCTCCAAGGCGGCTCACTCCTCTCTTGGAAAAGTATTACATCAAATGGAAATGTTGCGTTCCATTTTACCGCACTTTTTCCGTTTGGAATTTTTTTGAAAATATAATTTTCTTTATCTCTTTTATTAAAAAGGTTTTCCTGCACGCCGTTCCTTGCATATTTCACGATGGTTCGCTTCCTACTGTCAATCACGATATACTCGGAATCATATAGGGTTGCTGCCATATGATACAGATGATCACCTATCCAGATTTTCGGTTCCGTGCACGGACCATAGATTAACATCCTAAAATCTGTTTCGGCGAAATGATCATTATTCAGCTGCGCCCGCTGATGATTATGATAGTAATCATACCGGTAGTCTCTCAAATACCGTTTTTTTGCCGGTCGGTATCTCGTCTGATATTTCCTTGGATAATCACACTTGTAATCTGGATCCAGCACTGAATTATCAATAATATTGTCGTTTTCTTCTTTCGTCCCCTCATCGACGATTTGCTGAGTGGATGCATAAAAACTTATCTTTTTTTCGCGGCACCAAAACGGATACGGGCAGTAAAAAATAATGTCATTTTGCGACCAAGTGTTTTTTATTTTCGATACCCCTGTTTCCGATTCTACACAATATCCATCAATCCAATAATCACCAAAGTACATGCGCCCCGGCTTCTTTGTTACCACATCGTTTTCAAAGTCATTTCGCAACCTATCGAGGAGGGCTTTCCTTTCAGACAGCTCTCCTCTAAATTGCAACGTAATATCGTAGCTTTGTGCTTCTTTCGTAAAATCTTTGAGAATTTCTCCGAGTTTCGCCTGCTTCGAGTCTGGTTTCCAAGAGTACTTATGGAAACTTCCCTCTGTTGCCCTCATTTTTTCCGCATAGAGGCTATATTCATTTCCGCTGGATGCCCTATATTTTATCATGCAAATACAACCCCCATTTCTTTTAGTGCTCTTGTGACCTCTCTATCTTTCAGATACACTTTTATCTCAGGATCTTTATTTGCGATCATCTCCAAAAGCGCTAAAATCGCATACAAAAGTTCTCTGATTGTTGTATCTCCGGATCGTCCAATATTTCCGTTGTACTCAAAATTAGATTCGAATGGCTTTGTTACGGTTCCTTCCATCAGACTCACTGATCTTCTGATCGGTCCGAGGTTTGTTTCGATTCCTTTTGCAAATCCCCTGTCTATCATTTCTCCAACCCAAATTCCCCAGCGCGATGGAGAATGAATTCCGAAGAATGCAAGAACCTTGTCTTTAAAGTTTCCAAGGACACCTTTTACAGCATCCCATAATTGTCCTGCTGCTCCTGCCAGTCCTGATGCGATACCGCTTATAATATTGCCTCCGACAGACCACCAGTCTGTATTTGTAAATACGCTGATAATGCTGCTGATAATCTGCGGAATTTGTGCAATAAGATTCGGAATTGCCCGTACAATACCTGAGGCCAAATTTCCCAAAATCGTAATACCAGTTTGCAAGATACCTGGCAAATTTTGTCCTATTGTGTTGATAAAATTTGATATTACCTGTGCTGCAGACGAAACGATTCCCGGAAGGTTGCTTATAATTCCGTTTGCGACATTTAAAAGCATTTGTACACCGCTCTGCAGTACAGATGGCAACATTTGCAAAATTTTGTTAATAAAATTCGTTACCATCGTGCCAGTCGCCGAAAGCAGTGCAGGCATATTTGATAAAATCCCATTCACAACACTTGATAGGATATTGACTCCAGATTTTAGAATAGAAGGGAGCATTTTTGCAACCTTATCAAGGAAACTCGTGATCATCGTTCCTGTTGCACCGACCAATACTGGTAGCGTGGACAGAATCCCTTGTACGACATTCGTAATAATTTCGGTTCCTTTTGCTAAAACACGCGGTAAATTCGTAACGATTGCATTGATTACTGATCCGATTATATTTCCATCTGTCCCAAGTATTTGCCCTGCTGCATCGTCTAAACCTGTGCGCAGATTTGTGATCAAGCCTTGCGCCACCGCCATCCAGTCAGTTTCTAATAGCGCTGTCCCGAGTGCGGTAATCAGATTCCATCCAGCTTCGATCAAAAACGGTAGTCCGCTGATAATTCCCGTAACCAGTTCTGTTACAAGCTGGATTCCCTGCTGTACAAATTGATCTGCATTATTCGCAAATAAGTTTAAATTCAGTGACATCATCGTCATTCCCTGCTCGATGAGTGCTGGTAATCCCCTTATAAAATTTCCGATCATCGGAATAAAATTACCTACAAAAAACGTGTTTACCGTTTCCTGCAAATTAAGCAATGGTTTTTGTATGTCATTTCCCAGGGAAAGATTGCCAATCAGATCCTTCGCAGCTGCCTTCATGGACAGAAATGATCCGGTAAATGTTGTGGATGCCTCTTTTGCAGTTGTTCCTGTGATCCCCAGCTCTCCTTGTATGACATGGATGGCCGAATAAACGTCCGACAAGTTGCTGATGTCATACTTGACTCCTGTAATCTTCTGTGCATCTGCAAGTAGTCGCTCCATCTCGGTCTTTGTTCCGCCATACCCAAGTTTGAGATTGTCCAACATGGTATAATTTTGTTTCGCAAATCCCTGATATGCATTTTGAATGAGTTCCATACTGGTTCCCATCTTATTAGCATTGTCCGACATGTCAGTCATCGCCATATCTGCAATGTCTGCCGCCTTAGATGTATCATTTGCGGTACTACTTAGCAAGCTTGCAGCAAAACTGGTCGTGATCTCCATGTATTCATTTGCGCTCATACCGGCTGTCCTATATGCCTGAGCTGCATTCTCTTTTACTTTGTCAGCACTGTCTTTAAAGAGTGTTTCGATGCCGCCGAGACTCTGCTGCAATGCAGCTCCCTCATTGATGGATGCAGATATTGCTTTTCCGATTCCGGCTGCCACGATAACACCTTTTATTGCTCCGACCATACTGCCGCCGAAGGACTTACCTGCCGAATCTGCTTCCGGGCTGATCTGTTTCGATATTTCTCCTTTTATTCCTCTGGCAGACGGTATGATTTGCACATAAGCTTTTGCAAGTTCTGTTCCCATTTATGCTCCTCCCGCTCGTCTTTCCCACTCTCGCTTAAAGTCTTCTCCGGATTCAAATGCCATTACATTGTCATTTGAATCCGCTTGTCCGGTTAGGATCGCCAAAAGAGATTCCGGCCTATTTACTCCATTCGCTCCATCTTGGCTGTTTAGCCATGCAAGCAGTTTTGTATTATCTACGAGTGCCGATAAAAGCATTTCTTCTGTCGTAATCTTTGTATCAGCCAATTTCATCTTGATTCTTGAGTTATCTCCCAGCCCACAAGAAAAGGTCGCAACCGTTTTACACGGCAACGACCTATAATCAAAAATTTTATATGTTTCTGCAAGGTCGCAAATCAATGCATCCTCGTCAGTATTAATCATGTGTGCCAGGATCAGGAGTTTTTTCCTTGTCCACAGCTGGTAAGGATCTCTCCAATCGCTTCTCCCATTTTCTGCGATGATACTCTTCCGTTTTCTCCCCGGATGTGTTCCATCAGCGCTTTTTTCTGTTCTACTCCAAGTAACTGCGTAGCTACTGCCGGAATCAGGCTTGCATTTCCATTATCAATCTCACAAAGAGTTTCCAAAAACTCATAATCATCCATTAAATCTTCTTCTACTTCAAATTCAAATCCGTTTGTAATTTTTCCTGTAATCATCATTAAACTCCCTCTTTCTTGATATATTCGTAGTGTGTTTGTCCATCGCTGTCCGGCACGGCAGTGAGTGTGACTTCGTAGCCAATCGCCTCATTATCCTTATATACAATATCTCCCAGCTCTGAGAGGCTCGCATTTGGGACCACGATCCTTTTCAGTGCACCTTTTAAGATCATCTCCACAACCCAAGCACAAGGCTCCGATTCTGTATTATTCGCTTTCACAGTGATTCCTGCATCCAATGTGCCGGTTACATTCTTTTCTCCATATACAGCTTTTAAAACTTCGATATTTAAAATCTCAAGCAATTTGAGTTTAAACGTATCGGGTTTTGCTGTCTGCATATTTAAAATGGTGTCACCGCCCCATGCTTTTTGTGACTCTGACTCCGGACTATTTGTGTTTGTAAGACCATCGTCCGAACAATATCCAAGCTCCTTAAACGCGAGATCCAACGCTGTTGTCGCATCTGTTGGCAGCTTACTTCCTAGCGGTGCCCGGTATACTGCTCCTCCGATTTTCGGCTTACCGGTACTTACATTCTTAACATCCATCTTTTTCCTCCTTAATAATGTGTAATATCAAAAACAGCCTGATACCGATACTCTTTCCGGCTCGTGTCTGAGTACGGATAATCGCTATTCAGGCTGCATCTGCTCACTTCATTGATTTCAATTATGTTTTCCATTGCTGCTTTCAATTTTTCATTTAAGACGGCTGCTTGATACAGAGATGTGGAGTATGACTTAATCGCAAGGGTTGCTTGTCGGATGTGATTGTCTTTCCCACTTCCGGTTTTTTCAATCAGAAAGTATTCCTTAGGCATATCAGGCTCTTTTTCCATAAATGCAGGAATTTTAGTTTTTCTAATCAGATAATCACGTACCATTTGCTCTATCATTTTCCACCCACCGCCTTCAATATCGTGTTATTTTCCATGTTGTCTCTTTTCGCTTTCTTGGTAACTGCTGCTATCTCCGCATTGCATCTAGTCTTTCCCACCATACTTGTGACTTCGTAGCCGGATCCGAGCTTTGCCAGTGCATTGTTTGCATGTCCTTCACATATCTCGATCATTTCCGGCGACTTCATCATTTTTTCAATTCCTTTGCCGTTTAAGACGATTTTCACTTTACTCATAACGTGCCACCATCCATTTCTGATTCCAGGAAAGCGGGATGTTATCGGCAATCCCCTCCTGCGCCAACCCAATTACCTGCCAAAGTTCTCCAAAAAATTCAACTTTCTGGTCCTTCCAAACATGATTATCTCCTTTCGGAATAGCTAGATTGTAGACTCCTTTTTTTCCTATCAAATTGAACATATCTACGATTTCCGTTGTTCCCGCCGGAGCAACAAGCACATTTTCCACATTCACTCGGCTCTCTTTATAAACAGGATGGCCAAAACCGTCTTTTCCTGTTTCGATCTTATTGATTAATGTAACTGTTATTCCTTTTATCTTCGCCATACAGTTCAATCACTCCCATCCTTTGTCTTCTCAGCCCGAGTCTCGACAACTCTGACTTTTTAATGAATAATCCCCCTCCAGGGACAAGATAGGTGCCGGACCAAGAATAGCCAAGTGCCGATTGAGACTCCTGCGCCAACGGCTCCGAGTCTGTTGAAGTCATAAGTGTCCTGGCAACCACATCCACCGTGACCGATTTTGCCACGCTTTTCAAAAAAGGCTTTTGTTCAGTCATTGCATCAAGATCTTTTCCTACTTTATCCGCTTCAACTCTCAGGCAGTCAGATACGACACTAAGCAGCTTCTCTGCTCTCTTTGTTTCCTCTTCGGTCATTTCTCGCCAAAGTTCCTTCACATCATTTATTGTCGCAAATGGTTCCATTCTGATCACCAGCCTTTTTTCTCGGCGATTGGGAAGAGGCTTTTACCTCTTCCCAATCGCCGCCGCTCAATTTGCTTTCAATGTCGATTACAATTCCGGTTCTTTTATTCCTATACCGCATTATTCCCCTTCGACCACCCTTGCAAAGTATTCCGGTACAAGGATTCCCCATCCGATATATACTTCTGCACGAATATACACCTGATTGTATCCTTTTAAATCTTTTCCAGAGTTATCCGGATCTCCATACTTGATAATCTCCATCGGGATTTCTTTTGAGAATCCCCATTTAAATGCCGACTGGAAATCTCCAACAATCGCGTGATCTTTTACAGTTGCATTGTAAACTGTATTGTTTACACTGACTGCCATACCTCCAAGACTATTTGGGGATGCCCCAAACCGAAACTCTGGATACTGACGTACTCCATTTTCTTTTACTGTTGCCATATCTGCTCCGAATGCAGTAGAGAATGCCATTCCGGTTACATCTCCATCAGCTCCTTGCACTGCTGCAATAGCAGCATCTAAGTTCACATCCGGCGTACCTTTTGTATAAGTCACTTTCTGCGTTACTTTGCTGTCAAAGTGATTTGTTCCCACTACGTTTGATGCCGCTCCCGTTCTTGGATTAATTCCGTGGAAAGCCGCAAGATCCAATCCTTTTGCCACCTTTTTCGCAAATCCATCGTTAAAAGCCGCTAAAATCTCAATCTGCTCTTCCTCTGTCGCATATAGAAATTCATCGGACACTCGTGCACCATATTCAAATTTGATCGGTACGATTTTAACTGGCTCTACCTTAATTCCACCTTCTGTTTTCTTTCCGTTTTCTGCTACGATGTCAATTTCTTTCTCCATGGAAAAAATAAATTCTTTCAATCCGTTAAAAGGGATTGGTGTCTGCCCGGATAATGCTGCAAGAGATGATTTGCCTCTTACTTTGCTGATTAAATCTGTCACTAATGTTGGATCAAATAAATTTCCTCTTTCTGCTGCCATACTATTGTTCTCCTTTCAAATTGCTTAACATTTTTCTCATTGCTTCTCGCTTTGAATCTTTGTTTCCGCTTGGCTCTGGATCATAATCCGGATATGGATTATTCTTTTTTAAAAATCCAGAAAGTGTTTTTGCATCTTTTTTCATTTCTTCCTCCGTTTCTCCAGAGATTTTCCCTGCAAGCTCATACGGAATCCCCTCAGACATCGCAATTTTCACTCTACTCTCATTTTTTTCGTATTTCTTAATGAGATTATCTTTTTCTCTTACCTGCTCTGGGGATAAATACTCTTTGTACTTTTCTTGTACTGCATCTGCCGAAAGGTATCCATCATATTTTTCCTCCACATCTTTTGGGGATAAATACCCTTCATATTCCTTTTCCACTTTTTCTCTTTCTCTTGTGAGCCTTTCTTTGATCGCCTCATCAAATTGTTCCTGTGTCTCAATCACCTTAAATTCACTCATTTTTGCTCCTTTCCCCACTTAACCCGGTGGTATCGGTAATTTTTATACAAAAAGACACCCCGTAGGATGTCCTTTTAATACCTTGCTTTCTGCTTCTTTTTTTCCTTACTTCCTGCACATTTCCAGTATGCCAAAATCACGGAATCCAAAAGAGAAATCTCAACTCCCTCTTTAATTGATTTATAACCGAATCCTCCATTTGATCCAATCGTTCTTTTTTCGCAGTTGCTCGCCGCCTGCGTTAGTGATGGCTGATTCGCATGACAGATTGTATCCTGGAATAGTCCTTGCTCAAATGTTGCGTTTGCTGTAATAACTTCCTTTACTGTCGGCATTTCCGGTTCCTTTAATCCAGCTTCTTTCATTTCACTTGCGAGAATCTGTTGGCCATTCGCTCCGTCTACAACTACCTTCTTAGGCTTCATCGGAATCAGATAATCTATAATCCACTGGTTTCCTGCTCGTATCGGCCGACAGTCAAGCGCTTCTATAAATATTTTCCCGCTTGTAGTCTTGGAAGCGACCGCCATCGCAACATGCTCTCCATTGTGGCTGTATTTGATTCCAACAAAAATATCTCCTTCCAATTCCGGCTTGTCTGTTATTTGCAATGCTTCCCATTCATTCTTACCGATTGCTGATTTTTGATTATATCTAAGCCACAGCCCCAACCTTTGGATGTTAAAGTCAACATCATCGTTCGTAATCTCTGCACGAATTTTTCTCTCAGTCAAAATAGTTCCGAGAGATGGGTTTGCTTCATACCATGCCTCAATATCATGTGGGTCTGTTTGATATTCCACCGACCATTCTGCCCATCCGGAATCGAATCCGTTCCCTGACAAAACCGTTTCCCTGAATTTCACAAAAACAGTTCCTGCAGAAACTACCGTTGGAGGCGTTCCGAGCATGATTGTCTGCGGATTATCACTGTCAGATACAATGTATTTCAACGATGTTTCCTGCGCCTCTGTATATTCCTGCGCCTCATCGATGATTAGCAGATCATACCCTTCTCCTAAGCCTCCGCTTGATGTTCGTGTTCGAAATTCAATTACACCGCCATCCGGTGTATATAAATGCTCCTTTCCAAAAGCTTTGAAAGATGAAAAGATTTGTATCCCTGCCTTTTCACACATTCTATCTAACCGCTCCCATACCGCATGAGATGTCGTTGCTCTGTGTGCAGTATATAATATTCTCTCTTGGTGTTTTAACCCCCACAAGCACCTTGCAAGCACATTTTCTGACTTACCATTTCGCCTCGGGATAGAATATCCATATTTCTGATGTACCCACAGTCCTTCATCGTTGACCGCCATCAGATCACATTGAATTAGCTGCTGCCATTCTAGCAGAACATTACCGGTCTTTGCATAGAGATCTGCTGCCTCCTGCCCTTTTGTTTCCGAGTAAGGAATCACAACGGATTGCGTGGGTGTCTGACGTCCTTGTCTAATTTCTGCCATGACAACCCTCCTATTTTTAGCTGTATCTTTTGTAAGCGATATCACCCCACCGCCCAAAGGGAAATATTTGTGTAGTAAAAATAGCATAAAAATACCGCCAATCCTTGTGATCAGCGGCTTCATTATTTTTCTATTGGCATTATTTCTTTTATTTCATCTATCGGAATTCCATACCACACCTTTCCCGTGTCAAGCTCTATTTCTTCTTTCCCTGACTCTGTATCGAATTCACTCTCTGTGTTTGTAATTACTCCTCTAAATTTTTTATCATCGACATCTGTCACAACAACAGTTTTCCCTATATATTCTTTTACCTCTTCGTATTTCACAAAATCATCTCCCTTTACTTGGATAATCCGGCACAATATGAATTCCATCTTTTGCGTAGTGTATTTTAAATACTGGCGTATTTGCATAATTGCCATTTCTGTTATCAACAACTACCCCCACAATTTTATCATTCGTCACGATAGTTTCTTGATGATTCCATTCTCCATGCCTATTATATTTTATTATTCCCTTTCCGGAATATTTCTGCACAAGCTCTAATATTTCATCATCTGATATCGTAATATAGGATGGTCCATATTGTCCTTTTTCTTTCAAAGCTTTTTCTCTTATATTGTAAAGCTTTGTACCCTTTCTATGTATTTTTTGTCTTTCTGCAACCTTTTTTATATTTTGGTCAGATATAATTTTCTTCTTAATTTCTCTGATAACCGAATCATCTTCCGGAGAGAGTCCTATAAGTTTCTTTGATTTTATTTTACCACTTTCCTTGGATTCTGACCATCTTTTTGTGTGCACATTCTGACGTGTCCCATCGCCCGGCTCATACTCTACCAAACACTTGCAATGCTGATGTCTTCTGAATACATCGTTCCCGGTATCGGATACTTTATCATAATCGTACACTCCGGCCAACGAATCACACCAAGCGCAACATTTTCGAGTAGATGTGCGCACAATTTTAGGGCTGAGTCCTGCTTTACTCTGAAAATCAGCATTTGCTCTAACAGCATCATCTACAATCGCTTGCGTGAAATTAATTATCGGCTCTCTCAACATATATGCAATCTCATCATAATTTTCTCTTCCCGAAATAATGTCTATAATTCCTTGTGCTTTGTCCTGATTGAATTCGGGTCTGATTGCTTTGATTCCGATGCCTGCTTTTTCATTCAGCTGCTTTTGTATCTCACTTGAAATCTCTGATACAATATCATAGTTTCCCTGCAGCATAGGTCCTATAACTCTCTCAGCAATATTATAATACATCCTGCCATCCGGCAGAACCGCCGAAGAAATTGTCTGATCAAAAGCCCCTGATAATATCTCTCCTGTTTTAATAGCAAATTCATGTGCCTCCTTATAGGTTGCACTTCCTTTGCTAATCTTATCATACAATTTTTTTATAGTGCTATCATTCTCAAATTTTCTTTTAAACTCCTCTTGAACAGTTTCAAACAACTTCGGTGCAATATCTTCCATGTCGCCTCCTAGAATCCAGCCAAATCTCTCATTTTATTTTCATCTATATATCCTGGGATTGCTTGATTAATCTTAATCGCTCCATCTCCATATGAGCTTAAGGCTGCTGCATCCGGCTCGAATACTGGCTCCCATTTTGGTCGTGTGAGATAAAACTGTCTTCTTTGATACGGAAAATTATCCCTCAGACAAGCCGCCAGATAACCTACATTTAGGAACCCTGTGCCGAAAGTCCGTTGTGCTTTCCGTGCAATCAACCGCAGATTCTCATGGCTTGCTTTGATTGCCTCTGCGCTGGATGGATTATCTGTAACAAATCCTAGATCATCTAAAGTCAGCCCCGTCTCTCCTGCAAATAGTCCTGCGAACATCTTGAGCTGCTCCGTATGCGGAGTCATGCTTTGCTGACTGAATTGACCAAAAGTAGGTTTGTCTCCCTCATCATCTTTTGTTATTTCAATCAGCGATGACATCGTTGCCTTCCACTTATCCATTGGATCAGCATCTTGCGACGTTCCAACAACCCATTTCTGTGGGAAAGAATAGAACTCCGCTGCAATTTCTGATCTCTTAACTGTTCTCATGGCACTGTTTACAATGTCTATGCATGCCCTGCTGATCCGGCTGTGTCCGAATGGCCTTGCTGCATCCGGGCGGAAAATGATCGGAACTAAAAGCGGATGATCCACATTATTCGGAACATCTACCCATCTTCCGTTTGTATGGATCCTCGTAAGTCCCGGAGCGAAATATGCTTCCGTGATTGGATTATAATTGCTATCTCTTTCCAATACCGCATATCCCTCTTTCAATAGACCAGTGGACTGATCTATGATTCCGGTTGCATTACTTCCGTCAATTACCCTGAGTCTCGGATATCCTTCATTGTCCTCCGAAATGTACACAAAGCAACATGCCGAAATCAGCGCCGATAGTACTGCGCTATCAAAAAAAGTGTCTGGATTATTCATCGCAAAGATCTGTTCTATATCAAAGTTGTCTTCCGCAAATCCCCGAAATACAATTCGATCAGCCAGATTGTCCACTGCTTTTCCACACCACCCAAGTACTGTCTGTGCATTTCTAAGTTCCGGAGGCGTGGATACTTGAAAATCCTTTATTCTGTTTTTCATTTCATAGTAGTTGTATCGCATTCTTACCCGGCTTCTTTTGCTGTTCAGCCGCCTTTTTAAGTATTCTGCGCCCTTATAATTTGCCATCTCAGTCTCCTTTTCTTTTGGCGTGTGTTTTTTTTCACAGTCGCCGTGAACCTCTTTCCCATAACAATATGGGGGAGGTATCCCCCCTCTATCCTTTCGTTCTTTTTCTTATATTTTTCCAGTCAAATGTATGTGGCAACACTCGGTTACTTATGATCTCTTCTTTCTTTTCGCCGGCTCCTTTTATTATCTTATCGCTCTTTTGTCTGTTGCACGTCCAGTGAGCCAGCTGGAGGTTATCTATATCAGATGGGTGGCCCCCCTTATTAATCGGCATAATGTGATCAATGCACGGAGACAATGGATGTGGATACTTGTATGAAAAGTCTACTGGCTTTCCGCATATTCCGCACACTGTTTGAGTTGCATATATCTTTTTCTTATTCCGTTCGAACGCTCCTCGATGCGAACCATCTCTGTCTGGTCTGTATGCCATGCTGTTTCCCTCCCTACTCCGGACAATGAGAATCGAACTCATGACGCACAGCTTATAAGACCGCTGCTCTACCAACTGAGCTATGTCCGATTGCATTAAAAAACGCCCCAACATCGTGGAGCGTTTTCTCTGTGAGATTCGTATTATGAGCTTTCCCCTCTTCGGGATGATACCATAATAACACAGTTCCTACTGACATTCACTGACATCTTTCTGCGGTATATTCAAATTCGCAAGTGCTTTCCCGTGGAATCTATGTATCTGTCTTTCGGAATATCTCATTTTCTCGGCGATTTCCCACCAGTCCATTCCTTTTATGTACCGATAGAACAACACATCTTTTTCATTCTGGCTGCTCAATTTATCAATCGCTTTCCTTACATCCATAAATATATTAATTCGCTTATATCTATCCTTATTCAATTTCCTTTCCAGACCGTCAATTTGTGCTGCATATCCTGATAGATCGCTACTCTTTGACCCACGAGGCATTCCATCGCTGGTCGCCGATACACCCATCTTCATGCTTCTGATTTCTGCAATCTCTTCCGTATTTCTCCGAATGCTTCTAACACATTCCTGATATCTCCAAAGATATTCTTTCTTTAGCTCATTTATCTTCTGATTTTGCTTGTCCTCCTGCAGCAATCTTCCCACTCAAATCAACTCCCCATTTCTTCAGACATTGTTTCACACTATACTCTTGATATGCCGGACGTTTAAACGCTTTCACGGCATTGTCCGGTGCCTTATGGCTTTCCATCTCATCATAATGCTGCTCCTGATCCAGCTTCATCTGCCTTCGATTCCTTTTATGATCCATCTTCTTCACTTCCATTCTGGCGCATCTGTTCAATATAAATATCTGTGGCACACCTTACAATTTCTTGTTTTAAGCCATCGTAATCAATGCCTTTGTAAAAATTTCTGTTGCACGAATCTTTAATCATGTACATAATCTCTTCGAATGATTTTCCTTTCATTTTCTCGCTCTCCCATTCCTCATTTCTCCACACTCACTACCTTCATGATGTTTCTTGGTTCTTTTCCTCACCCAGTCCATTTTCTTCTCTATTTCCTCGATGAAAGAGCTACACGGCGCTTCCTGCCATGTATGCTCTTTCATTGAGGTTTTATTCCTTTTCTTTGACAAAATATACCCTCCCACACTTCGTACACTTGTATCTTCTCCTTACGTTTATGATTCTCCTAAATCTTTCACAGCCGCATCTGCAATGCTGTCGTACGCCATCTTCGTCTCTTAATACAACAGCCCTATCAGCTTCCCTGAATATCATTTTCCTATCACCTCCTTTCTCACCCTGCTGCATCCTGGCAGGAAGATTTTATGTTGTGATATATTGTTACTCCTTTTCAGAGTCGGTGCTATAAATAATTTTTCTTGAATATCTCAGTCCAGTTCAGATTTGGATACTCTATCATGAATGCTGCCTGTGCATCTCTGCACAATAACTCTCTCACTTCTCTGTTTGTATGCGCCGCTTCCTCTCCGTATTTGTGATGTACTTTACATAACTGCACTTTTAGCCCATATTCTTCGCTCAATTCCCTTTGGCCGGATCCGAATACTACATGATGTTCTTCCGTTTGTTTGTATGTATAGTCCTTGTTGAGGGCGGCACACAAATAGCAGTATCCGCTTCCTTTTGGATGCATGATGCTTTTTCGATGTTTTTTTCTTTTCACTTGCCCCGCTCTCTTCTTGGTTTTCCATGCCTCTTTCGGAAATGCCATCATGCTGTAATCTATTTGATCGATCATATCTGTTCTATTTCGATTCCCCATTTTTTATCCACTTCCATCTCAAACCATTTCTCCAACGCTCCCCTATCTGCCAATAGCTCCACCTTTAAATATTTGTGCAAGTAATCTGCTGCCCCATGCTCCGTCAGACTGTTTAGATATTCTTTTCTTGTCATAATCTCATCTGCCGGCAAAGGCTGCTCCTCCAAAGTTTGGGCTTCCTTCATTTCTTCTGTAAGTAATTCCGGATAATCCGTCACATCCATCTGCCCTTCGATCTGTTCTTCTGTTATTATTTCCTGCTCATTTTCAAAAGATTTTTCCTGCTTTTGCGCCGGCGCAATTTCTTCTTTTTTCTGCTCAGAAGTCTGTATTTTAGGAGCTTCCTCATGCTTCTCGTCCACTTTATCTTCCGTAATATTTTCTTTTGTTTCCGGGTTCGCTATCTCCTCTTGATCTTCTCCAGGAGTCTCTTCGCCAAAATAATTCTTCCAGGTTTCCTCGCCTGCTGCCATTTCAAAAATTTGTCTTGTAATCTGGTAAAATTCCCACCAGGTTTTATTTTGCGGACTTTCTCCAAATCTCTTTATGGCTACTCGGTTCTCATACATCATCAGAAAATACATGCCCTTTTTATAGGATCGATTTCCGGCCGGATTTACAAGTTCTATAAACTGCTTAATATCTGTTTCTGCATATTCTCTCTTGAATACTTCATTTAGAATATCCGGATTGTCTTTATAGAAGTTCTCTACTAGTTTGTACAAATCATCCGCAATGCCCTCTTCCGGTTCCTCTTTGTTGAAGCGCTTCAATTCTCTGATGTTCTCTCTTGAGGTTTCCGGCTGTACCATTTGTCTATCACTGTCAGGCAGTTTTAACATTTCTTCAAGCTGACTCCGACCAAGATCCGCATATTCAGGACGAAGTGTTTCTGAATATCCATCAATCGAATACTCTCTATTGATGCTCATAAACCGACTTGTCGTGGATGGCTCAAGTCCATACTCCTGTTTGGCAAAATCAGCTATACTTTTATATCCATCACGCTCATATAGCTTTTGATCATCAATCTGACGAAGAACAAATCCAATCCGCACAAAACTCTGTTTGATTCCTAATAATTCCCGCTTCAGCTTCTGTTTTATCTCCACCCAATCATTGAGTGTCATTTGCACATATTCCATATTTTCCTCCTACATCCATATAATTTTTTCGTCATTAGAATCTCCTGATCATGCTATTTTCCTTACCTTTTTCTCTTTTATTTTGAGATAATCCACGTATTTTTGTAACCATTCATCAACTTGTTCTTTATCTGGCTTCTTATCAAATTTCCCGTACCATTGTAAAATCTCTTCTCCTCTGATCTCTATCGTGTAATACGGTACATTTGGCTCTTCTTTCTTTCTCAACAGCAAGATATAGCTTTTCCCTTGATTATGCTTTTTTAAGTAAACTTCTCTCCCTACGCAATGATGCTGCTTTCTTCCCTCCATTACTATTTCTTCTGCATCTTTTACTGGTCTGATTTCCAATCCATCTTTCTCATAATGGTATTTTCTATCTAGTTTTTTAAATCTCTTCTCTATTTCCCCATATTCATTTTTCACTTTTGTGATATACAGCTCATCTGTTCTCTTGTTCTTTTCATTTACCATCTCTTGATGCTTTTTTTCTAGATTTTTGGGAAAAAGGAAAACTTCATTTTCCATATCATATCCGAGTTCTTTCCGCATTTCTAAATAGTCGCAATATCGATTCATAGTTTGATATAATGATTGATTATTTTCTTTTCTGTATCGTTCCACTCGATTCATCAATTTTTCTAAGCTCATATAAGTTAAGAGTTGTTTCAACTTTTTTTCTCCGCCCCATGACTTATAAATTTCCTTTATGAATTTCTCTTGTTTCTCTGTATACTGTTCTCCTGTTTTTGTTTCTAATTGCAGAATTTTTAGATAATCCACATCTCCTTTTTCTCTAATCAGTCTATTCAACATTGCCTTATCCGCAAGCCTTAGCTGTTTTAATGGTGTTCCCGCACGTCTGTTGATATACTTTGTAATTCCTTTCCTTCTAATCATGAAATCCACAAGTTTGTACATCCCCGCTTTAAAGAACATTTCCATTGCCGGATTATTTGCGCAACTTTCCAATGCATCCAACATAAGCCAGCTCCTTTGAATTACACCCGTTCCAAATGCATATTGGCAGATGTCAAAGAAATACTTAAAATTCGAGTGCTTTATCTCTTCTTCCCAGCCAGTGTAAATTACATCTTCCTGATATCCTTCTCCTCCGCTTGATGTATCCCAGGTTCTTTTCCATCCTTTACTGCTATAGCAATACCTGTTATAAAATTTGTATGTATCTCCTTTTCGAAAGAAGATTCTACGGATTTCTTGGCATTTTCTTATCATTCCTTTTTGGCTATAATCTTGAGAGATCAAGAACGTCCTTGCTATCAGATCATTATCCGTAGTTTTTTGTAAAATCAGCACTTTATAGCTTTCGCTAAATATATGTGTCACTCTTTTCCATTCCCACGGACCTTTATTCCCACAATAAGGACATGTTCCTATTTCTCCCTTTTTCGGCGGCATATAATCTTCGTATTGCATCTGTCTTTTTATACCACCTTTTATAAATTTCTTCCCACAATTGCCACATACACAGTTTGCACTTTTTCCTTCTCGCCTGTAATAAATCCGTATTGGTGATAGGCATTCAAAGCATGTTTTCTCAAAGTTTTCTGGAAGATCTGGTACCGTATCAAATTCTTGCTCCATATTATCTTTTTTCTTCATTACGTCCCACCTACTTTCCCATGTAATACTCCATAATGATTTTCTTTGCTCTGCCCATTCCCGGAATACCAAGAGTGACCTTTCCTGCCGTCACACCTGCAGCTTTTACAATCTCTTTATCAATGGTTTGCTGATTCTGAAATGACCACAGCAACAGTGCTGCTATGCATCCTTTCAGTGTTTTTCCTTTTTTTCGTACATTGTGAGCCAGCAACTCATTTTCCATGCATTGGCCACGCAAGTACTCTACCCAATCTTCCATGATCTCTTGTGGTTTCAATTGATCTGCTTCGACATCAATTTTTCCAAGTGCTGCTGTAAGAGAATCGCAGAGCACCGGAATATCCCCGGCCAAATACATAGTGACAAATTCTTCCGTAATCCCGTTTTCTTTCGCCATTTCTCTCAAACTCTCTGTATCTCCTTCATTGAATAGGTTTTCTGCCAACTCATTTATTTCTTTGTAGCTGTCCATCTCTCCAAATTTGTTAAATAGTATCTTTTCCTGTTCTTTTTTACTCATGTAATCGCCCTCCGTTTTCAGTATTTTCAACATTTTCTTGATTTTGGAACCGCTCTTTTGCCTGCTGCCGCATCCACTCACTATACTCATGCCGCCTCTCTCGTATCATTTCTACCTCGTGCTTGTCCAATTCTGCGGATACCTGCTCCCAAAGTTCCTTATTTTTTATTTCTTCCCCCTTGCAATTCTTAAAATCCCGACTTTTCCACATTTCTAAGTTCCCATTTTGATAATTACTCACGAGATAACTTGAATCTGTCCGTATTTGAAGAACACATGCTTTATTCAGTATTTTCAATACTTTCAGCAATGCAGACAATGTCGATTTATGATATGTTGTCTTTTCTTCACAGACAAACACTTCTCTTGTTTCAATTTCTCCATTTTTCCTCCGGTATTCTGCTACCGCTGCATACCATCCGGCACCCTCTCCTGTGCGTAATGGTCCTTTCAAAGAGGTTTCAATGAATATCTTTACCTCAAACATTTTTAAATCCTCCTGTTTATTCGCACCATCGTGTAGTGTCGGTATTGATACCCTGTTACCGGGTTGATTCCTTCCACTACTGATTCTTTATCTATGTAATATCCTTTGTAAGGTTTGATATCTTTCCATTCCCCTTTTATTGGTTTTATCTTCGGTTCCGGAACCGGAAGATTTCTCGAATGTGAGTAGCTGCTCTCTTCTCCTTCCTCCGACTCTTTCGTTATATAGTCTGCAAGCGCTTTGTAACCTCCATCTTCATACAGCAGGCGGATATATACTCCTCCAAACGTCCACAACCGTCTGATCAGCTTATCGCCACCTTCCAACCGATTCATAATCAGATGAAAATGGATTGCTCCTCTGCTTCCCTTCTCAATATTGATCATCCATTTGAAGCTTCTGTTCTGTTTCTTATATTCTTTTCGGATCTGTCTCTGCAGTTTTCCCCAGATCTTTTTCGCTCCTTCCATATCTGGCCGAAGTTCTTTTTTAAAGGTGAGAGTAAAGTAATAATCATCCTCTTCAAAATTGTGCATGAGCATACGTCTTGCCCTCTTAGCTTTATTGAGCTGATTCTGCTTCTTCACCTGCTCTGGAGTGGCTTTCCTTTTCTTCTGCCTTTTCTGTCCCTTTGCTCCATATCTGCCATCAATATATTCTTCAATCTCAATCCATTTTGACTGCCTTAATCGGTATTCCTTTTTCTTTCTCATTGTGCTCACCTATGTCGTAACTTTAATATCTTAATCAAGTTATAAAAAGGGGTAAACCCTTTGCTTTTTCTTGACTTTGCGCCCGCACAGATGTATACTTTAACTATGGTTTAATATCTGTGTGGCGGAAGTCACTGGCACATCTGTTTGCGGCAGATGTGCTATTTTTTTGCGTATCTTCGAATTCGTTTTTTCTTCAGCTCTTCCCTTCTCGCTCTGTCATAATTGGTTTCGTAATAATACTTGTCCGCTTTTTTGTAATAATGGAATTCTTCATATTTCCCCTGAATGCTTCCTATGTATTCCATATCAATCGGAGCCTCTGAAACAGATCGAGCTTCTTTCGAAGCTCTCGTTAACTCATCTATAGGTTTTCTCTCCTTTCTATCACGATCTATCCCTCACTTTTTCAAGCAATTCTCCCACGATACTGATCGCACAATCTGCATCCGAATTGGTTCTAATTCCCATATTGATGTCGAAGCCATTTCCTGACGAGAATCCTTTTGTTTTTCCATACAGACAAATTGCATGTCCAAAATTTGAAAATTCGATTGCAATGAATGGGAATCCTCTTTCGCCATAACCTCGCTCATGAATATCAAGCACCAAATCCAATAGCTTATGTATCTTTTCTCTGCTTACCATTACACTTCCTCCAATCTTTCTATCAAATGAGTCACGTCTGAACTAATCTTTAGTAACTCATTCTTAATTCTTTTCTTAAATAGTTCCTCCTCTGCTCCTCCGTAGCTCAACTTATCATACAGGCATTTCAGGAGATGATGGTTCTTCGTATTTTCCGTATCTAAATACTTTGTCACAGCATCTAAGTTTCCTCTCGCAAGTACCTCGTGAAATGCGTATCGGATATTTTTCTCTGCTGCCTTATAACTAATGCCGTGCATCGAAGCTACTTTCTCATACAAGATCATCATCCTTGCATCTCTCCACGCCCGGTCCGATTCATAGAGTTCCATCACATCAACAATATAACGGAACCCGCTCAGATTTCTCGGCATCCCCATCTCCTGAAGCGCCTGCTCTGCTTTTTCTTTTATCATTTGACTTTCCCTTCCTTCTCCCTTATAATTGAGTTGGATTATTATATAAGGGCGCGTTACCGGTTTGCCGACCGTGCGCTCTTTTTTGCTGGGTGGGTAATATCAATAAACTTCAATTCTTCCAGCCCTTTCTTTTCTTTCTTCGGAAGCGGAATGATATCCGCCATTGGCTCTGTTCTCTTCTCATATGTTTCAATTTTTCCATGTTTTCTGAAAAATCCTAAAATACCACTCATGCTTGTTCTCCTTTCTCTCCAATCCCTAAAAATTCGTTTATTTTATGCTGCCAAATAAAATACTCCCATGTAGTTCTCCCATTTTTATTCGGAGGAATCACTTTCCCTAGATCCCAGATTCCGCGCTGCATTTTGATTCTTACGCACTGCGCAGAGCATCCGATCTGTTCCCCCGCCTCTTTTGGAGTTAATCTTTTTGCCATAAGTACCTCCATGTGCGGCAAGCGCAAACAGCGCCTGCCGTATTTTTTATTTATTTTCCGTCACGACAGTATCTGCTCCCTGCACTTCTACCCATCCGTGCTCTTTTCTCGCCTCTGCTTCTTTCATCCGGATCAGCTCATCTGTGATGGATTGGCTCACGATTCGGTTGGATTCTGCTTCTGCCTCTGCATTTGTGATCGTAACTGCTTTATCCGCCTCTGCTTTTGCTTTATTAGCTTCTCCTTGCGCGATAGCTGTCTGCTTATCGAGTTCTGCTTTCTCAGCATCCTGCTTCGCCTGTTCTTTTGCCTGCACTTTCTTTTGCAGTTCTTCGTCTAACTGGACATCAATAATCAGCGCAGACTGTACTTCGATTCCGTATTCACCTTTCAGTTTTTCATTCAGATATTTCGTAATCTCAGCTCCTACTTCTGATCTTTTTGTGCTGTAAATATCCATTACTGTAAACTTCGGAGTTACCTCTTTTATGTAGGCAATAATAGAGTTTTTTACTTTAGACTCTACGATCTCCTCTCCATCCATCCCATTAAATTTCTCATAGAGTGATGTCACTCTTTCTGGCATAAAGTTGTAGTTTACTGTCATATTCATTTTGACCATACCGCCATCTGCCGGGGCATCCACATGAGTATCTTTCTCCAACTTTTTCTCGTTAAAATCCGCTGCATTATTGCTTAATACAAGTTGCTGCTGGGATACCGGATAATCTTTTACTTTTGCCAGCGGTCCTACAAATTGGAATCCTGGACCTAAAGTCTTTTCCTTTACCCCGCTTTTTGCAGTGTATACAACACCTACTTCTCCTTGCCCCACATAAGTTCCGGACATTGCCACATAAACTCCTGCTGCCGCAACCGCTACTGCGATGATGGCTCCTACAATTTTTGCTTTCATTCTTCCTGCTCCTTTACTTTTTCTTTAATCTTTTCATGTGTTTCTTTTTCTATTTCAAAGACACTTTCTTGTCTTTTAATAGCAATGTACACTCTACTCCACACCCACCAGACGCAAATTCCGGCAGATGTGAAGATTAATGTTGTTAATGCAAATATTGCGATTCTTCCCATTTTTACCTCCTTTTAATGCTTTAATGAAAATTAATTCCATCTTGCCCTAGCAAGCATTAATTCTGCCAGAGCCTTCATTTCTTCTGACAATACTTTTCCTGATTCCTCTTCTGAAAAATCTTTTGTGATTCTATCGCAAGCTCCTTCAATTACCTTGTCTACCTTTTCAACTTCGAACACCTTATGCACCCCCTCCCTACACTTATCTATATCTGTTCTTTCTGGAACTTCTAATTTCTCGATATTACTACAGAGCTCTTTTACAATTTCTACCAACTCCTTGTTCGACTCAATATTCTCTTGTAAATACTTTCTGATTAATAGCTGTTCTCTTTCTAGGGCGGCTATTTTATTTTCTAAACTCTCCATCTTTTTCACCTCTCTTTCGTTTTGCTTTATTGCCATTTATCTACATTTCTCCTATACTTTATGTACAGGCATCTGCCAATGCCGAGTAATTTAAGAAAGGAGAGCTCTATGAATAACTACACTTTTTCGCCATCAGATATAATACAAATAATCGGTATAATAGTTTCATTCTTTACAAGCATTGCTGCTATCGTAATTTCTGTTAAAACACTTAAACAGAATTCCCAAATGATTGAGGATTCCTCCCGCCCATATATCTGCATTTATGGAGAGCATGTATATGTTCGAACCCCTTGTTATTATCTAGTTGTAAAAAATTTTGGTAACAGCGGCGCCACTATACAATCTTTCACTTATGATTTTGATATATCCCAATTTATGCCTGACGCATTATCTGATGAAGAGCCATTCCAATTTATTGAAGGTTCCACTCTTTTCCCCGGGCAGTCTTTCCATTCTTTTATAGATTTCGGAAAAGCTTGTTCTTTGACTCCAACTGTAAATTTTCACATTGTTTACTCTTCCGGAAGTCACACTTACGAAGAAGATATTTGTTTAAATCTTGAGTCTTATAAAAGCAACTTTACTTCTCATACAGCGACCAAAGGTCAAGAGTTAAGTATCATCGCCGAAACACTTCAAGAAATGCACATTCATTCTTTATAGCTCATCTTAGAACCTTCAATTTTTTTATTTGAAATTTCTAATATGTACTTTGCGGTATCATAAGTCCTTACTTCTTCTGGAAGTCTGGACTTTATATGCTGCACTATTTCTTCCGCTATATCATTTATAAGTTCCATTTTTACTAATTCCCCGGATAATGTTTGTAATATTCCTTTTTCCACCTTCTCTTCTTCACTCTCTTTCTACTCTAGGAAATACTCAATACTTACTCCAAAATAGTCTGCTAAAATTTTAAGCTTTTCCGCTTTAGGTTTACTTCTTCCTCTTTTCCAATCTGATAATACCGACTGAGCAATTCCCGTATCTTTCGATACTTGATATGCTGTTTTGTCAGTTTTACACAATAACTTTGCAAAATTTTCGTACATTTTCACACCACCTTTTGCTTTTCGTTTGATTGCATTTACTACGGAAATGTGATATACTTCGGTTGTGAAGCAAAATATATAACAATTCGTAGCATATACACTTTTATTTTACAACGGTTTTCTTGTGTATGCTCATATAATACTACGTGATTCCGGTTTAGTCAATAACTTTTATCGGTTTTCTTTAGTATTGTTTGTTTTTTATGAAAGGTGAACAAATTATGTATGAGATTTTTAGTAAGTTGTTGCAGGAGCACGGAGTGACTCCTTACAAGGTAAGTAAGGAAACTGGTGTTTCTCAATCTACTCTAAGCGATTGGAAACGGGGAGTTAGTACCCCAAAAATTGATAAATTACAAAAAATTGCAAATTATTTTGGTGTTTCAGTCGAATATTTACAGACTGGTAAGGAATCTGAGATCACAGATAAAAAAGATATGTCTACATCCACTCTCACAAAAAGAGACACCAAACAAATAGAAGCTATTTTGAGTGATACCGAAGCCCTTTTAAAACAAGATGGACTTATGTTTGATGGGGATCCCGCCTCACCCGAGGCGATTGACTCTATTTTGTCAGCTATGAAAATAGGAATGGAAATGGCAAAACAGAAAAATAAAGAAAAATATACTCCTAAAAAATATAAAAAGGATTGATTCTCATGGACATTAAAGAACGAGTGAATGAAATAGCACTTAAATATGGCACTAGAAATCCACTCAAGATCATAGAAGCAATGGACATCATTTTGATTCGCTATCCATTAGAGGGAGTTCGTGGCTTTTATCATTACTTTCAGCGTAATCATATTATTTATGTGGATGAGCGTCTCTCTGAGCAAGATTTTCTTTTTGTAATTGCCCATGAGCTTGGACACTTATTTTTGCATAAGGATAGCAATGCAATATTTATGGATACACGGACTAATTTTGTGACAAATAAATTCGAGATGGAAGCTGATCGGTTCGCCTTGAATCTCCTTATCCAGGATTCGGATATTGAGGAACATTTAGATTTTACCACCGAACAGTTTTCTAGATTATTTGGATATCACAAAAATATGATTGAATTGAGATTAAAAGACTTTAAATGATATAACCGCTTTTGCGTTTATATAAATGTGGCGTTACAAAAGAAACATTTGCAGGGGAAAGAGAGAGGAAAACAAAAATGAAAAAGAAACTTGTAGTATTGTTATTGGCAGCAACTATGTCATTATCTGTTGTAGCGTGCGGAGGAGAAAAGGAATCAGCAAAAAAAGCGGAAGCTCCAAAGACTGAAACGGCTAAAGAAGAGGAGAAAAAAGAACCTACGGACTTAACTGGAACATGGAAGTCAGAAGATAATAATGGTTCATGGCAAGAAGCAACAATTACTGATAGTACGATCGAAATAAACTGGGTTTCTGACAACGGAGACACAAAATCACTATATTGGGCCGGGAGCTATGATGCACCTACAGAATATGTAGAGGAATATTCTTGGACTTCTAACAATGATCACGAAAAAACAGATATGGCATTGTTGGCATCAGGAGACGACACAAAGGATTTTACATTTAAAGATGGCGTGATTAGCTATGAAGCATCTGCGATGGGAACAACTACTACTGTTAAACTTGAAAAACAATAAACTAAAAACCGCCCGGTACTGGTACTTCCAACGTAATCATATTATTTATGTAGATGAGCGTCTTTCAGAACAAGATTTTCTTTTTGTGATTGCTCATGAGCTTGGACACTTATTTTTACACAAGGATAGCAATGCAATATTTATGGATACACGAACTAATTTTGTGGCAAACAAATTCGAGATGGAAGCTGATCGGTTCGCCTTGAATCTCCTTATCCAGGATTCGGATATTGAGGAGCATTTAGATTTTACCACCGAACAGTTTTCTAGATTATTTGGATATCATAAAAATATGATTGAATTGAGATTAAAAGACTTTAAATGATATAACCGCTTTGGCGTTTATATAACTACTAAAGAAAAGAGGTGATATAATCATGGCAAAAGAATTTACCAAAGAAGATGTTATACAAAATAAAAAATCTGCTATTCGTTCATTGAATAATCTTCTCGAAGGTCTTATAAATGATTCATCCGAACAACATTTGAAAAAGGCTCATTTAATTTCATATTGGCTCAAAGACTATGTTCGAATGATTAATTTCGAAGAACAATTTGATCCCGCAAAGAATATTTCTTATAAAAGAGGAAACATAGTAAAAATTGATTTTGGTTTTAACATTGGTGCTGAATACGGAGGTTTGCATTACGGTATAGTTCTAGATAATCACAATGCTCACAATTCACCTGTTTTGACTGTTATTCCTCTCACATCAGTAAAGGCTACAAAAGAAATTCATTCTAACAATGTAGAACTTGGAAATGATATTTATCGGTTGTTGAAGTTAAAATATGACACTATAAATCACTCCTTAGAAAAGGAACAGTTTGAAATTCAAGAAACATTATCCCTCTTTGATACAATGTTGACTATCACTAAAAAGTCCGTTGATGAATTGGAAAGTTGCGAAGAAGGAACAGAAGAATTTGAGCAAAAACTCTTTGCTGCTAGAAAAAATTTAGAAAGCGCAAAAAAGCTCCACGCTGCTTGGCAAGAAAAACAAACACATAATACTGAACAACTTGAATATCTCAGAAAAATAGGTCTTGAAATTTCACGCATGAAAGAAGGCAGCATTGCTCTTGTGAACCAAATCACAACTGTAAGTAAGATACGTATTTTTGACCCAAGAAATTTAAAAGGAGTATTAGCTGGCATTTCATTGTCCGAAGAAAATATGAAGAAGATCAACGAAAAAGTAAAAGAATTATATGTTTTTGGAAAATAAATATCGGAAATACGTAATATTTTTATTGACTACGAGCATAATATACTCTATAATAAACTAACAGAGAAGAAACACTTCTCAAAACATCGCCCTAGGGGCATCAAAGAAGATATAAGTTTATTATGTGAAGACCTCGTAGAGATACGAGGTCTTTTACGTTTTTAACCATTTTGCTAACATCGGTAAAATGGTAAAGAAAAACCGCCCCTGCGCCAACAGGAACGGCTTAATATACATCTGAAGATGTACAGTTATCTTAACAAATATATTGTATCATCTTCGAAACAGCCTTGCAATCGGAACATGTATTCGATGGCTGTTATTTTTATACCGTAAAAGGAGATGAATCTATGCCAAAGAGAAAGAAACACCCCAAATTGCCAAACGGATATGGCTCAATTAAGTACCTCGGAAAGAACCGTCGGAATCCTTATGCCGTGCATCCGCCAGTCACGGAATACACGGATGAGGGAGTGCCAATTACTCCGAAAGCTCTCTGTTATGTTGACGATTGGATGAAAGGGTTTATCGTCTTGACATCTTATAGAGCTGGCACATATACAAAAGGCGATGAAAGGGATATAGACTTACCTAACGACCATAAAAGCCTTGAGATCATCGCACAGCGCTTACTATCAGACTATAATAAGGCACAAGGGATTGTATCCGGAGAAAAAGAATCAGAAAAAACTTTTTCAGAAGTTTACGAAGAGTTTTTGAAGTACAAATTTGAAAACGCAAAAGGTAAGAAATTATCTGAATCAAGTAAGCTATCAATTCAGGCAGCCTTTAAAAATGCCAAAGCACTCCACGATCGCCCTTTTAGAGTTCTGAGACATGATGATCTGCAATCTGTCATAGATAACTGTCCTTTAAAGCACTCCTCTTTAGAGTTGATTGTACATCTATTCCGTCAAATGTACGCTTATGCAGACATCTATGAATTATGCGATAAGGACTACTCTGCTCATGTAAAAATTAACAAAGAGGATGATGATGAAAGTGGCGTTCCGTTTACCGACAGCGATCTTAAAATATTATGGGATCACAAAGACGATGAGATTGTAGAGTTTATTTTGATTATGTGTTATTCCGGATTCCGTATTAAAGCATATAAGACACTGGAAATAAATATGATAGAGAAATATTTTAAGGGTGGCGTGAAAACAAAGGCCGGGAAAGACCGCATTGTTCCAATCCACTCTGCCATCTTAAAATTAGTAGAAAACAGGCTCTCCAGTCATGGTGCTTTACTTTCTGGAACCCTTCAAATTTTTAGGAATAACATGTATAAAAAGCTTTCTGAATTAGGAATTGAGAAACATACACCACATGATTGTCGACATACCTTTTCCATGTTGTGTGAAAAATACGGTGTGAACGAAAATGACCGTAAACGATTGATTGGCCACAGCTTTGGCAGCGACATCACCAATTCTCTTTATGGACACCGTACCGTTGAGGACTTGAGAAGTGAGATTGAGAAAATAAAAGTTTGTTACTAATTTGTTACTAACGGGATCGTATTATCTCTATTTTTATTTGCTTTATTTTAACTAACTAAATAGTCAAAAAAACGGCTTAAAATCAACGTTTTTCATCACTTTCATTGATTTTAAGCCATTCCTTTTAAATACTTCTATTTTAATATTTTATTAAAAGAATCTAAGAATTTTTACAATTTCCACTATTCTATCTTCACAACAAAAGATCTGTACTATACCTCAAACAGAAGGTCTCCATAAGATGGCATCGGCCAAATATTTTTATCAACAATCATCTCCAGCTGATCGACCGGACGACGCAGATGCTCCATCGCAGGCACAACATGACGTTCAAAAAAGCATGCCTGCTCCATTCCTTCCTCTTTCTTTGCAGCTTCTTCTGTTACTTTCTCCAGCTCTTTTAGCGCATTCTTTGTCTCTGCAAGAAGATTCGATGACTGGGTAAGAAGTTCTTCCTGCACATCGATCACCGCTACTGCACATGCCTGACGCACTTCATTGATAGACTTCGCAAGCGATGTAATATAGGTGATCACTGCCGGAATGATATGTTTGCTTGCAATATCGATCATTGCTCTCGCCTCAATATTTACCGCTTTGGCATATGCCTCATATTTGATTTCCGCTCTTGACTCTAATTCTGCTCTTGTAAATACACCGAATTTTTCAAAGACTTCAACCGATTCCTCTTCTACCAATGCCGGAATCGTATCTACCATTGTTTTTAAATTCGGAAGCCCTCTCCGCTTTGCTTCCTCAACCCACTCATCCGAGTACCCATTTCCGCTGAAAACGATTCTCTGGTGTTCGTAAGCATATTTTTTGATCAGATCATGGACACCTCTGTCAAAATCTTCTGCCTCTTCCAGATAATCACATGCCTCCGCAAATGCTTCCGCCACAATTGTATTTAAAATAACATTTGGCGCTGCAACCGAATCTCTGGAACCAACCATACGGAACTCAAATTTGTTCCCAGTAAACGCAAATGGTGAAGTACGATTTCGGTCTGTTGCATCTTTCGTAAAATCAGGAAGTGTCGACACGCCAGTGTGCAGTCGTTCGCCTTTCAGACTATGTGTCGCTTCCCCTGTACTGATCAGCTGCTCCAAAACATCCTCCAGCTGTTCTCCAAGAAAGACAGAAATAATTGCCGGCGGCGCCTCATTTGCCCCGAGACGCTGATCATTTCCTACATCTGCTGCTGACTCTCTCAAAAGTTTCGCATGGCGGTCTACCGCTCTTAATACGCAAGTGAGCACAAGAAGAAACTGGATATTATCGTGCGGCGTCTTTCCTGGATCCAGCAAATTGATTCCATCATCAGTCGTCAGCGACCAGTTATTATGTTTTCCTGATCCATTCACTCCTGCAAACGGCTTTTCATGAAGCAGGCACTGAAGGTTATGTTTGTATGCCACCTGCTTTAATGTCTCCATAACAAGCTGATTATGATCCACTGCCACATTGCACTGTGCATAGATCGGAGCAAGTTCATGCTGAGCAGGAGCCACCTCATTGTGCTGCGTCTTTGCAGATACCCCAAGTTTCCACAGTTCCTTGTTCACATCTTTCATAAACGCTGCAATTCGTTCTCTGATCGCACCAAAATAATGATCGTCAAGTTCTTGTCCTTTCGGCGGCATTGCTCCGAACAGTGTTCTTCCTGTGAATACAAGATCCTTTCTCTTTAAATACTTTTCCCGATCTACAAGAAAGTATTCCTGCTCTGCCCCTACCGATGGGATTACTTTAGAAGAGGTCGTATTTCCAAACAGACGAAGAAGCCGCATTGCCTCCTTATCGATTGCCTCCATCGAGCGCAGCAGCGGAGTCTTTTGATCGAGCGCCTCTCCATTGTACGAACAGAATGCTGTCGGAATATATAAAATTGCTCCATTTCCCTCCGCATCCTTTTTCACAAATGCAGGAGAAGTACAATCCCATGCCGTATATCCTCTCGCCTCAAATGTGGCGCGCAATCCTCCGGAAGGAAAGGAGGAAGCATCTGGTTCCCCTTTGACAAGTTCCTTGCCCGAGAATTCCATCAGTACTTTTCCGTCCTGCTTCGGTGCAGAAATAAATGCATCATGCTTTTCTGCCGTCGCTCCTGTCAGAGGCTGGAACCAATGAGAGTAGTGTGTTGCCCCCTTCTCGATCGCCCACTCTTTCATCTCATGTGCGACAACATCAGCAATGGAAGTCTCTAACTCCTTTCCTTCCTGAATCGTCTTCTTTAATTCTCTATATACTTTCTTCGGCAGACGTTCCTGCATGACAGCATCATTAAAGACATTTTCCCCAAATATTTCCGTTACCTTCATTACTTCGCTCATATTCCCATCCTTCCAAATATTTGTTTCGCTTTTGTTTTCGTTTTCAAATACACTTTAATACGATACTCTAATTTCAGAAAAAAAGCAAGGTTCCTAACACTTGTAATTTCTTATAAATATTGATAAGGAAAAAAGATCGGTGCAGTCACACTGATCTTTTTTCCCGAAATCTCTTTTCAATTATCTCTGAACAATTCTTCTGCAAATATTAAGCTTTGTTTACAGATCCGAATAATTCCATTTTCTCTTTTACAGTTGCTTTGATTGCTTCTGCTCCCGGAGCTAATAATTTACGAGGATCGAATCCTTTTCCCTGAAGGTCTTTTCCTGCTTCCACATACTCACGAGTTGCTGCTGCAAATGCTAACTGACACTCTGTATTTACATTGATCTTCGCTACACCAAGGTCAATTGCTTTTTTGATCATATCTTCCGGAATTCCTGTTCCTCCGTGAAGTACAAGTGGCATTGCCCCTGTAAGCTGCTGAATCGCATCTAATGTCTCAAAGCTAAGTCCTTCCCAGTTTTCCGGATACTTTCCGTGGATATTACCGATACCTGCTGCAAGCATTGTTACGCCTAAATCTGCGATCGCCTTACATTCTTGAGGGTCTGCACACTCACCTTTTCCTACAACTCCGTCTTCTTCTCCTCCGATAGAACCTACTTCCGCTTCCAGAGACATTCCTTTTTCAGCACAGATTGCTACTAACTCTTTTGTCTTTGCAACGTTCTCTTCGATCGGGTAGTGAGAACCGTCGAACATAATAGAAGAAAATCCTGCTTCGATACACTTCATACATCCTTCAAAGCTTCCGTGGTCTAAGTGAAGTGCTACCGGAACAGTGATGTTCAGTTCTTCTAACATTCCATTTACCATACCTACTACTGTCTTATAACCTGTCATATATTTTCCGGCACCTTCAGATACTCCGAGAATTACCGGTGAATTACATTCCTGAGCTGTTAATAAGATAGATTTTGTCCATTCCAGGTTGTTAATGTTGAACTGTCCAACTGCATAGTGACCTGCTTTTGCTTTTTCTAACATTTCTTTTGCTGATACTAACATGTTTCTTCCTCCGCTTCTTTTACGTTATTTCACATGCCCTATTATACCGCATATGTAAAAAAAAGGAAACCTTTTTATCACAGAAACTTTCCGGTCGTATCTTGCCTGCTGTTTTAATTAAAATAGAAAAACAAGTGGGTGTAATCATACGTCCGCTCTTTCTTTCCTATGCTCATCTATTTTTTAGTAAACAACGTCCCATACAAAGAAGCCCTCACGCATAAGCGATTAGGCTTCGATCAAATAAAATTATCAAATTATTTCCGTTTCTTTAAGATTGTTGCAAGAGCAACTCCGAGTGAAGCAATTCCTGCTCCTGCAACCGGAAGTGAGGAAGCTGTGTCACCAGTTTTTGGTGTTGTTCCCTCTTTCTTTGTTTCTGCTGCTTGTGTCTGAACATTTTCCTTATTTTCTTCTGGTGTTGTTGGTGCTTCTGGTTTCTGTTCCGGTACTTCTGGTGTTTCTACATCTGGATTCTCTGGCTGTTCCGGTTTCTGATCTGGGTTCTCTGGCTGTTCTGGCTTTTGATCCGGATTCTCCGGCTGTTCCGGTTTCTGATCTGGGTTCTCCGGCTGTTCTGGCTTTTGATCTGGGTTCTCCGGCTGTTCCGGTTTCTGCTCTGGCTCTTGTGATTCTCCATTACATACCCAATGCCCCTCTTCCGGGTGATTAATCACCTCATCATATGCTTCTTTTACAAGAACTTGTTCATCCCATGCCGGCTTTGTTTCAATCCAGATATCCTTTTCTTCATAAATAGGCTCCTCACCAACTTGTACATCAACCCATTTAGCCTTTATTGTTATACGGAATTCACCACGATCCGCATGATATCCGATATGTTCTCCATACTCTTTAGATAAACCGCCTTCTACAGGATCTTCGTAAAGACCTATATCTATACCACCACATGTTTGACAAATTGCATGCTTCTGTTTTTCGTAAATAGGCTTAGTACCTACTTGTACTTGTTGTTTTTCATAATATCCTTCAGCTTCATGATGAACCGTCTTGTATTCTGCTTCGTGGTGAATAGTTTCCTGCCACGCTTCCTTATCGACTACCCACTCGCAATTATCCCCATGTACATGCTCTTTTTCGCTTGCTATTGCTGATACTTTATCCATCGCAAATACTGTTCCCGTTCCTGCAACAGTCAAAGACATAGCAGCAACCAACGCAACAACAAATTTCTTTCTCATTTGTATCTCCTCCTAAAATTTGCCTTCATGAATCTAAAGACAATATTTAAGAACCCGAATTCTATCCCCTCTTCTATCATCCTTAAATTCAACACATTTTTAACTCGTTCCGAGTTATATTTTTATTCTAACTCGCACCGACTTGAAAGTCAATCCTCAAATTCTTTCTATAATAAAATCAATTTGAGGTGATAACTTTGAATTATGCTGAACGAATGAGAAATTTAAGACAAGATAACGATCTTTCTCAAAAGAAAGTAGCTGATATGCTAGGAGTTGCTCAAACAACTTATTCTCAATATGAATTAGAAAAGCGACCAATGCCTATTGATTATCTGATAGCGTTATGCAAATTTTACAATGTATCTGCTGATTATATGCTCGGATTGTCAAATAGAAAGAACCCATAATATTCTGTCAGCGTAACGCTTGCCCCGATGCCCCACCAACCTGTTAGAAGCCGTTGCTCGGGGCATCCTGCAAGACACTGTTTTTGAATGTAAACAAACAAGGAAATTTGCTATTTATTCATGCCTTTCAACAGTTCCTGCATGATTTTCATACCCGCTTGTAGACCAAGCGCAGTATAAACTTCGGAAACCTCACTTGCCATTTCATTTGCTGAATCTATCAGTTCTGAAACTGTTTTGTTTCCATGTTCTCTTAATACCTCTTCATTTTTACTATAACTTTCTTCTAACTTTTTGTTATAATCTAATTCTGTCTGTTTTGCCTCGATCGCGGATCCATAGAGCAAATATTCTGTAATACCTTATATAGTTGCACGCCTTAAAATTTCTTTTGTAATGTCCATTGTAAATCCAACCTCCATATTTATAACTAACTTTTCTTTGTGAATACCACTATCTTTTATAGAAAAAATGTTATCTTGCGGTGTGTTATACAACTGCTTTTTATCAGAATCCTACATTTTACAACCAACAGACTATTAAAGAAATTAAAAATTTTAAAGATATTAAATTTTTCATCAAAATTCAACCTCTATTTGACTCGTATGCTCCCTTTCCTAAATTTACTCTGATTTTATGCTTGATACCCTGCACTTTTTTGCAACAAAAAAAGTTTCAAAAACCTATATTCACAAGGTTTTTGAAACTCCTAAAAGTGACTCCAAGGGGAATCGAACCCCTGATTCCAGCGTGAGAGGCTAGCGTCTTAACCGCTTGACCATGGAGCCATTTGTTTGGTACCTGTATAGTATAGAACACTTTTGGGGATTATGCAAGTCTTTTTTTCAATTTTTTTCAAATTTTTTAAACTTTTTTGTTTTTCTATTTTTTGCTTCTATACTTGAACAATTCTTATCTATCGCCCAAACCTTCCCTTTATAGATTCAACAGCAGAAACCAGGCGCTTTTCGCCCCTCGGCTTCTGCTGCTGATTTTTCCTACATTCCTCCGGCAAACATAGACATATATCCCTGCACAAAGATAAACAAGATTACCGCCGGAAGAACAAATGTAAGGTACAACTTCATCGGACGGCCACCCGGGAATTTGATTCCGGTTCCGGTATTGGCTTCTTTCAGGAAATGATCCCATCCCCACCCATATTTTGTCACACAGAATAACAGATAGATCAAAGATCCGAGTGGAAGCAGGTTGTTGCTGACAAGGAAATCCTCAAAGTCCATAATATTCTTTCCAAGGATCTGTATTCCAGACCAATCTGTCAGACCAAGTACACACGGAAGTCCTAACAGGATCAAAAGCGCACCATTTATGAGCAGAGATTTCTGTAAGGACCACCCCCACATCTCTCTTGCAAATGTGATAATGTTCTGGAACACTGCGATAATCGTAGAAAATGCCGCAAATGTCATGAACAGGAAGAACAGACTTCCCCACACTCTTCCGCCTGCCATCTCGTTAAATACGTTCGGCAATGTTACAAATACAAGTCCCGGACCTTCTCCTGGATTGATTCCAAATGCAAAACATGCTGGAAAAATAATCAGACCAGAAACAATCGCCACTGTTGTGTCAAGTAAACCAACGCTGATGGCCTCTCCAGTCAGTGCTCGTTCTTTCCCAATATAGCTTCCGAAAATTGACAGTGCCCCGATTCCAATGCTCAGTGTAAAAAATGCCTGTCCCATGGCTGCAAAAATCACAGTACCGATCCCTGCCTCTTTCATCTTACCGAAGTCCGGTACAAGATAAAAACGGAGACCGTCCATTGCGTTTGGAAGTGTTAGTGACTTCACCGCCAACACCGCCATAATTACAAACAGCGTAGACATCATGATCTTTGTGATTCCCTCCACGCCTTTCTGAAGTCCAAGAGAACACACACACAATCCTGCTATTGAAATTAATAACATCCAGAAGATCATCGCATTTCGATCAGATGTAAATGTAGCAAATACCTGCTCAACTTCCTTTGGCTTCAGTCCTGTAAATTCTCCTTTGAGCATCTTGAAGAAATACGCAAGCATCCATCCACCGATGGTTGTATAAAACATCATCAACAAATAATTACCTGCCATTCCAAAATAACGATAGCAATGCCATTTTGTCCCTTTTGGCTCTAATTTATTGAAGGAAGTAGCAATACTTCTCTGGCTCGCCCTCCCTACTGAAAACTCTGCAACAACAATCGGCAGACCAAGTATAAATAAGAAAAACAAATATACAAGTACAAATGCTCCCCCTCCATATTTTCCCGTAATATATGGAAATCTCCATACATTACCAAGACCGATTGCACAACCGGCTGAAATCAATACAAACCCCAACCGGGATGAAAATTTTTCTCTCTTTTCCATTAATCCTCTTCAATTCCTTCCTCTAATTGTAACGTATCTGGTTCCTTCATCAGAGATTTGACTTTATCGATAGGCACCATAATCTTTAATTTCTGTCTTTGGTTCTCAATCATCACTTCATCATGTTCCCCTCCGAACTCACCATCCAGTGTCCACGGAATCTCTTCCAGAGACTCCAGTTTCAAGCTGTTTGCCTTAAATGTATACATATGTTTTGTATCAATCTGTTCGATCAGAATCGCTGCGATAATCTCCTGCAATGCTAACGGATTCTTTGGCGTCTTAATCAGAGTCACTTCAAACTCTCCGTCATCAAATACAATACTCTTTCCAACCATATTTCGGAATCCGCCGATCGACCTGGAATTTGTTACCATCCCGAAGATAAATTCATCTTCGATCACCTGATCATCATGCGTCACTTTAATCCGGTAAGACGGCACATTATAAAGGCGCTTCATTCCTTCCAGCACATATGCAAGATGTCCGAGAACATTTTTCACTTCCTGCTTTGTCTGATATGAAACATCTGTAAAAAGCCCGAATGCTGCGATATACACAAAAAAATCGTGGTTAAATTTCCCGATATCACACGGAAAGACAATTCCATTCACTGCCGTATCTGCAGCCTTTAGCATATCTTTTGGAATATGTAAACTTCTGGCAAAATCATTCGTCGTCCCAGTCGGGATATAACCGATTGGAATCTGTTCTTTTCTCTTCATCATCCCGGTTACGACTTCATCAAGCGTGCCATCTCCACCGCTGCACACAACTAAGTCATATTCTTCCTTAAAGTGACGCACTTTGTGATATCCATCCCGGTACTTCTGTGTCGGATAAACGGTCACTTCGTATCCTGCTTTCACAAAAATATCAAGTACATCTGACAGTTTTGGCTTGATCAATCCCTTCCCTGCGTTCGGATTATAAATAAATAATAATTTCTTCATCGCGTTCTCCTTTCTACTATTTTTATAGGATAAAAAAGAGCATATCACATGCTCTTTTTCCTACCTCTTTTACTTTACATTATTTAAAAACAATTCAATACCCTGTGCTGCCTTTTCTTCGTCCTCACCCTCAGTAACTACTGTCAGCTCTTCTCCGCTGTGAACGTTCAGGCTCATCATTCCCATAATGCTTTTGGCATTAATTCTTTTTTCCTTGATCTCAATATAGATTTGGCTTGCATATTGACTTGCTTCCTGAACAAGCAGAGCAATTGGTCTTGCCTCTAGTCCATTGTCAAGTTGAATTGTTACTGGTTTCCTAATCATTGTGTACCTCCTTGTTCGCTCTTACCTTCTCAGCGATCTCACTTAACTTTCTTAGCCGATGATTCACACCCGACTTTCCGACTGGCGGTGTCAGTGCGTCACCTAGTTCCTTCAATGTTGCTTCCGGATAGGCGATTCTCGCAAGAGCAACCTCTCTTAATCCGTCTGCTAATTTTTCAAAACCGATCTCATCTCTGATATATACAATATCTTCCAGCTGTTTGACTGCTGCGGAAACGGTTTTATTAATATTGGCAGTTTCACAATTTACCTTTCTATTCACGGTGTTTCTCATATCTTTTAAAATACGAATATTTTCAAACTCCATCAGTGCAACATGTGCCTCCATGATATTTAGCATATCTGAAATCTGATCTGCCTCCTTGAGGTAGACAACATAGGATTTCTTTCTAAGCACGATCTTGGCACTCATATGCAGACTGTTCATAATATACTGTAATTGCTTCGCCTTGTCTTCAGTCGCACATACCACTTCAAAGTGGTAAGATTTGTAAGGATCACTGATTGAACCTGATGCAAGGAACACTCCCCTTAGAAACGCTCTCCGACAGCATAGCTGACGAATCACCACATTCTTTACAATGGAAAGTTCCTCTCTAATTTCACCCGTATCATCCAATAACTTCACTGCCTGAAGCACTCTCACTGCCTCTTCGTGCCTTGCAATGATAACGGAATAAAAAACACTTCCTTTTTTAAGGTTCTTTCGAATAGAAGTTTCAGTACATATATTAAATGTTTTTTTGATTAATGTAAAGTACTTTCTTGCAACAGTTATATTTTCTGTATGTACCGTCACCCGGTATCTATCCGAACTGGAGATGGAAATTCTCCCGCAGATACTTATGATCGCCGCAAGTTCTGCAATTTGACAATGTCTTGCACTGCTCATATGCGTGGACAGTTCTTCTTTTACTTTTGCTGAAAATGACATTTTTTCCATTTATTTTACTTTTCCCTATGAATCTCTTTCAATATCCCGGTGTTCTACCTTTACTCCATATCTGTCATCCTGCTTCAAAAACTGATACAGTTCATTTGCCAGTGTAACAGATCGGTGCTTTCCCCCGGTACATCCAATTGCAATGACAAGCTGATTCTTTCCCTCTATAATGTAGTTTGGAATCAGAAAGGTAACCATATCTTTTAACTTCTCTAAAAATTCCTGTGCTTTTGGTTCCTTCATCACATACTCACTGACCGGACTGTCATTTCCACTCATCGGCCGGAGCTCTTCTATATAATACGGATTCGGAAGGAAACGCACATTGAATACCAGATCTGCATCATTAGGAATTCCATACTTAAATCCGAACGACAATACTGTAATATACAGATTTTTAAATTCTTTATTCTCTACAAAAATTTTGTTGAGTTCACCCTTTAGTTCCCTTGTCAGCATTTTACTTGTATCTACAATATATGTTGCTTTGGATTTTAAAAACTTTAATTTCTCACGTTCCAGTTCGATCCCCTTATCCAGCCGCTCATTTCCTGCAATCGGATGAGTCCGCCTTGTCTCCTGATATCGCTTGATCAGCACATCATCCCCTGCCTCAAGAAACAACACTTCATAAGCAAATCCAGTGTCATCAATCTTCTTTAACACTTCTTCTAATTCTGTAAAATTCCGCTCATCCCGAATGTCAATCCCAAGAGCCAGCTTATCAATCTCTGAATTGGCCCCGCTCAAAAGACTTGCCAGAGCCGGAATCACAGGAATCGGAAGATTATCTACACAAAAATATCCAACATCTTCCAGCATCTTCAATGCAGTGCTCTTTCCCGCACCGGACATTCCCGTAACGATCACAAATCTCATCTTAAAATTCTCCTAACATCTTTACTTCCGGTTCCAGTGTCACCCCGGAATTTGCCTTTACGCGCTCCGATACCTGGCGGATCAGTTCTCGTACTTCCGCAGCTGTCGCATTATCCTTATTGATCACAAACCCACAGTGCTTTTCTGATACCTGTGCGCCTCCTACTTGAAATCCTCGTAACCCGGCTTCCTCAATCAGCTTTCCGGCAAAATATCCTTCCGGACGTTTGAAGGTGCTGCCTGCACTTGGATATTCCAACGGCTGCTTTGTCGTGCGCTTCTCTTTGAGTTCATTCATTTTTTCCCGGATTTTTTCTTGCTCCCCATGTGCAAGATGGATTACCGCTTCCAGTACAATGTACTGATTTTTCGCAACCTTGCTTGTGCGATATCCCATATCCAGTTCCTCTCTCGGAATCGTGAGCAGTTTTCCTTCCTTTGTCAGAACTGTCACCTGCTCCAGCACATCTTTCATCTCACCGCCGTATGCTCCGGCATTCATCACTGCAGCTCCTCCGATTGTTCCCGGAATTCCGGAAGCAAACTCAAATCCAGCCAGCGACTCTCCTGCTGCCTTTGCTGCAATTGCCGATAAAAGCGCACCTGCCTGCGCTGTCACAAATTCTCCTTTTACAGAAATCTCACTCATGGATTTGTAAATCTGTATGATAACCCCTCGGTAGCCCTGATCGCTAACAAGAAGATTACTTCCATTTCCTAAAATATAATATGGCATTCCTGCCTCTTTGCATAAGAGAATAATCTTCTGTACTTCTTCTGCACTCTCCGGTGATACAAAGTAATCCGCTGCTCCTCCGACACGGAACGTCACATGGTTTTTCAACGGTTCGTCTGTCAGCACATTTTTTTCTTCGGTCAGCTGTATCAATGCGTCATAAAATTCTTTCTTCATGCTCTATCTCCTGCTTCTATCTATATGCATCATTCATTCTGTTCCTATTCATCCTGTCCCGAAGTATTCCTCCGGGCAGTATCTTTATCATACTATAAAGCCCCCGCAAATTCAATGTACACTTGCAAAATCTCCCGAAATACGGTATATTAGAAGCAAAATGTAAAGCAAAAAAGGAGTGAACTTATCATTGGACTCGAGTGTCGTCATACAATTAATTATTTTAGCCGTACTGATTCTTTTATCAGCATTATTTTCATCGGCAGAGACCTCTTTGACAACCTCTAACAAACTAAAAATTCAATCTCTGGCAGACCAGGGAAGCAAGCGCGCCCGCATTCTTCTAAAGATTTCAGAAGATTCTGGTAAGATGCTGAGTGCGATCTTGATCGGGAATAACCTCGTGAACAATGCGGCAACCGCGCTCACGACGTCTCTGATCATTCAGCTATTCGGAAATTCTGTGGTCGGTATTGCGACCGGTGTGATCACTTTATTGATCTTGATCTTCGGAGAAATTTCTCCAAAGACACTGGCAACGATCCATTCTGAAAAGATGGCGCTGCTCTATGCACCGCTGATCCATTTTCTGATGAAGATTTTTACCCCGGTCATTTTTATTGTGAACAAGCTCTCCATGGGAGTTCTGTTTCTTCTGCGTGTCAATCCGGATCAGAAGGTCAACACAATGACCGAACACGAACTTCGGACCATCGTGGATGTCAGCCATGAGGACGGCGTGATTGAATCAGAAGAAAAAGAAATGATCTACAATGTATTTGATATGGGAGATGCCAAAGCAAAAGATATTATGGTGCCTCGTGTCCATGTGACGTTCGCTGATATAAACAGCACTTACGATGAACTGATCGAGATTTTCCGTGAGGACAAGTTTACAAGACTTCCGATCTACGAAGAGATCACTGACAATGTCGTCGGTACAATCAATATGAAGGATCTTCTGTTATACAATTACAATGACAAGAAGGAATTTCATGTCAGAGATATTTTAAGAGAAGCTTATTTTACTTACGAGTATAAGAGCATCTCTGAATTGCTAGTAGAAATGCGACAGGCTTCGATCAACATCGCCATCGTCCTCGATGAATATGGAGAAACTGCCGGACTGATTACCCTCGAAGACTTACTCGAAGAGATTGTTGGCGAGATTCATGACGAGTACGATGAGAACGAAGAGGAGTTTGTCCGTCAGATCAATGACCGGGAATATATCATTGAAGGTTCCATGAATCTTGACGATCTCAACGACAGCCTCGGATTAAATCTTTCCTCTGAAGACTACGATTCCCTTGGTGGATTCATCATCGAACATCTTGACCGTCTTCCTGAACAAGGGGATGAATTGACGACAGATGATGGAATCCGGCTCGTCGTGGAGGCACTCCAGAAGAATCGTGTAGAAAGTGTTCACTTATATATTCCGGAAGGATTCTACGATCGGAAAGAAGAAGACTCTTTCGACTTCTAATCTAACAAAAATGTTGCTGCAATATGGTATCTTACCATTTTACAGCAACATTTTTATTTTCTATGCATTCACCTATTGTTCTCCCAGATTGAGAATATCATTGATCTCTTCTTCCGTCATATCCAGAAAAGCAGATACTTCTTCTATCGTTACATCTCTTCCTGTTTCCTCTTTCAGTTTCTTGATATTATCATCTAAATCTGTATACTTCTCTAAAAGCGTATGGTCTCTTCGCTTCACTTCTGTCTGCTCCTCGATCAGCATCTGCATTCCCGCGCGTACTTCCTCCATAATCTTCCCATGCGCTTCCTCTGCGGATTTCAATTCATCCAGTGCAAGCATCAGGCTTACATTTCCCTCCTGGATCAGATCTCCGAGAAATACTTCTTTGTGATACATCTCTTTCGCTACTTCCACAACTTTCTCCAAATACAGCTCGATCAGTCTTCCCCTTGCAAGTGCATCTCCTTCTATCGAGGCTGCAAATAACTTTTGTCGCTCGCCTGCTTCCTCTGCCTTTATTGTTTTGATTTCTTCCATATAGCGTGCGAGATAACGCTTTTCTTCCTCTGTATAGTGCTCCTCTGCCTGTTCTTCTGTCTTCTCAGTAACAGTTCCTCCCTGTTTTACATAGCCTTTGACTGCTACTTTCTGCGACAGCAGATAGTCGCAGACCAACTCCATCTGTTCTCTGGAAAGTCCGTCCTCTGCAAAATATTCTTCTACTTCTCTTACCGAAAGTACATTCTGCGCTCCCTGAGCCTTCTGAAGAATTCCTCCTAGTTTCTCCCGAAATTCTAATCTATCACTCATACTTTTATCCTCTTTTCTGCTTTGTATATTTCCCTATTCTACCTATTTTCACTGCTTTTGTAAAGCATTATGCTCTATTGCCATGTAGTTTCACTTCTTAATGGATCACAATCGTTGGATATCCTGCCCATTTTAACCGCTGTTCCATCTGCGCTGCCTCCTGCAAAGTCGGATAACTCCCGACCACTACACGGTAAAACCCGTTAGAGTCTTCAATTCTTGCGGGATATTCCTGCTCCTGAAGCTCTCTTAACAAGTTATTTGCATATACCTGATTCCGGAATGCTCCGACCTGGACACGGTATCTTCCTCCTGCTCCTCCGGCAGTTCCACCACTTCCCGGCACGGTTCCGCCACTGCTGCTCTCCAAGGTATCAAGAATACCTGACGCGATCGCCTCTGCAATATCCTGAAAATTATCATCAAACAACTGATTATCTGTGTCTGAATTGATGAACCCAACTTCCACAAGAACTGCCGGCATTTTTGTTCTGCGCAACACGATCAGATTCGGTCTTGCCTTGACCCCGAGATTCACAAATCCAATGGATTCTAGCTGCTCATTGATATTCTGTGCTATCTCATACTTAATCCCAGATTTGTCATAGACAAGTGACTCTACCCCTGATACTGCGTTGGCAGTGGGATAGGAGTTCCGGTGAATGGACACAAAAAAATTTACTCCGGCTTTGTTCGCCTCCATTGCCTTCTCATACGGCGACTCATACACATCTGTTGTCCTTGTATATTCTACATCTAATCCGTTATTCTGTAAAATCTGCCCAATCGCTAACGTAAGCTTCAGTGTATCATCCTTCTCCTGTCTACCGTTATATACTGCTCCCGGGTCACGTCCACCGTGCCCGGCATCTAACATAATTGAATATGGCATGTTTCTACTCCCGATAAATTTCTTTATCATTATTCTATGCAGAACATCTCACTTTGTTTCATCTACCGTCTCTCTCTTGCCCGTTCCCTTTTGTATCTTTGTTCCATACGCCGCCTTTTCTCCATAGCTTTCAGCTTAGTCATGATCGTTGTATAAAAACTCAGATAAATCATTCCTCCGATGGCAATTGCAAACAAAAGACTGATCAGATTAGATCCGGTAACAAGCTCCAAAAGATAATAAATCCCACCTACTGCCACTCCCATCGGAATAGATGCCAGAAGCGGACAAAGATAGACAGTTCCCCATGGATTTTTATAATGAATGTACTTCTTCATTGAAATATCATTTAAAATACAGATGACAATTGAATAGACAATCGTTGCCACCAGCACTGCATAAATCCCAAGTGAAGTCAGTTGAAGAAGCGCAACAAGCAACCCGACATTGATGACCAATGCGATCGCCGCATTCCACATCGGTAGATTTGCCTTGCCGATTCCCTGCAGAACACCATTCGATACATTTGAGTTTGTGTTAAAAATAATCGTTACTGCACCGATGAGCAGCAAAGTACCGGCGGTTCCGTTCGTATTCGGAAACAACAGCCTTGTGATCGGATAAGCCAATACTGCAAGCCCTACAGCCGCCGGAATTGAAATAAACATCGACAACTGAGTCGCCTCATCGATCTTCCTTCTGGCCGCCTTCCTCCTATGCTGTGCATACAGTGCAGACACCTCCGGAATCATCGATGTAGGCGCCGCTCCAGCAAGCGTCAGAGGAATATTGATAATCGTAAGAAAATAGACCGAATACTCACCATAGAGTGTACTCACCACCTCCGAGTTTACCCCTTGCCTGCCTGCCAGTTCGGAATACATGACACCGTTGATATAACCGTTGATATTATAGATGAACGAACTGAAAATAATCGGTGTTACAATCAGAAATAAAACACGGAAAATCTCTCGATAACTATCTTCCTTCCCGGTCTGATCTGCTCTCACATGCCGTGCGATCTGTTTTCGGTTGACCTCATAGGCAGCTGCCATAAAAAGCAACGCGATCAATACACCTGCTCCGGTTCCAACGGTTCCTCCTGCTGCCCCCCATTTTGCAATTCCTTCTTTTGTTCCATCGGAAAAGAAATGGATAAAAAGCCATGCCGCCCCGATGCTGACAGCTGCATTGAGAATCTGCTCAATAATCTGGGACAAAGAAGTCGGAAGCATGTTGCTGTGCGCCTGAAAATATCCACGGTATACCCCAAGGATCCCTGACAAGAAAATCGTCGGCGCTAATACCTGAAGTGCAAGAATCGCTCCCGGCTGATTACTTGGAATCATGTATTTTGCTCCAAACAGACAAAACAGCGCACTTGCACCACTTAAGATCATTGTATAGATCAGCGCACCTCTGAAGAACTTCTGTGCATTCTTATATTCCTTAAATGCCAGCCGTTCTGCAATCACTTTCGATACTGCCTGAGGAATGCTGAAAGATGCGATCATCAGCAAAATCAGATACGCATTCTGTGCAAGCCCATAATAACCAATCCCAATTTCTCCAACAATCTCCGACAGCGGGCTTTTATACAGCAACCCGATCACTTTTGAAATTAACGCCGCAATCATCAAAAAAGAGGCATTTCTCAATAAATTATTCTTTTGTGTCATCCATTTGCTCCTATCTTTCCTAATACAGAAAAAGTGTCATACTCTTTTTAGTATAACACTTTTTTACCGAAAAACCTCTATATTTTTCTCATATCATATCCTGTTTTGCAAAAAGTCATTTTCTTATATCCTTTATCCTTTTGCAAAAAGTATATAAACTGCTCTTAAAAGATCTCAAGAAGTTCCTGAAACTGCCCTATTTCTGCCTCAGCATCCGGCGCCTCACCGAACCCGTATCCCGCAAATATCATCGGTACCTTGGCAATCTCACACGCTTCATAGTCCCCGAGCGTATCTCCGACATAGACCGGAAAATCTAGTCCATTTCTATCTGCAACGCTTCTGATATTCTCTCCCTTTGGACGTTTTGTATTCCCAAAGCATTCCATATCTGTCACAAACTTGCCAAGCCCTGTCTTCTCTAAGAATAACTCAATGTAACCGCTCTGACAGTTGCTGACAATAAACAGAGGATACCTCTCTGCCAGTGTTCGCATAACTTCTATTACCTGTGGATAAGTAATGTCCTCTTCGCTGGCAGCCAGCGCCTCGTGCTCATATCGACAGCATCGCTCCAGGATACGCTCCCTCTGTTCTTCTGTAGCCTCTGGAAGAATATTTTTCGCAATCACATCCATCGTCTTCCCAAATAATCCCTTTAAAATCTCTCCAGTCAGATGAACGTCTGTGATTCCCTCTTCTATGATTGCCTGATTCCATGCACCTGCCACAATCTCTGTCGAATCCCACAGCGTACCGTCTACATCAAAAATAATCCCATCTACTCTCATTTCCATCTCTCGTTTCTTCTCCCTTCCCGTTCCAGTAAATATCGCTTCACATCATCCCCACATCCAAATCCAGATATATCTCCATTCTTATGGATCACACGATGGCATGGAACAAGGATCAAAATCGGATTCCGATTATTTGCCTGTCCGACTGCGCGGACTGCTTTCGGATTTCCTATACCTGCTGCAATATCTGCATAACTTCTCGTTTCCCCATATGGGATTTTGCGTAGTTCTTCCCATACTCGCTTTTGAAACGCTGTCCCTTCTGCCTTTATTGGAATTGTAAAATTCCTTCGATCTCCCGCGAAATATTCCTGAATCTGGTGGTACGTTTCATATAGAACATCCGAATGCAGATGATAACGCTGTTCAGATTGCTTCTCCGACAACAGAGTAACATTTTCCGTTTCTAAAAAAAGATTTGTCAGGTATCCATCTGCTTCTGAAATTGTCAGGATACCGATTGGACTTTGAAATGTGTAAGACTGTTTTAACATTTTGTAGTTATCCCTTTTCTCTCTTACTTAAAATACAAAAATATTTTATCATACAAACTGGCAACCTGTCATGCAAAAAGGGACTGCCTTACGGCAATCCCTCAAAATTTTATTCATCTTTTAATTATTCGATGATTGTAGCAACTCTTCCTGATCCTACTGTACGTCCACCTTCACGGATAGCGAAACGTAAACCTTGTTCCATAGCTACTGGATGGATCAGTTCGATAGACATTTCTACGTTATCTCCAGGCATGCACATTTCTGTACCTTCTGGTAAGTGGCAAACACCTGTTACGTCAGTTGTTCTGAAGTAGAACTGTGGTCTGTAGTTGTTGAAGAATGGTGTGTGACGTCCACCTTCGTCTTTTGTTAATACGTAAACCTGAGCTGTGAATTTTGTGTGACATGTAACACTACCTGGTTTAACAAGAACCTGTCCTCTTTCGATTTCTGTTCTCTGAACACCACGAAGTAATGCACCGATGTTGTCACCAGCCTGAGCTTCGTCAAGAAGTTTACGGAACATCTCGATACCTGTTACAACAACTTTACGTGTTTCTTCTTTGATACCAACGATTTCAACTTCGTCAGATACGTGAAGTGTACCACGCTCAACTCTACCAGTTGCAACTGTACCACGTCCTGTGATAGAGAATACGTCCTCTACTGGCATTAAGAATGGTTTGTCTGTTTCACGTTCTGGATCTGGGATGTAGCTGTCAACAGCTGCCATAAGTTCCATGATCTTGTCTCCCCATTCTCCGTTTGGATCTTCAAGAGCTTTAAGAGCAGATCCCTGGATGATTGGAGTGTCATCTCCTGGGAATTCGTATTCGTCTAATAATTCACGAATTTCCATTTCAACTAATTCTAATAACTCTTCATCGTCTACCATGTCACATTTGTTCATGAATACTACGATGTAAGGAACACCTACCTGACGAGAAAGTAAGATGTGCTCTCTTGTCTGAGCCATAACACCATCTGTTGCAGCAACAACGAGGATAGCACCGTCCATCTGAGCAGCACCTGTAATCATGTTCTTAACGTAGTCAGCATGACCTGGGCAGTCAACGTGAGCGTAGTGACGGTTCTCTGTCTCGTACTCAACGTGTGATGTAGAGATTGTGATACCACGTTCTCTTTCTTCTGGAGCTTTATCGATGTTCTCGAAATCTGTTGCTGTGTTACCTTCTACTCTTGCTGCAAGAGTTTTTGTGATAGCAGCTGTTAAAGTTGTTTTACCATGGTCAACGTGTCCGATTGTACCAATGTTAGCATGTGGTTTGCTTCTTTCAAATTTAGCTTTAGCCATTTTGAATAATCCTCCTTATTATATGTCTTCTTAACGAAGACAATTCTATTAGTTTCAGTTTAACTCGACTACTTCGATTATATTTCAAATCGCATTGTTTTTCAAGCCTTTTTCTGATTTTTTTATATCAAACAACCGAATCTGCCTAAGAAAATCTCAGAAGCCATATCCGGTTGTCAGATACGATATATTTTACGGTTGATTAAGCGTTTTTGTTAGATAACACTTTCTCCTGTACGTTCTTCGGAACTGGCTCGTACTTCTCAAAGAACATTGAGTAGTTACCACGTCCCTGTGTCTTAGAACGTAAGTCTGTAGAGTAACCAAACATCTCAGATAATGGAACATATGCACGAACGATCTTACCACCGCCGAGGTCATCCATACCTTCGATACGTCCACGACGAGAGTTGATGTCACCGATAACATCTCCCATGTATTCTTCTGGCATTGTTACTTCTACTTTCATGATTGGTTCAAGTAAAACCGGTGCAGCTTTTGCCATAGCTTCTTTGAAAGCTAAAGATCCTGCAATGTGGAATGCCATTTCACTTGAATCGACTTCATGGTAAGAACCATCATATACAGTAGCTTTGATACCTACTACCGGGAATCCGCCAAGTGTACCAGACTTCATAGCTTCCTCGATACCTTCTCCAACCTTCGGGATGTATTCTTTCGGAATTGCACCACCGACAACTGTTGACTCGAAGAAGAATGTCTCTTCACCGTTGACGTCTGTTGGTTCAAATTTAACTTTACAGTGTCCGTACTGTCCACGTCCACCTGACTGTTTTGCATATTTGCTGTCTACATCAACTGCTTTTGTAAAGGATTCTTTGTAAGCAACCTGTGGTGCACCTACGTTTGCTTCTACTTTGAATTCACGAAGAAGTCTGTCTACGATGATTTCAAGGTGAAGCTCACCCATACCAGCGATGATTGTCTGACCAGTTTCCTGATCTGTATGAGCACGGAATGTCGGGTCTTCTTCTGCAAGTTTTGCTAAAGATTCACCTAATTTACCCTGAGAAGCTTTTGTCTTTGGCTCAATAGCTAACTCGATAACCGGCTCTGGGAATTCCATAGACTCAAGGATTACCGGGTGCTGCTCGTCACAGATTGTATCTCCAGTTGTAGAAAACTTAAATCCGATCGCTGCTGCGATATCTCCTGAGTATACTTTGTCAAGCTCTTCTCTCTTATTTGCATGCATCTGTAAGATACGTCCAACACGTTCTTTCTTACCTTTTGTTGCATTTAATACGTAAGAACCTGAGTTCATTGTTCCAGAGTAAACTCTGAAGTATGCTAACTTACCTACGAATGGGTCAGTCATAATCTTGAATACTAATGCTGAGAACGGTTCTTCATCAGATGATTCTCTTACAACATCGTTTCCGTCTTCATCAATACCCTGGATAGCAGGTACGTCAAGTGGTGAAGGCATGAATTCGATAACTGCATCAAGAAGTTTCTGAACACCTTTGTTTCTGTAAGCAGTACCACAGCATACCGGAACAGCATCACAGTTACATGTTCCTTTTCTTAAAGCTGCTTTTAATGCTTCTGTTGAAGGTTCTTCTCCTTCCAGGTATTCCATCATTAAGTCATCATCTAATTCACAGATTTTCTCAACTAATTCTGTACGGTAAAGCTCTGCATCTTCTTTCATATCTTCCGGGATATCTGTGATGGAAATATCATCACCTTTATCATCGTTGTAGATATATGCTTTCATTTCAAATAAGTCGATGATTCCTTTGAATTCATCTTCTTTTCCGATTGGAAGCTGGATACAGATTGCGTTTTTACCTAATCTTGTTTTGATCTGTTCTACTGCTCCGTAGAAGTTTGCACCTAAGATGTCCATCTTGTTGATGAATGCCATTCTTGGTACGTTGTATGTGTCAGCCTGACGCCATACGTTTTCTGACTGAGGCTCTACTCCACCTTTTGCACAGAATACACCAACTGCACCGTCAAGTACACGGAGTGAACGCTCAACCTCTACTGTAAAGTCAACGTGTCCCGGAGTATCAATGATGTTGATACGGTGCTCTAACGCACCAGCTTTTGGCTTGCAGTTTTCCTGCAGTGTCCAGTGACATGTTGTAGCAGCTGAAGTGATTGTGATACCTCTTTCCTGCTCCTGAGCCATCCAGTCCATAGTAGCAGTACCTTCATGAGTATCACCGATTTTGTGGTTAACACCAGTATAGTAAAGAATACGCTCAGTTGTTGTTGTTTTACCAGCATCAATATGAGCCATAATACCGATGTTTCTAGTTCTATCTAATGGATATTCTCTTCCAGCCAAGACTTTTTCCTCCCTTAGAATCTGTAATGAGCAAATGCTTTGTTAGCCTCTGCCATCTTGTGCATGTCTTCTTTCTTCTTCACTGATGCACCTGTGTTGTTAGCTGCATCTAAAAGTTCGTTTGCCAGTCTTTCTTCCATTGTCTTCTCTCCTCTTTTACGAGAATACAATGTGATCCAACGAAGTGCTAAAGCCTGTCTTCTGTCTGCTCTTACTTCGATCGGTACCTGATATGTTGCTCCACCAATACGTCTTGCTTTTACTTCAAGCACTGGCATAATGTTGTTCATTGCTTCTTCGAATACTTCAATCGCTGGTTTCTCAGCTTTTGCTTCGATTCTTTCAAATGCTCCGTATACAATCTTCTGAGCTACACCTTTCTTACCATCTAACATGATGTTGTTGATAAGCTTTGTAACCACTTTGTTATTGTATAATGGATCCGCTAATACGTCTCTTTTTTGAGTATGTCCTTTACGTGGCACGGTCCTTCCCTCCTTAATCATTGTTTTGAAATGTTCAAAATTACTTAATTAATTCATCGGTACTCACATGTGTCTTTCTAATGATAATGTGTTCGTGCGGGACTTACTATCTCTATCGATATAACCCGCAACCTACTGGAATCATAGTTCTGTTTGTGATACGATTTTTGTTACTGATTCTTATTTCTTTGCGTCTTTCGGTCTCTTAGCACCGTATTTAGAACGCGCCTGTCTTCTCTTAGCAACACCTGCTGTATCAAGTGTTCCTCTGACGATGTGGTATCTTGTACCTGGTAAGTCTTTTACTCTACCACCACGGATCAGAACAACGCTGTGTTCCTGAAGGTTGTGTCCTTCTCCTGGGATATAGCTTGTTACTTCGATACCGTTAGAAAGACGAACTCTGGCAATCTTTCTAAGAGCTGAGTTAGGCTTCTTAGGTGTAGCTGTTTTAACTGCTGTACACACACCTCTTTTCTGTGGTGCAGATGTGTCAGTTGCTTTCTTTTTTAAAGAGTTGTAACCTTTCTGAAGAGCTGGAGCTGTAGATTTCTTTACAGATGTCTGACGTCCTTTTCTTACTAACTGATTAAATGTTGGCATTCCTTTCACCTCCTATGATATTTCCTGTTCTTCTTTTCGCGAAGAACTCCTGGTTGCTGAGCTTTTATTCACTCTTTTTGTGCATAAAAAATATACATATTCCTATGCACGCTCTATTAGTCTATTACGATTTTCCCCAAATGTCAAGCACCCAGACAAAAAAAGCAAAAAAAAGTCGCAATCCTGCAAACTTTTTTTTGCTTTCCCTGCTTTTCTATAAAAACATGCACCAGATCGGCAACGTCACGAGTGACAGAAGCGTAGATACAAACAGCATTCCCGCAGCGCACTGTTCATCTCCGCCATGTTTTCCTGACAGAAGTACTGCTGTAATCGGTGTCGGCATCGCCGCAATGATCACTGTGATTCCCCGAAGAAGCGGATCGATCGGAAGCAGTGCCGTCAATCCAAACACAATCCCTGGCACAACAATCAGCCGGACAAATGTGTAAAAGGCAACGGACTTGGTCAAAAGTCCCTTCGGATTCATTTCGGCAAGCATCATCCCTACCAGCATCATGCTGAGCGGTGTATTGCAGCTGCTGATCCCCGAAATAGTATTTTCCAGAAAAGTCGGAAGGCTGATCCCGCTCCCCATCAGAATTGCCCCGGTATAGACCGCCACAATGCAGGGATTGGTCATCACTTTTCGAAACAGGCTGTGTTTCCCTGCTTTTTCTTCCTGCCCGCTTCCTTTCATAAACACAGACATTCCAATCGTCCACATCACAATCCGGACAGGGATCATAAAAATAGATGCATAAAAAAGTCCGTTGCTTCCGTAAATCCCCTCAATAATTGGATTTCCGAGGAAACCACCGTTTGACACGATCGTCCCATACCGAAGTGCCTTCTGCCTGTAATGCGGTTCTTTTCGGTAGCATACAAAACTCGTCACAATACTGACTATATTATATCCACTTGACAGGAACAATACGATCGCGCAGGAAACCATCATCCCCCAATCCCATTCCATAAAAAATGAATGAATAATATTAAACGGAAGTGTGACAAAGAGACAGAGGTCTACCATGTTCTTCCGCCCCTCTGTGCCCACAATCCCCTTTTTTCGAATGCAGAAACCAATGATCACAAGAAGAAAGATCATCAGCTGCATATTCAACATATTTTTTACTACCATCTTAGATAATTCTCAATGCTTTATCTGCTCGATTCAGCACTTCGCACCCTTCTTCTGTCACAAGAACAAGATCTTCGATACGGACTCCCACTTTCCCTTCAAGGTAAATGCCCGGCTCGATGGAGAAGATCATTCCCGGCTTCAACACGTTTTCATTCACAGAAGAAACATCCCCCGCCTCATGCACTTCTTGTCCGATGCAGTGTCCGGTGCGGTGTGTAAAATATGGTCCATAGCCTTTCTCTGTAATGTAATCTCGGGCTGCTTTGTCCACATCACAGAAACGCGCACCTGGTTTTACTGCCGCAATCGCCCTCAGATTTGCCTGAAGCACGGTATCATACACTTCTCTTGCCTGCTCAGAAGCCTCACCGATAAAGACGGTTCTCGTCATATCAGAGCAATATCCATCCTTCTTACAGCCAATATCAAGCACAACCGAATCTCCTGTTTTGCCGACACTGACCGTATCTGTCATATGATGTGGATCTGCCGCATTTGCCCCATAAGCACAGATTGGCTCAAAAGAATATCCTTCTGCACCCAGTTCCAGATAAATCTTCTGCAATTCTTCTGCCAACTCTTGTTCTGTCATCCCCTGATTCACAAGCGGTATCAGTCGCTCCACTGCCATATCATTCAGTCTGGAAGCTTCTTTCATTTTACAAATCTCATCTGCATCTTTGATCTGCCGAATATCGTCCAGTACAAAAGAAGCATTGACAAACGCACTTCCTGCTTCCAGTTCCATCAGACGAAGTAAAAATTTTGCGGGCCAAATCTTGTCCACTCCTACTTTTTTCTCTTTTTCCACATATCGTGCAAGGATTTCCACGCTGTCCTCCACATCATCAAAATAGATGACATCCACTCCAACTTCTCCTTCCTGCGGGAAAAGTTTAGATAGGATCAGCTTGTGATCTCCATTCTGGTTCAGATACAGTACTAGCATCCTCTCTCCCGGCAGGATCATTCTTCCTGTCAGATAGTAGATTGATGCAGGATCTGCAACAATCATTTGTTCCAGTCCTGCGTCTTTCATCGCATTCAATACACGGTTCAGCTTATCTTGAAACATTTTTCTTCCTCCTGCTATCTCTTAATCTATTTCTGTCTGGTTCTCCTTTCGCTGATAAATTCTCCCAGCAGAACCCTCTATTTTTTATTATATTCTCTTCTTCTTTCTACTGTCAATTCTGATCTTTTCTGTCCGTCGGACAAGTTCCGGCACAACCGCTGCAACCGCCTCATCCACATTCACTTTGTCCATTTCTTTTCTTTCGAAGCTGCTGTCTGATAATCAAAACAACCAGCACAGCAACTCCAATTCCTATAATCCAGTCAACCATACATGTCTCCTTCTTCAAACCTCTTATGTGATATCCAGCAGAACGTCTTCCACGCAGCAAAAGAGGGCAAGACTTTTTCAGCCTCACCCTCCTCTTTTATTCTTCTATCGAATTAAATAAATCCTCGACCAATACATCTTGTGCTTCCAGCTCTGCTACACTTTCCTCAGATAATGTAAATGTCTCAAAGTCTTCTAAAGAAATCTCATCTTCCATTGCCATATCTGTATCCAGTTTTACATCACGGTATTTTCTCATACCTGTTCCTGCTGGAATGAGTTTACCGATCAATACGTTTTCTTTCACACCGATCAGATGGTCCACTTTACCTTTGATTGCCGCCTCTGTCAGGACTTTTGTTGTCTCCTGGAAGGAAGCTGCTGATAAGAAGGAATCTGTTGCAAGAGAAGCTTTTGTAATACCAAGCATTACCTGAACACCTGTTGCAGGCTCTTTTCCTTCTGCGATCATCTTCTCGTTCACATCGTCAAATTCAAGTACATTTACCATTGTTCCCGGTAAGAATTCTGTATCACCCTTTTCCTCGATGCGGATCTTTTTCAGCATCTGACGTACAATGACCTCGATATGCTTATCGTTGATTTCTACACCTTGGAGACGGTATACACGCTGTACCTCCTGGATCATGTAATCTTGTACTGCACGGAGTCCTTTGATCTTCAGAATATCGTGTGGGTTCACACTACCTTCTGTCAGCTCATCACCTGCTCCTAATACTGCTCCATCCTGCACTTTGATTCTGGAACCGTAAGGGATCAGATATGCTTTAGATTCTCCTGTCTCGTTGTTTGTCACAATGATTTCACGTTTCTTCTTAGTATCATGGATGGTTGCAACTCCACCAAATTCTGTGATGATTGCAAGACCCTTCGGCTTTCTTGCCTCAAAAAGCTCCTCGACACGAGGAAGACCCTGTGTGATATCGTCACCGGCAACACCACCGGTATGGAATGTACGCATCGTAAGCTGTGTACCCGGCTCACCGATTGACTGAGCAGCAATGATACCGACTGCTTCTCCAACCTGTACCGGCTCTCCCGTTGCCATGTTTGCACCGTAGCATTTTGCACAGATTCCGATGTGTGACTTACAAGAGAGAATCGTACGGATCTTCACTTCTGTAATCTCTCCGCCCTGTGCATTCACACCGTATTTCATTATGTTCTCTGCACGTTTCGGTGTAATCATATGATTTGCTTTTACAAGCACATTTCCATCTTTGTCACAGATAGTCTCGCAGGAATAACGTCCTGTGATACGTTCCTGTAAGCTTTCAATAACTTCGTTTCCATCCATGAATGCTCTTACATACATACCTGGAATCTCAGCGCCTTTTTCCACACAGTCTACTTCACGGATAACAAGTTCCTGTGATACGTCAACAAGACGTCTTGTCAGGTATCCAGAGTCGGCTGTACGAAGCGCTGTATCAGAAAGTCCTTTACGAGCTCCATGGGCAGACATGAAGTACTCCAATACGTCAAGACCTTCACGGAAGTTTGACTTGATTGGGAGCTCGATCGTACGACCTGTTGTATCGGCCATCAATCCACGCATACCTGCAAGCTGTTTGATCTGCTTGTCAGAACCACGGGCTCCGGAATCTGCCATCATGAAGATGTTATTGTATTTATCAAGTCCTGATAACAGTGCCTCTGTCAACTTATCATCAGTCTCTTTCCATGTCTCTACAACTTCTTTGTAACGTTCTTCTTCTGTGATCAGACCACGCTTGAAGTTCTTTGTGATTCTATCCACAGTATCCTGTGCATTCTGAATCATCTCCGGCTTCTGCGGAGGCACTGTCATATCAGAAATCGAAACAGTCATCGCTGCTCTTGTAGAGTACTTATATCCTGTCGCCTTGATTAAGTCTAATACTTCGGCTGTCTTTGTTGCACCGTGTGTATTGATTACTTTTTCAAGAATCTGCTTATTCTGTTTCTTTCCTACATGGAAGTCTACTTCCAGAAGCAGTTCATTTCCCGGAATGCTTCTATCTACAAATCCAAGATCCTGTGGGATTATCTCGTTAAAGATAAATCTTCCCAGTGTAGATTCTACATTTCCAGTCTTCACTTCACCGTTTGGCATTGTCTTTGTAACACGCACTTTAATCTTAGAGTGAAGCGTGATCACGCCATTTTCATACGCGAGGATCGCCTCATTTAAGTTCTTAAAGTACTTTCCTTCTCCCTTTGCTCCCGGTCTTTCCTGTGTCAGGTAATAGATACCAAGTACCATATCCTGGGAAGGAACTGCTACCGGACCACCGTCTGAAGGTTTCAGAAGGTTATTTGGAGATAAGAGTAAGAAGCGGCACTCTGCCTGTGCTTCTACAGACAACGGAAGGTGAACAGCCATCTGGTCACCATCGAAGTCAGCGTTGAACGCTGTACATACAAGCGGATGAAGTTTGATCGCCTTACCTTCTACAAGAATCGGCTCAAATGCCTGAATACCAAGTCTGTGAAGAGTAGGGGCGCGGTTTAACATAACCGGATGCTCTTTGATCACGTCTTCTAAGACATCCCATACTTCCGGCTGTAATCTCTCAACCATTTTCTTTGCGTTTTTAATATTGTGAGCGGTACCGTTTGCTACAAGCTCTTTCATTACGAACGGCTTGAATAACTCGATTGCCATCTCTTTTGGAAGACCACACTGATAAATCTTCAGTTCCGGTCCTACAACGATAACGGAACGTCCAGAGTAGTCAACACGTTTTCCGAGCAGGTTCTGACGGAAACGTCCGGATTTACCTTTCAGCATATCGGAAAGTGATTTTAACGGTCTGTTTCCTGGTCCTGTTACCGGACGTCCGCGGCGTCCGTTATCAATCAGGGCGTCTACTGCTTCTTGAAGCATTCTCTTTTCATTGCGGACGATAATGTCAGGCGCACCTAACTCCAACAGTCTTCTCAGACGGTTGTTTCTGTTGATGATTCTTCTGTAAAGATCATTTAAGTCAGAAGTAGCAAAACGTCCACCATCAAGCTGTACCATCGGACGTAAATCCGGCGGAATAACCGGGATCACAGTCATGATCATCCATTCCGGTTTGTTTCCGGAATCACGGAACGCCTCTACAACTTCCAGACGCTTCACGATTCTTGCACGCTTCTGTCCAGTTGCTCCTTCTAATCCTGCCTGAAGCTCTACATATTCTTTCTCAAGATCGATTGCCTGAAGCAATTCCTGAATTGCTTCTGCTCCCATTCCGACACGGAAATTATTTCCCCATGCCTCTCTTGCATCCTGGTATTCCTGCTCAGATAACACCTGTTTGTACTGTAAGTTTGTCTCTCCCTTATCCAGTACGATATAGGAAGCAAAATACAATACTTTCTCAAGTGTTCTCGGAGAAAGATCAAGGATCAGTCCCATACGGCTCGGAATTCCTTTAAAATACCAGATGTGAGACACCGGAGCGGCAAGGTCAATATGACCCATACGCTCACGGCGGACACTCGCCTTTGTTACCTCTACACCACAGCGGTCGCAGACAACGCCTTTGTAGCGGATTTTTTTGTATTTTCCACAGTGGCATTCCCAGTCTTTGCTTGGTCCGAAAATTCTTTCGCAGAACAGACCGTCACGCTCTGGTTTTAATGTTCTATAGTTAATTGTCTCAGGTTTTGTAACTTCTCCCCTTGACCACTCTAAAATCTTCTCAGGTGATGCCAATCCAATTTTAATTGCATCAAACGTCATTGGCTGATATGATGTTTCATTATTTGTGGCTGTCATTTGTGGCACTCCCTTCTTCTATTCTTCGTCAAGAATTGCTTCAAAATCGATGTCATCAGTTGCATCAAAATCTGTCAGATCCTCCTCGATGTCCACAAGTTCTTCTCCGTCAAACTCCTGTTTGCTGAACCCGTGTTCCCCGTAAGATTCTTCTTCTGAATTATATCTTCTGTCTCCTTCGATGATTGAATGTAAATCCGTCTCACCGTAATCGATTGTCTCCATGATCTCTACTTCTGTCTGGTCTTCTCTGAGTACTCTGACATCAAGTCCAAGTGACTGAAGTTCTTTTAAGAGTACTTTAAAGGATTCCGGAATTCCTGGTTCTGGGATGTTATCTCCCTTGATGATTGCCTCGTATGTCTTCACACGGCCGACAACGTCATCTGATTTTACAGTTAAGATTTCCTGAAGTGTGTAAGATGCACCGTATGCCTCCAGTGCCCAAACTTCCATCTCACCGAATCTCTGTCCACCGAACTGTGCCTTACCACCTAATGGCTGCTGTGTTACCAGTGAGTAAGGACCAGTAGAACGTGCATGGATCTTATCGTCTACCAAGTGATGCAGCTTCAGATAGTGCATGTGTCCGATCGTAACCGGGCTGTCAAAATATTCTCCGGTTCTACCGTCGCGGAGACGAACTTTACCGTCTCTTGAGAGCGGAACACCTTTCCAGAGTTTTCTGTGTTCTCTGTTGTCTGACAGATACTGCATAACTTCCGGCAGCAACTCTTCTTTATGTTTCTGTTCAAATTCTTCCCACTCAAGATTTACATAATCATTTGCAAGATCCAGAGTGTCCATAATATCATTTTCGTTTGCACCGTCGAATACCGGCGTTGCAATGTTAAATCCTAATGCTTTCGCAGCAAGACTTAAGTGAATTTCAAGTACCTGTCCGATGTTCATACGTGAAGGCACACCAAGTGGGTTCAGCACGATGTCAAGCGGACGTCCGTTTGGAAGGAACGGCATATCTTCTACTGGAAGTACACGGGAAACAACACCCTTGTTACCATGACGTCCGGCCATTTTATCACCGACAGAGATTTTTCTCTTCTGTGCAATGTAAATGCGGACTGCCTGGTTCACTCCAGGAGATAACTCATCACCATTTTCTCTTGTAAATACTTTTGCATCTACTACGATACCGTATTCTCCATGAGGTACTTTCAGGGAAGTATCTCTTACTTCTCTCGCCTTTTCTCCGAAGATTGCACGGAGCAGTCTCTCTTCTGCTGTCAGTTCTGTCTCTCCCTTCGGAGTTACTTTTCCGACAAGAATATCTCCTGCGCGCACCTCTGCACCGATGCGGATGATACCTCTCTCGTCAAGATCCTTGAGTGCATCATCTCCAACACCCGGAATGTCGCGTGTGATTTCTTCCGGCCCTAACTTCGTATCACGAGCTTCTGCCTCGTATTCTTCGATATGTACAGATGTGTAAACATCATCCTGTACAAGTCTTTCGCTCAGAAGTACAGCATCCTCGTAGTTGTATCCTTCCCATGTCATGAAACCGATCAGCGGGTTCTTACCAAGAGCCATCTCTCCGTTTGATGTAGATGGTCCATCTGCGATTACCTGACCTGCTTCTACTTTTTCTCCTTTGACTACGATCGGTCTCTGGTTGTAGCAGTTGCTCTGGTTACTGCGAAGGAATTTTGTCAATTTATATGTTTTCTTTGTTCCGTCTTCATGTCTGATCGTAATCTCTTTTGATGTAGAGCGCTCCACAGTTCCTGCCTGCTCTGCAACAACACATACACCAGAATCGACAGCGGCTTTCACTTCCATACCTGTTCCGACTACCGGCGCTTCTGTTGTAAGAAGCGGCACTGCCTGACGCTGCATGTTGGATCCCATCAGCGCACGGTTGGCATCATCGTTTTCCAGGAAAGGAATAAGTGCTGTCGCTACTGAGAACACCATCTTCGGAGAAACGTCCATGTAATCGAACATCTTTCTCTCGTACTCCTGTGTCTCTTCACGGTAACGACCGGAAACATTCTTGTGAAGGAAATGTCCCTCTTCATCCAAAGGCTCATTCGCCTGTGCTACATGGTAGTTATCTTCTTCATCTGCTGTCATGTAGATAACTTCTTCTGTGACAACCGGGTTCGCCGGATCTGTCTTATCAATCTTACGATACGGAGCCTCGATAAATCCATATTCGTTAATTCTCGCATAGGTTGCAAGAGAGTTGATCAAACCGATGTTCGGACCTTCAGGAGTCTCGATCGGACACATTCTTCCATAATGAGAATAGTGAACGTCACGCACCTCGAATCCGGCTCTGTCTCGTGACAGACCACCTGGTCCAAGTGCAGAGAGACGTCTCTTATGTGTCAGCTCACCAAGCGGGTTGTTCTGATCCATGAACTGTGAGAGCTGTGAAGAACCGAAGAATTCTTTCACTGCTGCTGTTACAGGTTTGATATTGATCAGAGACTGTGGAGAAATACCATCCAGATCCTGTGTAGTCATTCTCTCACGAACAACTCTCTCCAGTCTGGAAAGACCGATTCTGTACTGGTTCTGTAACAGTTCTCCGACCGCACGGATACGTCTGTTTCCTAAGTGGTCGATATCATCGTCTGTTCCAAGTCCATACTCTAAGTGAATATTGTAGTTAATGGAAGCAAGAATATCTTCCTTTGTAATATGTTTCGGAATCAGCTCATTGATGTTCTTGCGGATTGCATCTTTGAGTTCTTCTACATCTCCTGCAGTTTCTTCCAGAAGACCTGCCAGTACCGGATAGAAGACTGCCTCTGTCACTCCAACTTCCTTTGGATCGATATCTACGATCGCCTTTAAATCTACCATCATATTGGAAAGAACTTTGATCTTACGTTCTTCTCCCTGTACCCATACATATGGAACCGCTGCATTCTGGATTGCTTCTGCAAGTTCCCTTGTAATGAGCTGTCCTTCCTCTACAAGCACTTCACCTGTCAGAGGGCTTACAACTGTCTCTGCCGCTTTCTGTCCGGAAATACGGTTCTTCAGTGCAAGTTTTTTATTGAATTTATAACGTCCAACCTTTGCAAGGTCATAGCGTCTCGCGTCAAAGAACATGCTTGTGATAAGGCTCTCTGCACTGTCTACTGCAAGAGGTTCACCCGGACGGATCTTCTTATATAATTCCAGAAGACCTTCTTGATAATTCTCAGCCGTATCTTTTCCAAAGCTTGCAAGAATCTTCGGCTCTTCTCCGAATAATTCAATAATTTCTGCATTCGTACCAAATCCAAGTGCACGAATCAGCACTGTGATCGGTACCTTTCTTGTTCTGTCTACACGAACATAAAAAACGTCATTGGAGTCTGTCTCATACTCCAGCCATGCCCCACGGTTAGGGATAACTGTTGATGAAAATAATTCTTTCCCGATTTTGTCATGGGCAATCGCATAATAAATTCCAGGGGAACGAACTAACTGGCTTACGATAACACGCTCAGCACCATTGATTACAAAAGTACCGGTCGCTGTCATGAGCGGCAGATCTCCCATAAAGATTTCATGCTCGTTGATCTCATCTTTTTCCTTATTATAAAGTCTTACTCTGACTTTCAGCGGTGCTGCATAAGTTGCATCACGCTCTTTACATTCCTCGATCGTATACTTCACATCATCTTCGCATAATGTAAAGTCTACAAACTCCAGACTCAAGTGACCGCTGTAATCAGCAATCGGAGAGATATCGCGGAATACTTCTTTTAATCCCTCATCCAGAAACCACTGGTAAGAATCCTTCTGGACTTCGATCAAGTTCGGCATCTGCAATACTTCTTTTTGTCTAGAATAGCTCATACGGGAACTTTTTCCATTTGTGATGGGACGAATTCTATTTTTCTCCATTGACGTTTCACTCCTTGTATATTTATTTGGTTGCGTTGTATTTTCCTTGAATATACAATGAAAACAAGCATTTATGAGTGTTTTCATATGCGCACTACGGGCATTATTATCCACAATAGCGCATTTTTAACTGTATCATGAAAACTTTCTGTTGTCAAGTGTTTTTTCCAGCAATTTAAAAAGGGCAGGACTTTTCCCACCCTGCACATCCCTCTATACATTTTCTCTGAAAAATCGCTCTGCATTTTCAAAAAAGATTTTATCTACTACCGCTTCTTTGATCCCTCTTTTTAACATCTTCTCTGCAAGTTCTGCATATTTCACAGGCGTATTTAACGACAAATGGATATCCGCTCCATCGAAATCACTTCCACATGCGATCACATTTTCTCCACCCAGCTCCAACATGCGGTCAATATGCCGATACACATCCCCCTCTTTCCCCTCTCCTGTATCACTTAAAAACGGTTGATGAAGATTGATCCCTACCAATCCTCCTCGTATAACCATTTCACAAAACTGTTCTTCTTTCAAGTTTCTCGGATGCGAACAGATTGACCGTAAATTCGAGTGAGTTGCAACAAACGGACGCGCAGCCACTTCACAGACTTCATCAAATCCTCGATCATTTAAATGAGAGACATCTACGATCATTCTCCTCTCTTCCATTTTTCTGATTACTTCTTTTCCAAACGGCGTAAGCCCTTCCCCGGTATCATGTCCTGACCCAAGCTCATTTTTTCCATTCCAGACAAGCGTCATGATTTTTACGCCGCTCTCCGCCAGATCATCTATACGTTCTATCCTTCCTCCAAGCGCCGCACCACTTTCTACCGCCAAAATTACCGCGCACTTTCCTTGCCCGGTAATCCGTCTGATATCTGCTCCACAGTTGATTTTTTCCACAACTTCTGCCTGTCTCTGCAAAAGCTGATCCAAATATTCTTTGTACTTGAGAAAATATGCAAATGCATCCTCTCCTCGGACTTGATCCGGAATAAAAATCGCCATCGTTTGGCAAAAGCACCTGAACTTTTCCAGCTCACATAATGAGAACTGTGTTTCCGGGCAGAAAAAATCTGCCTTTTTCTCTCCCAAGGTAACAAGTGTATCACAATGCAAGTCAAATAACTTCATATTTCTTTCTCCCATTTTTCAAAATTTCTTTCCATATGCTTCTTTCTGCTATCATACGCTTTTTCTAGCATATTTTCTACTCTTTCCGGAAACTTCCTACTCTCTCTCCAAAAACAATATATGCTCTCTCTTCAGATGCAGCCACTTCGGCACACCTTTTTCCCCAACATCCCAGAGTTTCTTGGAAACTTTCCACACAACTGGAGTTTTTGCACGTTCCGATGTGAAAAACTGTACATGATACTCAAATAAATCCTCTTTCACTTCCGGTTTGTAAACCGGAAATACAAGTTCACCGTCTGACTCTGTACGCTCTGTTGTAAATTCATGCGCCCGGATCCCGATTGCCTGTGCATCGCCTACGTTTCCCATTCCAACAGGAATCACCATATCCCATCCCGGCACATACAGGTGTTTCCCGTCTTTCCATACAATCTCTTCAATATTTTTACATCCGGTCAGCTTCGCCGCAGCTACTTTCTGCGGATGCTCAAACAACTCTTTGACCGTTTTTTGGATAACAGCTTTTCCGCCATCCATCACCAGCACTTCTTCACTAAAACGATAAATTTCATCCCGACTGTGCGAAACTAAAATAACAGTGCCCGGATAATCTTGAAGCAGTTCCAGGCATTCTCTCTGTGTCTGTTCCTTCAAATAACTGTCCAATGCTGAAAAAGGCTCATCCAACAGAATCATATCCGGCTCATAAATCATGATCCTCGCAAGCGCCGTCCGCTGCTGCTGGCCTCCTGACAACTGCCCCGGAAGTTTTTTTTCCAGTCCCTGCAAGGAAAATCGGTCAATCATGTCCCGCACTTTTTTTTCTTTTTCCTTTTTTCCACAACGAAGTGCAATCCCAATATTCTTTTCCACAGTTATCGTCGGAAAAAGTGCGTAATTCTGAAACAAGTAACCGACATTTCGCTCCTGCGGCGGCATCCATATTTTTTTTGCAGAATCAAAAAAGACCTTCCCCGCGGATTCTATCTTCCCGGTTTCAGGCCTTTCAATCCCTGCAATGCTTTTTAGTGTAAGACTCTTTCCACATCCAGATGCTCCGAGGATCCCGATTCTTCTACTTTCCGACTGAAACTGCACATCCAGCTTAAAATCATCAAATTCTCTATGTATCCTTACTTCTATCGCCATACTACCACCTCTTGATATGTCTCATCCGTCTTCCAAGCAAAAGATTCAACACGAAGATCATTCCAAACGCGATCACCATCACGATCCCTACCCATACACCTGCTGTCAGATAATCACCATCCTGAATGACCATCGCGATCTTCTGGGAGATCGTTCCCGTCTTTCCCGGAATATTTCCCGCCAGCATCGAAGTCGCCCCATATTCTCCGAGCGCCCGGGCAAATGCCAGTATCGTTCCCGCTGTAACTCCTGGACCTGCGGTCGGCATAACTACCGTCCAGAAAATACGAAACTCTGACATTCCAAGTGTCCGCGCCGCATGGATTAGATTGATATCGATCTGCTCAAATGCCGCTCGTGCATTCCGATACATCAGCGGGAATGCGATCACCGTCGCAGCGATCACACATCCGGCCCAGGACTGTACGACTTTGATGTCAAAATTGCCATATAGAAATGCCCCAAACGGCCGCCGCACGCTGAATATGAGCAGCAGGAAAAAACCTGCAACCGTGGGAGGAAGCACCATTGGAAGTGTCAGTATACCATCCAGAACCGCTTTTAGTCTCGGCCCCGCCTGCACAGATTTTCTAGCCGCGTAGATTCCTAAAAAAAACGAGATTACTGTCGCAACCACACCGGTTTTCATAGAAATCCAAAGCGGACTCCAGTCCAGTTCTGCCATGATTCTTCTGACTTCTTCCATGTTTCCTTCCTCCTAATACGATACTCTCTCTATTCTACCTGTGTATCAAAATAATAACTTTCAAAAATCGCTTTTGCTTCGTCTGAGACGACATATTCTAAAAACTCTGCAGCCGCTTCTTTCTGTGCATCATCCGCTTCCTTATTTTCCACCTGACAGATTGGATAAATGACATTTCCCGTCAGATCATAACTGACTGTCTGAAGTACCTTTACCTGATCCTCATAGCCGTATGTATCTGAATAGTAAGTTGTCCCAACCTCACAGGAACCTTCTGTGACAGCGATCAGAACTTTGCTGACATTATCCTGCTCGCTGATTTCCACGCCTCCGAGTGCTTTTGACACTTCCTCTGTCCGAATCTTTGATACATCCTCTGTCTCCGGAAGGATCCCAAGGCTGACAAGCGCTTCTCTTGTATACTTTCCAACCGGTACACTTCCCCCGGCAAGGGCAATGCTCTCTGCCTTGTCCAGATCTTCCAGTCCGGTAACCTCGGTACCGCTGTCCTTTCTTGTAAGAAGGACAACCTGATTGTTCACTACATTTTTTCTTGTCCCATCCACAATCAGCCCGTCTGCCTCAAGCTGATCCATTTGCTTTTGCGCTGCTGAGAAAAAGATATCGCATTCGTATCCTTCCTCAATCTGTGTGAGAAGGGTCCCCGAACTATCCGCATTGTAAGTGATCTTGACTTTCGGATGCTCCTTCTCATAATTTTCTGCCAGTTCTGTCATGACCGTATTCAGACTCGCAGCGATAAATACCTGGATCTCCGTCTCTTCTTTCTTGCCGGGATCTGCTTTCCCCTTTTTCTGTGTTGCTTTTGCTTCTGCTTGTTTCCCCTGCGGTTCCGTCTTTTCATTTTTTCCGGCACAGCCGGTCAGCCCAACCGCACTTCCGCTCAAAAGGCATCCTGCCAGCAATAGGGCGCCTGCCCGTCTCCATGTTTTCTTTCCGCTTCCCACCATTTTCCTCAGATGCATCGAATCCACCTTTTCCCTTCTCTTTTATTCACTTTGCTCCAGCAGCCTGATCTCATCTCCGACTTTAATATGTCCTCCGTGGATCACCTGTGCAAACACGCCTTCTCTTGGCATGATACAGTCCCCCATTTTCTGAAAGATCTGGCAATGACTGTGACATTCTTTCCCAATCTGTGTCATCTCCAAGATCACTTCACCAATCTGGAAGCGCGAACCAACCGGAAGATTTTTAAAATCGTACCCTTCCGCGATAATATTTTCTCCGAATGCGCCAAATTCCACATCCGCCCCTCGCTCACGAAATTCCTGAATGCGCTCCAACGAAAGCAGACTGATCTGACGGTGCCATTTCCCCCCGTGTGCATCGCCAACAATCCCCCAGTCTACTTCAATATCTGCTTCCTGCACTTCGCTTTTTTGAATTCCTCTGATATCGCTTGTACAGATTCCCCTGATGATTCCCATATTATCCTCCTATCCGGGACATTTCCCGCTTTTCTGTGATTTCCTCTTTCTTTTCAAAACAATGTGCTTCCGGTTTCTCTGAAATTGCTTGTGCAAGCAACCGCCTCACTTTCTCCGGCTGATGGTTTCTGACCGCCTCTTTTATTGAAATCCCGGTATCATAACACAGGCATGGCTTTATGAAGCCTTCCGCTGTCATTCGTATCCGATTGCAGCTGTCACAGAATTTTCCGTGCAATGCGCTAATAAATCCAACACTTCCTTGAAATCCCGGTATCTGGTAGTACACTGCCGGTCCATTGCCATGCCCAGAAAATGCTCCTCGCCCACCGCTCTGCTGCTTCTTTGCTTCTTCTGTCATTTCGCCATATCTTCCACGGATCTTTTCCAACAACTCCTGATTGGAGACAGATGCCTTCCTGCTGCCGTGCCCAATCGGCATCATCTCAATAAACCGTATATCGATCGGTGTTTCCTTTGCAATCTGGAGCAACGCTTCCCATTCTCCCTCATTGACGCCCTTTTGAAGTACCGTGTTGATCTTGACTTTCAGTCCAAGCGCATGTGCGGTACGGATTCCTTCCAGCACATCCTTTAGCCTGTCATATCCGGTGATCTCCGCAAATTTTTCTGCGCACAGCGTATCCAGACTTACATTGACGCCGTCGAGCCCCGCTTCTTTTAATTCTTTCGCATACACTGCAAGGAGAATCCCGTTTGTCGTCAACGTCACCTGCTCTGTGTGCGGAAGTGCTTTCAGCATATGGATCAGTTCGATGCAACCTTTCCGCACAAGCGGTTCCCCTCCGGTCACTTTAAATTTTGTGATTCCAAGTTCCGAAGCAATCTGGCAGACTTCTGCAATCTCTTCCAGTGTAAGGATCTGCTCCATCGGAATGCTTTTGATCCCATCCGGCATGCAGTAGCGACATCTCAGATTGCATCGGTCCGTGATGGAAATCCGCATATAATCAATGACTCTTCCATACGAATCTTTCACCTATTCGTCCTCGCTTTCCAAAATAAGTGTCCCACTCTTGCCCCCGGTCTTTCTGCACAGCCGGATATCGGAAATACGCATTGCCTTATCCACCGCCTTACACATATCATAGATTGTAAGCAGCGCGATATTAACTCCCGTCAGCGCCTCCATCTCCACGCCGGTTTTACCGACCGTCTTTGCCGTGCACGCCGCCTCGATCGCGCAGCTTTCCTCCAGATATGTGAATGTGATTTCCGCTTTAGAAAGATTTAAAATATGGCAGAGCGGAATCAGCTCAGATGTCTTTTTGGCTCCCATGATCCCGGCAATCCTTGCCACACCGAGGACATCACCCTTCTTCATTTCTCCTGCTTTAACAAGCGCAAAACATTCCGGACTCATATAGATCTTTCCTTTCGCTGTCGCTTCGCGCTGTGTTTCCTGCTTCTCGCTGACATCGACCATCACAGCATGGCCACTCGCATCAAAATGTGTAAATCCGCTCATTAATATCCTCCTTTTCCGAATCCGCAGTTTGGAAATGTACAGACCGGGCAGGACAGACAGAGCCCGCCTTCTCCAAGTGCGTAAAATTCTTCTGCCTTGATCTTCTCTCCTGCCAGAAGCCTCGGAAGCATCAGATCAAAGATGGTCCGTTTCGCATACATCACGCAGCCCGGCAATCCGACAACCGGTCTTTCTCCCTCATAGTAGGCGAGAAGAAACATCGCTCCCGGCAGCACCGGCGCTCCGTAAGTGACGATCTCTGCGCCTGTGTTTTTAATCGCAAGCGGCGTGCGGTCATCCGGATCGACGCTCATCCCCCCAGTACAGATGACCATATCCATCCCGGCATCCAGCATCGCCCGGATCACAGCTGTGATCTGTTCATGGTCATCGCTGCAGATCTCATGCATTGCCACTTCCATGCCATATTCTGCCAGCTTCTCCTTGATCACCGGCGAAAATTTATCCTGAATTCTCCTCTTGTAGACTTCACTTCCAGTCGTCACAAGCCCGATCTTCTTCTGCACATACGGAAGAATGGAAAAAATCGGTCCGCCTTCTGTCACTTGTTTTGCCCGCTCCATCTTTTCCTTCTCGATCACAAGCGGAATAATCCTTGTCCCTGCAATCTTCTCCCCGGCCTTGACCGGAAAATCTCCATGTCTTGCAGCAATCATCATCTGTCCAAGACTGTTGACTGCAAAAAGCTTCTCTCTGTCAATCTTCAGCACGCCGTCACAGTCTGCAATCAGTTCGATCTTCCCTTCTTTTACCTCCGAGCCATGCATCGCTTCCCCTTTGCAAATCTCGTATAGAACCTCTGCTGCCTCATTTTCATGAAGCATCGTATCATCATTTTCCCACACATAAATATGTTCTTTTCCGACACTTAACAGTACGGGGATATCTTCCTCTTTGATCACATGCCCCTTTCGGAACACGGCATCTTTTACGACACCCGGAATGATCTGTGTGATATCATGGCACAAAATCTGTCCGACTGCCTCTTCTGTTTTACATAATTTCAATTTTCTCACTCCGTTCGTTATGTTTTTATTTACATATCGAAATACATCATATATAATTTTCTTAGAAATTACAAGGAGTTTTTGAGACTTTATGAAAACAGGTGCGATTATTTTAGCGGCAAAGAGAGGGAAGCAGGACAGCACTTTCCTTCCACTTTTGGAACTGGATCACGTCTCTGTCATCCGCCGTGTGATCCTGGCTCTAAAACGGGCAGGAATTTCCCCAATTACCGTGATCACCGGAGAAGAAGCCGATCAGGTGGAAAAAGAAATATCCGGGCTGCAGACGATCTGTCTGTACAGTCCTCAGTATGAAACACTCTCTATGTTTGACCAAATCTGTACCGGGCTTAACTACATGGAGGATCTCTGCGACAGCGTATTTATCCTCCCTGCCAAATATCCGATCCTTCTGTCACAGACACTGGAGACCATGCTGTCTGAGGATGCCCCCTGCGTCCGCCCGGTCTTTGAAGGTCACCGGGGCCATCCGATCCTGCTCCGGGAAGAATTATTTTCAGAAATACTGACATACACCGGTGAAAACGGACTGCGCGGTGCGTTGCGCCAACCGTCTATCGCCGCCCGCACAGCAGAAGTTTCCGTCAGCGATTCCGGCATCATTTTATCCGCAGACACCGTAGATTCCGATACTGAACGCTTCAATAAAAATGAGACACTTCCAATCTACGCCGTCGGAGAATTTCAGCTTTGCCGAGAAATCCCATTTTTCACATCCGAGACAGCCCGGTTTTTGATGCTGATCGAGCATACCGGTTCCATGCAGACCGCGTGCCGGCATATGCAAATTTCTTACAGCAAAGGCTGGAAGACGATCAAGTCCGTGGAAAGTCATCTCGGCTTTTCTCTGCTGCACACAAAAACAGGCGGGGGCGGAGGCGGTTCCTCCTCTCTCACAAAAGAGGGAACGGTATTTTTACAGAATTATCTGCGCGCAGAAGAACAGCTTTCTGCCTATGCCTCAGAACTGTTTCAAGAAATTTTTACCGGACAAAAAACACCTCTTAAAAACCTAGATTAGAGGAAAAGATTCCTAATTAAAAATTTAGATTGGGGAAAAAGATTAACTATTAAAAATTTAGATTGGAGAATCTTATGAAAACTATGAAAGAACTTTTTGAAATCCTTTTAGAACATGTAGAATCCGAAAATGACTGTATGATCGTGACTGTGACAAAAAGCTCCGGCTCTGCTCCCCGCGGCGCCGGCTCCCGCATGATCGTCCTCGCTGACGGAACGTCCCACGGAACGATTGGCGGAGGCTCCATTGAATACGAAGCAACAAAGCAGGCGCTTCTCGGGATCCAAGAGCAGACTTCCTTTTTGAAAGACTTTGTCTTAAGACCAAATGATGCTGCCGATCTCGGAATGATTTGCGGCGGTCAGATCACTGCCTATTTTCAATATATCTCCCATGAGAATACAGTCTTTCTAGATCAGTGCCGTTCACTGCTCGCCAACTGGGATCAGGCAAAACAACTCTGGCTCCTCCTCGATCTGACGGAAGAATCCAACTGGACCTTCCAGTATATGACCGATACCATAGACGCCTCACTGCGCAATTTGACAGATTCTGGATATGCACTTCCAGAAGAGCCGTCCGAATATAGTATTGCCGGCAGGCATTATTACATCGAACCCCTCATCAAAGCCGGAACTGTCTATATCTTTGGAGGCGGACATGTGGCGCAGGAACTTGTTCCGGTACTGACACATTTGGATTTTCGCTGTGTCGTCTTCGATGACCGAAAAGAATTTGCCAACCCAGAACTATTCCCTTCTGCCTGCCGCTGCATCACTGGAAACTTTGAGCAGCTGTCAGATCTGATCGACTTTCATCCGGAAGACTATGTCTGCATTATGACTCGCGGACATCTCTGTGACTACATTGTCCAAAAACAAGTGATGCAGACACCCGTCTCCTACATCGGCATCATGGGAAGCCGACGAAAATGCGAGACACTCCGCGAAAAACTTCTGGCTGACGGATTTACCAAGGAAGAGATTAACCGCTGCAAGTCCCCGATCGGGCTCTCCATCGGCGCGGAGACTCCTGCCGAGATTGCAGTCAGCATCGCAGGCGAACTGATCGCAACACGTGCAAATAACCCGCTTTAATATTATGCTCTAAAAAATTGGGACGTATGAACGACACTATTTCACTTCATACGTCCAGTGGAAGCAATCTTCTAATTTCCCCCACTGGATTCCGGTCAATGTATCATATAACCGCTGTGTGATTTCTCCGGTTTGAAAGTCATTGATGGTAATACTTTCCCCTTTATAATTTAATTTGCCGATTGGGGAAATGACAGCTGCTGTCCCGGTTCCAAAAGCTTCCTGCAGCTTTCCGTTTCTTCCTGCTTCCATTAATTCATCAATTGACAAATGACGCTCTTCTACGACATATCCCCAGGATTTTAACAATTGGATCACAGAATCACGAGTGACTCCCGGTAAAACCGTTCCATCACACGGTGCAGTCACAATTTTTTCATCGATGATAAACATCGCATTCATCGTCCCTACTTCTTCTACATATTTTCTTTCTACTCCATCAAGCCACAATACTTGCGTATACCCTAACTTTTCCGCTTTCACCTGAGCCGCTATACTTGCAGCATAGTTTCCACCACACTTTGCAAATCCTGTACCGCCTTTCGTAGCACGCACGTATTCATCTTCTACATAAATTTTAACCGGATTCACTCCCTCCGGGTAATATGCCCCAACCGGCGAGAGAATGATCATAAATTTATATGCATTGCTTGGGTGTACTCCCACCGCACGTTCCGTTGCAAACATAAACGGGCGAATGTAAAGAGAAGTTCCTTCCGCCGTTGGGATCCAGTCTTTTTCATAAGAGACTAAAGTAGCAATCGCATCCACAAACAGTTCTTCCGGCAATACTTCCATACAAAGACGGCGGTTGGAATTTGCAAACCTTTTCGCATTCATTTCTGGTCTGAATAAAAGTAGCTTTCCTTCTTTTGTCCTATATGCTTTTAATCCCTCAAAGGTTTCCTGCGCATAATGTAAAACCATTGTTGCCGGATCCAGTGAAACTGGTCCATAAGGCTCAATCGTTGCATTATGCCAGCCTTTTTCTTTCGTCCAGTCCATCGTAAACATATAGTCTGTAAAATATTTTCCAAAGCCTAACGCATTCTCATCCGGCTTTTCTTTTAATTGTTCTGCGGGTATAAATTTTACTTCCATTGTAACTCCTCCTAAAATTATTTAGTTATCAGATTACACCTTTTTCCTCTTTTTTGTCAATAACCGTTTGACATTTCTTTGTATTTTCTCAATATGTAGTTCAATTTAATTCTATTCAAAAAAATAATTGACATCTAATATTTTTTCTTGTAATATATACGCAACACATGAATACAAATACAATATCAAGATAACTTTTTTCTGCTTTTTCTTCACAAAAGCTTTCAGCACTGGGATAAAGCAAGAAATAGGCCAAAAGTTACACTGTATTTTTATGCAATCTAAGTAGTACTACAAAACAAATCTGTGATTTTGTCTTCGTTTTCTCCTCTGTGAGGCTAGACGAAGTTTTTTATTTTTATTTCATGCTGTTATCAAAAAGGAATATGCAAAGGAGGAACTGTATGAATGGATTATTATTATTAGGAATTACGGCTGTTGTATTAATCGGAGCTTATCTGCTGTATGGCCGCTACTTAGTAAAAGAGTGGGGAATTGATGTAACTGCTAAAACACCCGCAGTAAAAAAAGAGGATGGGGTTGACTATGTCCCGAGCAATAAATGGGAGGTCTTTGCCCACCAATTTTCTTCTATTGCCGGCGCGGGTCCTGTCACCGGTCCTGTGATGGCAATGATGTTTGGCTGGCTTCCTGCATTCTTATGGATTATAGTCGGAGGTATTTTCTTTGGAGCCGTTCAGGATTTTGCTTCCCTTTATACTTCTGTAAAATCAGATGGGAAATCAATCGGCCAGCTTATTGAAGTATATATTGGAAAGACCGGAAGAAAGTTATTTTTCTTATTCTGCTGGTTATTTACATTATTGGTCATTGCGGCTTTCGCAGATATGGTTGCGGGAACTTTTCATGGTTTTCGCGCTGACGGCTCCAAATTACAACCAAATGCTGCGGCTGCTTCCATTTCTATTCTTTATGTTTTTGTGGCGATTGCATTTGGATTATTCTTACGCAAAACGAAAATCGACGGCTGGAAACAAGCTGTTTTAGGAATCGTACTAATTGTCGCTATGCTTGCAGCAGGAATTGCTTTTCCTGTTTATCTGCAAAAGCAAAGCTGGTTATATTTAGTGTTTGTTTATATTTTCTTCGCAAGTGTCACCCCTATGTGGCTCTTAAAACAACCGCGTGACTATTTGACTACCTTCTTATTTGTAGGAATGATCATTGCAGCTGTCATCGGAGTTGTGATTTCAAATCCTACGATCTCAACACCGGTCTTCACCGGTTTTGTCTCTGAGAGTGGAAGTTATTTATTTCCAACACTGTTTGTCACCATTGCCTGCGGTGCAGTAAGCGGATTCCATTCTTTAGTATCAAGCGAGACGAGCAGCAAACAGATTCGAAATGAAAAAGACATGCTGCAAGTGGGCTACGGCAGTATGCTTCTGGAATCTCTGTTAGCTGTATTAGTAATTGTAATTGTAGGCTCTTTGACAAATTTAGCCGACACCGGTGTATTAAATAATGATCTGGCCGCTATGGCATTGGCAGACACCGCTACTCCTTTTACGAAATTCTCCGTAGGGGTAACGGGATTGATCAGTAAGCTTGGAATGCCTCAAGAATGGGGATTATGCATCATGACTATGTTCGTTTCTGCTTTGGCTTTAACTTCCTTAGATGCTGTTGCACGTATCGGAAGACTCTCTTTTCAGGAATTATTTGAAATCGAAGAAGGCAAAGCAGTTTCACCGGCTGTAAAAATTCTGACAAACAAATACTTTGCAACAATCATCACACTGGCCGGCGGATATCTGTTAAGCTTAGGTGGATATAATAACATCTGGCCACTGTTTGGTTCTGCAAATCAGTTATTAGCCGCTATGGTATTGATTTCTTTATCTGTGTTCTTAAAAGTGACAGGCAGAAAGGGATTCATGTTATACGCACCAATGACAATGATGTTAGTTGTGACCATGACATCCTTAGGAATGAGCGTTTACTCCATCTGCAAAAAAATATTCGTAACCGGAGGATTTGCCTTCTTAACAGATGGATTACAATTATTCTTTGCTCTTTTACTCATGGGACTTGGCTTGTTGATTGCATTCTCTTCCGGCAAAAAACTTGTGGAGCGCAAACCTCAACCGAACCGTGATTCGCTTGTCCGAGAATAAAAATCTTCTGTTGTGAAAAAGCAGGAATTGCCCTTTAAGACAACTCCTGCTTTTTTCAATCGATTAAACTTCCCACATATGGAAATCCACCCGTCACATTTCCTTTTTCTATCTATCCTCTCACCTTTATCTATTTAAAATTTTCAGAATCATATCTGCGCTTCCCACATTATACCCTGCAACACTATAGATTCCTCTCATTTCCTGATCAACAATGACGATCAATGGCAGTTTGCCCGGCTCCAGATACATCCTTCTTGCCAGCGTCTCCATATCTGCTCCAAAGTCGTCTACAAGAAACTGGGCATGCTCCAGTTCTGCGAGTGTTTTCGCAAGCGTCGGATCCTTTTTCACTTCCATATCCCGGACTACAAAATACAGATTCGCAGGCAGTTGATTATATGCCTCACTCCTCTGTCGGATCTCATTTAAAATATGTTCGGTCGGCTCTTTTCCTTCTTCCAGCCAGAGGAAGAGACCTTTCTTTTCTTTTACCAGTTCCGAAAGATAACATTGCGTTCCATCTTCTTTCTGCACTGTAAAGTCTATGATTGCATTCTCTTCCAGCATGTCTTTGACATCTGCCTCCTTCTGTTCGAGAACAATATGCCGTTTTTCCCCTTCTTTCAATACAAACACAAACTGTTTGGCAAACACATTTCCATTTGGCAGACGGTTCGCTGTGAGAATCTTATACTGTCCCGGGAACAGAGGGATCTCCCCATAGACTAGAAGCCCGTTCTCATCACTCAGCCGCAATGTCTGATATTTCGTTCCATCAAATTTCGCGATCGTCCAGTTCTGATAGTATGTCCATGTCTTTCCTTCCTGCTGCTCGACAACAATCCCTGCTGTCCGCACTTCCGACTGTCCTTCATACTCTTCCAATGCCACAAATGTACCATCTTTCCACACTTCCAGTATCCGATCAGATGGATTCAGACGGGCAGGGATTCCAAGTGTTCTTAATATCTGCACACTTACTACCCGTTTGGTCAGTGCACTTCCATATCCGGTGGTGAGTGCGCCCTGTGCAGAAGTGATCAGATTTCCATACTCTAACTGCTCATCGGATTTCAGATGTGCACAGACAAATTCCCACACATACTTTGGCTCCTCCGCCATCTTCTGCCTCTCTTCCTCCGAGAGCCATGACAGCAGAAATCTTCGGAATGGACGAATCATCTCATTATCCACGCGCGGACATAAGATATACGGTACAAATAACTCTTTGTCCCATTTTCCCGCAAAGACTGCCGCCTGCCTGCAATGTTCTTCTAAACTATCTGCGGTAATATCCAGATAATCTTTTTCCCGAAGACTATTTAACAGCTCCATCTTGAGTGCAGGTTCCATCTCCTTTTCAAGAAATTTTGCAATCTCCCTCTGATTTCCACACGCAAGCTTCATAATCTCCACTGCACGCGCCCGAAACCGTTCCGGCATACATTCGGCTGCCTTTATCGCCACCTCTTCATCATAAAAAGCCGCTTCCTTTGCCATGCGTTTTTCTGTCGCTTTTCTGCTTTTTTCTCTTCCAAACAAAATTTCTTCTTCCGACTGCACGCAACGATTGACCGGAGAATCTTTCGGAGCGGTCACGATCATCTCCGTCCATACATCTGGCTGACAGTCTGTCTGCCCCAGTGTCAGTATACAGCTGTGCTGCTTTGCCACATCTACGAGTTGTTCCGCATAGGCTCCATCCTTGTATACAGTCACCTGCAAAGTGCCAAATCCAGTCTCCAGCACCTTCTTTCCCTTTGCATCTGCACGGGCACAGGCAATTTCTCCAAACTCTGCATAGTTCAACACCTCAAAGCGGATCTCTGCTCCCGAAGCCGGAGTACTGTCAACATTGAGCACCGTCACTTCCACAGTGGTCGTTTTTGCATACGTTTTCAGCTGATTAGCCACAAGAGCCATACCTGTTCGTCCGACCTGCTCTTCCTGCGGTCTGACCGGAAGCAGCCAGCGGGAATGTACCATCATTGCCCGGGAGGATGCATTCGTGAACCACCCCTTATTCAGAACTTCCTCCGGCTCACATGCTCCCAGAAACTTCCACGTTCCATCGCTCCAGACTTCCACCCACGCATGATTATCATCACAGTGAGACCAAAGTGGAACATACACCTGCCTTGCCGGAATCCCGACACTTCGGAACACGGATACTGCAAAGGTGGACTCCTCCCCACATCTGCCATATGCGGAACGGTACACGCACTCTGCACTTGCAGTTCTGTCATCTGTCGTGCGATACGTCGCCTCCTCGGCACACCAGTAATTGATCTCCAAAATCGCCTTCGCCATCGAAAGCCCCTCAATCCTCTTATGCAACTTTTCATAGAAAAACGGCCGACACGGTGTCAGATCTTCATTATTTACTCGATGGTGGAGTATGTAGCCCGCAAAAATCTCCTCCGGAATCGTTCCTGCAAATGGACCTGCCTCCCATAAAAACACTCCATGTTTTGCATAAGATAAAAACAATTCTGCCTCATAATCTGCCGCATCGCTGACCGGCATCGAAGCATAAAGACATTTCAGCGCCTCCGCCTCATCGTTACTGCATTTGACAAGGGCAGCCTCCACCTCTGTTCTTCTCTCTCCAAGACGGTTCAGCTGCGCTTCAAAGCTACGCTCTATCTCCTGCATAAATTTTTGTGTAAACATATCGTTTCCCACCTCTCTTTCAGCATCTTTCATCTGTTTTCGCCTGATCTTTTCTCATTATAGCACCTCATTTTATGACTCAACAAGATACTTTTTTAAAGTTTAAAGCACTTTTCCACATATGCAAATGAGGCTGCCATCCTGCATTTTCTGCAAGGATGACAGCCTCATCTTATTTTATTGTAGTGTTTTCACAATACAATTATTTTAAGTTAACTTCAGCACCTTCTGCTTCTAATTTAGCTTTGATTTCTTCAGCTTCTGCTTTAGAAACGCCTTCTTTAACTACCTTAGGAGCTCCGTCTACTACTTCTTTAGCTTCTTTTAATCCAAGTCCTGTGATTTCACGAACAACTTTGATTACTTTAACTTTAGATGCTCCAGCAGAAACTAATTCTACGTCGAACTCATCTTTCTCTTCTGCTGCTCCAGCTCCGTCTCCAGCTGCTGCTGCAACTACAACACCTGCTGCTGCAGATACACCAAATTCTTCTTCACATGCTTTTACTAATTCGTTTAATTCTAATACTGATAATTCTTTGATCGCTTCGATCATTTCAGCTGTTGTTAATTTTGCCATTTTACTTACCTCCATAAAATTTGCTTTATTTTCGTTTTTTGATTTTTATAGATTATTCAGCTGTTACTTCAGCTGCTTCCTCTGCTGCCGCTTCTACAACTTCGCCATCTTTTTCAGCGATTTGTTTAATAACACGAGCAAAGTTTGTAATTGGTGACTGAATGCTTCCAAGGAATTTGGAAAGTAATTCGTCTCTTGAAGGAATCTTCGCTAACTCGTTTAAAGCTGCGCTGTCATAAACAGTTCCTTCTACTACACCAGCTTTTAATTCTAATGCTTTTGCGTCTTTTGCAAATTTGCAAAGAATTCTTGCCGGAGCTGTTGCATCGTCTTTAGAAATTGCGATCGCGCTTGGTCCTTCTAAGTAAGAATCAAGTTCAGCGAACTCTGTTCCCTCGAATGCTCTTCTCATCATTGTGTTCTTGCAGACTTTGTAGATTACACCAGCTTCTCTTAACTGTTTACGTAACTCAGTATCTTCTGCTACTGTTAATCCACGATAATCAACTAAAACTGCTGACTGAGCACCCTGGATGTCTTCCGCGATAGCCTGTACGATCGGTTGTTTTAACTCAACTTTTGCCATGAATGGTATACCTCCTTATAGATTTATACCGCCGATATAAAAACCTCTCTGTCAAAAGACAGAGAGGCTAGAAAATTCATATTTAGAATTTACATCTCCTCGGTAGGCGTTTTCTCCTTATGCCTTACGGCACCTACTGTCTTCGGCAGTTATTGCTCTGCTATTATAGCATCTTTATATATTTGATGTCAATAACAAATTAAGCTAATTTTGCTGGGTTTACTTTTACACCAGGTCCCATTGTAGAAGTAAGAGTCACGCTCTTTAAGTACTGTCCCTTAACTGCTGCTGGTTTTGCTTTGTTGATTGCATCAATAAGCGTCTGGAAGTTGTCCGCTAACTGTTCTTCTGTGAAAGAAGCTTTTC